>Ga0209382_10005239_pt1 | contig 16934 bp, 13 predicted proteins | sample SoiMetdeltSBSDD5_FD_187599 | JGI IMG/M metagenome (GOLD analysis project Ga0209382, IMG submission 187599) | Bulk soil microbial communities from a Populus tree surrounding site in Tennessee, USA - Soil MetaG P. deltoides SBSDD5 (SPAdes) (version 2) | ecosystem: Environmental > Terrestrial >...
GGCCGCTCGCGCGCGAGGATTCCCCTGTGCCGCACACGCTCGTGACCTTCCACGCCCACCCGGATGACGAGGCCATCGCCACCGCCGGGGTGATGGCGAAGGCCGCGGCCGAGGGGCATCGCGTGGTCCTCGTCGTCGCGACGAAGGGCGAGCACGCCGGATTCGGTCACGACATGCTCGAGCCCGGCGAGCTGATGTCGGACCGGCGGGTGGAGGAGACGCAGCGGGCCGCCGAGATCCTCGGCGTGTCGCGGGTCGAGTTCCTCGGCTACATCGACTCGGGAATGATGGGGACACCCGAGAACGACGCCGACGGTTCGTTCTGGACCGCCGGAACCGACGAGGCGGCGAAGCGCCTGGCGAAGATCCTCGACGAGGAACGCGCCGACGTCCTCACGATCTACGACGATCATGGCGGCTACGGCCATCCCGATCACATCCAGGTGCATCGCGTCGGCGCCCGCGCGGCCGAGCTCGCCGGCACGCCCGTCGTCTACGAGTCGACGATCAATCGCGATCACATTCGCCGGTTACTCGAACAGGCAATTGCCGGCGGCAACTCCGAGCTGCCGGGAGGCCTCGACCCCGACGACCTCCCCGACCCGGACGACTCGACCTTCGGCTCGCCCGAGTCGATCATCACCACCGTGGTGGATGTCCGCGACTTCGTCGACCGCAAACGGGCGGCAATGGTCGCCCACGCGAGCCAGATCACGGAGTCGCATTTCTTCTTGAAGTTGCCTGAGGACACGTTCCGTGAAGGCTTCGGCTATGAGTCGTTCATCCGGCGCGGGGCACCAGAAGGGACGAGCGAGGACGACCTCTTCGCACCGTTGCACTGACGAGGTCACGCCAGATCGCTACTGGTTGTGCGCGGCCTTGAGGAGCTCGGAGAGGGCGTCGGGAACCGCCGCCGCGATGGCTCCGATGTTCGGAACGATCTCGCGACAGCCGATCAACCCGAAGCCCACCGAGTCGAGGTAGCTCAGCACCGTGATGTTGAGCCCTGTCCCGGCCAGCAACGGACCGAGAGGAAAGAGGCTGACGAGGCGCGCCCCAGCGCAGTAGAGGGGGAACGACGGCCCGGGGACGTTGGACACGATCAGGTTGATGATCGGCGGATGCCGGCCTTCGAGGAGCCGCTCGTACAGCCGCATGCCGCGTGAGAACAGCATCGGTGCCGCGACCTCGGCCCATTCGTGCAGGGTGTTGCCACCGATGTCCTCGTGCACCTGCTTGGCGCCGCTCATGACATCCCGGGCCGCGAAGAGCCGGTCCACCGGGTCGTCGAGCTGAGTGGCGAGCGTCGCGAACATCGCCGAGACCCGATTGCCCATCACGCCCCGCTCGTCCTGCGTGCGAACCGACGCCGGAATGGCCGCGAGCAGCGCCTTGTCGGGCACGCGTCCGCGCATCTCGAGATAGCGCCGGAGCGCTCCTGCGCACACGGCCAGGACGACGTCGTTCACCGTGACGCCGAACGCCTCCTTGACCTCTTTCACGTCGGCCAGCGGCACCGACGCGAACGCCACACGTCGGTGCGGTGTCAGGATCCCGTTGAGCGCGCTCGCAGGCGCCGTCAACGGCACCCCGGCGCTCACAGGCTCGGAGCGGAGTCGCTGCACCACTCGGAGGGCGGAGCCGGTGAGGTTGCGGACGGCCCGGTACGCGCGGAGCGGCTGTCGCGCGATCGAGGTCACCGCCCCCAACAGCAGCTCGGCGTCGGACGGCACCCGTTCCGGCGACGGCTCGTGCTCGGGCTGAGGCTTCGGTTCCGGATGGCGCTCGAGGTCGAAGATCTCGGTCATCAGGTCGACACCCATCACGCCGTCGATGGCGGCGTGGTGCATCTTGGCGATGATGCCGACGTAGCCGTGCTCGAGACCCTCGACGACCCACAGCTCCCACAGCGGACGGCGGCGGTCGAGCGGGCGCCCGGCGATCTCGGCCGTCAGCTCGGCGAGCTCGTCGAGGCTGCCGGGAGCGGGCAGCGCGGCCCGCCGGACGTGGTAATCGAGATCGAAGTCGGGATCCTCGATCCACACCGGGTGATGCACGCCGAACGGGACCTCGACCACGCGCCGGCGAAACGGCTCGAGGCGCGGGAGTCGGTCGGCGATGAGCTTCCGCATCGTCTCGACGGTGAAGCCGCCCGGAACGTCGGAGGGGTCGACGACCATCGTCGCCATGACGTGCATGTGCGTCGATGGGGTCTCGAGCGCGAGAAATGCGGCGTCGAGGCCCGTCAGCCGCTGCATTCGCGCTCCGATCGAAGGTCCGTGCGCGCAGCGTACGAGGGCGGGCCTTGGTCCTCAAGGGGTCCACGGCGCGGCACAATGAGTGGATGGGTTGGGCCTATCTCGCCGTGAGCCTCGTGGGTGCGTGGTTCACGTTCAACGCCTACCGGCCGACGCGCCGCTGGCAGCTCCTCACGCTGAGTTTCTTCGCCGGTTGGTTCACGTCCGAGCTGGCCGTGTTCCACATCGCCTGGCAGGTCGTCGCGACCGTGCTGTTCGTCTGGTTCGGCGCGCTGGAGTCGTGGGCGGGAATCGTCGGGCTCGTCATCACGCTCACGTCGTGGGCCGGTCTGCTCGGGCTCCAGCGGGTGTCCGGTCGGTCGGCTCGGGTCATGGAGAACGCGCTGCGCGAGGGGCTGGGGCCGGACTACCGCTCCGAGATCGCGCCCGGTCTCGCCGAGCGCCTGGCGCGGCGGACGACACGACGACACCTGCTCCTCCCCTTCTACCTGCGCGACCGTCGCGTCGGGCGCGTCAAGAACATCCAGTACGCGCCGGGCGGCGGCCGGCGTCACCTGCTCGACGTCTGGCGGCCCAAGGGCGGCGCGCACCGTGCCCCGGTTCTCTTGCAGTTGCACGGCGGCGCGTGGATGGTCGGCGACAAGGGCCAACAGGCACTCCCGCTCATGCTGCACCTCGCCGCCGAGGGCTGGGTGACTGTGGCCGCCAACTACCGGCTGAGCCCGCGCGTGTCGATTCCCGATCAGCTCGTCGACTGCAAGCTGGCGCTCCGATGGATCCGTGAGCACATCGGCGAGTACGGGGGCGATCCCGACTTCGTGGTCGTGACCGGCGGCTCGGCCGGGGGGCACCTCGCCGCGCTCCTCGCCCTCACGCCCAACGACCCCGAGTTTCAGCCCGGCTTCGAAGACGGCGACACGTCTGTTACGGCGTGCGTGCCGTTCTACGGGGTCTACGACCTCGCCGAGGTGTTCGACCCCAGGGACCGCGCCGGCGCGCGCGGAGAGCGCATCGGTCACTGGTTCGCACGCCGGGTCGCGGGCGCGACCGTCGAGGAGGACCGGGACCGGTTCGTGAAGTACTCGCCGATCACGCACGTCGGCCCGCACGCGCCTCCGTTGTTCGTGGTCCACGGCACGAACGACAACCTCGTTCCGGTGGAACAAGCTCGTGTGTTCGTCGCCGCCCTACGCGAGGTGTCACGCAAGCCGGTGCTGTACGCCGAGATCCCGGGCGCCTCCCACGCCTTCGAGGTGTTCCATTCGACCCGGACCGAGAACGTCGTCAACGGCGTCGACCGCTTTCTGGCGTGGCTGCACAGCGCGCATCAGGCGCGGCGGCCGGACGTGCCCGCAGACCCCGTCGACCCGCAGTCAACGGCGGCGGCGACGGCGCGCGATCGGCGGTAACCGAAACCCCGTCAACGATCGGTCGGACGACCACATCGCGTACGGAGCGAGGGTGAGGCCCGCAAGGTGGATCAGCACCGAGTCGTAGTTCACGCGCCACCCGTTGAAATCGATCCATGCCTGGTCGAGATCCGACTTCAGCGGCACGCCCGCGGCGGCCAACTGGCGACAGGCGTCGTCGAACTCCTCCCGGGCGATACTCGTCTGGTCCATCTGCTGCGGGTCCGGATCGTATGGAATGCTGAAGAAGTCGGCGACGGCGCGCAGCGCGGAGTAGCCGGCGCGAACGCACAGCGCCGCCTGCGGTGACCACGGGATGTCGATCGTCGAGTTCGACAGCGCAGCTGCGTCCATCACCACGCCGGAAGCAGTTACCCAGGACCGGTCGTTTCTCGGTGAACGGAAGAACACCAGCGCCGCCTGCGACGTGTGCGTCTCCTCGATCTCGGCGAACCACTCCTGAAACCGCTCCCACACCTCGTTGAGACGTCGCAGCTCATCGATGCGGGAGGTGCGGATCAGGAACTCGATCGCCGATGGCGGCGTGCCGGCCCGCGCCGAGAGCATGGCTACGAGTACCTCGCGTCGCGAGAAGGCGTTGTAGATGGACGGGAGGTACGCGACAAAGAGGGCGAGTACCCCGAGCCCGAACGCTGCGTCCAAGAACGCGAGGACGCTTGTAGGCAGGTCGCGCGGTTGGACGAAACCGAGCGTGAGGAGCGACGAGCCGCTCTCCACGAAGGCAGTGCGCCAGCTCGACACGCCGAGGGCGTGGAACATCATCGTGAATCCGGCGAGGATCAGCGTGAGCCAGATGACAGGCAGCAGCAGCAGCGTTACGGGCGCATACAGCGCCAGGACGCGGTCGCGACTCTCGTAGGTCTTGTACCGCCCCGCGATCAGTTCGAAGACGCGGCGAGAGGTCAGCCAGATCACTCTCGAGAGCGAGACGACAGAGCCTCTCGGGAGGACCAACGTCCGCACTGCGGCGTCGATCACAACCCCCAGGAGCCCGAGCCCGGCAACGAACCACGCGACCTCGACCACTGCGCCCACCCCGGTCAGTCCTCCGGCCCGGGTCGCATTCGCCGCTGGCGCTTGAGTTCGCCTCGGCGGCGCTTGGCATCGAGACGGCGACGGCGCCCCGCTGCGCTCGGCGCCGTCGCCCGCCGGGCACGCGGGGTACGAAGTGCGTCGGCGAGTCGCTCACGGAGGCGGGCCAACGCCAGCTCCCGGTTGCGGGCCTGGGACCGCGTGTCCGCGGCGACCACCCGCACCGCCGGACCGACCCGCTCCAGCAACCGGGCGCGCTGCGAAGGTGAGAGCGACGGCGACCCGGCGACGTCGAAGCGCACCTCGACGCGCGTGTTGGAGGTGTTCGCGTGCTGTCCCCCGGGCCCGCCCGAGCCCGAGAACCGCCAATCCAGCTCGTCGAGCGGGATCGCGCACGTGCCGGTCACCCGCAGCCATCGCATATCTCTGCTCCATCGCGTCGCAGGCTCCGGCGCTGTCTCTCCTGTCGCCCTCGCAAGCTCGGGCTTTGCGTCGCGGTCGGCGAAGCCGCCGTCGCCGCGGAGGCACGGTACCCGCGTCGCGGTGCGACGAGGCTTGAATCCCCTGGTCAGGGCGGGTCCGCGATTGACATCGGCCCGACCGGCTCTAGAGTGTCGGCCGTCACACTCGACTGGCCGGTCAACCCGGCCGGGGGCCTGCTGTTGGGTCGGGCGGGGCAGCGGTCCCCGAGGGATATGGGGGGCGAGACGTGCGCGATTCGTACCGACACGTGGCGCGCAAGCGGTGGCTCCAGATCGTTGCGGTGGGTGCGGGCTTGGCCCTCGTCGCCGCGGCGTGCGGAGGCGGCGGCGGAGGCGGCGGCGGCGGACAAGGCGCCCAGACGAACATCCCCAAGGACAGCGGGAAGCCCGTCGAGGGCGGGTCGCTCACGTACGGGCTCGAGGCCGAGACACTCGGCGGATGGTGCCTCCCCGACGCCCAGCTCGCGGCCGGCGGCATCCAGGTCGAGCAGGCGGTCTACGACACGCTGACCGTCCCGAACGACAAGGGCGAGTTCGTCCCCTACCTCGCCAAGTCGGTGACACACAGCGACGACTACAAGACGTGGACGGTCGAGCTCCGCGACGGCATCCAGTTCCACAACGGCGAGCCGTTCAACGCCGACGCCGTCAAGCTCAACTTCGACCGGTACCGCAAGGGCGTGCTGTTCGGGCTGTTCTTCGCCGACCTCGCCGATGTCCAGGCCACCGGGCCGATGACCGTGACGTTCACGACAAAGGTCCCGTGGGTGAACTTCGGAGCCTTCCTGTGGGGCAACCCGGGCCGCGTCGGGATGGTTGCGCCCGCGCAGCTCAACGACACCGAGGGATGTCCGCGAAACCTGATCGGCACCGGCCCGTTCAAGTTCCAGGAGTGGGTGCCCAACGACCACCTCACGGTGACGAAGAACACGAACTACTGGCAAAAGGACAAGGACGGCAACGCGCTGCCATATCTCGACCAGATCACGTTCCGCCCGGTCTCGGACACGTCGCAGCGTGTGAACGGGTTGAAGGGCGGCGATCTCGACCTCATCCAGGTGTCCGACGGGCAACAGATCACCGGGCTGCGCAACGATGCCAAGGCCGGCACCGTGAAGATGCTCGAGACCGACCGCTCGGCCGAGGTCGCGCACACCATGCTGAACGCGGGTAAGCCGCCGTTCGACAACCTGAACGCCAGATTGGCGGTCGCGTACGCCAGCGACCGGAACGCGCTGAACCAACTGACGAACAACGAGGTCAGCCAGACGTGGGATCAGCCGTTCGCGCCGCAGACGCTCGGTTACCAGAAGGACCCGGGCTTCCCGACCTTCGACCTCAAGAAGTCCGAGGAGTTCCTCAACAAGTACAAGCAGGAAACCGGCCAGAGCAGCCTCACCTTCACGGTGCGTTCGACGCCCGACCCGGCGACGCAGCAGCTCGCGGCGGCGATCAAGTCGCAGCTCGAGAAGGTCCAGGGCATCTCGGTCGACATCGCTCCGCCGACCGAGCAGAGCCAGTACATCAACCTCGCGATCGCCGGGGACTACCAGGCGATCCTGTGGCGCAACTTCCCCGGACCCGATCCCGACACACTGCTCATCTGGTGGCGTAGCCAACTGCCGAACCCCAACTCCGGGCAGCTGGGGAACAACCTGGTCAACTTCGGGCGCATCAACGACCAGAAGATCGACTCGGACATGGACCAGGCGCGCGGCGAGACCGACACGGCCAAGCGCCAGGCTCTTTACCAGGATGTTGGGAAGGAGTTCGCCAAGAACGCCTACAACATCTGGGGCTGGCTGACGCTGTGGTCGTTCGCCGGGAAGTCGAACGTGAACGGGTTCGCCGGACCTGACCTGCCGGGCCCGAACGCGGCCGGGGACGGGGGTTCACGCGGCGTGCCGATCGCGAGCGTCCAGCCGGAGCTCGGGCTCTGGATCAGTAAGTAGAGGGAGCTGAGAACACGAGAGGACGAGTGGTAGCGGCGCTGACGGAAGAACCGGTCTGACGATGGACGCATTGGCAACGCTCCTGGGCTACCTGCTGATAGTCGTCGTCGTCCTGGGCGTTCTCGCCGTGCTCGCGCTCGCGGTCGGGACGCGTGCCGGGCGGAGGAAGCTCCTCCAGCTCGTCGTCGTCCTACTCGTGGTCACGTTCTTCTCGTTCTCCCTGCTCCACCTGACACCGGGTGACCCGGCACGGACCCAGAAGCCATTCGCGACCGAGGAGCAGCTGAAGCCGATCCGCGAGGAGATCGGGCTCAACGAGCCGTTCCTCGTCCAGTACAAGGACTGGCTCTTCAACTTCGTGCAGGGCGACTTCGGGCGGGACTACTCGACGAACCTTCCCGTCCAGGATTCCATCGGCAAGCAGCTGGGCGTCTCGCTCCAGCTCATCTTCTACGCCCAGTTCCTGGCGCTCGCGCTCGCGATCCCTCTCGGGATCTTCGCGGCCTACAAGGCGGGCACGTGGTTCGACAAGAGCGCGAACTCGATTGCGTTCGGCGCGATCGCGATACCTCCGTTCGTGGTCGCGTTCGTGCTGATCTTCTACTTAGCCGTGCAACTTGGATGGTTCCCCACCCAGCAGTACGTCGCGTTCGGAACCGATCCGGCTGAGCATTTCAAACACATGTTCTTGCCTGCGCTGAGCCTGGCCGTCGCGCAGATCGCCATCTACATGCGCCTCCTCCGCAGCGACATGATCCAGACGCTGCAGGAGGACTTCATCACGATGGCGAAGGCGAAAGGCCTCACGAACCGGCGCATCCTCTGGCGCCACGCCCTGCGGCCGTCGAGCTTCACGCTTCTCACCGCGGCGGCGCTGAACTTCGGCGCGCTGATCGGCGGCGCAGTGGTCATCGAGTTCGTGTTCCAGCTCCCTGGTATGGGGCTCGGACTCATTCAGTCGGTCAGCACGCGGCAGTACACGGCTGTACAGGCGTACGTCGCGCTCATCGCCGTCGCGTTCGTGCTGTTCAACGCGTTCGTCGACGGCGTCTACTCGGTCCTCGACCCCAGGATCCGCCATGCCCGAGCAGCAGCCGCCTGAGTCGGCGGGCACCGCCCTCGCCGACGACCTGGAGACCACCGGGCTCGTTGCCGACGCTTTCACGGTCGAGGTCGCCGGCGTCACCGCCGGTGTGCAGCCCGCCCGCAAGAAGCGTCTGGGCATCGGCGCCTGGCTCGCGATCGTGTGGCTCGTCGGGCTCATCCTCGCCGCCGTCGCCGCTCCCATCCTTCCGATCGCGGGTGCGAACGAGACCTTCACGTCGATCCAGCGTGCCCAAGCGCCCTTCTCGACGATCACGACGACGGGCGGGGGGACGACCACGCCGTTCGCGGAGGGCCACGTGCTCGGTGGCGACCGTAACGGCCACGACCTCCTTTCTCGCGCGATCTATGGAGCGCGCAACTCGCTGATCGTCGGCTTCGGCGCGATCGCGTTCGGCATCCTCGTCGGCGGGACGCTCGGGCTCATCGGGGGCTATTACCGCGGGAGGATCGATGCCGTCATCGTCGGGTTCCTCGACATCATGCTGGCCATACCCGCGCTGGTCCTCGCGCTGTCGCTGACCGCAGTGCTGCGAGGTCGCGTCGACGACCTGTGGATCCTCGTCATCGCGCTCGCCATCATCTCCGTCCCAGTGCTCGGTCGGATCACGCGCGCCAACACGTTGGTGTGGTCGGAACGCGAGTTCGTGACCGCGGCGAGGGCCCAAGGCGCAAAGAATTGGCGCATCATGACCCGCGAGGTGTTGCCGAACGTCCTGCCGGCGATGTTCTCGATCGCGCTGCTCGGCGTAGCCGTCGTGATCTCGGCCGAAGCCGCGCTGCGGCTCCTCGGCATCGGGCTGTCGATCACCGACCCGAGCTGGGGCGGCATCATCAACGACGGCCGCGACTTCCTGACGCAAGGAATCACAGCGCACGTCGTGTTCGTCGGCTCTGCGTTCATCTTCCTGACGATCCTGGCGCTCAACTATCTGGCCGATGTCGTGCGCGCTCGCTTCGATGTGAGGGAGGCGGCAATTTGATCCGCTGGCGGCGACACGAGCGCGCCGACATCACCGAGCGCTTCCCCACCGAGACACTCGAAGGGCCACTGCTCGAGGTCACGAACGTCGAGACGCATTTCGACACGCCCCGGGGCGTCGTGCACGCCGTGGACGACGTGTCGTTCTCGCTCGACCGGGGCCGCACGCTCGGGGTCGTCGGCGAGTCGGGGTCGGGGAAGACGGTCCTGTCGCGGTCGGTGATGGGGTTGCTGCCGACGAAGCACGTGATCCGCAAGGGTTCGATCAAGTTCGAGGGTCGCGAGATCGGGAGCGCCTCCGCCAACGAGATGCGTCACATCTGGGGCTCGCAGATGGCGATGATCTTCCAAGACCCGATGACTTCGCTCAATCCGGTCATGAAGGTCGGGAAGCAGATCACCGAGTCGCTTCTCTACCACCTCGACATCTCGCGCACGTACGCCGCCGAGCTGGCCGAGGCGCTGCTCACGTCGGTCGGGATCCCCGAGCCCCAGCGCCGGTTGGGCGAGTACCCGCACCAGCTGTCGGGCGGCTTGCGCCAGCGGGTGATGATCGCCATCGCCCTCGCGTGCGGGCCCAAGCTGCTCTTTGCCGACGAGCCGACCACCGCGCTCGACGTCACCGTGCAGGCACAGATCCTCGACCTGCTGCAGGAGCAGCAACGCGAGCGATTCATGGCCATGATCCTCGTGACGCACGACCTCGGCGTCGTCGCCGGCCGCACCGACGAGATCGCGGTGATGTACGCGGGGAAGATCGTCGAGAAGGCGCCGACCTCGGTGCTGTTCCGCAACATGAAGATGCCGTACACCGAGGCGCTCGTGCGATCGATCCCGAAACTGTCCGACAAGAGTCACACGCGCCTGAACGTCATCCCGGGGCGCCCGCCGCCGCTCATCAACCCGCCCGTCGGCTGTCGCTTCGCGCCGCGCTGCCCATACGCACAGGAGAAGTGCGTCAAGGAGGAACCGCCGCTGCGCGAGAGCGACGTGCCGGGCCACAAGTTCGCGTGCTGGTTCCCGGTCGGGACGCCTGAAGGACGCGATGCACTCGAGCGCAACCGCGCTGCCGGCTTGCCGGCAGCTGTCGGCAGCGACGGCGCGGCGACCGCGTCGCCGAACTCGAGCGCAGCGGAGGTCGGCTGACGTGGCCGGGAGTGGCACCGCGCACCTCCGTCCCGCGGACGAGACGCTGCTGCTCGCCGAGCACCTCGTGGTCGAGTTTCCCGTCGGCCGCTCGGGATTGAAGGTGCATGCCGTCTCCGACGTGAGCCTCGACATCCTCGAAGGCGAGACGCTCGGGCTGGTCGGCGAGTCGGGATGCGGCAAGTCGACGACCGCCCGCGCCATGATCCAGCTGCCCAAGCCGACGTCCGGCACCGTCGTGTTCGAGGGCCGGGACCTCACCAAGCTCAAGGGTGAGGCGCTGCGCAAGGTCCGGCCCCGGATGCAGATGATCTTCCAGGACCCGATCTCGTCGCTGAACCCGCGACGCAAGATCGGCGACCTCGTCGCCGAAGGTCTCGAGATCTGGAGCATCGGTGACAAGGGGTCGCGCCAGCGGCGCGCCGACGAGGTGCTCGACGCAGTGGGCCTCGATCCCGAGCAGGCACGGGGCCGCCGGCCGCACGAGTTCTCCGGCGGACAGTGTCAGCGCATCTCGATCGCCCGGGCCGTCATCACCGAGCCCAAGTTGATCCTGTGTGATGAGCCGGTCTCGGCCCTCGACGTGTCGGTGCAGGCGCAGATCCTTAACCTGCTGCAGGACATGAAGGCGCGTTTCGGGCTCACGCTCGTGTTCATCGCTCACGACCTCGCGGTGGTGAAGAACGTGAGCGACCGCGTCGCGGTGATGTACCTCGGAAAGCTCTGCGAGATCGCGCAGCCGGACGAGCTGTACGAGCACCCTGTGCACCCGTACACGGCGGCATTGCTCGCGGCCATCCCCGAGCCGGACCCCGCGGTCCGGCCGAACGAGCGTGACGCGCTCACCGGGGAGATCCCGTCCCCGGTCTCGCCGCCGAGCGGCTGCCGGTTCCGGACCCGCTGCCCGAAGGCGCAGCAGAAGTGCGCGGAAGTGGAGCCGGTGATCGAGGAGATCCGACCCGGCCACTTCGCCGCCTGCCACTTCCCCCTCGCCGAGGGCGAGCAGCTGGACTTCGCGACTCATGCCGCCGAGGACGCGGCGGCGCCGGCCGCGTCCTAGCGGAGCTCGGTCGCTACTTCCCTTCGAGCTGGTCCTCGATCGCGCTCACGAGCGCGGCGTCGTCGGGGGTCGTGAGGGGACGAAACCGCCGAACGACCTCGCCGTCACGCGACACGAGGAACTTCTCGAAGTTCCATTGGATGTCGCCGGCTTCGCCTTCGTCGTCCGCGTACGCGGTGAGCTCTTCGTAGAGAGCGTGGCGACCCTCGCCGTTCACCTCGAGCTTCGAGAACATCGGGAAGGTGACGCCGTAGCTCGTCTCGCAGAAGGCGGCGATCTCGTCGGGGCTTCCGGGCTCCTGCGCTCCGAACTGGTTGCACGGGAAGCCGAGGACGGCGAAGCCCTTGTCGGCGTACTGCTCGTGGAGCTCTTGGAGGCCGGCGTACTGCGGAGTGAGGCCACATTGGGATGCCACGTTCACGATCAGCAGCGCCTTGCCCTGGTAGTCGCCGAGCTCGGCCGGACTGCCGTCGAGCGCCGCGACGTCCGCGTCGTAGATAGCCATTGCTCCTCCTCGTCGAGTGAGGGCCCAGTATTGCCGACGCTCGGGGAGCGTCCGTCCCGGCTAGCCCTCGGGCCGGGCCATCTTCTCGGGGCGGACGAGGCGCTCGAACTCCTCGTGGGTCAGATGCCCCAGGTCGACGGCAGCCTCGCGCAGCGTCTTGCGGTGCTTGTGCGCGTGTTTGGCGATCTCGGCGGCCTTGTCGTACCCGATGTGCGGCGTGAGGGCGGTGACCAGCATCAGCGAGTTGTTGAGGTTCTCGGCGATGCGTTCGCGGTTCGCCTGCACGCCCTCGACGGCGAACTCACGGAACGTGCGGCATACGTCGGCGAGAAGTTCGACCGAGTGCAGGAAGTTGAAGATCATCACCGGCTTGAACACGTTGAGCTCGAGGTTGCCCTGCGAGCCGGCGAACCCGATCGTCGCGTCGTTGCCGATCACCTGGGCGCCCACCATCGTCATCGCTTCGCTCTGGGTCGGGTTGACCTTGCCCGGCATGATCGACGAGCCGGGCTCGTTCTCGGGAAGGATGAGCTCGCCCAGTCCCGAGCGCGGGCCCGACGCGAGCCAGCGGATGTCGTTGGCGATCTTGATCAGCGACGCGGCGAGAGTCTTGAGCGCGCCGCTGGCGAACACGAGCTCGTCGTGGGCGGCGAGGGCGGCGAACTTGTTCGGCGCCGACACGAAGGGCAGGCCGGTCAACTCGGCGATCTTGGCCGTGCACCGCTCGTCGAAATCGGGTGGCGCGTTGAGGCCCGTCCCGACGGCGGTGCCGCCGATGGCGAGCTGGAGCAAGCCGGGGAGCGCGAGTCGGATGCGCTCGAGGTCGGCGTCGAGCTGGGCGACATAGCCGCCGAACTCCTGCCCCAGCGTCAGCGGGACCGCGTCCTGGAGATGGGTCCGTCCGGTCTTGACGATGTCGCGAAACTCCTCCGCCTTCACTGCCAGGGCGTCACGCAGCTCCGTGACGGACGGGATGAGGCGGTGCACCACCTCCTCGGCGGCGGCGATGTGCATCGCGGTCGGGAACGTGTCGTTCGACGACTGCGACATGTTCACGTCGTCGTTGGGGTGGATCGGCGCCTTGCTGCCGCGCTCGCCGCCGGCGAGCTCGATGGCCCGGTTCGAGATCACCTCGTTGACGTTCATGTTCGTCTGCGTGCCGCTGCCCGTCTGCCAGACGTAGAGCGGGAACTCGTCGTCGTGCTTGCCGTCGATGATCTCGTCGGCGGCTTGGACGATCAGCTTCGCCTCCTCCGCCGGAAGCTTGCCGAGGTCCTGGTTCGTGAGCGCGGCTGCCTTCTTCAGGATGGCCATCCCTCGGATCACGGCCTTCGGCATACGGTCGTCGCCGATCGAGAAGTGATGGAGCGACCGCTGCGTCTGCGCCCCCCAGTACCGGTCGGCCGGCACCTCGACCTCGCCGAGGCTGTCCGTCTCCCGCCGTGTCTGCTGCTCGCTCATGGCACGAAGGTACCGCCGGCACTCGTGCCCGTTCGCATGGAGTAGACAGTGCGGCGCATGTCGGAGATCTACGACCTGTCCGACCGGTTCGTCGATCGCTTCGCGGCCCTCGACCCGGTGTCCGCCACCCTCGAAGGCCTGGCCGGTCACGACCACGAGATGACGGACTTCTCCCCCGCCGGCTACGAGGAGCGCGACGCGCACAACCGGGCGACGCTCCGAGCGTTGACGGCGGCGGAGCCGGAGAGCGACCGCGATCGCATCGCCGCCGACGTGCTGGGCGAGACCCTCGAGACGGGCATCGAGCTGTACGACACCGGCGAGCACCTCCGCGAGCTGAACGTCATCGCCAGCCCCGTCCAAGCGGTACGCATGTGCTTCGACATGATGCCCACGGCGACCGAGGCGGACTGGGACGTGATCGCCGCTCGCATGGCGCTCGTGCCCGACGGCCTCGAGTCGTACCAGCAAGGCCTGACCGAGGGGGTGCAGCAGGGACTCGTGGCGGCAAGGCGCCAAGCCGTCGAGTGCACGCGCCAGGCCGAGACGTGGAGCGGAGTCAACGGCGAGGCGCGTCCGTTCTTCCTGACGCTGATCGATCGCTACGACGAAGGTGGCATCGAGAACGAGAGGTTGCGTGACACGCTCGTCGACCGGGCTAGCCAAGCTACCGATGCGTACGCCGCGCTGGGCCGCTTCTTGGCCGACGAGTACGCGCCGCGCGCCGTCGAACGCGACGCGGTCGGCGCCGAGCGCTACGGGCTGCTCGCCCGCGTTTTCAACGGGATGGAGCTCGACCCGGCCGAGGCCTACGCGTGGGGATGGGACGAGCTGCACCGCATCGAGCGCGCCATGGGCGAGGTGGCCGAGCGCATCCTGCCCGGCGAGCCGCTCGATGCCGTCATCGACCACCTCGAGACCGATCCCAACCGCGCCATCGACGGCGTCGACGAGTTCCGCCAGTGGCTGCAGACCCTGCTCGACACGACGATCGCCGAGCTCGACGGCGTGCACTTCGACATCCCCGACCCGGTGAAGCGCGTCGAGGCCATGATCGCCCCGCCCGGCGGCGCGGCCGCGATGTACTACTCGGGCCCGTCGGAGGACTTCAGCCGGCCCGGCCGGACCTGGTACCCGACGCTCGGCAAGACACGCTTCCCGCTCTGGGGCGAAGTGTCGATCTGCTACCACGAAGGTGTCCCCGGGCATCACCTCCAGATCGCGCAGGTCCGCTACCTCGCCGGCGAGCTGAGCCGCTTCCAGCGCACGCTGGCCGGCTGGTCGGGCCACGCCGAAGGATGGGCGCTGTACGCCGAGCGCCTCATGGGCGAGCTCGGCTACCTCGACGACCCGGCGTACGAGCTCGGGATGTTGCGGGCGCAGGCGCTGCGCGCGATGCGCGTCGTCGTCGACATCGGATTGCACCTCGAGCTGCCGATCCCCACCGACGAGCGCTACCACCCCGGCGAGACGTGGACGCCCGAGCTTGCGTTGCCGTTCGCGATGGAACGCAGCGGTCGGATGCCGGAGGATTTCATGCGGAGCGAGGTCGACCGGTACCTCGGTTGGCCGGGTCAGGCCATCAGCTACAAGATCGGCGAACGCGTGTGGCTGGCCGCGAGAGAGGCCGCCCGGCAGCAAGCCGGCGACGCGTTCGACCTCAAGTCGTTTCACGCTCGGGCTTTGAACCTCGGCCCGATGGGGCTCGGGCAGCTCCGTCGCGAGCTGGCGGGCGCGTAACGCCGTGGACGTCTCCTGTGCATTTCCGCCCGGGCCCGACGTGGTCGAGCACGCGGTGGTGGCGGAATCGCTCGGCTACGAACGGGCCTGGTTGTACGACTCACCGGCGCTGTACCCCGACGTGTGGGTGGCGCTGGCGCGCGTCGCCGAGTGCACTGAGCGCATCGGACTCGGTCCCGCCGTCCTGATCCCCAGCCTTCGTCACGTGCTCGTGCAGGCGACGGCGATCGCGACCCTCGAGAGCCTCGCGCCCGGCCGGACCGTCGCCGCCGTCGGCACGGGGTTCACCGGTCGCATGGCGCTTGGCCAGAAGCCGTTGCCCTGGTCCGCGGTCGAGGAGTACCTGCGCCAACTGCGTGCCCTGCTCCGCGGCGAGCAGGTCGAGGTGGACGGGTCCGTCGTGGGAATGATCCCGCCGGCTGGTTTCCTACCGGCGCGGCCGATCGACGTCCCGATCCTCGTGGCCGCCAACGGCCCGCGAGGGCTGCAGGTGGCAAAGGAGCTCGGCGACGGTGTCATGACCATCGGCTCCGGTCAGCCCGAGTTCGACTGGTGCGCGGTGCTCGCGTTCGGGACGGTCCTCGACGAGGGCGAGCAGCCGACGTCGGCGCGGGCGCTCGAAGCCGCCGGCCCCGCGCTCACCGTCGTGTACCACGGGATGTACGAGGCGAACCCGGCCGCGGTCGATTCGCTGCCGGGCGGACCCGAGTGGCGGGAGAGGCTCGAAACCCTCCCGGCGAGCGTCCGCCACCTCACTGTGCACGAGGATCACCTCGTGCACGTCACCGAACGCGACAGGCCGCTCCTCGACGGGCACAACCTCGCCGCGTTCACGTGGACGGGATCGTCACGCCAGCTGCGCGGACGGCTCGACGAGCTCGAGGCGGCGGGCGCGACCGAGGTCCTCTACGCCCCGATGGGCCCGGACATCCCGCGCGAACTCGCCGCGTTCGCGGCCATGGCCGGCCTCGCTTAGGGGTTCAGGGGACGGTTGGTCCAGCCGCCGCGCTCGGTGCGGAACCAGCCACCGGCGGCGAGGCTGCCGCCGTCGGCGTGCACCGTGGTGCCGGTCACGAACGCCGACAGGTCCGACGCCAGGAACAGTGCGACCCCGGCGATGTCGTCCGGCGTGCCGAAGCGGCCCACGGGCACCCACCGCGGGATGAGGTGCTGCTGCTCCTCGGGAACCCAGCGGTCGTAGGGCACCTGGATCGTCTGGGTCAGGTCCGGAGCGATCGCGTTCACCCGGATGCCGTCACCGCCGAGGTCGAGGGCGAGGCTCTTCGTGAACTGGACCACGCCCGCCTTGAACGCCGAGTACACGACTTGGTTCGGAATGCCGCGGAACGCCTCGACGGTGGACACGTTGACGATGCTGCCTCCGTCGGCCTGCTCGATCATCCGCGGCGCGAACGCCTTCGTGCACAGGAACATGTGGCGAAGGTTGACGGCGTACAGCGAGTCCCAGTGCTCCTCGTCGGTGTCGAGAAACCGCAGGCCCCGGTAGAGATAGTGCCCCACATTGTTGACGAGCACGTCGACGCGGCCGTACTCGGCGATCGTGGCATCGGCGAGTGACGCCACCTCGTCACGCTGGCGGACGTCGACGGGCTGCGCCACCGCCTCGCCACCGTCGGCTCGGATCGCATCGACGGTTTCTGTGGCACGTTCGGCGTCGATCTCGGCGACGACGACCTTCGCACCATGCGCGGCGAACGTCTCCGAGATCGCACGCCCGATGCCGCCCCCGCCGCCGGTCACGACCGCGACCGTGCCGGCGAG
>Ga0209382_10005240_pt1 | contig 16933 bp, 14 predicted proteins | sample SoiMetdeltSBSDD5_FD_187599 | JGI IMG/M metagenome (GOLD analysis project Ga0209382, IMG submission 187599) | Bulk soil microbial communities from a Populus tree surrounding site in Tennessee, USA - Soil MetaG P. deltoides SBSDD5 (SPAdes) (version 2) | ecosystem: Environmental > Terrestrial >...
GGACCTGCAACAGGCGATCGTTCGGGAGGCCCGCGTGTTCGCGAGCGCCGTGGCGCTCGCACAAACGGATGGCACTTATCGCCTGGAGCCGTTACCGGCGGAGGCGCAGTTCGCGCCGGTGTATGCGTCCGTGGCGCGCGACTTCGACGGGGACTCTCGCCTGGATCTGCTCATTGCCGGCAACCTCTACGGGGTGCAGCCGATACTCGGGAGCTACGACGCGAGTCACGGGCTCCTCCTGCGTGGAACGGGCGATGGTCGCTTCTCGCCGGTCGATATGGAACGAAGCAACGTGATGATCGAGGGCGAGGTGCGGGACATGAAGGTGCTGCGCTCCGCTCTCGGAAGTGAGGTGATCGCGGTGGCGCGCAACAACGACCGGCTGCAGCTTCTTCGCGTTCGGAAATGAGCCGTTGTCATCCTCCACCCCCCGACCCATGAACAACCTTCCGGCCCTCGACCTTGCCGTCATCGCTGGGTACTTCCTGGTGTTGTTGGGGATTGGATACTGGGCCGCCAAGCGCGAGAAGAACGTCAGCTCCGATTACTTCCTCGCGGGCCGGGATGTCGGCTGGCTCGCCGTCGGTGCGAGCCTCTTTGCGTCGAACATCGGGAGCGAGCACCTGGTCGGCCTCGCGGGTACCGGCGCTGCGAGCGGGCTTGCCGTAGGGCACTTCGAGTGGATCGCCTGCTTCATGCTCTTGCTCCTCGGCTGGCTGTTCGTGCCGTACTATCTGCGGAGCGGCGTGTACACGATGCCGGAGTTCCTCGAGCGGCGGTTCAACCCGGCCGCACGATGGTACTTCACGTGGGTGTCGGTGATCGGCTATGTGCTGACGAAGATCAGCGTCACGCTGTTCGCCGGGGGCGTGGTGATGCGTGCGGTGACGGGGCTCGACATCTGGACGAGCGCGGCCGTGCTCATCGTGATCACGGGGCTGTACACGGTGTTCGGCGGTCTCCGTGCCGTGATCTACACGGAAGTGATGCAGGCGGTCGTCCTGATTGTCGGCTCGGCCGTGTTGATGATGATCGGGCTCAACGCGATCGGCGGCTGGTCGGGGCTGGAGGCGCGCCTTCCCGAGGACTACTTCTCGATGTGGAAGCCGTCGAGTCACCCGGAGTTTCCGTGGACCGGCGTCATCTTCGGCGCGCCGATCCTGGGCGTGTGGTACTGGTGCACGGACCAGCACATCGTGCAGCGCGTGCTGGCCGCCAAGAGCGAAGGGGATGCGCGCCGCGGGACGGTCTTCGCCGGGTTTCTGAAGATCCTCCCCGTGTTCATCTTCGTTCTGCCGGGCATGATTGCGGCGGCGCTGTACGACGACGTGCGCACCGGGGCGGGGGATTCGGCGTACCCGGCGCTCGTCACGCGCCTGCTGCCGGTCGGGTTCAAGGGGCTCGTGCTCGCGGGGATGCTGGCGGCGCTGATGAGCTCACTCGCGTCGGCGTTCAACTCGTGCTCGACGCTCCTGACCTGGGACGTGTACCGCAAGCTCCGGCCTAACGCGACCGAGCAGCGCCTCGTCCAGGTCGGCCGCGTCTCGACGGTCCTCCTCGTCGGGCTCGGGCTCGCGTGGATTCCGTTCATGAAGTACATCTCGCCGCAACTCTACATCTATCTGCAGAGCGTCCAGGCGTACATCGCGCCCCCGATCGCCGCATGCTTCCTGCTTGGCGTGGTGATGCCGCGGTTGAATGGCGCGGGCGCTATGTCCGCGCTGATCGTCGGCTTCGTGCTCGGGGCGCTGCGACTCGGGCTCGAGTTGGGGAAGGCGAGCCTGGCGCCGGGGAGCGTCTGGGCATGGATCGCCGGAATCAACTTCTTGCATTTCGCGGCCTTGTTGTTCGTGCTGTCGACCGTGATTCTCGTCGGCGTGAGCCTCGCGACGCCGGCGCCGTCGCCCGAGCGAATCGCGGGGCTCACCCGCGCGCACCAGGCCCCGGCGCCGGCCGACGAGACATCCGCGCGGTGGAAGGGTCCCGACCTGTTGTGGTCCCTGGTGCTCGCGGTGGCGATTGGCGTTCTCTGGATCATTTTCCGCTGAGGTCGTACATGGAGCCGATGTATCTGCCCGACGTGGAGCAGAACCCGAAGGAAGGTGGATGGCGCGACGCGATCAACGATGTGTGGCGGGCGGGGGCGACGGAGTACCCACAGATCTGGCACCTGTTCGCCTACCAGCCGCACGCGACACAACACCTCGCCAAGTTCACGCATGAGATCCTGCGCGGCCCGGCACCGCTATCGCCGGGGCTGCGCGAGCTCATCGCGGCGTACACCTCGGCGCGGAACGCCTGTCCGTTCTGAATCAACTCTCACGCCGCGGTCGCGGCGGAGCTGCTGGGCGACGAGGAGCTCGTGCAGGGGGTGCTGCGCGATGCGCCGACGTCGAAGCTGGACGACAAGCACAAGGCGCTGTTCGCGTTCATCTCGCAGGTGAACCACGACTCGATTCGGATCGGGCCGGAGGATACCGCGCGCCTGCGCGAGATGGGGTGGACCGACGAGGAGCTCTACTTCGCGATTACCGTGTGTGCGCTATTCAACTTCTATAATCGCTGGATCGACGCGAGTGGTGTCCATGCTCTGTCGGACGAAGCGCATCGTGCCGGAGCAAAGCGGAGTGCTCAGCGTGGGTACGTGCGGTGACCACTTCTCGTATCAACTGCCAAACAATGAACCGCAGAGGACGCAGAGGACGGCCTAACGGGAGGTTGGCGCGCGCAAGGACCGGGAAATGAGAGGAACCGCCCTCAGGGAGCGTAGCGTCCCGAGCGGCCGTTCCCCTCAGTCCTCCCGCTGGTGCGCTGCCGCCGACCGGTAGGGTTTCCTCTGCGTCCTCCGCGTCCTCTGCGGTTCAATGGTTTCCTGACTTTCCCGGCGTAGATGCCTAACGGACTGATGAACCGTCATTACATCCAAGTCGCGCCACTTGCCGCGAGCCTCCTGCTTGGCGCGAGCTGCCGGCCCAGCGGGACGGCTGTCGCACCGCAAGCCCGTGCGCAGCCATCCGTCTACGAGCCGTCCCAGGCCCTGGGGACCTTCTTCCACGACGTCCAACTCTCGGACCTATTCCCGGATTCCAAGACGTTCGTGGATGCGCGCCCGCTACAATCTCCAGCGGACATTACGGCACGTTATGCGGCAGAGCGGGGAGCGGCGGGGTTTACTCTCCGCGCGTTCGTCGAGCGGCATTTCGAGATGCCGAGGTCGGCCGGCGCGGACTTCAGGACGGACACGACGCAGACGATGGAGCAGCATGCGCGCGCCCTATGGCCTGCACTGACGCGCACGCCTGACAGCTCGGCCACGTTGTCGTCCCTCATTCCGCTGCCGTTCCCATACGTCGTGCCGGGCGGCCGCTTCCGCGAGGTCTACTACTGGGACTCCTACTTCACGATGCTCGGGCTGATCGCGAGCGGTCGCTCGGATCTCGTGAAGAGCATGCTCGACAACTTCGCGCATCTCGTGCGCACCGTCGGGCACATCCCGAACGGGAATCGCACGTACTACCTGTCGCGGAGCCAGCCGCCGTACTTCGGCGCGATGGTCGGGCTCTACGCGACCGCCACCGACACGGGTCAGGCACTGCGCTACCTCGACGCCCTCGAGCGCGAGTACGCGTTCTGGATGGACGGTGCCGACCGCGTCGCCGCCGGGGATGCGCACCGCCGCGTCGTCAAGCTGCGCACCGGGGCGGTGCTCAACCGCTATTGGGATGACCGCACCGATCCACGTCCCGAGTCGTACCGCCCCGACTACGAGCTCGGGCGCACGCTTCCGGAGGCGCAGCGGCAGCTGTTCTATCGCAATACGCGCGCGGCGGCGGAGAGCGGGTGGGACTTCTCGTCGCGGTGGATGCGAAATCCCAAAGACCTCCGCACGCTCGAAACCACCGAGATCGTCCCCGTGGATCTCAACAGCCTGCTCTACCACGCCGAGCGTACGATCTCGGCGCTGCGTCGTTTTCGCGGCCAGCAGGGTGATGCGGACGTCGCGCGTCGGTTCACGTCGGCGGCCGACGTGCGCCGGCAGGCGCTGCTTGCGGTGGCGTACGAGCCAGACAGCGGATTCTTCTACGACGTCCGGTGGCGGACGGGCGCGCGCGTGCTCGACCGCCCGACTCTCGCTGCGTCATCGCTCCTCTACTTCGGCCTGGCGACGCCCGAGCAGGGGCGCGCCGCCGCCGCACGCCTGGAGCGCGATTTCCTCAGGCCCGGCGGCTTCGTGACCACATTGATCGCCTCCGGGCAGCAGTGGGACGCACCTAACGGCTGGCCGCCGCTCCAGTGGCTGACGATGGAAGGCGTTCGTCGCTACGGCCGTGCCGAGCTCGCCGACTCGGCCCGCGCTCACTGGCTCGCGCTCAACCGGCGTACCTATGAGACGACCGGCAAGATGACGGAAAAGTATGACGTCGTCGATCTCACGCGACGCGCGGGCGGAGGCGAGTACCCGACGCAGGACGGCTTTGGTTGGACGAACGGCGTCGGGCTTGCACTCGCCGCGCAGGTGCAGGTCCGGCGTTAGGCGAGCCAGGCCATGAGCACCGTCCTCCTTCGGCGGCTCGGCATCTGGGCCGCCGTCGCCATGATCGTGGCCGAGGTGATGGGGGTCGGGATCTTCCTTACACCCGCGGGGATGGTGCGTACCCTCGGCTCCCCAACGTTGGTCCTCGGCGTCTGGGCCGTCATGGGGCTGCTGTCCGTCGCGGGAGCGCTCTGCTACGCGGAGCTGGGAACGCGCTTCCCGGAAGCGGGAGGCGGTTTCGTGTTCCTCCGCGAAGCGTTCGGCAAGCGAACGGCATTTCTGTACGGCTGGATGTCGTTGCTCGTTATGGACCCGGGGCTGACCGCGGCACTCGGCGTTGGTCTCGCGCAGTACCTGCTCGCCCTGTTCGGCGGGCCGGCGTCGCTCGTGCCAGCCGTAGCCATCGCTGGGATCCTCGTCGCGTCGGCGATCACCATGCTCGGTGTCGAGAGCAGCGCGCGCGTGCTGCGATGGACCGCCGCCGCGAAGCTCGGCGTCATCGCACTGCTCGTAATCGCGGTCCTCCTCCGCGGCGAGCCGAACGCGCAAGCGACCACGCCTGCCGGAGCCGGTGCCATCGTGTCGGCACAGGTGATTGGCGGCGCGCTCATGGGCGCGTTCTTCGCGTTCGGCGGCTGGTGGGACCTCGGCAAGATGAGCGAGGAGATCGTCGAGCCCCGGCGCACGCTTCCGGTCGCTCTCGTGGGCGGGATCGCGCTGGTGACGGTGGTCTACGCTGGACTCAGTGTGGCATTCATGCACGTACTGCGCGGCCGCGCCCCAGCGACAGACGACGCCTTCGTGGTTGCGCTGGGCGCGGCACTGTTCGGCACGAGCGCAGCCAAGCTGCTCGCCGCGGCCGTCGTGATTGCGGTCGCAGGCAGCCTCGCCGCCGTGTTGCTCGGTGCGCCGCGCGTGTATCTCGCGATGGCTCGCGTCGGCCTCTTCCCGCAACGGCTCGTGCGGTTTCACCCACGCCGTCAATCGGCGCCGCTCGCCACGCTCGTGCAGGTCGCGCTCGCGTGCGTACTCGTCACGCTCGGCACATTCGACCAGATCCTCGGCTACTTCATCCCGATGGCGGTGTTCTTTCTGGGCCTCTCCGCTGCCGCGATTCTGGTAATGCCGCGCGAGCGCGGTGCGCCCTCGGCGTTTCGCGCGCCGTGGCATCCGCTGCCGATCGTCGTGTTTCTCCTGCTCGTGTTGCTGATCGTCGCGTTGTTTGCCGTTGCCCGACCGGTGCAGACGCTGATCGGGGCTGCCGTCGTGGCGCTGGGTCTCCCAGTGTCTTGGATCATCATTCGCCAACCGCGCCCATCGCTGGCACCGCCCGCAACCAGCGCGTCATCAGGGCAATCGACACGGTAGTTGGCCGCGAGAGTCATCGGTCGGCCGTGGTGAGCGTTCGACCATCGGGCCCGAAGACATGGACACGGTCAGTGCGGGCGCGAAGAGTGATCGTTTCGCCCACGCTCGGCAGCGGGTCATTCAGGACGACGGCAACGAGCCGTCGCGCGCCAACATCGACGTGCACGTGGCTCGTCCCGCCGAGGCGTTCGACGAGGACTACGCGACCTGGAAACCGGTCGGTCACCTCGGTCGCGTCGGCCGCCCTCTGAATCGTCAGATCCTCCGGGCGGATACCTAACGTGACCGTCTCCGCCGCGCCGACGCCGGTGATGCCTCCCGGGGGGAGTGTCACACGCGCACCGTCGGCCAGCACGACCGCACCGCCGTTCTCCTGGACGAGGCGACCATCAATGAAGTTCATCGGCGGTGTGCCGATGAACCCGGCGACGAACTGGTTGGCCGGGGCGCGGTAGATGTCGATCGGCCGGCCCACCTGCTGAATGCGATGGTTCGCGAGGACGACAATCCGGTCGCCGAGCGTCATCGCCTCCACCTGGTCGTGCGTGACGTAGAGCGCAGTGGTCCCGAGGCGGCGCTGGAGACTGCCGATCTCGATGCGCATCTGCGCGCGAAGCCCGGCATCCAGATTCGAGAGAGGCTCGTCGAACAGAAAGACCGAGGGCTCGCGCACCATCGCCCGCCCCATCGCCACTCGCTGTCGCTGCCCGCCGGAGAGCTGCCTCGGCTTGCGATCCAGAAGCGACTCGAGGCCGAGGACGCCGGCCGCCCATGCGACGCGGCGCTCGATCTCCGACCGCGGAACCTTCTTGAGTCGAAGCCCAAGCGAGAGGTTCTCACGCACGGTCATGTGCGGGTAGAGAGCGTAGTCCTGGAACACCATCGCCACGTCGCGGTCGCGTGAGGGAAGCGCTGTCACGTCCCGATCCCCGATGCGAATGGATCCGGTCGTCACCGTCTCGAGGCCGGCGAGCATCCGGAGGATTGTCGACTTTCCAGACCCGGACCCACCGACGAGCACCACAAGCTCGCCATCGGTAACCTCGAGATCGAAGTCGTCGACGGCTACCGTGTCGCCAAACCGCTTGCTTACGTGCTCGAACCTAACGGGTGGCATTTTGGTTGACGTGAAGCACGTGGCGTCTCGTCCCGAGGTAATCGTGCCGGGCACAGCGAGTCAGGTCACCCAAACATCCAGAACGGAGGGGAGAACGATGCTGCGGATGAGTGTGATTGATGAGATGCGACGCGACGAGTTGCATGAGCGTGCATTGAAATGATGATACAAACGCATTGCTTCGAATCCATCGTTCGACATGACACAGCCGGGATGGTCCATGAGAAGCTGACTTATTCGGTCATTGGTGCTTTCTTCGAGGTTTACAACACACTCGGGTTCGGCTTCCGGGAGCATCTCTACATGAAGGCCCTCGAGCGTGAGCATCATGGAACCGACCCTTCAGGTAAGAAAGCAGGCATCCAGAACGGAGGGGGGAGACGGATTGGTAGGATGGGTGAGATACTGGGGATCGCTCCGAGGGCATTCGACTGCCCTCGCCCAACGAGCGAGGAATGAGGGAACGACCTCGGGACGCACCGAGCCTCCCGAGGTCGTTCCCATTTCATCACAGTCCTGGCGCGGGGAGATCTCCCGGTCACGGAGCGATTCGCCGTGATCCCACCCATCCCCAGCATCCGTCTCCCCCCTCCGTTCTGGATGCCAGACCGGACCCCCGGATGCCAGTCGCCACGCATCGTTCTAGATGCCTGACCAGCGTTCAGAGATCTGGTCAGCCCTTGATCCCCGAGCCCGCCATGCTCTCGATGAAGTAGCGCTGTAGAAATCCGTACGCGATCACGACGGGCAGCACCAGTACCATGGCCGAGGCGAGCGAGACGCCCATCGACCCAGCACCGCCGCCGAGGGCGAAGACCGTGAGCAGCTGAGGCAGCGTCATCACCTGCTGGTCCCGCACGACGAGCAGCGGCCAGAGCACCTCATTCCATGATCCCATGAACGTGAAGATCGCCACCGTCGCGAGCACGGGCCTCGCGAGCGGCCAGATGATCGTGAACAGGATCCGCATCTCCCCCATCCCGTCCATGCGCGCCGAGTCGACGAGCGACTGGGGGATCTGCAGAAAGAACTGGCGCAACATCAGAATCGCCGTCGCGTTGAAGAGATATGGGACGATGAGTGCGGCGTACGTGTCGACCCACCCGAGCCGCACGATCAGGGTGTAGAGCGGGATCAGCGTCAGTTGTCCAGGCACGAGCAGCACGGCCAACGTTACGACATTGAGTAACGGGCGCCCGCGGAAGTGAAGCCGCGCCATCGCGTAGGCCGTCATCGATCCGAGCACCAGTACTGCGGTCGTGATCGTCGTCGCCACGAGTGCACTGTTCAGCAGTGCACGACCGAACGGAGCGCGCGTCCACATCGTGCGGTAATTGTCGAGCGTGACGTCGCGCGGTATGAGCGACAGCGTCCCGACCTCGAACGGTGGTTTGAGCGTCGTCGACACCATCCACAGGAACGGATAGATGAACGTGAGTGCGGCGACGGCGAGAACCACGTAGAGCGCTGTGCGACGGAGAGCGGTCACTGAGCCTCCGCTCGGCCGAGGACCCAACGTTGCACGGCGACGACGACGCCGATCATGACGGCGAGGGCTACGCCAATGGTCGCGGCGTAGCCCATCTTCTGGTAGGAGAACGCATTCGTGTAGAGATAGAGCACGACCGAATACGTCCGCCCGAGCGGTCCGCCGCCTGTCATGACGTAGGGCTCGATGAAGAGCTGGAAGCCGTTGATGGTCGAGAGCGTGACGACGAGGATCGTCTGTGGGAGGAGCAGTGGCAGCGTCAGGAAGCGGAACCGCTGCCACGCCGAGGCGCCCTCGAGCTCGATGGCCTCCTGACAGCTCCGCGGGATGTATTGGAGGCCGGCGAGGTAAATGATCACGTAGAAGCCGACGTTCTTCCACGTCACCATGACCGCGATCGCCGGCATCGCCGTGAGCGGATCGGTGAGCCATGGGACGGGTGCGAACCCGAGCCGCACGAGTAGCCGGTTGATGAGGCCGACGTCCGTCGCGTAAAGCGAGTTCCACAGAATCGCGACCACGGCACCAGAGATCACGACCGGAAGGAAAAACGACGCCCGCCAGAACGCCCGGAACGCGAGCTTCCGATTGAGCGCGAGAGCGAGTGCCAGTGCGGCTGCGATCTGAAGCGGAATGTGGATCGCGAGGAAGACGCCCATGTTCAGAACGGCGCGCCAGAAGCGGGCGTCCTGCAGCAGCAGCTCCACGTTATCGAGCCCCGCGAACGATGGTGCCGTCACGAGGTCCCATCGCATGAATACCAGCGCGATGGCGAAAACGATCGGGTACACGGCGAACGTGGCGAGGAACACGGCGTAGGGCGCCGAGAGGAGCCACCCGGACCGTTCCTCTGACCTCGTGACCGTGCGAACGTCAGCGTGCATCGATGATCTTCCGCGTTTCGGCTGCCGCTCTGGCGAGCGCCTGTGTCACGGGAACCGTGCCGTACACAGCGCCTTGCTCGTACGCCTCCGAGAGAATGTCGAAGATCTCGACCACGTCGGGATCCAGATCGAGATCGCGTGTCCGCTCGACGTAGCGCGCGAACGTCGTCAGCGTCGGCCAGCGCGTCAGTGACGCGCTGAACCGCGAGTCGGTGGCGAGCGATCTTCGATACGGCAACTGGCTGGCCTCCTCGATCAGCAGGCGATCGGCGGCCGGTGACGTCAGATACGCGACGAAGCGAGCGGCGGCGTCCGGGTGCCGAGTGGTCGAGAAGATCGCGATGCTGCGCAGGTCGGCGAACGTGTACCGCTTGTTCGGGTCGACGCCATCCGCGGCCGGAATGGGCGTGACGTCGTAGCGAAGCCCCGGCACTTTGAGCTCGTTCAGCTCGCGCACGAACCAGGGCCCGATGATCTTCATCGCCACCGTCCCGTCGGTGAACGGGTCGCGCCCCATCGCGAAATTCGAGCGAGGGAGCAGCCCTTCCGCGAACCCACGACGCAACAGCTCGAGCGCCGACACCGCCGCGTCGTTCTCGAACACGACGTCGCCGTTGGCGACCAGCGTCGTTCCACCAGAGCTCGCGAGGTAGAGCGGGTAGAAATCGTAGAACCGCTCGTACCAGGTCGTCTTGACCGGCGCCCAGAGCGCCCAGCGATCGATGCGACCATCGCCATCGGTATCGCGGGCGAGGCGGCGAAACGCGTCGAGCAGCTCGCTCTGCGTGCGCGGTGGCGCCACACCCGCGCGAGCGAACAGGTCGACGTTGTACATCAGCATCTCCGGGTTCGTCTTCCACGGAAACGCGTAGATACCGCCGTCCGGTAAGCGAAGCGAGGCGAGCATGGCTGGTGTGGTACGTTCCTGCAGTCGAGCGGCCGTGGCGGCGCGGTCGTCGAGGCGTACGACGCCGCCTGCTCGCACGAGCCGTGAAAGGAGCGCTGACGACACGTTCGATGACACGTCGGGCGTCGCCTTCGCGACGATCGCCGCCAGCAGCACTTCTTCGGTAGATCGCCCGGCCGGAAGCGGCTGCATGCGAACCTGCACGTCCGGGTTCTCGGCGTTCCATGCTGCGGTGAGTCGCGTTGCCAGGCGAACTTCGCCGGGATTGGCTGCGGGCCAGTATGTGAGGATGATCGGACCGGTTCGCCCCGACGGCTGGTCGACGTCCAACCCTTCCCGGCGAGTACGACGGCGAACGGTGACGCGCTCGCCGTTAGGCCCCACGAGCTCCCGCGAGCTCGGCACTTCGGTGAGGGAGGCGCTCGGGTTGCCGGTGGGTCGAAACCGCAGATGTACGGCCGCGTCGGGGTCGCTCGTCGCCGCCTGAAGCGCGAGCAGCGCCTCCACCGTCGACTCGGCGCCCGCGTTCCGATTGACGCCCGCGGCCGTCGCCCCGTCGACGCCGTCGAACGTGCGGCCGGTTCGCTCGTCGTACATCGGTTCGCCTGCAGGGTTGGCGCCGAGGAACCATCCTGCCGCCAGTCCCGCGAGCATGGCGTACCGTCGCTCGCCGGTCGCCTCGGCGAGCGCGAGATATCCCTCGACGATCGGACTTACGCCGTACGCGATTTGCGGGAACCACTTCGCTCGGCCGTCTGGTGCGACCTGCTCGGGAAAGTGGCCGGCGAGCAGAAACCGCGACCAGAGCCCATCCGCTTCGCGGCGCGCTGCATCCGCGAGGTCGGGGCGCTGCAGTACGACTGCCGCGTGGGCGAGCGCCTGGGTGGAACGGCTGCCCCAGGCGTGCCACGGAGCGTCCGGGCGGTCGAGATGGCCACCCCAGGGCGGGCTGTCGGCAGCTCCAGCGGCGAGTGGGACCAGCAGATCAGCGGCCCGGCCGGCGAGGGCGGCGACGTTAGGCGACGGCTTGGCCCGTTGCAGCGCAAGAAGTCCCAGCAGCGCCTCGGCGGTAGCAGTCGCGGACCCACCAACGAGGTGGCGTGCGTTCACGTCGCGGGCAATACGGTTCAGTGCGCGGTCGAGGGCAGGCCGCAAGGGCGCCATCCGATCCGGCCGCTCGGAGCCGAGCACGCGCGTGGCCTCACCTAGCGCCCAGACGGCCCGGGCCCCCCAGTAGGTCATGCTCTTGCGGCTGCTCGGGGCCGTGCGGTTCGGGCGACCGAGCGTGTCCACGAAGTTGATGAACTCGCCGTCGCCTTGCTCCATCGCCGCGATGAAGGCGAGGAGCCCCAGCGCTTCCTCACGCGCGAGCGTGTCACGCGTCAGCTCGTAAGCACGGAGATACACGACTGCCGCGCGTGCCGCGTCATCGACACTCGCGATCCCCTCGTAGCCATCACGCGCAGGCGAGCCGGTCGGGCGATAATCAGGGGCCGGTGCGTACAGTGCGACGACTCGTGTGGGGTGCCCGCCTACGCTCAGGTCACGCGTTAGGTGGCGAAGATGGTCATAGTTCAGGCGAACGGGCGGCGGGCTTTTCGGTGTTTCGGGTCGCGTTGCGTCGCGGCGGCAGGCCGTAAGAAACAATGAACCGCAGAGGGCGCAGAGGACGCGGAGGACTGCCTGTCGACCGACAGGCAGTCCTCCGCGTCCTCTGCGCCCTCTGCGGTTCACTCTTCCAGAAGGTATCCGATCCGAGCTGCCAGCCCGGCTCCTCACAACGGTACCCCGACTTCCCGCCGCGCAATGGCCCGCTCGAGCGACTCGACGAGCCTACGCTTCGAGACACGGGCACCCGCGACCGAGACGTCGGCCGCCCCGTAGTAGACCACGTAATCGTCGGCCCGCTCGACCAGCCCTTGCGGGAAAACGACCCGCACGCCGGTCCTGAAGTTTGCCATGTCCACCTGCGGGATGCTTCGCGGCTCGATCTCGTACGGTGCTTCGGGAGTGAGCACGGGACGCTCCGACACGTATCGCACCGTGTCGGGCGCCTCGAGATCGAGCACGCACCACCCCATCGAGTACACGTTGCCCTCCTCGATCGAGGTCGCGCCATGGAACGGGAAGAGCCACCCAATCTCGGTCGCGACCGGCGGTGCGCCGGCACCCACGCGAGAGCTCCGCCACGTCCCTGGTCGAGGGCCGAGCAGTGCTGTGCCGGCTTCAGGCCACTCCGACTCGAGCGATCGAACGCGGGTACAGACGATACGCGGCATCGGGCGGTGGAGGATCACGTACTCTCCGCCGACCTGACGCGGAAACACGACGCAGTTCTTGTTATCGCCTGCGACCCGCGGTCCGTGACGCCGGTAGCGATCCGGGGCGAGCAGATCATCGGTCGTGATGAGACAGATGCGCGGGCCCGCCGGCGAGTAGCCCGTGTACGTGATCGCGTACCGTCCTTCGTCCTCGAGCCACGTGATGCGAGGGTCCTCGACACCCCACTCTTCGTACGGTGCTTCTCGCGCGATCGCTGGGTGGTCCCAGATCTCGTCGATGCGCGTGCCATCGGACGACACGGCAAGCGCGAGACATGAACGCCGCGTGTCCTCCTCGAAGACCCGGACGAGCAGCACGACTCGTCCGCTGTCGTGGTCGATCGCCGCGCCAGGGTTGAACGCGCCGGAGGCGCGAGCGAACCGAATGTCGGACGGGCGAACCAATGGGTTCGCGGCCAGCCGCTCGAGCCGTGCAATGGGGTCTGCCCCCAGTGCCTCCGAAACGGACGTCATACGTTCGTGCGCAGCCACTGGGCGTAAAGGCGTGCGAAGTGCTCGGCCGGCGCGCGATAATACTCGTCGGCCGTAACATCCACCACGTTAGGCACAGGGCCTTGGGGGAGTGCGCCGGCGTCGCGACGAGCCCGCACGGTACGGAACACCCCGCCCGCGGGCTTCTCACTTCCGTCAGCGCGGACGAGCCCGAACGTCCGCTCCCGCACGGCCGTAGCGAGCGGCGCCCGATCGAAGAGTCTGGCGTCATAGTCGCCGTAGCACCAGGCATAGGCGCCGGCGGCACCCGTCCGCACGAGGCGCTCGAGTACCGCCTCGTAATACTCGGCAGCCTCGTCTTCCGAAGCGAGGTATTGCTCGCGCGGCTGGCCGAGGAAATCGTCGGTGATCGTGTACCCGCTACTCCCGCGCGGCGCGGTGCACAGTCCGAACTCCTGCATCAGTGGCCGGCGATGTCGGGCCGCGAGGCCAGCGGTCAGCGCGCACGAGAACGGCACGAGCTCGGGATCCAGAAACGATCGTGCGACTTCGGAGTAGAGGGGATACGCATGCATGACGTCCTCGTCCGCGATCGCGCCGAGATCGTCGATGCGCAGGGTGTCCGTCGCCGTCAACGACGGGAGATGCGCGCCGATCTGAATCGGCGCCCCGGGTGCGACGCGTCGGATCGCGTTGGCGAGCAGTGATGCCCACACACAGCCGGCATCCCGGGATCGCGGGCGTTGCGCGTCATCGATCTCGTTCGTGAGGTCGAACGCTCGAATCGTGCGGCCGCCGTCCATGAGCGCACTCGCACACGCCTCCACGAGCATCGCCTGCGATCGCAGCACGGTGGGGTCGCCGTAGAGATCGACCGGGTGGCTGGCTCCGTCGAGCATCCACGTCGGCCACCAGACCCGTCCGCTCATGTTGAGGACGATGAGTGTCGGCACCACACGCACGCCAGCGTCCACGGCCGCTCGCACGACCTGCACGAGCCGGTCCACCATCCGGCGATCGACCGTGAGCGGCTCCGGGAGGAAGTCCTGGGTGAGCGCAAACACGCGCACCACGTCGAACCCCATGTCGGCGATGTGCGCCATGTCCTCGTGAACCTCGCCCAGGTCGAGCTCCCGCCACATGTACATGGCGCGACGCCGCGGCCAGTAATTGAGTCCGAGCTCGAATGTCACGGCTCGCCGAGGCCAGCCAGAATGTCGGCGAGCGAGAGATCCGCGACGGCCGTCACGCCGTCGGCCGCGCCGTAATACACGCGGACGCGATCGCCTTCCGCGATCACTCCGCACGTGAACACGACGCCACCGAAGAAGCCGCTCCGCTCGTAGGGTGTCTCGGGCCGGAGGATCGGGTCGCGCGATCGGGCGACGACCCGCGATGGGTCGTCGCCATCCAGCAGCAGCGCACCTAACGAATACACGTGCGGGGACCCGGACACGCCGTGGTACACGGCGAGCCAGCGGCTCCGCCCGTCGACCCGGACCCGGAACGGAACGGCGCCGCCGCCGATCTTCACGTCCTCCCACCCACCCGGCCGGGCCGTCGCGACGAGGCGGTGCTTTCCCCAGGCGAGCAGGTCGGTCGAGCCGGCCGACCAGATCGCCGGCTCGCCGACCCCCGCGGGCATGGGACGGTGCAGCGCGACATGGTGGCCGTCGATCCGCTCGGGGAAAATCGTGACGTCGCGGTTGTTAGGCGGGAAGATGATGCCGTGCCGCTCGAAGGACGCAAAATCCCGTGTCGACGCGAGGGCGGTCGCGATGCCGTGGGCCGACACGGCGGTGTAATTGATCCAGTAGGTTTCGTCGAGCAGCGTGATTCGCGGGTCCTCGACGCCGAACGCCTCGTACGGCGTCGCAGCCGACAGCGCAGGGGCGGGCGCGGTCTCGAAGTGGACCCCGTCGGAGGAGCGTGCCAGGCGCAGGTGCGAGAGGGACGTGAGCCACGTGCGGCCGTCGGCGACGATCAGCCGCGGGTCGGTCACGTCGACGCCCGGGGCGCTCCGTTTCCACCGCCTGATCTCCAGGCGCCCCGATGCTGAATCGTAGACCGGTGCCGCGACCTCGTCAGGGTCGATCCCTCGCGGAGCTTCCGCCACGCGAAGGACGAGGACCACATCGCCCTCGTGCTGGATCGCCGCGGGATTGAACACACCAACGACCTCGAGGTCCGGTCGTGACGCCGCGACCATGCTCGGCGTAATGATGGGGTTCTCCGGCGCGCGACGCGCCACGATCGACGTTGGCATGAGGGACGATAGCGGGCTGGGACCCGATCGAGAAAGTGGCCGTTGAGTCGGGGCACGCGTCGCGTGATCTTCAGCGCATGTCTACACACCTCCTCCGATGTCTCGGATTCGTGGGGCTCGTTACCTCCGCGACGAGCGCGTGCAGCCGCGGCGCCGCGGTGTCGAGCGAGCCCGCTCCGGCCGTCGTTCGGGCGCCGACCGTCCCCCGGGCGGATTGCACGCGGTTCCAGCCCTATCTCGACTCCGTCCACGCCGCCGGCCGTTTCGCCGGTGCCACGTTAGGCGTCGCGTTCCCCGATGGCTCGGTGTGCGCAATCGCCACGGGGTGGAACGACACGACCGCGAAGACGCGCATGCGTCCCACCGACCTTCTGCTGTCGGGGAGCGTCGGGAAGACGTACGTGGCCGCGGTCGCCCTCCAGCTCGTGAGCGAAGGTCGCCTGCGCCTCGACGAGAAGATCTCGACGTATCTCGGCCGTGAACCGTGGTTCAGTCGTTTGCCGAACGCGCCGGACATTACGGTACGGATGCTCATGAACCACACGAGCGGGCTCGTGCGCTACGAGCTCAATGAGCGGTTCCTCCGCGATCTGACGGCCAACCCCGACAAGGTGTGGACCCCGGCGGAGCGCATCGCCTACCTGCTCGACGCGCAGCCGCCATTCCGCGCCGGCGAGGGGTGGGACTACTCCGACACCAACTACATCGTCCTCGGCCTGATCATCGAGCGGATCACCGGCCAGGCGTTGAACGACCAGATCCGTCGCCGAGTGCTTCAGCCGCTGGCGCTCGCGCACACCGTCCCCTCGGACCGCCGCGAAATTCCGGGCGTAGCGCAGGGATACGCGGGCCCTAACAACCCGTTCGGTCCGTTCGACGCCGTGCTCGTCAACGGGCGGTTCGTCGTGAACCCGCAGTTCGAGTGGGCTGGCGGCGGGTACGCGTCGACCGCCGACGACCTGGCGCGGTGGATGAAGCTCCTGTTCGAGGGGCGCGCCTACCCGGACTCGCTGCTCCGCCAGGCGTTGGACGGGCGCGAAGCGCGGCCGCTTGGACAGGGGTCGCGTTACGGGCTCGCTGCGATCATTCTGCAGACCCCGCTCGGCACCACGTACGGCCACAGCGGGTTCATGCCTGGTTACCAGACCGAGGCGCGCTACTACCCCGCGCAGAAGTTCGCCGTCGCCTTCCAGATGAATACGAGCACGCGTGGCGCGCTCGGCAGGCCGCCGAGCGCGGTCGTGAGCGAGGTCGCGAGGCGGGTGATCGAACAGCCACGCTAGAGCCGTCGGGGATTCCCCGACGGATGTGTCTCCTGTGCGAGCAGGTTGGCCGACATCAGTTCAGGGGCTTCTCCGACCGAGAATACATCGGCCCCGAAGCAACTTCCTCCGCGAGTCCAGTAGCACCACTCTCGGAGGCTTTCCATGCAAGCCCGAACGTTGATCCAATCGTCCGTTGCGCTCGTTACCCTCGCCGCGACGGCTATTGCTCTGACCGCTGCGCGCCGCAATCCGACGATCGAACGCGTCGACTTCGGCAAGACCGTTACAGCGACCCAGCCTGCGTACGATGCGCGCGTCGCGCCTGCGTC
>Ga0209382_10005241_pt1 | contig 16931 bp, 17 predicted proteins | sample SoiMetdeltSBSDD5_FD_187599 | JGI IMG/M metagenome (GOLD analysis project Ga0209382, IMG submission 187599) | Bulk soil microbial communities from a Populus tree surrounding site in Tennessee, USA - Soil MetaG P. deltoides SBSDD5 (SPAdes) (version 2) | ecosystem: Environmental > Terrestrial >...
CCTTGGGCGCCATATCGAGCAGATAGCCGATGCGGCTCGGCACGCCCTTGAAGAACCAGATGTGCGAGACGGGCGCAGCCAGGTCGATGTGGCCCATCCGCTCACGGCGGACCTTCGAGCGCGTGACCTCGACACCGCAGCGCTCGCACACGATGCCCTTGTAGCGGACGCGCTTGTACTTGCCGCAGTAGCACTCCCAGTCCTTGGTCGGACCGAAGATGCGCTCGCAGAAGAGGCCGTCCTTCTCCGGCTTGAGCGTCCTGTAGTTGATGGTTTCGGGCTTGGTCACCTCGCCGGATGACCAGCTTCGGATCTGCTTGCTCGACGCGAGCCCTATCTCGATCGCGTCGAAGTTGTTGATGTCAATCAAAGGAAGTCCCTGGTCGCTAGTCGCTAGAAGTCAAAAATTGTTGGTCGTCAGTCGCTCGTGGGCTCCTCGTCGCTGGTTGGCGTCTCGAGTGCCTCGGCGTCTATTTCCTCGGCGTCGCCGGCGCCGTTGCTGTCGGCGTCGGCGTCGGCGTCGTCGGCCGCGTCGGTGTCATCCTCGGATTCGGTCTGCTCGTCCGCCCCGCCGTCGGTGGCGCGGACGCCCGAGAGATCGATGCCGAGCTCTTCGGCTGCCCGGAGCAGGTCGTCGTCCTCGTCGCGCATCTCGGCCCGCTGGCCCTCCTCGGAGACCACGTTGACGTCGAGCGCCAGCGACTGCATCTCCTTCAGCAGGACCTTGAACGACTCGGGGATGCTCGGCTCGGCGATGTTCTCGCCCTTGACGATGGCCTCGTAGGCCTTCACCCGCCCGACGGTGTCGTCGGACTTGATCGTGAGCATCTCCTGGAGCGTGTAGGCGGAGCCGTAGGCCTCCAGCGCCCACACCTCCATCTCGCCGAATCGCTGGCCGCCGAACTGCGCCTTGCCCCCCAGCGGCTGCTGGGTCACGAGCGAGTACGGGCCGGTCGAACGCGCGTGGATCTTGTCGTCGACCAGGTGCAGCAGCTTGAGGATGTACATGTGGCCGACGGTCACCTGCTCCTCGAACGGCTCGCCGGAGCGGCCGTTGAAGAGCGTCAGCTTGCCCGAGGCCTGCGTGCCTGGGCGGCGCTTGGTGTCGATGTCCATGTCGATGCGGCCGGTGTGCTCCTCCTGCCACTTCACGAGCGCGGTGTCGACATCCTCGACGGTCGCGCCGTCGAAGACCGGCGTGGACACGTACACGCGCCCGCTGCCGCCGTTGTGCGCCTCCTTGTAGGCGTCGGTGCCGTCGTCGTACCAGCCGTTGGCCGCGACCCACCCGAGGTGCGTCTCGAGGATCTGGCCGAGGTTCATGCGGCTCGGCACGCCGAGCGGGTTGAGGATCACATCGATCGGCGTGCCGTCCTCGAGGAACGGCATGTCCTGCTCGTCGACGATCTTCGAGATCACGCCCTTGTTGCCGTGGCGGCCGGCGAGCTTGTCGCCCTCGGAGATCTTGCGCTTGGTGGCGACGAAGACGCGGACCAGCTCGTTGACGCCCGGCGGCAGGTCGTCGCCGTTGTCGCGCGAGAAGGTCATGACGTCGATGACGACGCCGCCCTCGCCGTGCGGCACCTTGAGCGAGGTGTCGCGCACCTCGCGCGCCTTCTCCTTGAAGATCGCGCGGATGAGCTTCTCCTCGGCCGTCAGCTCGGTCTCGCCCTTCGGCGTGACCTTGCCGACCAGCAGGTCGCCGGACTCAACCTCGGCCCCGATGCGGACGATGCCGCGGTCGTCGAGGTTGCGCAGCGACTCCTCGGAGCGGTTCGGGATGTCGCGGGTGATCTCCTCATCGCCCAGCTTGGTCGTGCGGGCGTCGATCTCGTACTCCTCGATGTGGATCGAGGAGAGCTCGTCGTCCTTGACCAGCCGGCGGCTGAGGATGATCGCGTCCTCGAAGTTGTAGCCCTCCCAAGACATGAAGGCGACGAGGAGGTTCTTGCCCAGCGCCATCTCGCCGCTGTCGGTCGAGGCGCCGTCGCACAGCAGCTCGCCCTGTCGGATCCTCTCGCCGACTGCGACCTGCGGCTTCTGGTGGATCAGCGTGCCCTGGTTGGAGCGCTGGAACTTGGACAGCTCGTAGGTGTCCTTGCCGTCCTTCGTCTCGACGACGATCTGCTCGGCGTCGACGTAGGCGACCGTCCCGGGATTCTCCGCGAGGATCACGTCACCGCTGTCGAGCGCCGCACGCCGCTCCATCCCGGTGCCCACCAGCGGCGCGTCGGTCTTGAGCAGCGGCACCGCCTGAGCCTGCATGTTCGAGCCCATCAGCGCGCGGTTCGCGTCGTCGTGCTCGAGGAACGGGACCATCGCCGTCGTGACCGACCAGATCTGGTCGGGCGAGACGTCCATGAGGTCCACGTCCTTGGGGGCGACCGTCACGTACTGGCCGGCCTGGGTGCGGCAGAGGACCTCGGGCCCACGCAGCTTGCCGGTCTTGTCATCGACCGGGGAGTTGGCCTGGGCGATGAGCTGCTCCTCCTCCTGGGTGGCATCCAGGTGGACGATCTCGTCGGTCACGCTGCCGTCGTTGACCACGCGGTAGGGCGTGGTGACGAACCCGAACTCGGAGATCTCGGCGAAGCTCGACAGCGAGCCGATCAGGCCGATGTTCGGGCCCTCCGGCGTCTCGATCGGGCACATGCGGCCGTAGTGCGTCGGGTGGACGTCGCGGACCTCGATGGGCGCGCGCTCACGTGTCAGACCACCGGCACCGAGCGCCGACAGGCGCCGCCGATGCCTGAGACCAGCGAGGCTGTTCGTCTGGTCCATGAACTGCGACAGCTGCGAGGAGCCGAAGAACTCCTTCAGTGCCGCCACGACCGGGCGGATGTTCACGATCGTCTGCGGCGTGATCGTGTCGGCGTCCTCGGTGGTGAGGCGCTCGCGCACGACGCGCTCCATGCGGTACAGGCCGACGCGGAACGCCTCCTGGATGAGCTCGCCGACGGTGCGCAGGCGGCGGTTGCCGAAGTGCTCGTACTCGTCGAGATGGTCGGCGACCGGCTCGCGCGGAAGCGACGCGGCCTCGGCCGCGTAATCCTTGATCTCGACGTCGCCGTCCTCGGGGATGCCGAGGAGCTTGGGCAGCGCGACCAGCTCGCGGACGAGGGCGATGATGTCCTCGTGGGTGAGGACCCGGGTCTCCAGGTCGAGGTCAAGCCCGAGGCGCGAGTTCAGCTTGTAGCGGCCGACCCTCGTGAGGTCGTAGCGCTTGGGGTCGAAGAAGAGCTGGTTGAGCAGGTTGCGCGCGGCGTCGACCGAGGGCGGCTCGCCGGGGCGCTGCTTCTTGAACAGCTCGATCAGCGCGCCCTCCTCGGAGCGCGTGACATCGGTGTCGGCCTCGAGCGTGTTGGCGATGTAGATCGAGCCGTCGAAGAGCTTGAGGATCTCCTCGTCGTCGGCGTAGCCCATTGCCCGTAGGAGGACGGTGACCGGCAACTTGCGCTTGCGGTCGATGCGGACGAAGACCTTCCCCTTCTTGTCGACCTCCAGCTCGAGCCAGGACCCGCGCGCGGGCATGAGGTTGGCGATGAAGACCTGCTTCTCCCGGTCCTTGGGCTCCATCAGGTAGGCACCGGGGGAGCGGACGAGCTGCGTGACGACAACGCGCTCGGTGCCGTTGATGACGAACGTGCCCCGGTCGGTCATCCACGGGAAGTCGCCCATGAACACGGACTGCTCGCGGATTTCGCCGGTCTCGCGGTTGACGAACGCGACCGTGACGGTCAGCGGGCGCGCGTAGGTCAGGTCCTTCTCACGGCACTCGTCGAGCGACGCGACGGGCTCGTCGAAGCTGAACTCACCGAACTGGACCGCCAGATTCCCCGTGTAGTCCTCGATGGGGGAGATGTCGTCGATGGTCTCGCGCAGGCCTCCCTTCTTCGGGTCCGTCAGCCAGGCAAAGGACTTGCGCTGGATATCGATCAGATTGGGAAGGTCGAGGACGTTTTCGAGACGCGCGAAGCTGCGGCGCGTCCGGGGGGCATCAACGGTGGCCAAGACGGCGGCTCCTGGAGGACGAGGTGACGGCGAGCGATCCACACTTCACAACCTGAAGCGGCTCCGAAGTGCGACCAGCAAAGATAGCACAGGGACATAACGCCCCTGTGAAGGGCTGCCGACGCTCACGGACCCCGCCCCCGGTGCCGCGTATGTGGCGCGGCGTACGGACCCTTTGGGCGGCTGCGACTATTGGTCGGCCGCCCGAAGTGTAGGGGAAAACGCAAGGTCCGGCTATTACAGAGCGCTTCCGGTGGGAAGCTGCCGACCTCTTCCCGGATCGGAGTACCCGGGCCACATGCCGGCCGGAACTATCCGCGTCCCGGCCGGCACGCCTGCCCAGTCGGGGTCGGGCGTCGGACGACGCCCGACCACCCTTACTTGACGTCCACCGTCCCGCCGGCCTCCTGGATGTCGGCCACGAGCTTGTCGGCCTCCTCGCGGTCGATGCCCTCCTTGACCGGCTTGGGGGCTTCGTCCACGAGCGCCTTCGCCTCCTTAAGGCCGAGACCGGTGGCCGCGCGGACGACCTTGATCACCTGGATCTTCTTGTCGCCCGAGCCAGTCAGGATGACGTCGACCGTCGACGACTCCTCCTCGGCGGGGGCGCCGTCACCAGTCCCGGCCGCCGCGGGCGCGGCGGCCACGGCTGCGGTGGCGGAGACGCCGAATTCCTCCTCGAGCGCCTTGATGCGCTCGGACAGCTCGAGCACGGAGATGCTCTTGAGCTCGTCGATCCACTCCTGGGTGGTTGTCATGGGTCACTCCTCGCTTTCGTCAGTTGAAGTCGTCTCGGGCGCGTCGCCTTCTTCGGGCTCAGGCGCCTGCACCTCTGCCTCGGGCTCCGGCGCCTCGGGCTCCACCTTCGGCTCGTCCTTGCCCACCAGGCCGTGCTCGGCGATCTGCCCCAGCTGGACGGCCAAGCCCGAGATCAGGCTGTTGAGCCCGCGCACGAGTCCGGTCAGCGGCGAGGCCACGAGGCCCACCAGCTGGGCGTCGAGCACGTCGCGCGTGGGCAGCCGCGCAATCGCCTTGATCTCGTCGACCGAGAGGGGGTCGCCGTCCATGACGCCGCCCTTGAACTGGAAATTCGACTGCTCGCGCGTGAAGTCGTTGAGCGCCTTCGCGGCCGCGGCCGCGTCGCCGTGGACGAACGCGAACGCGGTCGGGCCCTCGAGCAGCTCCTTGAGCGTGTCGGCGCCCGCCTTGTCGGCGGCTCGCTCGGTCAGCGAGTTCTTGACGATCCGGAACGTCGTGTCGGCGGCGCGCAGCTTTGCCCGCAGCTCGGCTGCCTGCGGTACCGAGGTCCCGCGGTAGTCGACCGCGATGACGGCCTGCGCCTCTGAGATCTGGGCGGCGATCTCGTCGACCACCGCGGCTTTCTGGTCCTTGTTCATCGGCCTCCTGTGCCGGACTTCTGCGGGGGCGAGCCGACCCGCTGCCGGCGGTCTTCGGTGGCGTCGTGGGAGGGCTACGCGGCGGTTGGCGCAGCCTCCTCGACGATGTCGCGGGTGCGGGACGGGTCGACCTTGATCCCGGGGCTCATGGTCGACGCGATCGTGATCGAGCGCAGGTAGCGCCCCTTCGCGGCCGAGGGCTTGGCCCGGACGAGCTCGTCGATCACCGCGGCGTAGTTCTCGAGCAGGGCGCGCTCGTCGAAGCCGGTCTTGCCGATCACGAGATGCACGATCGCGTGGCGGTCGGTCCTGTACTCGACCTTGCCGGCCTTGGACTCCTCCACCGCCTTGCCGATGTCCATCGTCACCGTGCCGACCTTGGGGTTCGGCATCTTGCCCTGCGGGCCGAGGATGCGCCCCAGCCGGCCGACGATCGGCATCAGGTCCGGCGTGGCGATGGCGACGTCGAAGTCGTCGAAGCCGTCCTGCACACGCTCAGCCAGGTCCTCCGCTCCGACGAAGTCGGCGCCGGCCGCCTCGGCCTCGCGCGCCTTGTCGCCCTTGGCGAAGACCGCGACGGTCACGTCACGGCCGAGCCCGTTGGGCATCGACAGCGTGCCGCGCAGCTGCTCGTCGGCGTGGCGGACGTTGAGCCCAGTGCGCACGTGGACCTCGACCGACTCGTCGAACTTCGTCCAGTGCACGTCCTTCAGCAGGGCGATGGCCTCCGCCGGCGAGTACACGCGCTCGCGGTCGATCTTCTCGCGCGCCTCGATGTAGTGCCGGCCATGCGCCATCTCAGCCCACCTCGACGCCCATGGACCGGGCTGTCCCCTCGATGATCCTCGCCGCCTGCTCCACGTCGTTGGCGTTGAGGTCGGGCAGCTTGCGCTCGGCGATCTGGCGCACCTGGGCGCCGCTGATGCGACCGACCTTGTCGCGGTTGGGCTCGCTCGAGCCCTTCTCGATCCCGGCCGCCTGCTTGATCAGCACGGCCGCCGGCGGCGTCTTGACCACGAACGTGAACGAGCGGTCCTCGAACACGGTGATGACGACCGGGACGATCGTGCCGGCATCACTCTGCGTCTGGGCGTTGAAGGCCTTGACGAACTCCATGATGTTCACGCCGTGCTGACCGAGGGCGGGGCCGACCGGCGGCGCCGGCGAGGCTTGGCCGCCGGTTGCTTGGAGCTTGATGGTGGTGAGGACTTTCTTAGCCATTTGGAGTCAGTCGCTAGTCGCTAGATCTTTTTCACCTGGTCGAAGCCCACTTCGACCGGTGTCTCACGGCCGAAGATCGAGACCAGGACCTTCAGCTTTGCCGCGTCCTCGTTGATCTCGGAGATCTCGCCCGAGAAGTCGCTCAGTGGGCCTGAGATCACCTTGACCGACTCGCCTATCGAGTATTGCGCCCTCGTGCGTGGGCGCTCGGCGGTCTCGCGGTGCAGGAGCCGGTCGACTTCGGGCTGGGTCAGCGGCACGGGCTCGTTGGAGGCGCCGACGAACCCGGTCACGCCGGGCGTGCCCTTGACGAGCGCCCAAGAGTCCTCGTTCAGCTCCATGTTGACCAGCACGTAGCCGGGCATGGTCCGCTTCTCGACCGAGACCTTCTGGTTGTCCTTCATCTCCGAGACGGTCTCGGTGGGGACCACGACCTGACGCACGGCGCGCTCCTGCCCCAGCGAGTGCACGCGGTGCTCGAGGTTCTGCTTGACCTTCTTCTCGTGGCCCGAGTAGGTGTTGACGACGTACCAACGGAACATGACTAGCGGCGGAGCAGTGTAGGAGCGCCTAGATGATTGCGTCGACCAGCTTGCCGAAGACCCAGTCGGCCAAGCCCAGGTACGCGCCGATGATGATCACGAAGCCGACCACCACCGCCGTGGCCTGCGCGACCTGACGGCGGTCGGGCCACTGGACGCGCTTGAGCTCCTCCCAGCTGTTGCGGAGGAAGGTGGTGAGGCGGTTCCCGCCGCCGCGCTGCCGGGCGGCGCGCTCGCGGGCGGCGCGCTCGCGGCGGGGGCGGGCGGTGACGGCGGCGGCCGCCGCGGCGCCGTCGGGACCCTCGACTGCGGCCTCCGCCTCCTCGGAGTCGTAGCCGTCGTCCTCGATCTCGTCGGGGTAGATCTCGCCGACCTTGGGCTCGCGGCTGCCGAGCTCCTCGTCGAGCTGCTCGGCGACCTCCTCGGGGGTGGCCGCCCCGGCGGCGATGGCCGCCTTGGCGATATCGGCTTCGGCCGAGCCATGCTCGAGGTCGGGGATGGTGCGATCGGGATCGATCTGGGCCTCGCGCTCTGGGCGCGGGACCTGGGCCTCGGGCTCAGGGCCCGGGGTCTGGGCCTCGGGCTCAGGGCGCCGCTGACCGCCTTCGCGGGAGCCCCGCGGCTGCCGCTGCGCGGCACGCCGTTGGCGCTGCTTGGCCCGCTTGCGGTCGCGCGCCATCGCGCTAGCGGGTCTCCCGGTGCGACCGGTGGCAGCGACACCACGGGCAGTACTTGCGCAGGGTGATCCGGTCGGGGTTGTTCCGCTTGGACTTGTTCGTCTGATAGTTGCGCCGCTTGCACTCCTCGCATGCGAGGGTCACGGCGATTCGGACATCTCCGCGGGCCATTTGCGAATCCCGGTGGTGGTGGGCGATCGGGCACCGGCAGCAAACAGCTACGCCGGCCGGCGCGGGAAGGCCAGTCTAGCGTGTGGGTGGTGGAGGTTTCGGCCGTCTCAGAGCGTGCGCCGGCGCGTTCCCTCGCTGCGTTTGCGGGCGTCTTCGCCTCGGCTCTGCTCGCGTTCCTGGCCGTCGGCTGCGTTCTGCCGGTGCTCCCGCGCTACGTGCACGGACCGCTGGCAGCCGGCGATGTATGGGTCGGGGTGGTCACGGGCGCGTTCGCGTTCACGGCCGTCGTCGGGCGGCCGGTGGCCGGGCGAATCGCCGACCGGCGCGGCCGCCGGGTCGTGGTGATCGGCGGCGCGATCCTGATTGCGCTCGCGGGCGGGCTGTACTTCGTTCCGGCCGGCGTGCCCGGCCTGCTGGTGGCTCGGCTCGTGCTCGGCGCCGGCGAGGGCGCGGTGTTCACCGCGGGCGCGACGTGGGTGGTCGACATCGCGCCGGTCGAGCGGCGCGGGCAGGCCATCGGGCTGTTCGGGCTGGCCGTGTGGGGTGCGCTCTCGGCCGGTCCGCTGATCGGCGAGGGCCTCTTCCAGGCCGGCGGCTACTCGCTCGTGTGGGCCTTTGCTGCCGCCTCGCCGCTGCTCGGCGCGGCCATCGCGCTGCGCCAGCCCGGCGGCGGCCCGGCCGCGGAGCCGCCGCGGCGCACGCCGCTGGTCCCGCCTGAGGTGCTGCGCCCGGGCGTGTCGCTCGCGCTCGCCAACGTCGGCTACGCGGCCTTGGCCGGCTTCATCGTGCTCGACCTCGACCGCCTGGGCATCGGCCACGGCGCCGGCGTGTTCACCGCCTTCGCCGCCGCGGTGGTGAGCACGCGGCTGGTACTCGGGCGCCTGCCCGACCGGTTCGGCGGGCGCGCGAGTGCGATCGCCGCCGGCATCGCCGAGGCCGCGGGGCTCGCGCTGCTGGCCGCGGCCGGCTCGCTGGCCGTCGCTGTAGCCGGCGCGGTGGTCATGGGCATGGGGTTCTCGACCCTGTTCCCCTCGCTGGCGCTCATCGTCGTCAACCGCGCCGGCGAACAGCGCCGGGGCGGCGCGGTGGGCACCTTCACCGCCTTCTTCGACATCGGCGTCGGGCTGGGCGGGCCGCTCGTGGGCGCGATCGCCGCGCTCGCCGGCTACCCGGCGGGGTTCTGGGCCGCGGCGGTGTGCGCGGCCGCGGGCGTGGTGCTCACGACGACGATCAGTCGACCAGCCGCCGCTGCACCGCCCACCGGCTGAGCTCGTGACGGTTGGAGAGCTGCAGCTTGCGCAGCACGGCGCTCACGTGCGCCTCGACCGTCTTGGCGCTGATCCCGAGCCGCAACGCGATCTCCTTGTACATGTACCCGCGCGCGATGTGCTGGAGGACCTCGCGCTCCCGGGCGGTGAGCTGGTCAAGCTCGGGATCGACCTGCGTCGCCGGCAGCGAGCCGGCGAAGGCGTCGAGCACGAAGCCGGCAAGCCGGGGCGAGAACACGGCGTCGCCGTCGGCCACACGCCGGACCGCGTCGGCGAGCTCGGCCGAGGAAATCGACTTCGTCACGTAGCCGCGCGCGCCCGCGCGGATGACGGCAATCACGTCGTCGGGCGCGTCGGAGACGGAGAGGGCGAGGAAGCGCTGCTCGGGCCGGACCTTGGCCACCTGGCGGATGACCTCCACACCGCCGCCGCCCGGCATGTGGACGTCGAGCAGAACGACGTCGGGCTCGGCGGCGAGGATCGCCGGCACCGCGGTGTCAACGCCGGTGGCGTCGCCGACGACCTCGACGTGCTCGGCCAGCTCGGAGCGCACGCCGGCGCGGAAGAGCTCGTGGTCGTCGACGATGACAACGCTCGGATTCATTCGCCTCGCCCGTCCTCCAGGACCAGCTCGACCTCGGTCCCCTGTCCGGGCGCGGTGTGGACGGTGGCGCTGCCGCCGTGGCGCGCCATCCGGCCCACGATCGACTCGCGCACGCCGCGCCGGTCCGCCGGCACGCCGTCGAGCCGGAAGCCCGGGCCGCGGTCGCGGACGAAGACCTGCACCCGCTGCGGCGAGGCCTCGGCGTAGACCGAGACCGGTCCGGCCTCGCCGGCGAACTTGGCCGCGTTGGTGAGCGCCTCGCGGGTCGCGGCCACCAGCGCCTCGGCGCGCTCGTCGAGCGCGTGGTCGCCGACGGCAACGACGTCGATGCGGACGCCGTGGGCCTCCTCGACCGCTTCGGCGACAGCGTCGAGCGCCGCGGCGAACGACTCGCGCTCGGCCGTCGGCGGTCGGCCTCGTAGCCAGTCGCGCAGCTCGCGCTCCTGGCGGCGGGCCAGTGTCGCCACGGTCTTGGGGTCGCTCGCGCGCTGCTGGACGAGCGCGAGCGTCTGCAGCACCGAGTCGTGCAGGTGGGCGGCGACCTCGGCGCGCTCCTGTGACCGTATGCGCTCGGCGCGCTCGGCGGCGAGCGTGTTGGCCAGCCGCCACCAGAAGGGCGCGAGGATGAGGCCGAGGGCGGCGATGGCCACGAGGGCCGTCAGGGCGACGTCGCCGAGGCCGGAAAGGGCACCGTTCGCGTACAGGAACAGGAGGCCGGCTCCGACGATCAGGGCCACGCCGAACCCGCCGCGATACAGGTTGCGGACGGCCGCGCGCTGCTCCTGGCCGGCCACATCGGCCGGGGGGACCGTGGTCGGGGGCGCCGCGGGCCGGCTGCGCCCGCCCCACTGGCGCCAGATCAGGGCAACGCCGGCCGCGGCGAGCATCGTCGGCCAGACGATCGCGTCGGGGAAGAGCAGGCCGAGCTGACGCAGCGCGAGCAGGAAGGCGAGCACGAGCAGCGCCACGCCGACGGCGATGCGGCGGCTGCCGCGCCAGCGGCGGCGCTTTGGAGGGGTGCGCTCGGCGGATGGGGCGGCGGTGGCCATCACGCGCAGGTTGGCACCGGATGTGGACCTCGACCACTGGGGATGACCCTGAGATCATCCCGCTCATGGCCGGAGCATTCGGAGCATCCGTGGTGATCGACCGCCCGATCGACGACGTCTTCGCCTTCCTCGTCGACGGCGAGAACGACCCGAAGTTCAGTACGCGCGTCCAGCAGATGGAGAAGGCGACCGATGGACCGCCCGGGGTCGGAACCATCTACAAGAGCACGGTGGTAGACGCGGGGATGACGACGCAGCGGGAGTTCGAGCTCACCGAGGTCGAGGCGCCGACCAAGATCCGCTGGGCCGAGCGTTCCAAGAACATGGTCACGGCGCCGGAGGGCGGCTATGACCTCAAGCCGTCGGGCGACGGCACCGAAGTCCGCTTCTACAACGTGCTCGAGGGCCACGGGTTCGGGAAGGTCCTGCAGCCGCTCGCGCTGCGCTCTGCACGCAAGGGCGCGCAGGACTTCGCCAACTCGATCAAGCGGGCGGTCGAGGCGAGCTAGGTCACGTGGTCACCGTCGCGAGCCGGCGACCCCGCTCGCGACGAGGTAGGTGCCGGCGGTGGCCAGCAGCAGCGGCCATAGCCACCCGAAGCCGAGGTGCAGCACGTCGGCCCGGTCGAGCAGCATCAGCACGCCGAGTACGGTCACCGCGATGCCGCCCACCAGCGCGGGGATGTCGATCGCGCGCTTCATCCGCGCGGCCCCTGCGTGCAGGCCCGGTTGGTCAGCGGGAACCGGTCGCCGTCGTCACGATGGAAGCCGGGCGGGCCGACGCTCCGGTGCGGGCCGTCGAAGCGGGCCTCGCTCGGGTCGTGGACGACCTCGAAGGTGCCCATGCCGACATCGGCGTCGAGGTCGAGCCGCGGCGACGTGCTCGTCGCGCCGCGCAAGCGGTAGTCGACGTTCAGTCCGTCCTGCTGGTGGCCGAGCACGTTGACCACCCCGGCCCCGGCCTGGGCGCGGGCCTGGACGCAGACGGTGTCGGGCACGAGCACCGTCGCCTGGCCCATGCCGACGTGCACCGGCAGCCGGGTCGTGGTGCCCGCCGCGAAGGGCACGTCGCGCAGGTCGATCCACATCGTCCCGGCGGCGACCTTGTAGCCGTCCGCGGGCAGCCCGGCGACGCTGGTCGGGCGGTAGTCGCGCTCGCCGTAGCCGCCCTCGAACTTCACACCGGCGGCGGCGACGAGACCGCTCGGCAGCGCGAGCACCAGGGCCGGCAGCACGAGCCAGCGCGCCGCCCGACGGCCGGCGAGCGCGCCGCCGACGCCGAGCAGGCCGAGCACCACGACGATGCTCGCGATGACGACGCCGCCGCCGACCGCGGTCACCCACCCCGAGACGGCGAACAGCACCGCCGCGAGGACGAGCACCGCGAGCACACCGGCCACAACCGCGAACACGCGGCCGGCGCTCGGCGGCGTGCCGTCGCCCCGACCGAACAGGCGCCAGAGCGGCAGCGGCTCGGGGTTGCCGGTGCCGTCGTCGCGCGGGACGAAGATCCACAGCACCGGATAGGCGATGAAGGCCAGCCCGCCGACGACGGCGAGCACGACGGCGACGGCGCGGAAGATGATCGGATCGACGCCGAAGTACTCGCCCAGGCCCCCGCACACGCCGCCCAGGAGGCGATCGGTGCGGCTGCGCAGCAGGCGCTTGGGGCGGGGCGGCGGGGCAACTGGCGCCGGCGGGGTGTCGGGCGGCTGGGTCATGGCGTGCAGGTTGCCGTGAGGAAGGCGCTCGCACCATCGGGAATGACCCCGAGGCCGACCCTAGGTGCCCGTACGCGTTCGACCGAGGGTCAGCGGAAGCCCGGGCCGCGCTCCGGGGTGACGTTGCGGGCGTCGACCGCGCCACCGCACCGGGAGCACGCGAGATGGGGGTCGGCGATCTCGCCGCAGTCGGTGTGGCGCAGCACGATCGGCGCGCCCTCGGGGCCGGCCAGGTGCGCGTCGCCCCAGCGCATGAGCGTGACGATGGATGGGAAGAGATCGATTCCCGCGCGCGTGAGCCGGTACTCGTACCGGGCCGGGTCGGTCGCGTAGCGCACGCGCTCGAGCAGCCCGGCGTCGACGAGCGTGCGCAGCCGCACGGAGAGCGTGGGCCGCGGGATGCCCAGGTTGCGCACGAGCTGGCCGTACCGGCGGACGCCGAAGAACGCCTCGCGCAGGATCAACAGCGTCCAGCGTTCGCCGAGCAGGGCGAGCGTGCGGCTGACCGAATCGGCCTCGAACCGGTGCGACAGGTCGTGGACGACGTCGTGCGCGCTCATACCGCGGGCGCGCTGGTTCACAGCATCGAGGCGTCGGCGGGCTGGTCGAGCAGGATCCGGCCGGGCAGCTCGCGCGATGCCGCGTTGACCTGGAAGTGGGCCGTGGCCGTGTGGGCGTCGCGGAAGCGGCGCTGCAGCGCGGACTCGTCGTAGATCGCCGTCCCGCCGGCGAGGTCGTAGACCGACCGGACGACGTCGGCCGCGGTGCGCACCGCGTGCGTGGCGGCCAGGCGCAATCCGGTGCGGATCTCGACGGCGACCGGCTCGGGCCGCTGCGCCACCTCCCAGGCCCCGGCAATGCTGTCGTAGTACAACGCCCGGGCCGCGCGAAGCGACGCCTCCGCCCCGGCCATGGCGGCGTGCGTCGGCGAGCGCTCGGCCAGGGTGCGCCGCGACCCCGCGCCCACCTTGCGCACGGCCAGCGCGGCGAAGTCCTCGAGCGCGCCGCGGGCATTGCCAAGGGCGGCGGCGCCGATCGACAGCGCGAAGTAGCCGAAGATCGGGAACCGATACAGCGGGCGGTGAAGGCTCGGCCCGTCGAAGAGCGAGAACACGCGCTCGGCGGGCACGAACAGCTCGTCGGCGACCGCGTCGTGGCTGCCCGTCCCGCGCAGGCCGAGTGTGTGCCACGTGTCGAGCACCTCGAGGTCGTCGCGATGGATGCCGATGACGCGCGGCCGCGGATCGTCGCCGCCGTCGTCCACGATGCAGCCGGCGAAGAACGTCTCGGCGTGCGCGATGCCGCTGCAATAGGCCCACCGACCCGACACGACGACGCCGCCGTCGACGGCCCGTCCGCGGCCGCGCGGCGCCCATACCCCGGCGGCGATGCGCCGCGGTCCGTCGAAGAGCTCGGCGCGGCTCGCATCGGGCAGGTAGGCGGCCAGCAGGCTGCTCGTCGCCGCGATCGACACGCACCAGCCCGCCGAGGCGTCCCCGCGCGCGATCTCCTCCGCGCTGCGCAGCGCCTCATACGGCGCCAGCTCGAGACCATCGGCCTCGGACGGCGCGCCGGCGAGCATCAGCCCGGACGCGCGCAGCCGGTCGACGAGCTCGTCGGGCAGGCGCCGCGCGCGCTCGGTCTCGGCCGCCAGCTCGCGGGCCAGGCCCGAGATGTCACGGGCGTCGGTCACGGTTCAGAAATTGAACCAGTTCAGTCAAGTTACCTGGAGTGGGGCACCGACGGTGAACCACGGATGCCTGCTCCTACTGTGTGGCGGCGTGGATTGGGCCGAGGTGACGGCGATCGCGACGTGCGTGCTGGCGGTCGGGCTGCTGGGCGGATTCGGCGCAGCGATCTTCGCCGCGATGCAGGTGCGGGAGGCGCGCGTCAGCCGGGAGGCGCAGATGGCGGCCGAGTTCTTCCGCCGCTGGAACGAAGAGGGGCTGGTGGAGGCGCGGCGCCTGGTGGGACGCTTCAAGTCGAGCGAGGAGCTCACCGAGGCGCTCCGGCGGTACGTCGCCACGGACGCCCCGGAGGCCTACGTGCTCTACCGCGAGCTCGACTACTTCGAGCAGCTCGGAGCCCTCCAGCGAGTGGGCGCCTTCGACCTCGAGCTGATCAAGCTGCTGCTCGGGCCCACGCTGATCGCGCGCTGGGAGATGTGGAAGCCCGCCGTCGAGGCGGTGCACGGCGCCGGCGTCTATCCGAACTTCGAGGCGCTCGTCGGCACGCTGCGCCGCGAGCTGGGCGAGCCCGCCGTCACCTGACCGCCGCCGCGGCCGCCTCCCGGGCGCGCTGCTCCAGCGCCGGCAGCCCCAGGTCGCGCGTGGCCTCGGCGGCCTGCTCGAGCAGCCGGCCCGCGCGTGCGCCATCGTCGGGACGGCCGGTGCGCTGGAGCGCCAGCCCCCAGTCGAGCAGCGTACGCGCGTGCAGCGAAGGCGCCCGCATCCGCTCGTGGACCTGCAGCGCATGCTCGAAGTGGGCGGTGGCCTCGCCGCGGCGATCGAGCGTCGCCGCTAGCATCCCCAGCGGCCGCGCGACCGAGCCCAGCGTGCCGAGCGCATCGAGGATGACCTGGTCGCGCCACGGCTCCATGCGCCGGAGCAGCGCGGCCGCCGGCGCGGTGGCGCCCCGCTGCGCAGCGACCTCGGCCCAGAGCGCGTGCGTCCCGAGCTGCACCGGGTCGGCCGGGACGGCGGCGAAGTCGTCGACGGCGGCGCGCTCGAGCAGCTCGCGTGCGTCGGCATCGTGGCCGGCTTCGAGCTCGGCGACCGCATGCATGGCCCCGAAGACGGCCACCCCGGGAGCCTCCTCCACGATCTGGGCCAGGAGATCGCCGACCTCGGTCAGGCGACCCTGCTGCCAGCGGATCGGGCCGAGCTGGGCGGCGAACAGGCTGAGGGCGTCGGGCTCGCCGGTCTCCAACCCGACGTTGACCGCGGCATTGGCGAAGCGCTCCGCCTGGTCCAGCCGCCCGTCGAACTGGGCCCGCACGGTCTCCTGGGTGCCGAGCACGAACTGGAGGCGCGGCTGGCCGAGCCGCGCCGTCAACGTCCGCAGCGCATCGAGGCAGCGGTCGGCGTCCTCGGTGTCGCCGGCCTGCAAGGCGGTCATCCCGCGCCAGATCAGCGCCCAGAAGTGCTGCACCGGGTCCTCGCCGGCTTCGGCGAGCGCGACCAGCTCGGCGGTGATCGCGAGCCGCTCAGCCAGCGTCTCCGGCCACCACACCGTGGTCACGCGAAGGGTCAGGACGTGGGCGATCGCGGCGGGGTCGCCCTCGGCGCGCACGAGCTCGACCGCCTCGTCGCTCAAGGCACGCCGGCGTAGGTGGTCGTCGGGCGACCACAGGAGCTCCGTCGCCAGCAGGGCGAGCAGGCGGGCGCGACGCGGGTCGTGACGCTCAGCCGCGGCGATGGCCGCCTCGAGCACCGCCACCCGTTCCGCGTCGACGAACCCCGCGGCGCTGAAGTAGCCGCGGCTGTTGGCGAGCGCGGCGCGGACGAGCCGGTCCGCGTCGCCGGCCACGTCGGCCAGTCCCGCGACCTCCAGCAGCGTCTCGCGGAACGCGGGCACGCCGGCCTGGAGCTGTGCCTCGCCGAGCGCGAGCAGCAGCTCGCGCCGCTCGGGCGGGTCCGGGTCGGGCAAGGCACCCTGAACCTCGAGCGCCTGCCGGAACCAGCGCACCGCCTCGTCGGGCGCCACCTGCGCGAGCGCAGCGCGGCCCGCGCGTGTGGCGTACTCGCACGCCTTGGCCCGTGCCTCTTCGGTGTCGGCCGCCGCCCAGTGCTGCGCGAGCTCGCCGAGGGGCGGGTCGGGCCTCGTCGGGTCGTGCTCCTCCAACGCGTGGGCCACACGCGCGTGCATGCGCGCGCGACGCGCGCCTGTGAGCTCCTCGCTCAGGGCGTGGTTGACGAGCGCGTGCACGAACGCGAACCGGCCGGCGCGGTCCGGCGCCTCGGTTACGAGCGCGGCGGCCGAGGCCGCCTCGAGCGCGTCGAGCGCGTCGTCGGGGTCGACGGCTGCGACGCGCGCGAGCAGGTCGACGTCGAACTCGCGGCCGATGACCGCGGCAGCGCGCAGCAGGCGCTCCGCGTCGGCGCCGAGGTGCGCCACCCGGCCGCTCACGACCTCGTGGATGCTCGCGGGCAGCTCGAGTGTGGCCAGGCTCGTCGCCGCGGTCCAGCGTCCCTCGACGTCGCGCTCGATCGCCCCGGACTCGGCGAGGTGCCGGACCATCTCGCCCAGGAAGAACGGATTGCCACCGGTCT
>Ga0209382_10005242_pt1 | contig 16930 bp, 17 predicted proteins | sample SoiMetdeltSBSDD5_FD_187599 | JGI IMG/M metagenome (GOLD analysis project Ga0209382, IMG submission 187599) | Bulk soil microbial communities from a Populus tree surrounding site in Tennessee, USA - Soil MetaG P. deltoides SBSDD5 (SPAdes) (version 2) | ecosystem: Environmental > Terrestrial >...
GTTGTCGTGGCCGGTCTATGTGAGCCACGAGGGCGCGAGCGCCTATGCCGAGTGGCGCGGGTGGCTGCTGCCGACCGAGGCGCAGTTCCAGCGCGCAGCGTACGGCGCATCCGACGGCCGCGAGCGGAGCTATCCATGGGGTGAGGCGAGCCCATCGCGCGAGCATGGCGTCTTCGATTTCGCCAGCTGGGATCCCGAACCGGCCGGCTCGCATCCGGCCGGGCGGAGCGCGTGGGGCGTCGACGATCTCGTCGGCAACGGATGGGAGTGGACGAACACCGTGTTCGCGCCGTTCCCCGGCTTCCGCCCGCTGCCCTCGTATCCGGAGTACTCTGCCGACTTCTTCGATGGTCAGCACTTCGTCATGAAAGGCGCGTCACCGGCGACGGCGCGCGAGCTGATCCGGCCGACGTTCCGCAATTGGTTCCGGCCGCGCTATCCCTATCTGTACGCCACGTTCAGGTGCGTTCGTCCATGACTTCATCCACGCTCGTCTCCTCCTTCGCGGAGGATGTGCGTCACTATCTACAGCTGACGCCACGCCAGCTGCCGTCGGTCTATCTCTACGACGCGCTCGGCTCTGCACTGTTCGACTCGATCTGCGAGCTGCCGTGGTACCGCATCACGCGCGCCGAGACGCAGCTGCTCGAACGTCGCCGCACGGAGATCTTCGCGCGCCTGCCGGGGCTGACGCGGATCGTCGAGCTCGGACCCGGCGATGGCCGCAAGCTCAAGGCGCTCGTGGACGGCACATCGGAGCCGTTGATCGCGCACCTCGTTGACGTGTCGCAGGGCGCGCTGGACCGTGCCGCGCACACGCTGTCCGATGCGCTCAACCTCCGTGTCACCACGCACCAGGCGTCGTTCGAGGACGGGCTCGAGGCGATCGTGCGCGCCGAGTCCGGCGAGCGAACGCTGGTGCTGTTCCTCGGCTCGAACATCGGCAACTTCGATCAGCGTGGGGCGACGGCGCTGCTCGAACGCATTTCGGCGTCGCTGGCGCCGGGCGACGCGTTCCTCATCGGCGCCGATCTGGTGAAGCCCGAACGCGATCTCCTGCTGGCGTACGACGACCCGCTCGGCGTCAGCAGCGCATTCAACCTCAACGTCCTGCTGCGCATCAATCGTGAGTTGGGCGCGAATTTCGACCTGCGCGCCTTCCGCCATCGCGCCGTGTGGAACGCCGCCTGTTCGCGCATGGAGATGTTCCTCGTCTCGACCCGTGCGCAGCGGGTCCGTATCGACGCGGTCGATCTGGAGTTCGATCTTGCAACGGACGAGGCGATCTGGACCGAGAGCTCCTACAAGTACACGCCGGACGCGTTCATCGGACAGCTTCGCGACAGCGGATTCGAGTCCATTGCGCAATGGATCGACCGCGAGCAAGGCTTCGCGCTCACACTCGCCCGCACGATGTAGTGTCCGCCTTCCAGGCGGACTGGCTGAAAATGCCTGTCATCTAACGCTCTGGGCCTCTGTGCCGACGCCTGCCTCGCCGTAGCGTTGGCGAAGGCGGGTGAGTCGTGAGTACGTGCAGTCAGTGAAGCTGCTCGACAAAGCGACGTGCGATGTCGGCGGGATTTTCCTTGCGCGCGTCCGCCGCGTAGTTCATCTCGCGCATGTCGTCGGCGGTAATGCGTCCGGCCAATCGCTCCAGCGCCTGCCGCACTTGCGGATACCGCAGCAGCGTGGACGCGCGCGCGACGGGCACGGCGTCGTACGGCGGAAAATAGCGGCGGTTGTCCTCGAGCTGAAACAGGTCCAGCCCCTTGATCAACCCAGCGGTCGCGTCGCCGGCAATCAGATCGACCTGCCCTGACGCGAGCGCACGATAGCTGAGCGTCAGGTCCATCACCTGCGGCGGACCGCGGAACGTCAGGCCATAAGTCTTTGCCAGCCCCGCGTATCCGTCCGGCCGTTCCAGGAATTCGTAGCCAAACCCGGCGCGCCACTGCGGCGCGAGTCGGGTCGCATCCTCGATGGTGCGCAGCCCGTTGGCGCGTGCGTCCGCGCCGCGAACCAGGATGGCAAAGGTGTTGTCGTAGCCGAGCGGCGCAAGGAGCGTGCGGCCGGTGCCGGCATAGAGCTCGCGCACCGTCTCGAACACCGCCTTCGGGTCCTTGGCCGCCAGCTGATGGAAGATCGCCGTGAGCGCGGTGCCGGTGTACTCGACGTAGACGTCGACGTCACCGGTCATCAGCGCCCGATCGCAGATGAGCGTCCCCCCCAAGTTCAGCCGCCGCTGCACCGGCAGTCCGGTCCCGCGCTCGATTGTCTGCGCGACGATCTCGCCGAGGATCAGCTGCTCCGTGAAGTTCTTCGAGCCGACGACGATCGCGCCCGGTGCGCGCGTGGCCCAGACAGCGCTGCCGGCGAGCACGGCGAGGGAGAGCGCCGCGGCGACGGCAACGACCGCTCGCCGCGATCGGGCGCGCCGTCTACCGGAAAGCCGGCGCTCGAGCCACAGCAGACTGCCGTCCACGAATAACGCCAGGAGTGCAGCGGGAATCGCGCCGGCCAGAATGACGGTCGAGTCGACCATCGACAGCCCTCGATAGATGTACTGGCCGAGGCCGCCGGCACCGATCGCCGCGGCAATGGTCGCTGACCCGACGCCGACGACGGCCGCGACACGGATGCCGGCAACAATCGAGGGCAGCGCCAGCGGCAATTCGATCTGACGCAGCAACTGACGCGGCGTCATGCCCATCGCCACACCGGCAAGCTTGACCGACGGATCGATTCCGGTGATGCCGACGATCGTCGAGCGGACGATTGGCAGGAGTCCGTACAGCACGAGCACCGCGAGCGCGGCGCGCGCGCCGACGCCGCCGATGAGCGGCACCGGCAGAAGGAAGCCGAACATCGCCAGGCTCGGGACCGTCTGCACGACGTTGGCGATTCCAACCAGCGGCGCTGCGAGACGCGGCCGGCGGGTGGCGAAAACGGCCAGCGGCACGCCAACCGCGACCGCGATTGCCGTCGAGATCGCGACGAGCAGGATGTGCTCGGCGACGAGCGTCGCGAGCTCCTGCTGATGGGTGAGCCAGTAGCGGACCAGTGAGGTCATGCGCGCCCCTCGTAGTGTCCGGCTTTCTTGGCCTGAGCGGAGCCGAAGGCAGCCGGACTGTGGGGCGGGGCGAGCACCGACTCAACGAGCGCCCGCACACGCGGATCGTCGGACTCAGTAATCGCCTGTGGTGTGCCGGACCAGATCAACCGGCCCTCGTTCAACACACCGATGCGATCGGCGAGCGTCAACGCCTCGGCCATGTCGTGCGTGACCAGGATGACGCACTTGGCGACGCGTGCTTGAATGCGACGGAATTCCTGTTGCAGCTGGCGTCGCGTGATCGGATCGAGCGCGCCGAACGGTTCGTCCATCAGGAGCACTGGCGGATCGACCGCGAGCGCACGCGCAACGCCGACGCGTTGGCGCTGACCGCCCGAGAGTTCATCGGGCCAGCGGGCCGAATACTCACCCGGCGGAAGGCCGATCAATTCGAGCAGCTCGCGCACCCGCGCGGCGACGCGATCGTCGGGCCACTGCTCGAGCCGCGGCACCACGGCGATGTTGTCGGCCACGGTGAGATGCGGAAACAAGCCGACATCCTGAATCACGTAACCGACCGATCGCCGGAGGCGAATCGGATCCCACTCGCGCGTGTCTCTGCCCTGCACACACACGTCTCCGGCCTCGGGCAGGAGCAGCCGGTTCACCAGCTTGAGCACGGTCGTCTTGCCTGCGCCGCTCGCGCCAACGAGCGCGAGCGTTTCACCCGCCGCGACGGCGACCGTAAAGTCGTCGAGCAACGTTCGAGCGCCAATCCGATACGAGACCCCGCGGAACTCGACACCATCCATCGCAGGAACTATACGTCCCCACTGGCTCATCCGTGAGCGCTTGCACAACTCTGATCAGCTCTGCTGCACGAGATCGACACGGCAAATTGAGTCTGCAGGTGTAGGATGCTCTGCGCTCACAGCACCCTGTCTGTCTGATCGCGATCGGGGGACACCATGACGTACGCGCTCGCAAGACCCCTTGTCCAGGTGATCAGTGTGATCGTGACCGTGCTGACTGCCATCCCTGCGTCGGCGCAGCTGACAGTCGAACAGAGGCTCCACGACTTCGAAAATCTCGCTGCAACATATGCGAGGCGCTATGCGCCGTACGAGTGGAAACGGGACTTGTTGGGTTTCGATCTCCTGCAGATCGGGCCGTGGCTCGATCGTGTCGCGCAGTCGTCGGATGATCTGGAGTTCTACGAGATCATGCTCGAGTACGTCGCCAGTCTCGACGACACGCATTCGTCATTCAGCGTGCCGTCCACGTTCTTCGCCGATCTGGGGTTCTCCGTGGATATCTACGACAACCGGGTGCTGATCGAATCCATCAATCGCACGCGGCTGCCCGTGCTGCAGTATCCGTTTCAGATCGGCGACGAGCTGATCTCGGTGGACGGCAGTCCTGTGGACGTGTTGATGACAGAGTTTTCTCGCTTCTTCAAGCGAGCCAATCCGGTAGCGACGCGCCGCACCGTCGCCGATTTCCTGACTCGCCGTCCGCAGTCGCGTCTGCCGCGCCTTGTCGATCTCGGCGACCAGGCCGTCGTCGTGATCGCACGGCAAGGCGGGGCACAGGAAACGTTTTCGATCCCTTGGGTGAAGACCGGAAATCCGCTGCGGGTCATTGGACCTACGCCCAGCCCCTCGACGTCGTCGTTGTTCGCCGTCCCGGGCGAAGGCGCGGATCTGCCGTCCTATTACGAGCCCTGGCTGGAGCTGACGAATTTCCGTCTTCCCGACAACGACCCGCTGCTGTCTGGCGACACAGTATTGGACGACGGTACGGTCGTGCCGCGCCGATACGTGCTCGGTCTCGGTTCGCGCACACCGGTGTTCGTCGCAGGACTGCCGGCCAACTTCGTGCAGCGGCTGGGACGCACGCCCACCGAGTTCCACTTCTCCGGCACCTACGAGGCTGACGGCCTGCGTATCGGCTATCTGCGCATTCCCAACTTCGCGCCGCCAAGCGAAGCCACTGCGACGACCGAGTTGCAGAATGAAATCGCCTATCTGGAGCAGAACACCGATGGACTCGTCGTCGACGTGATGCGCAACACCGGCGGCGGCTGCTACATGCTGACAGCGGCATCGTATTTGATCCCCACTCCCTTCTTCTTCTTCGGCGAGGAAGTGCGAGTCACGATCGCACGGATCAACGGCATCGCCGCGGCACTCGCGGCCGCCATCAACTCTGGCGCGCCGCCGTTCATCATCCAAATTTACCAGGACATCCTTGCGCAACTGCAACTCGCCTACAGCGAAGGCCGTCCTCGCACTCCGCCGCTGCCCGCGTGCAGCCTGCAGATGCACGGCAACGAACCGGCGCGCGACGCTCAGGGCAACATCCTCGCCTACACCAAGCCGTTGATCGTCCTCATCGACGAGTTCTCGATCTCGGCGGGCGACATCTTCCCCGCTATGCTCCAGGACAACCAGCGTGGACCGCTGGTCGGCACGCGCACAAATGGGGCCGGTGGATCGGTCAGCGGCTTTCTCGTCGGCACTTACTCGGAGTCGGTTGCCGGCAACACAAATACGCTCGTCACCCGCATTGCACCAGTACAAGTGCCGGGATATCCAGTGGCCCATTACATCGAGAACATCGGCGCGCATGCCGACATCCCGCTCGACTACATGACGCGCGCAAACCTGCTTCTCGGCGGACGACCGTTTGTGGATGGATTCACTGGCGTGATCGTCAATGAGATCCGCGGCAGCTATTACGAGATCGTCTCGCGGCATAGCGGGAAGTGCCTGGACGTCTTTGGCGCCTCGCTCGATGATGCAGCGCCGGTGATTCAGTGGACCTGCACTGGCGGTCCGAACCAGCAATGGCGGCTCGAGCGCACTGCGAGCGGCGCGTATCACCTCATCGCACGGCACAGTGGCAAGGCCCTCGACGTGTTCGGCGCGCTCGTGGACGATCTGGCGCCGGCGATTCAGTTTCCGACGAACAATGGCGACAACCAGCTGTGGACGCTGCAGCCGGCGTCCGACGGTTACGTGTCCATCGTCGCTCATCATAGCGGCAAGCCGCTGGATGTCGCCGGCGCGTCGCTCGAGGATGGCGCGGTGGTGATTCAGTACACCGCCCACGGCGGAGCAAACCAGCAGTGGCTGCTTCGCGAGGTGCCGCGATAAAGAGAAGGGCCGCCTAAAGGCGGCCCCTACAACCCAGGCCGCCCCACGACCTCAGAACCGTAAGCCGCCACCGATCTGGAATCGGAAGTCGTGGCTGAAGAAGGACTGATTCTGCACCGTGCCGTCGGTCGCGATCACCGGCCCCGGATATTTCACGACACGATCCCCGGCATCGACACGCACGAAGGTGCGACCGGTCGTCTGGAACTCGACGCCGCCGCCGATATCGAGCGCGAACAGCGTGTCGCCGCCAGCCATCTGGCACGCAAGTGGCGGTGGAAAGATGGCAATACAGGGAAACGGCGCCGGCGCTTCGCCGAACCGGACAAAGCCCGGTCGTAGTTTCACGAACGGTCTGAACGCGCCAAAGCTCGGCCCGACCGTGACGCCGAACAACCCCTCAACGCGGCTCGCGCTGAACGTGGGATTGTCACCGAAGTCGGACGGATAGAACGTCAATTCAGCATCGACGCCGAACAGGCCGTTCGGACGCCACGATAACAGCCCTCCAACACCAACATCGGTCTCGTCGAACTCGCTCGACGCGACGGTTGCCAGGTGAATGCCGACCGCAAACTGACTCGCCCCTGTTTGCGCCAACACAAGCTGCGGCGCAAGCGCGAGGACGCACACAAGGACGACGTATGTAGATAGAGGACGAGACATGGAAAGGGGTGATGCAGAATTCAGAATGCCAGGCACTCTGAATTCTGCACCGAAGTCCGGAGGGGTTAGAAGCTCGTGCCGCCGGTAAGCGTCATTCCCGGCACCGAGTCGCAGTGCTTGCCGGGCTCCGGCAACTTCGGCTTGTTCGTCGCGGAATCCACCGGGCACTTGGCCAGCGCACCGACGCGCGCGCCGAAGTTCGAGCCGTCGCGCAGCGGATTCAGGTGGACGCTGAACACCGTGCCGGCGCCGAAGGTCGCCGGGCTGATGCCCTGCCGCTCGAGCTGCGCGGTGCCGGCCATCTCGATGCCCCACTCCACATACTTCCCGTCCGCGCCCTTCGCCAGTGACTTGTGGTCAGGAGCGAACAGCATGAAATGAATCTCCGCGTGGTTCGCCTGCGGCACGAACTGCTTGACGACGCCGGTCAGCGTCACGACCTTCTTCTGGTCGTACATCGCAAACGAATGATGGGCCGAGACAGTGACCTGCAGCAGCACGGCGAGCAACGCCAGCGACGCCGCTATCACCGAGCCCTTGACTGTGCGCGTATTCATGACTCCTCCGCAAACCCTATTATCAAGCTTCACCGGCCCGGATATCGCCGGGGAAAAATACGCATGCGCGCAGGCGGGTCTCAAGACCCGCCTCTACGAACTATTTGAAAATGTCGGTAATCGCGGAGGGGAGTTCCTCCTGCGGCTTCTCCCAGCCCTTCTCGAAGTTCTGCTCCCAGTTCTTCGCCCACGGCCGTCCGTAATAGTCCACGAACCGCGGGTCCGATGCCGTCGTCTGCTTCGGCCGGCCGTCGGTGTTGAAGATGTTGCTCAGGCACTCGATGAACGTATAGCGCCGATCGGGATCGTCCGGCGTGGCGCGTCGCGCGAAGCGGAACGAAGCGCGCACCGGCGTGGTGAAGGCGTCGGGGTCGTAGAAGATCGTCTCGTGATCGAGGCCGATGAACTTGCCGCCGGCATCGAGCGCCGGCTTGAACGTCTCGATGGTTTCCAGCTTGTCGCTGGTCTCGAACATCGCGTGCGACAGCTGCCAGGCCTGGATGTTCGCGGTCCAGGTGACCAGCGTCGTGCCGTCCCAGAAGCCGATCGTCTCGCCGTACCACTGCGGCACTTTCTGCACATGCTGCTTGCCGACCATCACCTGACGCAGGAAGTTGTCAGCGATGCCCGACAGGAACTGGATGTTCCAGGGCGTCATGGTCAGCTGGAAGTTGCCCGCCTGCGACGGTTGCGACCACCAGCGGATGAATCCCTCGGGCCAGCAGAACGACGCGCTCCACTGCGGCGCGTTGGTGACCGCTTCGTGATACGCGGTCTGCACCATCCGCTTCTGGTACTCGGGCGTGAGCAGCGCGAGCACTGTGGGTGCCTGCGTGACACCCCAGATCCATTCAGAGCCGCGATCGGCGGCGCCGTCTCGGGAGTAGTAGCCGTCCCAGTCAGGCACGGTGGCCTTGGTGTAGACGGTAGGACCGCCCTTCGCCTTGGCCTGCGCCATCAGCGCATCGTAATGCTCCTTCGCGGTCTTGTATGGATACGGGCTGACGATGCGCTCGCGCGGCCAGTCGTCGTTGCAGTTCCCCCACGACGCCGACTCGGGTGGCTTCGGGCCGATGCGCTGCTGGTCCCACATGCCGTACAGCTGACGCGGGTTGTTGCAGCGGTAATACCGCTTGTCGAGCCAGTTCGCCTTGTCCTTGTAGAAGTTCTTCGAGGAGAACAAATCGATCGGCAGCGGCTGCACGCCGTCTGGTGGCCCGAGAATCGGCGGTGGGGCGCCACGGCCACGCCCGCCGCCCGGCGCGCCCGGAGGAACCCCGGCGCCGCGGCCGCCTTGCGCCCCGGCAGGCGGGCCCTGCGCAAGGACATCGGTTGAAATCGAATCAAGGCCGCTCCATGCGATGAATGCGGCGATCGCAGCGGCAACGACGAATAAAGCCAGGAACTGCCTTGCTCTCATGCTGAGCCTCTCCCCTGCGGATGCGCCCGTTACTGTAACTCGAAGGCCCGGCAGGCCGAAATCTTGTGCGGATACCGAAATCCCGATACCATCGCCGCCGCCGCGACGCCGACTTGCCCTACGCCTGTCGAAGCGGCACAGCTCCCCTGGAGGCGATCGTGATGCACCGACAGATGCGTTCTCATCGATACATGACATACGTTTCAGCGGCCGCCGCCGTTACCGCCGTGCTCGCGATTTCTGCGCCGGCCGCCGCCCAGCAGCAGGGCGGCAATGCGGCCGTCGAGCGCGGCCGCTATCTGGTCCGAATCACAGGCTGCCATGACTGCCACTCGCCGAAAGTGCAGGGCATGACACCCAATCTCGATCTCGCGCTGTCAGGTCGTCCGTCGACGACTCCACTGCCGTCCGAGACGAAAACCGAGGTGCACGCCTCGCCGGATCTCACTGCGTGGACGGGTCCGTGGGGATTCAGCGTGGCATCGAACCTGACGCCGGAGCCCACCACCGGGATCGGCACTCGCTACAACGAAGCCAGCTTCATCGCGACGATGCGCACGGGCAAAAAGCCGAACGGGACGCCGATCATGCCGCCAATGCCGTCGGAGGTCTACCAGAACATGACCGACGATGACCTGAAGGCGATCTTCGCGTATCTGCGCACGGTAAAGCCGATCCGCAACGCCGTGCTCGCCGGCCTGAAGCTTCCGGCCAACACGGCCAAGCCTGCAGCGGAGCCGGCAAAGAAGTAGGGCGCGTGGTGGTTGGTGGTTGGTGGTTTGAAACTACCAACTACCAACTACCAACCACCAACCATCAGCTTGCCCGCTTGAAGAACTGCACTGCGCGCTCGTGCTTTTCTGCCGCGGTCCGAGTTCGAAACGTCCCGAGGTTTCGGCGTCGTCCGGTGTGTGGATCTGCCTTCCGCGAGTACAGCCGGTACTGACCAGACTTCAGCTTGCGAATCATCTGGGCCTCCGCCGTCGATCACGCAAGTTCCGGTCCGGCTTGCCTGTCGATCGCAGGCATCCTGTCTCGATGTCATCCCCCAGATAGGTGAGACGGCACGGCGACCTCGTCTGATAGACTCGGCCGCCATGAAGACTCGCGCGGCAGCGATCGCGATCGTGCTCGTTGTGGCGTCGGTGCCTGGCGCTGCGCAGTGGAAGAATCTCCCCAAGGACGGCCTCCCGCTCGGTCCCGATGGCAAGCCGAACATGTCGGCGCCCGCACCGAAGACGTCATCGGGACGGCCGGACCTTTCGGGCATCTACCAATCGAGCTATCGCTACTTCGCCAACCTCGCCGCGGATCTTGGGCTCGACAAAGTGCCGATGACCGATGAGGCGCGCAAGATTCACACGGTACGCGCAACGGGACTGCTCGGCTACGAGGAGCCCGATGCCCATTGCCTGCCGCAAGGCGTCCCGAAGATCAACATGGCGCCGGTGCCGTTCCGGATCGTCCAGACCGACCAGCTCGTGGTGCTCGTCTACGAAGCGTTCAATCTGTGGCGCCAGGTCCACCTCGATGGCCGTGATTGGGCCGACGATCTGAATCCGAGCTGGATGGGATACTCAAAGGGGCACTGGGACGGCGATGCGCTGGTGGTCGAAACGCGCGGGCTGAATGGCAAGCAGTGGCTCGATCACGGCGGCCTGCCGGCCAGCGACAAGCTGACGGTGATCGAGCGATTCCGGCGTCCGAACTTCGGATCGCTGGAGATCGACATCACCATCAACGATCCGACTTACTACACGAAGCCGTGGACGGCCACGACGAAGCTCCGTCTGATGCCGGACACGGAGCTCTTCGAGTTCATCTGCAACGAGAACGAGAAGTCGAGGCAACACATGGGGCCGCACATCACCGGCCCTCAGTCGACGGCGAAACAGTAGAATAGCCCGGCGCCGCCGGTCGCGCGCAGATCGCGCGGACTGCACCCATTCGACGCGTGCGCTGAGTTCCAGGAGTCGACGCTGCCGCCGGGACCGCTGCGATCGTGGTGACCAAGTTGCGCGCGGCCCTCGCCGCTCGACATCCAGTTGCGGCAGGTCAGGTCCTCGCTCTCACCATACGCCGTTCCATCAGGACGCGATCCGGTAAGCATGTCGTGCAGGCTCACCGGATCCAGCTTCTCGGTTACGGCCGTGTCCTTGCTGATGCGACTCGCGCGGCTGTGCAGCTCGTCGAGGTTCGCGGCGATGAGCAGACCCTCGGCGTTGTACCAAGGGCCCTTGCCAATCCGATCACGAGCGATCACCGCGGGCTGCCCGTCGGCGGCGAACGTACTCAAATACGCTCGCCACGTGTGATCGCCTGCGCCTTCGGCTTTCGCCAGCGCGGCGCAATGCGCATCGGCGCCCGCGAGACCACCGAGATCGCCACCGTTGCCAGGATTGGTACTCGTGACGAAGAATGTCATGACTGACTTGGCGCCGCCCATTGCGAGCGACTGGGGAACCTGCTGCGGCTGCGCGGAAGGAACCGGGGTGGTCGGCGGTTTTTCAGCCGCCGGATTCTGATCTCGGCGACATCCTGTCACCAGCAAGATGATCAGGATCGCCCAGCACAGCCTCCACGTCGCTCCCGTCGTCATGACCCGACATTGTCGCCGAACCGTCGGCGATTCTCGACAGCACCAGGCTGACCAGGCGATCGCAGCGCGGACGATAGAAGCGGAACGCATCCGGCGCGGTTGCGCCGGCGCGTTCGAGCAGGGTCCGGCGCAGCGATGTGCGCGCACGCGAAAGGCGCGTCTTCACGACATCCTCTGATACGCCAAGCGAGGCGGCCGTGTCGGCCGTGCTCAGGCCTTCCACGTCGCGCAGTACGAACACCTCTCGGGCGCCGCCAGGCAGTGCGTCGATCGCCCATTCGAGGAGCTCGCGCAGCTCGCCGGCAAACGCCTGCCGCTCCGGATCGGGCGCCGATCGAATGGGCACGATGCTGTCCGCATCCAGCGGCTCGTCCACGAAGGGTTCATACCGGCCGCGGCGTCGCACGCGCGCAAGCGCCTCGTTGATGGCGATCCGCGTCAGCCAGGTCGCGAACCGCGCCTGGCCCCTGAACTGCCGCAGGCTGGCGAAGGCATTGACGTAGGCCTGCTGCATGACGTCTTCGGCCTCGCGGTCGTCACGCGTGATTGCGCGGGCGGTGCGGTACAACCGCTCGTTGTACCGCCGCATGAGGAGCTCGAAGAGTGCCGTGTTTCCGTCCAGCACGGCCTGGACGATCCCCTCGTCGCTCTGCTCACCCACTTCGAGCGCGGGGGCGATGACGTTCGTGGTCGAAGCCGATTTCACCATCTCAGTATAAAGAGTCGCCACTGGCGAAAAGGTGACGTCGCGGTTCGCTGTCACGTTTCGCGCCCTGGCAGCTCCATTTGAGCAGGAGGCCCTCACATGGATTCACGGCTCACTGCGCCGTGGCTGGCTTTGCGGCTGGGCATCGGCCTGACCGCAACGCTCGCCGGACTGGACAAGTTCTTCAACCTGCTCGCCAACTGGAGCCAGTATGTCAGCCCGCTCGCTGCCCAGATGCTGCCCTTCTCCACCACTACATTCATGGGCATCGTCGGCGTCGTCGAGCTGGCGGTCGGCATCGCCGTCCTGACCGCGTGGACGCGTCTCGGCGCGTACATCGCCAGCGCTTGGCTCATCCTCGTCGCGCTCAACCTGGCGTTGGCTGGCTACTTCGATGTCGCCGTGCGCGACGTGGTGATGGCCATTGGCGCATTCACGCTGGCGCGCCTCACAGAGGTTCGCCAGGAGGCGTTCGCCCATGAACACCGCGTCGCGGAACACCGGCAACACGCCACGGTTTAGCTAGAGCGGGCTGGCCGCCCTTGCCACTATGCGGAACCTGCGCGCTGACTGTGGGTCAGGCGCGTTGCCAGACGTTCAGTCCGTGGAGGTTGTTGTCGATGCTGCGCACACCGCGCACGCGTGCGATCGTCTGCATCAGCCGCGGCAGCTCTGACTGAAGAATGGATCCGCGCAATCGCACGCAGCCGTCAGCCGCATCGACGTTGATGGCGTGCGGGTGAGATACAACACGTCCCAACTTCGACCGCACGCGCTCGACCAGCACACTATCGTCCACCGGACCGCCGTGGAGTGCGCCGCGGGTGCGAGCGCCAATGCCCGCCACACAGTGTGAGAGGTCGCGGCCGAAGGCGCGGATCGCATCGTTGCCGGCGTGCGTCGCGTGCGCCACCTTGTCGCGGACGAGCGCCCGCCGGCGACGGCCGCGCTCAGGGTCCAGGAAGTACATGAGCCCGGCACCAAGGCCAAAGCCCGTCAGCATCGCCCCGATTGATTGGAGCATCATCACGCCCTCCAGCCTGATCAGAATGCCGGAATCGCACGCAACCGAAATGCCACTGAGGCATCACGATTGCACCGTTTATGAGGAACGAACTATGGAGGCGCCCTATCGCGACAGACGCCACGCCGGAGCTGAACTGGCGCGCCGGCTCGGCCACTTGAGAGGCCGGAACGATCTCGTCGTGCTGGCGCTGCCGCGCGGCGGGGTTCCCGTCGCGTACGAAGTGGCCCGAGCGCTCGATGCACCCGTGGACGTGTTTGTCGTCAGGAAGCTGGGGCTGCCAGGTCATCCCGAGTACGCGATGGGTGCGATTGCGTCGGGCGGCGTTCGCGTGCTGAATGACGACGCGGTCTGGCTCTATCGAATCCCGAAAGGCGTGATTGACCAGATCGCTGGTGACGAGACCACCGAGCTCGAACGCCGGGAGCGCGCATATCGTGAAGGACGGCCGCCACTCGATCTGCGCGGCCGGGTCGTGGTCCTGATCGACGACGGTCTCGCCACGGGCTCGACGATGAAGGCCGCGGTGCGGGCAGCGCGAGCGCATGGACCCGCGAAAGTGATCGTCGCGGTTCCGGTGGGCTCGCCGGATACGTGTCGCGAGTGTGCGGCGATCGCCGACGAGATCATCTGCGCGCGTGCGCCGGAGCACTTCGCCGCCGTCGGCCTGTGGTACGACGACTTCCGGCAGACGACTGACGAGGAGGTGCGCGCGTTGTTGCACGACGCGTCCGCGCACCTCGCGGGCAAAGAGTGATGAGCAGCGTATCCATGAACGCCCGCGAGATCCCCCGTTGGCAATGGCCGGCATTCCTCGACCAATTCAGCCGCACGCACCGCGCATGGCTGGGTACGGTGGATGAGACCGACGCGGCGCCCGATCGCGCCACGGCGCATCCGCTGCGCTCCGTCACGCCGTTCGTGCACAACAATCGCGTCGTGCACATCGACATCCGCTTCCAGGACGACCCGCATGGACGCGAGCCGATGCGAATTCGTGCGCCGGAGAGCGTGCACGTGCGTGAAACCACTGAAGGGATCGCGCTGGGGCTCGAGATCGTCGACGACAAGGGCCGCGCCACGCGTCTGCGATTCGAGGCGCCACGACCGGAGACACTGTACGGCGTCGCAGGTGGAGGACGTCGCACTGACTAGGGTTCCACCAATCTCAGATCAGCCCTGAGCGTTCGCGGCAACACTCACTGCGTCGCGTCTTCCCAGCCACAACCATAGTCCGACGACCAGCACGAGAGCGCCCACGATTGCCTCGCCCGGAAACACCGTTGTCGACATCCAGCGCAGCGCAGGAAGGCCCATCCGCGCCTGTGGTGCGACAACCATCCAGAACCCGACGCCGGACGCAACGATGCCAAGGAGGCGGACTGGCGCCGGGTACGGAATGAGTGCCTCGCCGCCGATGTGCCTCTCGGGCTCAGACATGAGCTCGGTGTCGTCGTCGGCAAAGCGGTCGTTGACGATGGCACCGACAAACCCGTCGTCGGTCGTGTTGCCCGCCGTGGCGAGCATTGGAATGAGACCGGAGTAGAACGTAACGAAGGTCGTCACGAACGTTGCCGGATCGGGAACGGCGAGCAGCGACGCGATCACCGGCGACATGAAGACGCCGGCACCACCGGGAATTCCCGGCGATTCGAGTCCCAGGATCATCACGGGCGGAATCAGCACGGCGATCTCGGCCATCGTGATCGGCAGATCGAGGAGCCCGCAGGTCGAGACCGTGACGAGCATCACGCCCATCGTCGCCACGTTCTTGTTGAGCACCGTGCCGAGCACGATCGATGCGCGCGCGACTTGGGGCCGCAAGCCGAGATCCCGCTCGGCGGAGACGAGATTCACAGGCAGCGTGTCATACGAGCCGCCGGTGCCGAATCCGGTGACGTACACGGTGGCGAAATACTTCCAGATCTGCGGCCACGTCCTCCTGGTCGTCGCGCGGACCAGCAGCAGCATCGCCGCGGACCAGATGAGCGCAACGATGGCGAGGTTGAGCGACGTGCGGCCGTAGACCTCGAGCCCGCGCACACCGAACCGTGCCGGGATGAAGATCGCCAGGCATCCGATCATGATCGGGTAGTACCAAAGCAGCTTCGCGAAGGCGCCGAGAATCCAGTCGCCGGCGGCGATGAGACCGAGCGCCGCCGGACGCAGCACGCGGACGGAGCCGACGAGGGCACCGGCCATCGTGGCAGCGACGAGCACCTGAAGCAGCGGCTGCTCAGTCAGCGTCCCGCTGAGGGTGCGTCCAACGCCGCGCAGCCACTCGAGAAACCCGGGGAGCGGTGCATCTGCACTGTTGAACGGCAGCCCCGTCAACACCGGAATCCAGGCGGCAACGTACAGCAGCGACACTGCGCCCATCACGACGTAAAGCGTGATCACGATCGCGAGAAACCGGGTACCTCGGACGTGTGACGACAGCGTCCGGGCGAGCGCGGCCGCCATCAGGATGAAGACGATCGCCGTGGCCAGCGTCACGATCGTCCGCGGGAACCACGTCCCGCTTTGCGCGATCGCGAGCACGACCTGGTTCTCCGGGAATGCGAGCCCGAGGACGAGACCCGTCAGAAGACACGCCGCAATCATCACGGGCTGGGGGATGCGAAGCATGAGTCGCGCGGCAGTCTAACATCGTGCCACCATAGGCATCGGAGGATGACAGTGCTGCGATCTGCCGATGCGCCGAGAACCACGGTCGGCCGCAGAATCCAGGTCACACCGTTCGCGCCGGCGCTAGGTGGCGAGGTGCGCGGGATCGATCTGGCGAACGGCCTCGACCAGGAGACGTATCAGGAGGTGCGCGCCGCGTTCCTGCAGTACGGTGTGCTCTTCTTCAAGGAGCAGTCGGAAATTCCGCCCGCCGTACACGTGGCCATCGGCAACATGTTCGGTGAGCTCCACATGCATCCGGCGGCGCCCCACATGCCCGGCCATCCGGAAGTGTTCGTCATCCACGCCCATCGTGAGTCGAAAGTCGCCAACGGTGAGTTCTGGCATTCCGACGTGTCATGCGACGAGGTGCCGCCACTCGGCACGATGCTGCAGATCCACGTGTTGCCGGAGACGGGCGGCGACACGCTGTTCGCCAACATGTACGCAGCCTATGAGGCCCTCTCCGCGCCGATGCAGCAGATGCTCAACGAACTGACGGCAAGGCATGAGTCCGAGCACGTCTACCGCGGCCGATATGCAGATCGGGGTGTGGACGACGCAGGCAAGGCCTACCCGCACGCGAATCATCCGGTCATCCGAACACATCCCGAAAGCGGGCGAAAAGCGATCTTCGTCAACCGCACGTTCACGACGCGGATCAACGAGTTGAGTGACAGAGAAAGCCGCGCCGTGCTCGACCTGCTGTTCGATCACTGCGAGCAGGTCGACTTTCAGATCCGGTTCAAGTGGGCACGCAATGATGTGGCGTTCTGGGACAACCGCTGTGTGATGCACCGCGCCATCTGGGACTACTGGCCACACGAGCGCAAGGGACGGCGCGTGACCGTCAAGGGTGATCGTCCGAGATGAAGCGTTTCGGCCGCGCCTTCAAAGGGCTGGGCTAGACTGGGCCGTAGCGCCTCGGGATCGGCGACTCGACGGCGTCCCACTTGTATTCCTGCTGAATGAGCCGGCGCAACTGCTGGATGAGCGCACCGCCGGCGTCGCCGTTGGTCATGATGACGGCGCCATAGCCCTTGGCGACGTGCGCGACGAGGTCGCACTGGAAGCCCCAGTT
>Ga0209382_10005244_pt1 | contig 16928 bp, 11 predicted proteins | sample SoiMetdeltSBSDD5_FD_187599 | JGI IMG/M metagenome (GOLD analysis project Ga0209382, IMG submission 187599) | Bulk soil microbial communities from a Populus tree surrounding site in Tennessee, USA - Soil MetaG P. deltoides SBSDD5 (SPAdes) (version 2) | ecosystem: Environmental > Terrestrial >...
TCGAAGCGCGAATCGAGCCCCTCAGCGGAGCTCTGCCCTCCATAAACTGGCGGTGGGATTCCGAGACTGACATCCTCTCCGGCGGATTCAAGGGCAACCGGAAGAGCGGTGGGCTGACCGGCACGGTGGAGCTGACCGACGATGAAGGATCGGTGGCCGTGCTCGATGTCAACAACGGCGTGATCTGCGGGCTGGACGTTGTGGTCTGGCCCGAAGTCACCACCGGGCCCAACCTGCAGGTGCCGGCCACTCTGACTGATGGCAGGGTGGTACTGCCCTCCCGGCCTTCCCGCCCCGGCGTCGCTTCGCTCGAGATCGATACCACATTGTCGGTCCAAACCAACAGCGCGGAGAGCGTGTTTCACCTGCAGATCGGCCCTAAACGCGGGGTGGAGTGCGTGCGAGCCGCCGAGAACTTCTATATAGAGGTCGACCAGCAAGGCGGCCTGGCCGGTTTCTGGTTGACCAACGTCCCGCCATTCGCGGCGGCGGAGGAGGATTCCTAAGGCCGACTAGGCAGCCCGTTCCGCCTCGTCCAGAAATCCCTGGGTCTGGCGGGTGACCAGTGCAGCATAATACCCGCCGGCAGCGATCAGCTGCGAGTGATTGCCCACCTCGGCAATTTCGCCGTCCTTGATCACCACAATCCGATCGGCGTCGCGCACCGTGGAGAGCCGGTGAGCAATGACAAAGGCCGTTCGGCCCTGCAACAGGGTCCTGAGAGCCTGTTGAATGAGCCGTTCCGATTCGCTGTCCAGCGCCGCCGTCGCTTCGTCCAGGATCAGAATGGGCGGGTTCTTCAGCAGGGCTCGGGCAATGGCAATGCGCTGCCGCTGGCCCCCGGAGAGGCGCGTCCCGCGCTCCCGCACGATGGTGTCGTAGCCGTCCGGCAAGTGCATGATGAAGTCGTGGGCGTGAGCAGCCCGCGCGGCCGCCTCGATCTCCGCCTGGGTTGCCTGCGGCCGTCCATAGGCGATGTTCGCTCGGACGGTGTCGTTGAACAGATGGGCGTCCTGGAACACCACCCCGATCTGGCTGCGCAGCGAATGCTGGGTCATGTCCCGGATGTCCACCCCGTCGATCGTGATGGCTCCCTCACTCACGGAATAGAATCGCTGCAGGAGCGTGGCCATCGTGGTCTTGCCGCTCCCGCTGGGTCCGACCAGGGCAATGGTCTCGCCGGGCTGGGCAATCAAGTTGATTCGCCGCAGCACCGCCGCGCCGGGCAGGTACCCGAAGCTGACGTTGCGGAACTCCACCTCGCCTTTGAGCAGCCGGACGTCCGATGCCCCCGGCGCGTCTCCCGCCAGATCATCGGCATCGAGGATGCCGAAGATGGTATCCAGCGAGACGCTGACCCGCCGGAACGTCTGGTAGGCATTGGTGAGACCCTGCACCGGACCGAAGAGCCCGCCGATGTAGCCCAGGAAGGCAACCAGGGTACCGACCGTGATCTCTCCCCGGAGGACCAGGTATCCGCCCAGCGCCAGGGCGGCAAGTCGTGAAGTCGTGGCGGCCAGAGTCCGCAGCGTGCCGGTGCGATTATCGGTCCGGACACCCCGGCGGACAATCTCGTTTCCTTCCCGTACTCCCTGGAGGAAGCGTCGCTTTTCCTCATCCTCCATGACATAGCCCTTCACGGTCATGATGCCGGCCAGGACCTCGTTGAACCGGGAGTAGATCGAGCTCCACCGCTCGACCAGGCGTCGCTCCCGCCGCATCTGCTCCGGTGCTGCGCGAGCTCCTATGAGTGCCGGCAGGGGGGTAAAGACTATGACAGCCACCGCCAGGCGCCACTCCATGCGGAGCATGGCCATGACCGACAGAATCAGGTACAACAAGGTTGGGAGAAGATTGAACGCGAGGTCACTGAAGGCACCCACATACCCGCTGATGCCTTGGTTGACCCGGTTCATCGTGCCCCCGACACCCTCGCGCTGATGGAAGGAGATGGGCAGTGAGTTGAGCTTGCTGACGAGCTGCTCCCGTAGAGTGTATTCCACCCCCAGTCGGACGTCCCAGCTCAGGATTCCCAGCCAGGCCTGCAAGCCGGACCGGGTAAGCTCGAGCAGCACCAGGCCGGTCATGATGGCGGCCAGGGTTTCCAAGCCGGTCTTCCCTTCCAGCTCGTCGAAGAAGTACTTCATGACCAGCGGGTCGATGGCGCTCAGGGCGGCAAGGATCAGCGCAAGCGTCACCACGCCGGTGAGAGGACGGCGGTATGGGCGGACGAACTGGAGTGACCGCCGGGCCAGCTGTAATCCGTTACGGGGCATTGAAGTAGGGTGTGAAGTCGGCCCCAGGACGAGCAAGTTCAGTGCCCTCTACCCGGAAGGGAGAAAGCGTTCGGCGGGAGGTTGATGTTGGAGCGGTGAAAGGAGGATGGCGCTCTGGGAACCCGGCCATCTGGTGGGGCAAGCGTTCAGGGGCAAGCAGTTAGCGCGAACTTACCTGCCGGCCTTCGCACTGGCCGATTCTACCTCCGTTGGCGGCGGAGCGGACGCCATCAGGCCGCCGCCCGGAATTCCTCCTTGAAATCCGCAACCTGCGGTGCACTCAGCGAGAATGCCGCGACCATCAGCCGCGAATCTTCGCCCCGGCCTCCCCGCGGGAATGCACCTGCAGTTTCGATAGGATGCGTTGGGTATGGTGCCGCGCGGTGTGAACGCTGATCTGGAGCTCCCGAGCGATGGTCTGGTTCGACCGGCCGTGGGCCAGGAGTATGGCCACCTGCTCCTCTCGCTGCGTCAATCCGAAGCGCGAGGACAGCTCCAACTCGCCATCTCGATTCGAGTCGGCTCTGCCGCGCTGCGATTCCCGGTTGAGCTCACGCCTGAGCTCGCGCAGACGGTCGATCGATCCCCGCACCTGGCCTACCAGGAGGCGGTTGTGTTGCCGGAGATTGGTGAAGGAGTTGAAGAGGTCGAACAGACGATCTGCGGGCTGCACCCGCAGCACCGGCAAGTTAGGGCGCTTGGGAGGTATATTTTTCGCCACGGGCAGCCTCGTAACTCGGATAATTAACAACAATGCTACAACCCCTTCTAGGTAATTGTAACCATCCGCCCGCCCACTTACAGCACTCCACCCCCCGGGTCCGGTGAAGTTAGACGGAATTCGTAGGGCCCTGGGCACCTCCGGTGTCGCCGTCGCGCGGGCAGTCCCGGACTGGAGCAGCCGCCGGCTGGAGGACGCTTCGATCAAGCCAGGTCACCTGGTGGAGGGCACCCATCTGGAGGGCATTCCGGTAGGTCAGGCGGAATCCTGGCCCGAGCCACTGGCCTACCTCGATGGAGTTCAGCGCTCCGAGATCGTGGGTTACGTCGGAACATCTCCCATCATCGTGGCTGAGATTGCCGCTGCGGTCCGAGAGCGGCGGCGCCGGCAGCTCCACACCGTGGTGGAGGAGCGGCGTCACCTCGCCGTGGGTCGCCCCCACGCCCTGGCTGCTGCCGCCGGAGCCCTGGGAAACCTCGAGCTGGTGCCCTTACCGGACGATGAGCCGGTACATCCGGCCAGAGACCTGGCCCGCGCCGCGCAGGCAGTAGACCAAAGACGCGGTGCTCTGGAGATCGTCGTCGGGCATCGGTATCGCGACCGGAGCGACGGCTGGCTGGTGGTCGATGGGCCCCTGACCGAGAGCCCTCGCTGGGCTGCCGATGCTCGGACGGTCGGTGTCTGTCGCAGCCACTCCGTGCTTCCGTTCATCGGGGCTGATCTGGATTGCTATCTTCGACTTCCGGCAGGGCATCGCTCTTCCATCTACGAGCCAGGCACCAGGAGCCTGGCTCCGGTCCGCGCCTGGGCCTTGCGACTCTGGCCCTGGGAGGGACAGGATCTTCTGCATGGCCTGGTGCGAATCGAAGTGGCTCCTACCCAAGGTCTCAGCGAGAGCGCCAACCGAATCTCCCGCTGGCTCATGGCCGAGCGGGTCCCGGTGACCGCGCCTGACCGCCGGTGGGATTGTCTGCTCTACGGAATTCACAGCGTAGAGCAATATCTGAGAACCCGAGCCGTCTAAAGTGACAGCATCTCCCCCGATCGGACGTGTGGTTGCTACCGAACTGAAGCCATCCACGCCGCACCAGTTCCACTTCTGGACGGCGCGGGAATCTCCCATCGGCATCGGAGCTATTGTCCGGGTCGAAGAAGGCAGCCGCGTGGTGTACGGCGTGGTGACGGATGGATTCGCCTACTCCGATCTCACCTCACCCCTGCATGCAGTCCTGGGCTCCGAAGGTGATCCCAGCCTGGCCGCTACCGAGCCCACCGCCCGTGCGGAAATCCGGCTTTACACCGCGGCGGTGCTACGACAGCTACCCGAAGAACCGCTTCAGCCGGTGCCACTGGGCTCGGTCTGGCTCGCGTCAGATACCGACGTCATCTCGGCCTTGCGGATGGATGGGTATACCGGGCGGGAACGCGCCACCGGAATACCGGTCGGCCTTTACGCCGCGGGCGGGTTGGAGTCTCCGGTGTACCTGGATTGTGATTTTCTGCTGGGACCCGAGGCCGCCCACCTCAATATCACCGGCGTTTCCGGCCTGGCGACCAAGACCAGCGCGGTTGAGTTTCTGCTGGGCAGCATCTTTCAAACCTTCCCCCCGCACAAGGGAAGCGTGGCGGCGGTTTGCTTCAACGTGAAGGGACCGGATCTCTGTTTTCTGGATCAGCCCGCGACCCTGAACCCGGAAGATCTCCGGCAGTACGCCCGGCTGGGACTCACCCCGAAACCATTCGACATCGTTCGCTATTACGCCCCGCTGAAGCCTGACGGAGTCAACCTCAATACCCTGCGAACCAACGAGGCCCTCTCCGGCAACACCGAGCCGCTGGTCTGGGGGCTGCGGGAAGTGCTCGACTATGCGGAAGTCGTGCTCAACCGGGACGACATCGACGCCAAAGCCGACGCCTTCATCGATTTTCTGGCTGAAAGGGTGGTGGGACGGGAGTACCTGGACGAGATGCTCCGGACCAAGCCGTTCATGGTCCAGAGCTTTGCAGACCTGGAGGAGTTCTTTCGGCGGATCTTCGATTTCATGGAGGCGTTGGGGAAGGGCGGTGAGGTCTGGAGGACGCACCACATCGCCACCATTCGCAAGGTGCGGAACCGGCTCAGCAACATCAGCACCCGCTCCAAGGGCCTGGTGACCGACGATGGCGTGTCGAACGACCTCCCGTGGGGCAGCTTCGCAGATCGGAGTGTCTATGTGATCGATGTGGCGGGACTCGATCCTCTGGCTCAGGACCTGGTCTTCGCCCGGGTGGTTTCCAAGCTCCGGGAGCACTTGGAGCGGCGCGATCTCGGCGTGGATCACGTCGTCGTCTTCGTAGACGAGCTCAACAAGTACGCTCCGGCAGATGGGCCGGACACCTACGTGCGCAAGATGCTGCTCGACCTCTCCGAGCGAGGCCGCTATCTGGGGCTGGTGCTGTTCTCGGCTCAGCAGTTCCGCTCCCAGGTCCAGCGACGAGTGGTCGGCAATGCGGGGACGGGGATCTATGGCCGCATGGATGGTGACGAGCTGGCCACCGCCGGTTATGCCACTCTTTCCCCCGCAACCAAGATCAAGCTCGCGACCTTGCCCAAGGGTGAGCTGATGCTCCGCCACCCCCACTTTACCCAGCCCATCTTCGTGAAATTCCCCCGGCCGTCGGTGCTCAACAGCCGGGAAGGGATCGAGCGGTTCCCGCCGGCGGCTGAGCTTCCTTTTCCCGATGCTGTCGCTCGGCAGCTGCGACAGCTGGACCGGAAGGTGTCGAGCGAGGCAGTACGCGAGCTCATCGAGGGGCGGCACGAGGAGGACGTGCGCCGGGCACTGGCGGCAACCCGTCGCGAGCGTCCGGTGGATGCCTACAGCTATTTCACCGCCTGCCTCGGTCGCCGGATCGCCGGCGAGATGGTTGGGACCCGGCGAGGAATCCCCGCCTTGAAACAGGTGGACGACTCGTACGGAAGCTGACGCCGCTTCGGAGCGGCATTGTGTGGCGGCATCTGCTTGATCTTTCCATTCTTCAGGTCCATTCTCCACCCGTGAAACTCGCCCACATCGCCGATCCGCACCTCGGCATCCGGCAGTATCACCGGCAGACTTCAGGCGGCATCAATCAGCGCGAGGCCGACGTCGCTCGGGCTTTCCGAGCCGCCATAGACGGCGTGATCCGGGCCGAGCCCGACGCCGTAGTCGTTGCCGGCGACCTGTTTCATTCAGTACGTCCCACCAACGCGGCCATCGTCTTCGCCTTTCGCCAGCTCCAGCGGCTGCGGGAGGCGCTGCCCGGAGCCCCCATCGTTCTCATCGCCGGCAATCACGACACTCCCCGCTCGGTGGAGACGGGCAGCATTCTCCGTTTGTTCGAGGAGCTGGGGGTAGATGTCTCGGCTGATTCCGCTCGCCGCCTCACGTACCCGTCGCTCAACCTCAGTATCACCGCGGTACCGCACCAGGCACTGGTCACCCCCGAGCGCCCTTCGCTGCGGCCGGAAGGAAGCGAGCGCTATCAGGTGCTGGTGTTGCACGGCGAGATCGAAGGCATGTTCCCCGCCGATCGCAGTGCCGCGGATTATGGCGGTGCGCTCATCAGCCTGAACGAGTTCGGTCCCGACGATTGGACCTACGTTGCCCTCGGCCACTATCACGTGCAGCACCGGGTGGCTGGACATGCCTGGTACGCCGGGGCGCTCGAGTATGTCAGCCCAAACCTGTGGGGTGAGCTGATCGAAGAGGAGCAGCACGGCTCCCCCGGGAAGGGATGGCTCCTCGCGGACCTCGACACTGGACGGGTGGAACGTCAGAGTGTTCCGCGGGCTCGAGATATCCTCGACCTGGAACCGGTGCGGGGTGAGGACAAGTCTGCCGCCGCCCTGGACGCGCTTATTGCAGAGCGGCTACAGGTAATTCCTGGGGGCATCGCAGATAAGATCATCCGCCTGCGGGTTTATGACGTTCCGCGCCACGTGGCGCGGGAGCTGAATCACGCCGCGCTGCGGGCATACAAGGCCGAGGCTCTGCACTTTCATCTCGACCTGCGGCGTCCCGAGCTTCACCGCACCGTGGGACTCGGTTCGCCGACTCGGCGGCAGACCTTGCCCGAGTTGGTGGCCTCTTATCTCGCGGCGAGGCCCTTGCCCGCGGAGCTGGACCGGGCGGCCTTCGTTCGATTGGGACAGGAGCTCATGGAGTCGGTCGAACGTGATCTGGCGGGTGGCTGATGCAGATCAATCGGGTTCACTTGGTCAACTTCCGCCAGCACGAGGATACCGAGATCGCCTTCGGGGCGGGTCTCACCGGGATCGTGGGCCCGAATGGGGCAGGGAAGACCACCATCCTGGAGGCCATCGCCTGGGCCATGTACGGCATGCCGGCCGCCCGGGGCAACCGCGAGACCCTCCGTCGCCGGGGTGCCTCTCCCCGAGCTCGGGTAGAGGTGGAGGTCGAGTTCACCCTGGGCCACCATCACTTTCGCATTGTTCGCTCGCTCAATCAGGCGGAGCTCTACCAGGATGGCAGTCCCGTGGCCATCGCCAACAGCATTGCCACTGTGACTGAGCGAGTCACCCGACTGCTCGGCATGAGCCGGGACGAGTTCTTCAATACTTACTTTACCGGGCAGAAGGAGCTCGCCGTCATGGCCGCTATGAGCGCGGGCGAGCGGGCCCAGTTTCTCTCGCGGGTGCTCGGATACGAGCGACTCCGGGCGGCCCAGGACCGGCTCAAGGAAAAGCGTTCCGCTCTCAAGGCCCGCCTCGATGCCCTGAAGGCTGGGCTCCCCGACCTGGCGGAGCTCGACCAAGCCGAGTGCCGGGCTCGGGAGCGGTGGGCCCTCGCTCGGACCGGCGAAGCGGCAGCAGAACAGGCGAGCCAGGCGGCTGAACAGCGTCTGGCGGAGATCCGGCCCCGGTGGGAGCAGCTGCAGCAACTGCGCGAAGCCGCCCTGGCCCTCGAGGCAGAGCTCCGGGTGGCCAACCACCAGGCCACCGCTGCAGCCCAACGGACCGCTCGGCTGGAGCAGGAAGCCTTGGAGCTCGAGGTCGCCCGCCAGCAGCTGGAGGAGCTCGCCCGCCAGTTGGTGCCGCTGCCTACTCTACGGGAGGAAGCCCAGGCGCTGGAGGAGCAGGCCCAGGCCGATGCGTCCCGCCGTCGGTTGCGGGCTCAGCTTCAGGAGGTCGAAACCCATCTGGCGACCATCGACGAGCGAGTACGCCGCATACCTCCTGAAGGAGCCATCCCGCAGGCTGCCGACAGCGTCAATGCTTCCCGGGCGGCCCTGACTGCCGCTACGCTCGAGGCCGAAGAGCAGCGCACCATCTGGGTGCGTGACACCCAGGATGCGCAGACTAAGCGGCAGAGTCTCCTGGAGCAGTACCAGGAGCTCAAGGATCAGCGTCACCGGATCGTGAAAGCCGGAGCGGACGGCGTCTGCCCTACCTGCACCCGCCCACTCGGCGGTGAGTATCCCAAGGTCCTGGAGCTTCTGGACCGGCAGATGGAGGAGGTGCGCTCTAACGGCAATTTCTACAAGCAACGGATCGAGCAGTTGCAGCAGGAGCCGGCGGCGCTCACCGAGATCGAGCGACGGCGATTGGAGCTGGAGCAGGAGCTCTCCACCGCTACGGCGGAGCTGGCTCGGCTCAAGGCTCAGGCCGGCGAAGCCACTGCGCTGCGCAACGAGGAGCACCGGCTGGTGGTGCGAGTGAGCGAGCTCCAGGGCACCCTCGATCAGATCACCGGATCCTACGATCCTGCCCGACACGAGGCCGTGCTGCGGGAGACCCGGGCTCTGGAGTCGCTCGCCCTCCAAGCCGAGCGCTTCCGGGCTGTGGTCGAGCGGACCGATGAGGTGGTGGCCGAGCTGGAGAACGCGCGTGCCACCGGAGAGGGAACCACGGCCCTCATCGCGGAGCTCCAGGCCAGGATGGACGCACTGGACTACAGCGAGACAGCCTTTCGCGAATTTCGCGAGGCCGAGCTGGCGGCCGAGGCGGAGCGCCGCCGCACCGAGTTGGCCCTGGTGCAGGCCCGAGGTGAGACCAGCGCTGCCGGTGAGGCCATTGAGGAAGTCACCCGCCGCCGCGCCGAGCGCGCCGAACGGGAGCGGGCCGCGGCAGAAGCCGCCAGCGATCTCGCCCTGCATCAGGAGCTGGACCGGGCCCTCACCGACCTTCGCACCGAGCTCAACGCCACGCTGCGGCCGGATCTCTCCGAATTGGCCTCCGGGTTCCTGCGCGACCTCACCCACGGCCGGTACACCGAGCTGGAGCTGGATGAAGACTACGCGGCGACGCTCCTGGACGATGGCGACCCCAAGGCGGTGATCTCCGGTGGGGAAGAAGACGTCGCCAACCTCGCACTGCGCTTGGCCATCAGCCAGATGATCGCCGAGCGTGCGGGACAACCACTTTCGCTGCTGATCCTCGACGAGATCTTTGGCTCGTTGGATGAAGACCGTCGCGCTGCTGTGGTGGAGCTGCTCCGCAGCCTGGCTGACCGGTTCCCCCAGGTCATCCTGATTACCCACATCGATTCGGTGCGGGAGGGATTCGACCGCGTGGTTCGAGTGGGATTCGATCTCGCCAGCGGAGTGGCGACGGTGCGGGAAGAATCGCAGGGAGATCACGATGTGGCGGCCTGACCGAAGCCTCCGTGGTCCGGAGCGTCCCTGCCTACGCGACATCGACTCGTTGAACCGAGTCTTCGCCGATGCCTTTACGGATCGCTACAGCCGGGACGGCCTGGTCGGCGTTCGGGTGCCCCAGCTGAACAACCTGGTGTGGCGCTATGCGTTGGAAGACGCCGGCGACGGTGCGATGATCTGGCGGGACACCAACGGACAAATGGTGGGCTTCAACATGGTGCATCGCTCGGGCACCGAGGGATGGATGGGCCCGCTGGCAGTCCGGCCGGATCGACAGGGAGAAGGACTGGGATCCACCATGGTGCGGACCGGAATCGAGTGGCTGCGGAGTCAGGGAGCAACCACCATCGGTCTTGAGACCATGCCCCGGACCGTGGACAACATCGGGTTCTACAGCAGGATTGGACTGGTTCCCAGCCACCTGACGGTGACCCTGGTGCATGAGGTGTCCCGTCGAGCGGCCGGTGTGCCGGAGTTGCTCTCAGCGGCGGGAGCGGCCCGGAATCAGCGGGTGGACGAGTGCCGGCGCCTGACCGAACGGGTCCTGCCGGGGGTGGACTTTACTCGGGAGTTGGTACTCAGCCACGACCTCGGCATCGGCGACACCACCCTGGTGCGGGAAGGAGACGGGCTCGCCGCCTTTGCCCTGTGGCATTCGACGCCTCTGGCCGCCGGCCGCCCCAAGGACGAGCTGCGAGTGCTCAAGCTGGTGGCCGCGAATCCGTTTGCTTTCGAGCGGCTACTTCAGGCGCTTCAACTCTGCGCCCACAGCGAGCGGGTCACCCGCATCGCCATTCGGTGCCAGACCGAGTTCACCGATGCCTATCTCCGGCTGATCGAGTTGGGATATCGGGTCCACTGGACTGATCTGCGCATGCTGCTGCAGGGATTTCCTCAGCGGGTGCCGTCCCAGGGAATTCTGATGTCCAACTGGGAGATCTGAGCCGCCTCCGGTCAGGCTGAGCGGGTGAGTTGATCTCGTACCGTCGCCAGGAGATCGGAATCCCTGAACGGCTTGGCCAGAAGGGCCAGGTGCGGTGACACCAGGCGGAGGTCCATCAGCTGGGCGGTGAACCCCGACATGAAAACGATGGGCAAACTGGGCCGGCGCCGGGCGAGCGCTGCCGCCAGTTGACGCCCGTCCATGCCCGGCATGCGGAGGTCGGTGAGTACCAGGGCAACCTGGTTGTTAGCCTTGTCCTCCAGCAGCTCCAGCGCCTCGGCCCCGTCAGACGCCTCGAGAACGCTGTAGCCCTCGCGCTCAAGCAGGCGCCGGATGGACGCGCGAATTGCGTCCTCGTCCTCCACTACCAGTACCGTTGCGCCCTCCGAGGGCTGAGCCATTGGGTCGGTCATCCATTCACGGCGAGTTGATCACCAGCGCGGGCGCTGCTCTGAGAGTCCCGAGCCCTTGGCGCGTCACCCAATGCTGCCGACGCGCCGCGGCCCTGAAGCACTTCCCGATAGACGGCGAGGGTCTTGGCGACCATGCGGTCCAGGGTAAAATGCTGCTCATACCGCGCCCGTCCGTGAGCGCCGAGTCGGACCCGCAGATCGGGCGAGGCGAGCACCGCCGCAATCCGGTCTCGCAGCTGCCTCACGTCGCCTCGCCGGACGACGTAACCGGTCACCTCGTTCTCCACCGCTTCGGCGACGCCGCCCACATCGGAGGCCACGACCGGAAGGCCCGCCCGCATTGCCTCGAGGATACTGAGGGGGAACCCTTCCCACTTACTTACCAGGACGCCGACCTGGGCCTGCGCCAGCAGGCGGTCGACATCGGTCCGCTGGCCCAGGAAGTGAATCCGCTGGCCGATTCCCAAGCTCGCCGCCAGCGACTCCATCTCCGGGCGCAGCGGCCCGTCCCCGATCAGGTCCAGTTCCCAGGCATGGTTTTGGAGCTCACCCAGGGCGTGGAGCAGGGTGGCGTGATCCTTCTGGGGCTCGAAGCGGCCGACCATCACCAGCCGAGGCGGAACCCGACTAGGATCGGCGCGGAGGGTCGGCTCGATATCCGGCATCCCGTTGTGTACGGTCACCAGACGGTTCCCGCTAGCCAAACGAGCGTCCAGGCCAAACCGGCGATCGAATTCCGAGACGGTAATGATCTTGGTTGCGAACCGACCGATGAGCCGTTCCAGCCCTCGCGAGACGGCGGCCTGGACCGCCGGGGTGCCGGGGGCGCAGGCCCAGCCATGGACCGTGACCACCAGCGGGACTCCCAGCCGCCGTGCCGCCAGCCGACCAAGAATGCCCACCTTGGCTCCATGTGCGGTTAGGAGGTCGGGCTTAAGGGTTCTGACCGTGGCCAGGACCTCTCCCAAGGCTCGGATGTCGTCCCATGGACGCATCGGCCCCACGAGGTGGCGAAGGAGGATGACCGGAATTCCCCGGGCCCGAAGATCATCCACGAATGGGCCCTCGCCGCTGATGACCACGGTTGGTGCATGGCCCTGGGCCTGGACCGCCACCGCGAGGTCCCGAACATGGATCTGGGCTCCGCCAATGGGATCCGCACGGGTGACCAGGTAAACGATGTTCACGCGGTGGCGCTCCTCAGGTGTGGTGGTCCACAAGTTTGAGGCAGCAAGTAACCGCCGATGGGCAACGAGGATCGGCGCAATGGGACCGGGGTCGAAACGGCGGTCGAAGTATACCGCCGACTCGGATTGGAGGGAACTTGGTGGGCAGGGGCTGCCACCGAGTGCAGGCGCCCTGTTTGAGGCAATGGCAGTGTTTAAAAACTCGACGAAATGTTGTTACAATCGCCCGAGGACCTGACGCAAAACGTGCTGCTGTAATAGAGGTTGTGTGCAATTACCGAAACGCTATTCCATGCTGGTGTCAACAAAGTGATCATTGAAAGACATCCCGGGACAGCCTAGTCTTTATCGTACGCCCAAGGGTGGTGGGGGTTAGAGGGGAACGGTTGGGACTTCATGCAAGGAGAGCGATGAAAGGGTAGGCCGAAGATGACGTACACCTTCAAGCTTGCACGGAGACTGGCCGTCTCCCGAATTGCCCTGCCAGTCATTCTGGTCTGCGCTGCGTGCAGCGACGACACCACCGGCCCGGACGGCGGAGAATCCCCGAGCAGCGGCACCTGGAGACCTAGCGACCTTCCGGTAATCGTGAAGGTCAGTCCCAACGCAGTCACCCTAGAAACCAACCAGCTGATCCAATTCCGAGCGCACGGTCAAACCAGCGCCGGTGACAGCGTCGATGCAGCCGTAACCTGGAGCACCTCGGGAGGAACCATCCTGCCCGACGGACGATTCTCCGCGGCTGCGATCGGCACCTACACAGTCATTGGCGTCAATCGCGTTCGGGGAGAGAAGCAAATAGATACTTCGGTAGTGAGCGTCGTGCGCCGTCAGACCAAGCTGATCCGGGTGGAAATCAGCCCGAGCAGCGCCACCTTGTCGCCCGGCGTGAGCAAGACGTTTACCGCCCTGGGGCGCCTTACCGGCGGTACTGCCGTTCCCATCGGCGTAAACTGGAGTGCAAGTGGCGGCTCCATTGACGCAGGGGGTACCTACGTGGCCGGTGACACGGCCGGTACCTACCAAGTCATGGCGACCAATACGGCCGGCACCCTGGCCGACACGGTCAGCGTGACCATCACGGCCCCGCCGGCGCCCCCACCGCCAGCACCGCCGCCACCCACCGTGGTGGAGCAGGTCATCCTGATGCCCGGCTCAGCCACTCTTGCCGCCTCGACCACACGGAAGTTCTCCGCTTATGGCCGGACCACGGCGGGCGACAGCGTAGCCGTGAGCGTTACGTTCACTGCGACCGGTGGCACGATCACGGCCAGCGGCCTTTATACTGCCGGCCCCACGGCGGGCAACTACCGGGTCATTGCCAGCTCCAGTGGCCTGGCCGATACCTCGGCAGTCACGATCACTCCAACGAGCGGCAGCGTGACGCGCGGGATTCCGTTTGGCCCGACCCAGCTCTTGGCCAAGAGCGGAGATCCCGATCTGTTCTCCATGAGCCTCGATGGCATAGTGGCGACCAACATCGTAGGCCGCATCGACTGGGCCCGGACCAACCGGTTCCGCCTGCTGATGAACATGACCGGCGGCTCGCACAATCTCTATCTGACCGATGGCGTGTTCGACATGGCCAAATGGAAGGCGAAGATGGACACCTACAACACCGCGGCCATCAAGGATGCCATAGCCAGGGGCGTGGCCGACGGAACCATCGTCGGCAACTCGGTCATGGACGAGCCGCATGTGAGTGGCTGGGGAGACGGCAACACCTGGGGCCCGGTCGGCACCATGACCAAGGTCCGAGTGGACTCGATGTGCGGCTACGTCAAGGCCATGTTCCCCACACTTCCGACTGGTGTGTTCCATCGCCACGACGTTTTTGAGCCGACCCAGAACTACAGCACCTGTGAGTTCATTGTCAGCCAGTATGTCTACCGGGCAGGAGACGTCACTGCATTCCGGGACGCCGCGCTGGCCTTCGGCCGCCGGAGCGGGGTTTCTATCATCTTCAGCCTTAACATTCTCGACGGCGGCATCCAGGATCGCGACGGGACTTATGATTGCGCCGGCACCGGCGGATTCGGTACCTACGGCTTCAACTGCCGGATGACACCGGAGCAGATGCGCACCACGGGAATGGTCCTGGGGCCGGCGGGCTGCGGACTCTTGATGTGGCAATACGACGCCACCTACATGGCAAATCCGGACAATCGAATTGTGTTCAAGGAACTTAGGGACAAGCTGGACACCATCACTGGACGGTCTTGCACCCGGCTCTAACCGGAGCTGACCAGCAGTAACGATACGGCGCCGACTGTGATCGGCGCCGTATCGCTTTGTTGGTTGTTGAGCCCCTGCAACAGAACCGGTCCTACGGGTGTACACCCCCGACCGGTCTGAAGCTGTTGACTCGCCTTTTCTCCGCTTCTCTCCGCCTGGCCTCAGCCCCGGGTGCAACTCCGGAAACGATTCAGATACATTGCCTTGGGCGCGGACCCCGGGGTTGGACCTCGGCGGGGCCTGCCCGGGGCATGCTTCGTGCGCCCTATGTATGGAATGGCCAGCGAGTTGCACACGCAGGATGAAGCTGGAACCTGGCAGGTGCAGCTCCCGAGTCCTACGCCACCGGTGAGGCACATGAGAAACGTGGTTTTCCCTGCACTTGCTCTTCTGATGTTCGTCCTCGCGCGGTCGACGCCCGCGGCAGCCCAGACCACAGCACCCTCAGCCGACCAGGTCACTCTCGCCCCGGGCGACTCGGTGCGCATCGTCGTCTGGCGCAAGCCCGAGATGAGTGGCGACTTCATCGTGGCACCGGATGGTTCCATCACCCATCCTTTGTATCGGACCGTGCGGGTCGGTGGTATCCCCTTCGGAACCGCCGAAGTCAACGTGCGCAACTTTCTCGCCCGCTTCGAGCAGGACCCCCAGTTCGTGGTGGAGCCCTTGCTGCGGGTGGCTGTGTCAGGCGAGGTGGGGCGTCCCGCTGTGTTTGCGGTTCGTCCGGAGACCTCCATCGCCGAGGCGGTGGCCCAGGCGGGAGGTCCCAACCAGTTTGCCAAACGTGATCGCGTGCGGATCCTCCGGAAGGAGGCCGGTGGCCAGCAGCGGGAGTTTTACGTGAGCCTGCTCGAACCGCAGGCCTCCTCGGCAGCCGGGCGGGTTCACTCCGGTGATCAGATTGTGGTGGATCGCCGCAAGTCGTTCTTCAAGGACATTGTGTTGCCCGGATTGAGCGTTCTCGGCTCGGTCGCCTCGATCTACCTGGTGATTGATCGGAACGTCATCAGATAAGTCAAATAAAGGCCAGTCATGTCAGAATTCTATCAACCGATGCGACAGCTGCCTTCCGGCCTTCCTCCCGGGAGCAATGGGTACGAGCGCCCTGCGGGCGATACCGTTTCCATAGGTCAGCTCTTTGGCGTACTGCGGCGCCGGTATCGGCTGGTTCTGCTTGTCGCCCTCCTGGGATTGGGTGGAGGAGCCTATCTGGCTGCCCGGGCGCCTGCCAGCTACAAAGCCACTGCGGTTCTGCGCTTGGCCGGGGAGCGTCGGGCCCTGACCGGGGAAATCGAGCCCACACCCGAGCTCGACCGAACCACCAATCCTCTGCTCTCCATCGCCGAGCTGGTCCAAAGTCGCAGCGTCATGGGCGCGGTGGTCGATTCGCTTGGGCTCCGGCTGTTGTCGGCCACCCCTGAGTTCGGCGCCAGCCGCCTGGACCGGGTCTATGTGGCGTCCGAGGCAGGCAACGACACGATTCAGGTGACGTTTTATCAGAACGGAGTCAAGGCCAAGTTGGCTGGCCGGGAGGCGCGGGCGCGCTACGGTGAACCGGTCAATCTCGGGGCAGTCCGTTTTAGCGTGGCAGCGGTTCCCGATGTCTCCACCGCCAGCCTCCATGTGATCCCGCGGGAGATGGCGATCGACAATCTGTTGGGCAGCATCACGGTCCTGCACCGGGCGGACACCGACATCCTGGATGTCTCCTACAGCTCTTCGAATCCCCGGGTCGCTCAACGCATCGTCAACACGACCGTGCTCGCCTTTCGGGAGCTCAACATCGTGTCGGCCAAGCAGAAGTCCCAGCGTCGGCGGGAGTTCCTCGAGGAGCAGCTGAAGCAGACCGACAGTATGCTGGCTCGGGCCCAGGCTGATCTCGCGGCTTTCCGCGGCAAGCAGCAACTGGCGAGCTCCCAGAGCGCCATGGATGCGGCGCAGACCTTCCGTCTGACTCTGGAGACTCAGGCCAGCCAGCTTGAGGCCGACCGGTCGACCTTCGCTTCGCTGCTGGAGCAATTGAAGAAGGGTGGGGACGCCGGCGAATCGGAGGCGATTCGCGCCCTGGCCTCCTCCCCCGCGATGGCCGAGAACGCCACCGTCGGCAATACCTTCCGCCAGCTGGAGACCTACCAGTTCCGGCTCGACTCGATGACGACCGGACCCTGGCGGGCTGCCCCGACCAATCCGGATCTGATCCAGCTCAAGAGTCTCATCGCCTCGACCAAGGGGCAGCTCCGGCAGGCGGTCAGCAGCCACGTCACCACCCTGGACGCCCGGATTCGTGCCCTACGGAATTTGAGGTCCGCGAACGCCGCTGGGTCACAGGTGCTGCCCACCATGGCTGCGGAGGAAGCCCGGCTCACCGGCCGGGTGCAGACCCTGACTTCGGCAAGCGACCAGGTTCGCCAGGAGTACCAGCGCGCTCGCATGGCTGAGGAGGTGGAGGCGGGTGACGTCGATATCGTCAACCTGGCCGATCTACCGTATGTCCCGGAGTGGACCACCACGCCG
>Ga0209382_10005245_pt1 | contig 16925 bp, 13 predicted proteins | sample SoiMetdeltSBSDD5_FD_187599 | JGI IMG/M metagenome (GOLD analysis project Ga0209382, IMG submission 187599) | Bulk soil microbial communities from a Populus tree surrounding site in Tennessee, USA - Soil MetaG P. deltoides SBSDD5 (SPAdes) (version 2) | ecosystem: Environmental > Terrestrial >...
GCGAAGAAGTCCCGCAGGCTGTCGGTGGCCGCGCCCTGCGAGGCGAAGCCGCGGGCCGCCAGCTGGAAGCCGAAGTCGATGGTGGCCTGCAGCCGGCCCCGGGTGGAGAACTCGCTCATGAACGGCGAGCCGAACTGCTGGTCGAAGACCTCGCCGAAGGCGAAGAAGTCGTCGATGCCGCGCTCGTGGGCCTCCTCCAGGATGGCGGGCCCGAAGCGCTGCCAGAACTCCATGTTGACGTGCTTGGTGGTGTCGATGCGGAACCCGTCGACGCCGAACTCGTCGATCCAGAACGAGTAGATGTCGACCATCCCCTCGACCACCTCGCGGCGCTCGGTCCACAGGTCGTCGAGCCCGAAGAAGTCGCCGTACAGCGAGTTCTCGCCCGAGAAGCTGGTGTTGCCGCGGTTGTGGTAGAGCAGCGGGTCGTTGAGCCAGGCCGGGTTCTTCGGCGGCTCGTCCGCTGGCACCGTGGGCACGTAGGGGAACGACGAGGTGTCGACCTCGGGGAACGTGTAGTCGGGCTGGCCCGCGTAGGCATAGTCCGAGTCGTCGAACGGCTGGCCGTTGGCGTCGAGGTACGGGAAGGCGGCCTTGTTGCGGTAGCCCGCGTTCCCCTCCAGCTGGATTACGTCGGCCGTGTGGTTGGTGACGATGTCCATGAACACCTTGATGCCGCGCCCGTGCGCCTCGTCCACGAGGCGGGCGAACTCGGCGTTGGTGCCCAGGTGCGGGTCGACCCGCAGGAAGTCGCGGATCCAGTAGCCGTGGTAGCCGGACGAGTGCCCGTACAGGTTGGTGGAGTCGGGCTGGACCGCCTTGTTGGCGTAGATCGGCCCCACCCACACCGCGGTGATCCCCAGCTGGTCGAGGTAGGGCAGCTTCTGCCGCAGGCCCTTGAGGTCGCCGCCGTGGTAGTAGCCCTTGTCGCTCGGCAGGTAGCCGTGGGTGAGCACGTTCTCCTGCGTGTCGTTGGCCACGCACACGCCCGCGAAGTCCCCGCAGTTGTTGGACTGATCGCCGTTGGCGAACCGGTCGGGGATGGCGAAGTACAGCATCTCGTCCACGAACGGGTGCCGTACCGGGTCACGGACCAGGGCGGCGTCGTCGACCGGCTCGGTGGGGACGACGCTGATCTCGAGCAGGTGGGTCACGGTGTCGTAGCTGAACGTGACGACGTCACCGGCCTCGACCGTGAAGGGGATGTTGGCCCCGTTGGGCTCGCCGCCGGCGCCGTAGTTCTCGTCCCATGCCTGGTCGATCGCCACCTTGGCCTCGTAGTCGCCCGGCGGCAGCGTGGAGGCGGTGAAGCGGCCGATGCCGTCACCGTCGGCGTCCTGCAGCCAGGACCGCAGGCAGGCCGGGTCCCAGTCGCCGGCACAGCCGAGCTCGCTCTGGTAGCTGCCCGGCACCGTGGCGATGACCGACGTGACGTCGTCGGTGACCCAGTGGGTGCCGTGGTCGTAGAAGAACCCGACGGTGGCCGGGCTCGCCAGGTTCAGCCCGATGTTGGGCCCGTCGCGCACGGCTCCGGCGCCGTAGTTCTCGTCCCACGTGCCGTCGAGGGCGGCCTTGTACTCCCAGGTGCCGGCGGGCAGCGCGAAGTTCGCCTGCCAGACCCCGTCGTCCGGGTCGAGCGTCAGCTGCGTGAGGGAGCACTCGGGCTGCCAGTCACCCGGGCAGCCCAGCTCGCTCTGGAAGCTGCCGGCGATCGTCACGCTGACCGGAGCCGCCCCTGCCACCCCGGCGGGCCCGGCGAACCCTGCCGTCGCCGCGGCCAGCCCGAGGACCGCAGCCACCACCACCCCTCTGCGTCCCATGACTCACCCCCGGTCCGACACACTGCAAGTCTAGGGATGGGTCGGACGCCTCGCCGGGGTCAGCAGTCTGTGCAGTGGACGTCGTCGACCGGCTCGCCGGCGACCAGGCGGGTCACCCAGTCCACGAATGCCACGCCGTCGACCTCCTCGGTGTAGAAGGGGCCGTCGGTGAGGATGACGTGGTCCTCGCCCGGGGCGGTGTAGCTGTGGAGGGGCACGCCCGCGGCCTCGATCTGGGCCTCGTTGGCGTCCATGCGGGCCAGGAGGTCGCTCGCCGGCAGGCCGAGGACCGTGTCCCAGACCGCCTGGCGATCGTCGCGGGCGTGGTCATGGCGGGCGAACACGATGTCCGGGTCGTGGCCGGCGGCCTGGATGGTCAGCCCGGGGAAGCTGAACGGCGGGACGGCGCCCGCGGTGCCCCAGGCGTCGAAGACCCGGGTGAAGGCGGGGTCGTCGGGATAGGAGCCGGAGCCGTCGGCCAGCACGGTGACCCGGGCATCCGGCAGCCGATCGGAGACCAGCGCGCCATAGGTGGGCGCGGCCACCGAGCCCGCGCTCTGCCCCATCACGACCACTTCCTTGGCGCCGGGGAAGCTTTCCGCCAGACGGTCCAGCGCGGCAGTGCCGTTGGCGAAGCCCGCGTGGTGGACGGTGAGGCCGGGCGCGTACTCGGTGGTCCTGGTGCCGAGGTGCACGTCCCCCGTGCAGTACGGCACGTAGATCGCCGAGTAGCCGGCGAACGGGTTGCGCTCGTCGGTGAAGTCGAAGACGCCCCCGCGGTCCGGCCCTTCTTCGACGGCGGTGGTGTACAGGTCGCGCTCGGGATCGCACGTCTCGGCCGAGAAGCACGCGCCTCCGGCCTCGAGGAACAGGACCACCTTCTCCGGGTCGGCCCGGCGGACCCAGAAACTGAACTCGGAGCCGTCGGAGCACTGGCAGTCGCCTCCGGGCTTGACCTGTTCCCACCCGGCCGGGGTCGCCGCCTCGTCGGGTTCCTCTCGCACCGGTCGGGTCTGCGGCTCGGTCCCGGCCTCGGGGTCGGGCGAGTCGCCACCGCAGGCGCCCACCAGCGCCACTACCAACATCAGGGCCGCGGCCAAGGCGGTCGATGAACGTCGCTGCACAACGCCTCCTGAGATAACGGTTATCTGTAAGCTAACCGTTATCTCATCGGTGTGCAAGCGCAGGGTATGAGACGTTTGTCAGGGGTCGGGGCATACGTCCCGGCGGCTGTCGGCGGCCCGGGCGGCCGACAGGTTGAGGGCGGCGGCACCGTGCCTGTCGCCGGTGCAGGGCAGCAGCTGGGACAGCGCGGCATCGCCGGCGATGATCGGCACCGCGTCGTCGGACAGCTCGACCAGGTAGCCGCCGTCGAGCTGGGCGCCATCCCGCCCTCGCTCGATGTTGTGGCGGGCGACGAACGCCTCGGCGTTGAGGACGTCCGCGCCCACCACGAGCACGAGCGCGGCGATCCCGGCGCCGGCGACGAGCCACCGGCCGCCGGAGTGACGGCCGGCGTTGCGGGCCGCGGTCATGACCAGCACGCATCCCATCCAGATGGCCGCCAAGACGACCCAGAGCCGCAGCATCGTGAGCCCGAAGGCCTCGTCATAGAGCGCCATCCGCCGCAGGCTCACCGCCACCAGCCCGAGCGCCAGGCCCGGGACGGCCGCGCCGAGGATCCTCACCGCGCGGTTTTCGAGCGCGCCCGGGGCGGCCAGGGCCCGCACGACCACGAGGAACCCGAGCAGGACGCCGGTCGCCCAGCAGAGCTGGAAGAAGCCGCTGCGGGCGTACTCCGCCGGGGTCAGCCCGGCCTCGCTCACCAGCCGCTCGCCCGCCCCGGTCAGCGCCAGGAGCTGCGACACCGCGAACAGGCCGAGCACCAGCGCCGCCAGGCCCAGCATCGTCGCCACCTCGGCGACGCCGAACCCGCCGGTGCGGTGCCGGTCGTCGAGGGCGCTCGTGGCCGCGCCGGCCAAGCCCAGCACGAGCGGGACCAGCACCAGCGTGAGGACCACGTGGCCACCGAGCGGGCCCACGTCGGCGTCCGGGGTGAGCAGCGACGCGAACACGGCGTCGGCCGAGGCCAGCAGCCCGACCAGGATGGCCAGCACCGGGACGCTGACCAGCAGCGCGGTGCCGAGCCGCACCGCCCGGCGCTGGTCCCCGGCGGACAGGCGGGGGATGAGCGCCGCCACCACCGCCTGGCCGGCGATGGCGCGGTCGGTGGCGGCCCCGGCGCGTTGCAGCAGCCCGCCCGGCGTGGCGTCGAACACGGACCCCGACCGGCTGTACAGCACGGCCGCGCCCAGCAAGGCGGCGACGAGCGCCAGGTTCGACCACATCAGCCAGGGGCTGGCCCGCACCGCCAGGAAGCCGGCGGGGACGAGCGCCACGAGTGCCAGCCCTCGGGCCTGCCTCCGCTGGAGGCGGCCGTCCGCCAGCAGGGCGACGACGGCCACGACCACCGCGGCGGTCACGAAGAGGTTGTCCGCCCCACCCCGGAGGCCGATCTCCAGCAGGAGCGCGGTCCCCAGGGCGTAGGCGACCAGCCGCCGGGGGGCGGGGTCGACCACCGCCGGCACCGCCCACACCCGCGGCCGCGGCACCGACGGCCGGGATGCGTGGGGAGGCGGCGGGTACGGCGGGGGCGGAGGATACGGGGTCACGTCGGTCATGGCGTGTCGCCGTTCTGTGAGGGCAGCCGGACCACCATCGTGCAGCCGGCCGGATGGTTCGGTGCGGCCTGGATGAGGCCCTCGTGGAGGTCGACGATCCAGCGGGCGATGGCGAGCCCGAGGCCGGCCCCGGCGTCTGTCGGGCGGGCGGTGTCGGCCCGGTAGAAGCGCTCGAAGATCCGCTCGGCGTCGGCCGCGCTGATGCCGGGCCCCTCGTCGCTGACCGTGAGCACGACCGCGCCGTCGCCCGCCGACGCGGTCAGCCGGACCGGCCGCTGCGGCGGCCCGAACCGCAGGGCGTTGGCCGTGAGGTTGGCCAGCACCTGGTGGATGCGGTCGGGGTCGGCCCGCACCGTGAGGTCGGCGGGCGCGACCGCGACCTCGATCTCCCGCCCCGGCGAACCCAGCCGGGCCTCGACGGCGACCGCGTCGAGCAGCGAAGCGGCGTCGACCCGCTCGCGGCGTAGCGGCGCTGCGCCCGACTCCAGCCGGGAGAGGTCCAGCAGCTGGGCCACGAGGCGCCCGAGCCGCTCGGTCTGGTCCAGCATCGAGCGGAGCAGCTCGGGCTGGGGCTCCTCGACCCCGTCGACCAGGTTCTCGAGCCGGGCCTGGAGGGCGGAGATCGGCGTGCGCAGCTCGTGCGACACGTTGGCGACCAGGTCGCGGCGCATGCGGTCCACCGACGCCAGGTCCCGGGCCATGGCGTTGAACGCCCGGGCGAGCTCGCCGACCTCGTCGGCCGAGGTGTCGGTGACCCGCTGGCTCCAGTCACCGTCGGCCATGCGCCGGGCGGCCGCCGCCATCTCCCGCAGCGGCGACGTCATGCCGGCGGCGAGCACCTGCACGAGCGCCAGGGCGATGGTGGCGGCGATGATCGGCCGGGCCCAGATCGGCACGCCCAGGCGGAACCCGACGTACGACACGACCGAGCTGACGCCGACGGCGACGACGATGGCGATCCCCAGCTTGAGCTTGATCGACCCCACCCGGTCCAGCGGCCGCCGCACCACGGTCATGAGGGACCTCACGACACCTGCCCGAGGCCGTAGCCGACGCCGTGGACGGTCCGCACGACGTCCTCACCCAGCTTGCGGCGAAGCGCCCGCACATGCGAGTCGACCGTGCGCGGCCCGGCGCCGTCGGCGTAGCCCCACACGTCCGCCAGCAGCTGCTCCCGCCGGAACACGACACCGGGCCGGCCCAGCAGGTGGGCCAGCAGGTCGAACTCGGTCGGCGTGAGGTGGACCTGGACGCCGTCGAGGCGGACCAGCCGCGTGGCGGGGTCGAGCGAGACGCCCTCGTGGCGCAGCACGACGCCCTCCGCCGCGTAGTCGACCCGGCGCAGCACCGCCCGGATGCGGGCGACCAGCTCGCGGGGGCTGAACGGCTTGGTCACATAGTCGTCGGCGCCGACCGACAGCCCGATCACCAGGTCCGTCTCGTCGTCGCGGGCGGTGAGCATGACGACCGGCACCCGCCGGTCGGCCTGGATGCGCCGGCACACCTCCAGCCCGTCGAGCCCCGGCAGCATGAGGTCGAGCACGACCAGATCGGGCTTGGTGGTCCGGCACAGCTCGACCGCCTGCTTCCCGTCGCCTACGGACCGGGCCTCGAAGCCCTCGCTCCGCAGCCGCCGCACGACCGCGTCCGCGATCGCCGGCTCGTCCTCCACCACCAGCACCGTCGTCACCGGCGGTCAGGGTACGAAAGGACCGTGGAGCGGTGTCGCGCGCGGTGTGGAGATCTCGTGCAGACGCACACAGTGGCGCGTGCGGCCGGAGTCGACCCGCACCCGCCGCTCTGCCTAGGGGATGAGGACGATCTTGCCGAGGGTGTGGCGGTGCTCGAGCTCGCGGTAGGCGTCGCGGACCTGGGTGAGGGGGTAGCTGGCGGCGATGGGGATGTCGAGGCGGCCGGAGGCGATGAGGCCGGCCAGCTCGGCCATCACCTCGGCGCGGGCGCCGGCCATGCTGCCGTCGGTCTTGGCGCCGTGGCGTTGGGCGGCGGCGTAGTCGGCGATGGTGTCGATGCGGTCGGGGGCGACGCCGAGGGCGATCGCCACGTCGACGTAGCCGCCGCCGAAGGTGTCGATGAAGGCGTCCGGGGCCTCGTCGCCGGCGGCGTCCAGGATGCGGTCCTCCACGCCGTCGCCGTAGGCCACGGGCACGATGCCGTGGTCCTCCAGCCAGGCGTGGTGGGGCGGGCTGGCGAGGCCGACGACCGTTGCTCCCGCGAGGTGGGCCAGCTGCCCGGCGATGGTGCCCACGCCGCCGGCGGCGCCGGAGATGACGACCGTGTCGCCCTCGCTCGGGGACACGGCGTGCACCGCGGCGTGGGCGGTGGCGCCGGCGACGAACAGCGCACCGGCGACCTCCCACGGCACCCCGGCGGGGCGGGGGGTCAGGTGGTCGGCGTCGACGACGACGAGCTGAGCCTGGCTGGCCCGGTCGTGGGTGAAGCCGATCACCTCGTCGCCGACGGCCACCCCCGAGACGCCCGGGCCCAGCTCGTCGACGACCCCGGCGAGGTCGCTGCCCTGGCCCGAGGGGAACGTCGCGGGCCACCGCTCGTGCAGCAGCCCCTGCCGGATGGCCGCTTCACCCGGGTTGATGCCGGCCGCCTTGACCCCGACCACCACCTGGCCCTCCTCGGGCACGGGCCGGGGGACGTCGACCACCTGCAGCACGTCGACATCGCCGTAACGCTCGAATCGAACGGCCTTCGGCATGGCACGACCTCCTCGACGGCAGGGCCGCCGCTCGACTGAATGATGCCTTGTCCCGCCCGAATCCGAGCAAGCGGCGGCTGTGAGGGCGGGGCTACTCGTCGCTCGGCGCCGCGGCGCTCGCGGCCAGCTCCTCGGCCCGGCCCCGGACGCCCATCCCGCCGTCACAGTTGTGCACGGACCCGGTCACCGTGCGCGAGTTGGCGCGGGACGCGAGCAGCACGTAGTGCCCGGTGTAGTCGGCGGGGTCCATGGCGCGCCGCAGCGGTGACAGCCGCGCGACGATGCGGTCGACCGGCAGCGATGCATATGACCGGGCACCCAGACCCAGCGACCGGGGCCCCCGCAGGTCGGTGGCCATCCCGCCGGGCGCGACGCCGTTCACCCGCACCGCGGGGGCGAGCTCGTAGGCGAGCTGGCGGACCAGGCCCATCACCGCGTGCTTCGAGGACACGTACAGCGGCCCGCCCCCGCCGGGCCAGAACCCGGCGTTGGAGACGGTGAAGATGATGCTGCCCCCGGTCCGACGAAGCTCGTCGACCGCGGCCCTGGCCCCGAGCAGGTAGCCCTTGACGTTGAGGTGGAACACCTCGTCGAAGGCCGCGTCGATCGCCTCGGCGGGAAGCTCGACGAGCGGGGTGGCGTAGTCCCACAGCCCGGCGTTGCCGACGAAGACGTCGAGCCGCCCGAAGGCGGCCACCGCCTCGGCCACCGCGCGCTGGTTGTCGGCGAGGGAGGTGGCGTCGCCGACCGTCACGACCACGGCGTCACCGAGGTCCTGCCGCAGCCGGGCCGCCTTGGCCTCGTCGATCTCCAGCACGCCGCACCGGGCGCCCTCGGCGAGGTAGCGCTCCACGACGGCCCGCCCCAAGCCCGAGCCCGCCCCCGTGACCAGGGCGACCGTGTCGGTCAGCCAGCCCATCGGAAGAGGTTGTGTCGCCATGCCGCTCCCCCTCGTCGCCCGCTTCCTGCTGAGCACATCACTACAGGACCGGACGCCGAGGGGGCCGGCGTTGGGACGGAAGGGCTCGTCAGCGGCGCCGGCTAAGGGCGTCCTTGACCTTGTCGGTCATCCGGTCGAACTTCTCCTTGAGCGTGCCGCTCGCCCGATCGACCTTGCCTTCGCGGCGGAGGTCGTCGTCGTCGGTGAGGTCGCCGGCGGCTTCCTTGGCCCGGCCCTTCATCTGGTCGAACTTGCCGTCGCTCATGTCGTCTCCTCTGATGGTTCCCGGCGCGGCTACCCGTTCCGCGGCAGGGGTAGCCACCGGACATGGCGCGGTGTCAGGCGCTGAGGCCGAGGTCGGCCAGGACGGCCCGGCCGGCGGCGGCGGTGTCGGGGCCGGCGAGGATGAGCGTGCGGGCCTGCTGGTAGGGGCAGCCGGAGGTGGCGAACGCGGCGGCGATGGTGGGTAGGCGATCCGGATCGCCGTCCCCCAGCGCGGTGGCGCGATCCACGATGGCGGTGGCGACCGGGTTGCCGGCGACGATGGGGCGGGCGGCCGCGAGATGGTCGCCGGCATCGGGGTGGCCGGCGAGCACGGCGGCTTCGGCGCGGAGGGCGACGTGCCAGTGCAGCCACATCCACTTGAGCCACTTGTTCGTCTCGTCGGCCTGGGCGGTGAGCCGGTCCAGGGCCGCAGGGGCGTCGGAGCGGTGGAGCAGGCTGATGGCGTCGAAAGTGGGGGAGTAGCCGGCTCGGCGTTCGGGGGTGACGCCCAGCTGGTCGAGCACGGCGAGCCAGCCGTCCCGGGCGGCCTGGTCGCCGCGCAGGTCGTGGACCAGCGCCACCGCGCCGGCGGTCGAGCCGAAGCTGGGTGACGCCGGGCGACCCGCTTGCGTCCAGGCGTCGAGGAACCGGCGCGAGGCCGGGATCACGTCGCCCGCCCGGCCGGCGAGGGCGTCGACGACCAGCAGCCGTGACGTGGCGAAGTGCCCGACCTCGGCCAGCAGCGGCAGGTCGCACAGTCGCCGGCCCCACCGCCGGGCGGCCGGCAGGTCGCCGACCCCGATGCTGGTCTCGGTGGCCATCACGAGCGCGTCCATCACCTCGTCGGCGGTGGCCGCGGTGACCGGTACCGAGTCGAGCAGGCTCACGCGGCGACGGGCGGTGGCGGCGGCCGCGAAGGTGTCGCCGGCGAGGTGCTGGGCGCCGGTCAGCGCGTCGAGGGCGGCGGACTCCGCCAGCGGGTCTTCGAGCCGCCGGGCCAGCTCCACGGCGCGCTCGGCGAGGGCGATCGTCTCCGACGGCGTTGTCTGGGGCTCGACGGCCTCGGCGAAGAACACGTCACCGAGCGCGCCGCACTCGGCGAGCGCCACCGCGGCCTGACCCGCCAAGTCGTCGCCCGCCAGCTCCTGGGCGCGGGCGAGGAGCGCGGTCGCCTCGTCGGCTGGGGGCCGCTGGGCGAAGACGCCCGACATCCGGAAGTAGGACGTGGTCGCGGTGGCCAGGTCCCGAGCCGCGCCGGCCGTGTCGCCGGCGCGCAGGGCGATGCCGGCGGCGGACTGCCAGAGGCGATAGCTGTCGTCGCCGCGCATCCGGCACAGGGCCACTCTCGCGGCCGACCGCAACGCGGCGGCCGCGACCGCGGGGTCGTCGCCCAGCCCCGCCGCCTGCTCGTAGCGTTGCTGGGCCTCTCCCGCCAGGTTGCGGGCGAATGCGAGCACCGCGAGGGTCATGGCCAGGCGGCGGGCGTCGTCATCGTGCTCGGGCTGGTTGGCGGCGCCGGAGAGCGCGGCCCGCAGGTCGGCGGCGACCGCGTCGAAGCGGGCCCGCCACTCGCCGGTGGGGGACGCTGAGCTCTCGCTGAGGGCGTCGGCGGTGGCCAGGCACCATCGCAGGTGGTGAGCCTGGGTGGCCGCGAGCTCACCGGTCTCGCCGAGCTGCTCGCGCCCGTGCTGGCGGATGGTCTCGAGCGCCCGGTACCGCGTGCCGGCGGACGAGGGCGCGACGGTGAGCAGGCTCTGATCGGCGAGCCGGGCCAGCCCGTCGCTGACCGCCCCCTCGTCCAGCGGCGGGAAGGCCGCCACCTCGCTGGCGTCCGGGGCGGTGAAGGGTGAGACGAAGACCGAGACCCGCCGCAGCAGCGCCAGGTCGGGCGCGCTGAGCAGCGCCTGGCTCCAGTCGAGCATGGCCCGCACGGAGCGGTGCCGCTCGTCGGCCCGGTGCCCGCCGACCAGGAGTCGCAGATGATCGGACAGGCCCGCGACCAGCCCGTCGAGACCGAGTGCGGGCAGGCGAGCGGCGGCGAGCTCGATGGCCAGCGCCATCCCGTCCAGGGTCCGGCAGACCTCGGCCACCTCGGCCAGGTCCTCGGGCGAGACGGTCCCCCCGACGGCCGTGGCCCGGTCGAGGAACAGCGCGACGGCGTCGGCGTCGTCCCCTTCGAGCGACAGCGACGGAACCGAATACACCCGCTCGAACGGCACCAGCAGCCGGGCCCGGCTGGTGGCGAGCACGCTCAGGTGGGGGCAGCGCTCCAGCAGGCGCTCGACGAACGGGGCCACGCCATCGGGCAGGTGCTCGCAGTTGTCCAGCACCAGCAGCGCCCGGCGATCGGCGAGGGCGGCGATCACCGACTCGTCGATGCTGCGGCCCTGCTGCTCGCCCAGGCCGAGCGCCCCCGCCACCGCGGACCCGACCATGGCCGGATCGGTGACCGGTACCAGCTCCACGAACCAGACGCCGTCCGGGAAGTCGCCGGTCACCTCGGCCGCCACGGCCAGCGCGAGCCGGGTCTTGCCCACCCCGCCGGGGCCGGCGGCGGTGACCTGACGGTGCGCCTTGACGGCGGCGCGCAGCTCGGCGCGCTCCCGGGCCCGGCCGATGAACGGGCTCAACGGAGCCGGCAGCCCGGCCCGGGCCCGGCTGGCCTGCGAAGCCCCCGCGGCTTCGGCCGCGATGGCGGCCAGCGCCCGGCGATCGGGCGCCCCGAGCTTGCGGAGCAGCGACGACACGTGGCTCTCGACCGTGCGCACCGAGATGAACAGCTGCGCGCCGATCTCCGCGTTGCTGCGGTGCTCTCCGACCAGGGTCAGGATCTCCGCCTCGCGGGGCGAGATCCCCGCGCCGGTGGCCGGCGTCGACACGCGCGCCATTCTCTCGCACACGGGTCATCCGGCCGGGCGGCCGGATACGAACCATCCCGGTAGGCGGCCCGGCAAGTCGTCGAGTCGAACCAGTTGGGGAGGTTCGTGATGGGGGATGGTGTTCCCGTCAGCGTGTTCCTGCTGCCCGCCATCGGGCTCGGGATCGGGGCGTTCTTTCTGCTCTTCGGCCGGCGGCTGATGACCGGCCACGACCAGCGGTACCACGACTTGCGGGTGGGGGAGCTGGCCCAGCGGCTGGGCCTGCGGATCGTCGAGGGCGACCCGGCGCTCAACATGATGCAGGCCCACACCAAGCACAACATGCGCATGGCCAAGGACAAGGCCGGCTTCATGCGGAGCTCGAAGGAGACCAAGGTGGTACTCGAAGGCGCACCGTACGGTCGGCCGACGCGGTTCCTGTTCCACCGCTACACCGCGGTCGCCGAGCGGGTCGTCGTCCAGGTGGTGTCGGGGTCGTTCGACTGCCGGCTCAGCCTGCAGGTGCCCGCCGACCTCCCGCCGTTCGAGATCGTCAGCCGCAGCGGGCTCGGCCGGCGGTACATGGGGATCAAGGCCAAGGCCGAGTGGGGATTGGCGCCGCAGTCGTTCGGCGACGCCGACCTCGACGCCAAGCTGGCGCTGTCGAGCCCCGATCCCCGCATCGGGCCGTTCCTGGCCGAGGTCGTGCGCTCGCTGGCGGGCCACCGCTACGTCCACATCCAGGGCCATCGCGGCGTGATCGAGTCGCTGGCCAGCCAGGACGACACGGCCAGCAACGATGCCGGCTACTTCCAGTGGATCTTCGAGGTGGTGGACCACCAGCGGGTCCTCGAGCACATGGCCACGGTGCTCGCCGGTCCCGTCCGGCGCTGACGTCACGCATCCGTCGTACAACGGTCACGGAACGTGACGATTGACACACCACACTATGTAAGTTAAATAAACAAACATGAGCGAGGGGGACGCCTTCGACCACGAGCCGTTCGGCCGGCGCGGGCGTTCGCGGCGGAAGGTGGGGCCGGGGGACGCCCGGCGCCACAACCGGGCCCTGGTGCTGCGGACCATCTTCCGGGAGGGCCCGCTCAGCCGGGCCGACCTCGCCCGGGTCACCCACCTCACCCGCGTCACCACCAGCGACCTCGCGGCCGAGCTGCTGGCCGAGGGCCTGATCGAGGAGCTGGGCACCCGGGTCGGCCAGCGGGTCGGCAAGCCCGCCACCCTGCTCGGGGTGGTGGCCGACGCCCGCCTCACCGTCGCCCTCGACCTCAGCGACGACGAGCGCTTCCGGGCCGCCCTGGTCGACCTGGCCGGCAAGGTCCGCGACCGCCGGTCGGCCGAGCGGGACGGCCGCACCGGAGCTGCGGCCGCGGAGCTGGCCGTGGCCCTCGTCGCCGAGCTGGCCGCGGCCGCCGATCGGCCCCTGCTGGGGGTCGGCATCGGCAGCCCCGGCGTTGTCGACGCGGCCGGCCATGTCCTGGAGGCCCCCAACCGCGGCTGGCACGACCTCGACCTGGCGGCCCAGGTCCACGAGGCGATCGACGCGCCGGTCCACGTGGCCAACGACGCCAACGCCGTCGCCCTCGCGGTGCTCGGCGCGGGCGGGGCCCCCGACCGCAGCCTGCTCGCGGTCAAGATCGGCCACGGTGTCGGCGCCGGGGTGGTGCTCGACGGCCACCTCGTGCTGGGCGACCGCTTCGCCGCCGGTGAGATCGGCCACGTCGTGGTCGAGCCGGGTGGTGAGCCCTGCGCCTGCGGCCGCCGGGGCTGTCTCGAGACCGCGGTCGCCGCCCCCCGCCTGCGTCACCGCGACGACGCCGCCCGGGCCGCGGCCGGGCGGCGCCTGGGGGAGGCGCTGGCCCCCGTGATCAGCACGCTCAACCTGCGTGAGGTCGTCCTGTCGGGCCCGCTGGACGTGCTCGACGAGACGTTCCGGTCGGCGGCGCTCGACGCCGTCCGCGACCGGACCATGCCGGCGGTCGGCGACCACGCCGACATCCGGTTCAGCTCGCTCGGGGAGGACGACGTCCTCCTCGGCGCCGCGATGCTCGTGCTCGACCGCGAGCTGGGCGTCGCATGAGACCCGCGACGATCCCGAGGGGGGCTCGCCGCCCGACGTCTGGGAGGACGACGTGAAGACGAAGAAAGTCGCAGCAATCCTGCTTGCGGCTGTGCTTGCACTGGCCGCCTGCGGGTCCGATGACGACGAGGGGGCCGGTACCGACGAGGGGGGCGGCGCCTCGCTCGAGGCGCCCCCCGCGGACACCGAAGCCACCCTGCGCGTCTGGCTCAACGGGCCCGACACGCCGGACGAGATGATCGACATGGCCAAGGAGACCTTCAAGGAGCAGTATCCCGACGTGACGGTCGAGGTCGAGCGGCAGGAGTGGGACGGGATCGTCGACCGGCTCACCAACGTGCTGCCCACCGAAGACAGCCCTGACATCGTCGAGATGGGGAACACCCAGGCCCAGGCGTTCGAGGCGGCCGGGGCGCTGGTCGACCTCAGCTCCGCCCGGGACGAGCTCGGCGGCGACGACCTGGTCGACAGCCTGGTCGAGGCCGGTACCTACGACGGGTCGTTCTACGGGGTCCCGTACTACGGCGGCGCCCGCATCGTCGTGTACCGCAAGGACCTGTTCGAGGCTTCGGGCCTGAGCATCCCGACGACCATGGACGAGTTCGTGGCCGCGGGCAAGAAGCTCCAGGCGGACAACGCGGCCACGCCCAACTTCTCCGGGATCTACTTCCCCGGCCGGAACTGGCAGGCCACGCTGTCGTTCATCTGGGACGCGGGTGGCGACATCGCGGTCAACGAGGACGGCGAGTGGGTCGGCGAGCTGGACTCGCCCGAGTCGGTCGCCGGCCTGGAGACCGTCCAGGACATCATGCTCAACGCCAACCAGGCCCCGGCCGACACCGACGACGCCGAGGACTTCCTCGCCTTCTGCAACGGCGAGGTGGGCATGCTCATGGGCCCGGGCTGGAAGATGGGCCAGATCACCGGCGAGGACGGGTGCCCCGGCAAGTACGACGCCGTGCTCGGCGCCTTCCCGCTGCCCGGCAGCGACGGTGAGGTCGCCCCGTCCTTCCTCGGCGGCTCGAACCTCGGCATCTCGGCCGAGAGCCAGAACCCCGGCCTGGCGCTGGCGTTCCTGAAGGTGCTCACCGACAACCCGTACCAGACGGCCTTCGCCGAGAACGGCCTGATCCCGGTGCGCAAGTCGCTCCTGGGCGAGGTGCAGGGCGACGAGGCCGCCGAGGCCCAGGCCGAGGCGGCCCAGATCACCCGGTTCGTGCCCTCCAGCGAGAACTGGGCCGAGGTCGAGTCGGGCACCATCCTGCACGACATGGGTGCCGCCATCGCCGGCGGGGCCGACGTGCAGGAAGAGGCGACGCGGGCCAACGACGCCGTCGTCGCCATCCTCAACGGCAACTAGCGGCCAGGAGCGACCCGTGACCGCCGTGCTGTCCGCCGAGGGGACCGGCACCCCGCCGGTCCTCCCGGACAGCCGGCGGGCGGGCCGTTCCCGCCGTCCCCGCCCGGCCCGGAGCCGGGCGGGGCTCCTGCCCTACCTGCTGCTGGTGCCCGCCCTGGCCGCGCTGGGCGCCGGCCTGGGCTACCCCATGGTCCGGCTCGTGGTCATGTCGACCCAGGAGTTCGGCCTGCGCCAGCAGTTCGGCGCCCCCGCCCCCTATGTGGGCCTCGACAACTTCGCCGAGATCTTCGGCGACCCCTACTTCTGGGACGTGCTGCGGCGCTCGCTGGTGTTCTGCGCCCTCAACGTCGTGCTGACCCTCGTGCTGGGGACGCTGGTGGCTCAGCTGCTCGCTCGCCTCGGCACCGTCATGCGGACCGGCCTCAGCGTGGCCCTCCTGTTCGCCTGGGCGACACCCGCGCTCACCGCCACCATCGTGTGGCAGTGGATCTTCGACGCCCGCTACGGGGTGGTGAACTGGCTGCTCACCCGGCTGGGCGGCGACTTCGAGGGCCACTCGTGGCTGAGCCAGCCGCTCTCCTTCTTCTTCGTGGGCACCCTCATCGTGGTGTGGATGGGCGTGCCGTTCGTGGCCTTCACCCTCTATGCGGGCATGACCCAGATCCCGAACGAGGTCATGGAGGCCGCCGCCATCGACGGCGCCGGCGCCTGGGCCCGCTTCCGGGACGTGACCTGGCCCGCGCTCAAGCCCCTGTTCATCGTGCTCGCCGCGCTGTCCACGGTGTGGGATCTACGGGTCTTCACCCAAATTTTTGTGTTGCAGCAGGCGGGCGGCATCACCCGCGAGACCAACACGCTCGGGGTGTACGCCTACCGAACCTCGGCCGGGAACGACTTCGGGCTCGGTGCGGCCATCGCCCTGGTGATGGTGGGCATCACGCTGCTCGCCACGCTGTTCCACCTGCGCCAGATGTTCCGCCAGGAGGAGGTGTGATGTACCGGCGTCGCTGGCCCCTGAACCTCGTGGCGGTGGCGGTGATGGTGGTCGTCGCCTTCCCCGTGTACTGGATGCTGGTCACGTCGTTCCGGCCCAACTCGCAGATCCGCACCGCGCCGCGCTTCCTGCCGATCGGGACGCTCGACAACTACCGGGCCGTGTTCGAGCGCGACCACTTCTGGTCCTCGTTCGCCAACAGCCTGCAGGTCACGCTGTTGACCGTGGTCTTCGCCCTGTTCACCGCCTTCCTGGCCGCGGTGGCGGTGTCGCGCTTCCGCTTCCGGGGCCGGTTGGTGTTCCTGGTGGTGGTGCTGCTGGTGCAGATGGTGCCGGCCGAGGCGCTGATGATCTCGGTGGTCAAGGTGCTGGAGGGCTGGAGCCTGCGCAACTCGATCGCGGGGCTGACCATCACCTATGTGGCATTCGTGCTGCCGTTCACGGTGTGGACGCTGCGCGGCTTCGTGGGGGGAGTGCCGCGGGAGCTGGAGGAGGCGGCCATGATGGACGGCTCCAGCCGGCTGCGCGCCTTCTTCACCGTCACCCTGCCGCTGGTGGCGCCGGGCCTGGTGGCCACCGGGATCTTCGCCTTCATCCAGGCGTGGAACGAGTTCACCTTCGCCCTGGTCATCATGGACCGGCCCGAGCGCGAGACACTTCCGGTGTGGCTGCAGGCCTTCAACTTCGGCGCCCGCGGGACCGACTGGGGCGGCGTGATGGCCGGCTCGACGCTGATCACCGTGCCGGTCATCGTGTTCTTCCTGCTGGTGCACCGGCGGGTGGCCGCCGGGATGACGGCCGGGGCGGTGAAGGGATGAGCACCCTGCGCCGGGCCGCGCGGGGGACGCTGCTCGCCTCATTCGCCGGCCCAGCGCTGCCCGGCTGGCTCGTCCATCAGGTGGAGGCGGGCCTGGGCGGCGTGTGCCTGTACGGATCCAACCGCCACGCCGACATCGCCGCCGTCGCCGCGGCCCTGCATGCCGCCCGGCCCGAGGTGGTCGTGGCGCTGGACGAGGAAGGCGGCGACGTCACCCGCATCGAGGCGGCCACGGGCTCGTCGTTGCCGGGCAACGCGGCCCTGGGGGCCGTGGACGACCAGTCCCTGACCTCGGCCGTCGCCGCCGCCCTGGGCGGCCGCCTGCGTAGCCTGGGCGTCGACCTGGACCTGGCTCCGTGCGCCGA
>Ga0209382_10005248_pt1 | contig 16923 bp, 22 predicted proteins | sample SoiMetdeltSBSDD5_FD_187599 | JGI IMG/M metagenome (GOLD analysis project Ga0209382, IMG submission 187599) | Bulk soil microbial communities from a Populus tree surrounding site in Tennessee, USA - Soil MetaG P. deltoides SBSDD5 (SPAdes) (version 2) | ecosystem: Environmental > Terrestrial >...
TCTGACTCACACCTCCTGGCTGCCGCTGCTGTGGGCAGTGGTTCAACCAAGGGTGTTTTGGTGGGCGATACTAGGATTGAACTAGTGACCTCTTCCGTGTCAACTGTCGGCAGCATAGTTAGATGAAGCTCGGCACGAGGTCAAGAGGTTTGGTCAGGTTCAGTCTGGTTGTGTTCGGGTGCTGGTGTTGCTGTACTTTCGTGCTGTATCTGTGGCAGATCCTCAGTGTTCGGCCGGCGACCAATGAGCCAACGAGTTGCGTGGCGGACGAGGTAGGCAGGCGCGATCTTGTCAAAGCCCGAGCACGGAAGCGTTAGGTTGGGGCCGTCGACGTGTCCGCCCTTGGCTGGTGTTGACCGCTACATCGGGGCACGCACTGGGCACGCCGACCGCTTCGGGTGTGAAATTGTCGGCGTAACGGTCCGTTGACGTTTCCGTGGGAGGTCGGTTGGGTTGGTCCCGAGTCCTCGCTCTCGGTTCGGCTGCTGTGGTTGCTGTCACTTCGTTGCTGGAATCAATTTGTATGGATGGACTTCTATATGAGCAATTTAGACTACCTTCGGGTGCCGTGGCGGATAGTGGCTCTCTCCAGCCTCCTGCTCAATCTGGTTGCGATTGCAGCGATAGCGACTATCGCAAATGTGCAGAATGCCGATGCACTTGCGACTGTGGCATTAGCTCTTTCCGTGCTGGCTTTTATATCTCAGCTGATTATATACTCCGTCCAAACATGGCAAAGCGGCGAGCAGTTGCGACAGGCTAAGGAACTAAATGCTCAGACGCTAGGTGTTCTCTCGGACGCAAGAGCAAGAATCGAAGGAACCCACAAAATGGTGTCCGACCAGTACGCCGAGCTTATGCATCTAACTGCTTTGAAGGCTCGATCGGTCATCGAGGCAGATATCGGCGCATCGGCAGACCGCAAGGTCGATGCCTCTACGGTATCCCGAGTAATTGATTCATTCGAGTTAGCACACGAACGCGTCCATGCCGGAAACGCTGAGTTGATAGGTAATCAACGGTGGAGTTGGCCTATCCCCTGGCCTACATCTGCTAATGAGGTAAGAGATGCACTCTTGAGTTTACAAAGCGTAGATAAAGCTAGTTGGTGGAGCCTTATCGCATCCATAGATACAGATATCTTGAGTCAATATACTGAGAGTACCGCGAGCTTGTTATTTACCGATGTGTCGGACACCCCCCTTATAAAGGCCGGGCTTGTGCGTAGTAGTCAAAGGCCAGATAACCTTCCGGGAGTGGTTATTACCGAAAAGGGGCGGATTGTTGGACGGCTCTGGTTGGCTGAATGGCCACCACCGTCGGATTACGCCGATCTTGAAGCAGACATCAAAAAACTGCGGAACGAACTAGAAGAGAGTCTCAAAGGGGAACAACGAATGTTACATGAAAGAACTGTGAGAGCCCTCCGAGCAGAATCAAGCTAGCAATGCTGCGGTAGTCACGGCTACTTCTTGATACAACACCTCAAGCGAGGTCGTGCCCATCCCGTTGCCGTCGGCCCGCACTTCGGTGGAGCGGGCCCCCGCCCGGAGCGCCATGTCAAGCGTACCTTGACAGTCGTACGGCGGCTGGCGCTCCGGGCGGGGGTCTGCTCGGCTTGCCCGGGTCGTCGGCAACGGGATGGCTGCGCATCACCCACGGCCGTGACCCGCGCATGGATCTTGGCTACCCCGGAGCCGGAGCGCCCCCGCCGGAGGCGCAGTAAGCCGGCCGGCCGTCTGTGCCTGAGCCATGCTAACGGCGCTCGCGCGGCGACCCCCACGCCGCGCGCTGCAACCGCCGTCCGGCCGGCTGCCGGCCACCCAACATCATCTAGACATGCACCGTCGATCTTCGGCGGCTCCGGGGTCTTCTGCTGTGCGCGCCAGCCGATGAGCCTGGGGTCATGATCGCCCGGCCGTCCAAGGCCGGGCGATCACTGAACGCCCGATCGGCGGCGCGAGCGGCCCGCTTGCGGGCCGCCTTGAAGTCGTACAGAAAGTTCTCACAGCATCGCCGGCAGCCGGTCGGGGGCTCCGGCCGGCCGGAGCTAAGGCTTGAGGATCTGGAGGACGTCGGCGAATGACTCGGCCAGGCTGTTCAACGCCGCTTCCCCCTTTTCGGCGCTGCCCAGCGACGGCCGACCGATGACGCCGGTGGTGGTGTAGGCCGACATGCCAAGCGTGAGGAGGTGCGGCCGCTCGTTGGCGATCCAGTCGCCAGACTCATTGCCGGAACGGACAACCTCAGGGTCCACATGCAGGAGTATCGACGTTTCCAGCTCCCCGGCATGCATGTCTTCGTGGGGGCCGGTCTGCATTCCGGCTGCCTTACGTGCCTTCACCCAGTCCGCCCCTTGCGGGAACAGCGCCATCCGGGGACCGCTGACCGACGCTTCCTGCACGATGTTGCCCAGCACGTAGTTGCCGCCGTGCCCGTTGACGAGGACCAGGGCGTGAACACTGGACCGCGCCAGGGAGTCGGCAACATCGGTGACGATCTGGTGCAGGGTTCGAGCGCTGATGCTTACGGTTCCTGGCCATCCAGCGTGCTCGTGTGAACAGGAGATGGTGATCGGCGGTAGCAGCATGACCGGGTACAGGCGGGCTACCTCGCGGGCAACCGCACACGCCACGATCGTGTCCGTCGACAAGGGCAGGAACCGGCCGTGCTGCTCGAAGCTGCCCACCGGTAGCAGTGCCACTTCAGCCTGGCGTTCGGCTTCGTCGATCGATGTGGCGACAGAGATCAGCTTGGGCATTCTGGGCTTCATCGTGCCGCCGAGGTCAGGGCTTGAACGTGCTCGCACAGGTCTGATACTTGCGCATCCCTACGTCGGGGCGCTAGGTGACGGCGTAGACGCATCAACTCCATCAGAGCCCGTCCTGAGGTAGCGGCATGGACCACGTCCAGCGCAGCTCGCCCGGTGGCGGCCGCGTTGTCGATGTCTTCGGCAGCCGCGTACGCGTTCGCCAGTCGTGCAAGGCACAGCCCCTTGTCCCGGCGCAGATGCTCAGGCCATTGGCGAAGGCTGCGCTCGAAGACGGGGATAGCTTCGTGGTATCTGCCGAGCGCCGTCAACGAGGCTGCTGCTTCCATCGCAACGTACGACTCGTTGCAGTAGGCAGCCGCGCTGTACGAACTGGTGGCGGGCCGAGTCACCTCGTTTAGCGCTTGGTCGATGACCCGGTCGTGGTCGTCGGCGTTGCCGAGGACGGCGTGTGCCCGTCCCTGCTGTACGAGAATGAGTGAACGTACCCGCGGTGATAGTCCCCTGGCGTTACGGTATGCGGCCTTGGTCAGACCGATAGCGCGATCGGGCTTCCCGAGGTCGCACGCTATGTTGCTCTTGCGCATGAGAACATAGGCACAGTCAAGCGGATCGTCCAGTTCAAGCGCGTAATCCATTGCGCGGTCGGTAAAAGTCATCGCGCTATCGGGAAGGCCTGCGTCCTGGTACAGCCATCCGGTGAACTCAGTGTATTGATACGCCAGGTGCAGCAACTTCCGGCGGTGTCTTCCCTGGGCTGCCGGTATCACCTGGTCGAGGAGGGCCACTTGCGCTCGGACAACATCGACGAGGTGATGCGGTCCCATCAAGTTGTCAGCCTTGACGTGTTCACGGAAGACGTTCCGGAAGTACTCCACCGTGGTATCGCTGACTGCCGGTGCCACCCGTAGTGCTGAGGCCGCCTTCAGAGGCTCCTGAGTGAAGCCCAGCTCGTCTTCGTCTCGCCCGTAGATCCGACAGAGCAGTCGTTGGTATACCGGGTCTGGTTGGCGCTTGCCGTTCTCCCATCTAGAGAACATCGTCTTGAGACTGGTTCGGTCGGCGACAGGGATGCCGTCACGCTCGGCCTGCTGAACAAGAGCGAGGATCGCTCGTGTCTGTGTCCACTCCAGCTCGAGTCGCGCTGCTCGAAGCGTTGCCCCTGTCGTAGACACTCTCTCTGACTTCGTCATGCCATCCCGTCCGTAGTCGTTGTCCAGGTCCAGTGTGCCCGATCCCGATATTGATCGGCAGTGTTAACCAGTCACTGGTTCACCTGGTTAACCACCGCGACTGCAAATAAGCGCTCGGACGCTGTCTTATCGAAGCAAGCCAAGAGCGATCGTCCACTGGGGACGTGCTCTCAAGTCAGGAGGTACATCGTGAAGTTGTATGTGGACACCACGGGCAAGCAGGTGCAGGTGTCGAAGGACACTGAGCCGAAGGCGGACCAGAACGGCAATCAGCGGTCGGAGAAGGGAACGGGCCGGCTCATGTGGGCGACCCAGGTCTTCGTGCTGGACGAGACCGGTGGCGAGGTCATCACCATCACTACGGCGGGTGAGAAGCCGAACGTGAAGGTGGGACAGCTCGTGCACCTGTCTGGTCTGGAGGCCATCCCGTGGGCGACCAACGGGCGTAACGGCGTGGCGTTCCGCGCGACCGAGCTGAAGCCGGCCAGTCCGAACGGCAAGTGAGTCCCGAGTACATCGGCTGTCGGCCCGATCGGTGTCCCTGGGCTGATGCCTACAGCGGGCCGCTTCGCCCCGCTGCTGTGAACGTGCATTGATGGTCCGGGAACGGCGCTGGCTCCCAACGTTCCCGGCCTGGTGGCCACGACCGGTGGTCACACCCCGCACAAGCTGGCGCGGGGTCGGTACTGGCTCCCATACCTGCCGACCCCGTGCCCTCCAACCAATCCGATCCCTTGGAAAGGGGGATTTGTCGTGTCCAAGTCTAGCCCCCGACGCCCGTTCGGGCGTAAACCCACGGTCGGCACGGTGACCGTGATCGAGGCCCGGGTGCACCGCTCGTCGGCCCGTAACGCCAAGTTGGCGTTCTTCCTCACCCTGGTCGTGGTCGGCCTGCTGACCGCCACCGTCACCGCTGAGCAGGTGCATCCGATCCTGGCCCTGCTCCTCGGCATCGTCGCCGGTCTGCTGTGCGGCGCCGCCGCGTGGGCCCTGGTGCGGGTCTGGCCGGTGATCCGGCTGCTGTGGTGGTGGACCCCGGAGATCCTGCTCGCCCTGGCCGTCGTGTACGGCTGGACCGCCCTGGCCCGGTACACCCACCCCATTCTCCGATTTACCGTGATCGCCCTGGTGGTCGGCGGCCCGGCTGCCGTGCCGGCCATCCGTCGCCGCATCATCGCCCTCGCCTGGTGTGTGATCGTGCGGCACCGGCTGCGGGTGTGTTTCGCCGAGTTCATCATCGCCAACCAGTCCGGCACCCTGCCGCTGATCCTTTTGGCCCGCCCCACACCCGTGGGCGAACGGGTCTGGATCTACCTGCGCCCCGGACTGTCCCACACCGACCTGGAAGGCCGGCTGGACAAGATTGCCGTTGCCTGCCACGCCTCGACCGTGTTGATCGAGCGGGCCTCCCCATCGAATGCCGCCTACATGCGGGTCGACATCAAACGCCGCGAGGTCCTCACCGCCACCGTCGGCTCGCCGCTGGTGGACCTGGTCGACCCGGACACGCCCAGCCCGATCCGGTCGGTACCGGATCTGCCTACCGCGTTGGACCTGCCTGACATCACGCTGCAGCCGGCTACCGACAACCCGGTTCGGACCGCATCGCGGCGCATGGCTGCGGCTTCGGCGTCCACGCCAACACCAGTTATCGCCCCGGCCGTCTCCGCCAACGGCGGCGATGACGTCACCGACTGGATCTAGCCCACACCAACCGTCTGTCCACCGTGGACGCGAAGGGCTTCCTCGCCCGTTCGTGCTGGCCCTTCGCGTCTCTTACACCCTCTGGGAGAAACCCATGACCAGCACATCGGCCGACCCGGACCCGGTTCCGGTCGGCCCTACCCTGTCGATGTTCGATCCGATCTACCTGGGCATCGACGAGTTCGGCGCCCCCGTCTACATCAACCTCGTCTACCGCAACCTGTTGGCGGGCGGCGAACCCGGCGGCGGCAAATCCGGCTTGTTGAATGTGATCGCTGCGCACGCCGCCCTCTCAGTCGACACCCGCCTGGTCTTGCTGGACGGCAAGTTGGTGGAGTTGGGCAATTGGTCTGACATCGCCGATGAGTTCGTCGGCCCCGACCTCGACCACGCGATTGCTACCTTGCGCCGGCTGCAGACCGTGATGAATAACCGCTACGCCTGGCTCCGCGCCCACAACCGGCGCAAACTCACCGCCGCCGACCGGCTCTCCGTGATCACCGTGATCGTGGATGAGATCGCGTTCTACTCCGCCACCATCGGCGAGAAGAAAGACCAGGACACCTTCGTCGCGCTGCTGCGCGATCTGGTCGCCCGCGGACGCGCCGCCGGCATCCCCGTCGTCGCCGCCACCCAGCGGCCCTCCTTCGACATCATCCCCACCTCGCTGCGGGACCTGTTCGGCTACCGGGCCGCGTTTCGCTGTACCACCCCGAACAGCTCGAACATCGTGCTCGGGCATGGCTGGACCGAACGCGGCCACAACGCCATGGACATCTCACCCACCAACCAGGGCGCCTACCTGCTGCTGGCCGAAGGCGGCACACCCCACCTGGTCAAAGGCGCCTACCTGTCCGACGAGCACATCGCCGCCATCGCCGACTACGCCGCCTGGATCCGCCGCCCGACCACCCTCACCGATCCGGCCACCAACCGGCTCCACCCGTGGAGGGACGCGGCATGACCACCAACCATCCTGCGGCGCTCACCGAACTGACCCTCACCGGCACCCCGGCCGAAGTTTCGGCCCTGACCAGCATCGCCGCCCGCAGCGGCCGTCTGGTCCACCAAACCCGGCCCCAACCCATGGCCGGCGCCGACCCCCGCATCCGGATCCGGCTGTTCCTACACCCCACTTCATAGACCGGCCGACAGCACCGGCACCACGCCAACCAAGCACGTCCGGTGCTGCCGACCACCACCACAACCCCGAAAGGACATGGCCACCATGAACCCTACCCACACCATGCCCAGCGCACCCGACGTCGGCGATCCGACGTCGGCCGACATCCTGCGCTGCGCCGCCCTCTACCTGATCCGGCACGGCTGGCACCAGGGCGACATGTTTACCAGCCCGCTGCAGCCCACCCCGGCTGCCTGCGCCATCGGCGCCATCCGGATGGCCGTCTGTGGCACCCCCACCAGCCTCTACACCGGCGACCAGGCCCGCCAGGTCGGCCGGGCCATCACCCTGCTCGCCGGACACCTCCACGACACCGGGCGCATCCCCGACGGCGATCACCACTGCCCGCTCTGCCCGGACGACCAGGAAATCATCGGCGACTGGAACGACGAAGACGACCGCACTGCCGCCGAGGTCATCACCGCGCTGACCGACGCCGCCGACGACTGGGACCACACCCACGGCGGTGCCCGATGAGCCGCCGCAGCGTCAAGCCCGCCTTGACAGCAAACCGGCGACGAGACGTTGTCGAGAACGACACCTACGCCGCGTTCCTGCGACGCGTCATCCGCGCCCACAGCCGCCGCGTCGCCGCCGGCGACATCGACGCCCTACGTGATCTGACCGACCTCGCCGAGCAGGTCGAAACCGCCATCCGCGACGCCGTCATCGGCCTACGCGAGTTCGGCTACTCCTGGACCGACATCGCCGCCCGGCTCGGCATCACCCGCCAAGCCGCCCACCAACGCTGGGGAGGCGAGCGGCCATGACCAACCCCTACCTTGACCGGCTGGCCGCTGGCGGCACCTTCATCGAGTTCTACGACCCACACGGCGCCCGTTTCGGGCTGCCCACCTACCCCTACCGGTTCGCCCCGGCCGGCCTGGCCACCCTGCGCCAACTCCGCCAGCAATGCCTGCGCCCTGGCGGGCAACCCATCGCCGCGCAAATCCTCTGGCGCAAAGGCAAGCGGGTCGCCTACCTGTACCGGCTCGACCTGGCCAAACCCGCCCGGCTGGCCACACCCGCGCAACTGGCCGCCATCCACCGGGCGCTCAAAGCCCGCCGCACCTGCCCACCTGCCGGCGCGAACAGCCCTACTACATCCCCCGCCGCACCGGCGAATGCCTCAACTGCACCCCCGGAGGAACCCATGAACAGCCTGACCGCGCTGCGCCGCGTCCGCTGGGCCGTCCGGCTCACCCTCACCCTCGGTGTGGCCGCCTCCGTCGCCGCGAACATCCTGCACGCCGACCCCAACCCCATCAGCCAGACCATCTCCGCCTGGCCACCCCTGGCCCTGCTGCTCACCGTCGAACTCATCTCCCGGGTCCCGGTACACCGGCGCAACCTTGCCGCCGCCCGCCTGATCGCCACCGCCGCCATCGCCGGCATCGCCGCCTGGGTCTCCTACTGGCATATGGCCGGCGTCACCGCCCGCTACGGCGAAACCGGACCCTCCCCCTACCTGCTGCCCATCTCCGTCGACGGCCTCATCGTCGTCGCCTCCATCAGCCTGGTCGAACTCGCCGGCCGCATCCGCCACCTCGAAACCCCCACCCCTGCCATGACACCTGCACCAGTGCCGGCACCGGCCATAGGAGACACCCCGGCACCCACGGCCCAGCCGGCCGCCCGGACCACACCCCGCAAAACCACCCCGGCCAAGACGACCAGCCCCGCCAAGAAGACGGCACCGGCCAAGGCCACCAAGGCTGCCAAGCCGAAGACTGCCCGGCCGACCACACCGGCCACAGTAGACAACGCAACCACGGCCACAGAGCCCGTTCCGGCGCACCTGCTGCCCACCGCCCGCTTCTCCGCGGTCACCCACCAGCAGACCACCGGCCGCAACATCACCGCCGACGAGCTCGCCGCTCGACTCAGCATCGGTGTCGACACCGCCCGCCGGCTGCTGTTGGCCCTCGACGAGGAGGCAACCACACCCGCCCCGACACCCGCCGGTGTCAACGGCAGCCCCCGAATCGAGGCCGCCGTCACATGACCAGTTCGACGCTGGACATCACACCCCGGACCACCATCTGGGGTGCGGTGTCGAACACCGAACCGGCACCCGATTACACCGCTGCCGGGCAAGCCTTCCAGCGTGCTACCCGACCCGGCTACCACACCTGGCTGGAACACGTCCGGGCCGCCGCCGGCTGCACTCGACCCATCCGCCTGGTCGGGCGCATCCACACCGTTGAAGCCGGCACCGGCCGCATCCTCGGCACCGGTGACACCGCGAGCATGCCGGACGGGGCCATCTACAAGGGCTGCGGCAACCGTCGCGGCACCGTCTGCCCGTCCTGCGCCCAGACGTACCAACGTGACGCCTACCAGCTCCTGCGCGCCGGGCTCGTCGGCGGTAAAGGGGTGCCGGCCACCGTCTCCCGGCATCCGGCCCTGTTCGTCACCCTCACCGCCCCCTCCTTCGGCGCCGTGCACACCCGCACCATCGGTCGGCACACGTGCCTCGACCGGCGCCGCTGCGACTGCCGACCCGACCCTTGCCACGCCCGCCGCGAGCACGGCCAGTGCGAACGCGGACGCCCGGCCGTCTGCTGGGCCCGGCACCCGGTTGGCGACCCGCTCCTTGGCCAGCCGCTGTGCCTGGACTGCTACGACTACTACCACCACGTCGTGTGGAACCACCACGCCGGGGAACTGTGGCGACGCACCAAACAAGCCGCCGAACGACACCTGGCCACCCTCGCCCGCCGACGCGGCATCCCGTCGGTGACCGTGTACAGCGGGGGCGGCACACCCCGGCGGGTGCCACCGGTGCAGATCTCACACGGCAAAGCCGCCGAATTCCAAACCCGGGGTGCGGTGCACTTCCACGCCCTGCTCCGCCTCGACGGCGTGCACCCCACCAACCCGCACGCGGTCATCCCGCCCCCGGCCGGCATCGGCGTTGACGACCTGGCCGACGTCATCGCCCACGCCGTCGCCCAGGTCGTCTTCACCACCCCCGCGCATCCCGACCGGCCCGAAGGGTGGCTTCTCCGGTGGGGTGAGCAGGTCGACGTCCGGCCCATCACCCTGACCGGCCGCGGTGAGGTCACCGACAGCATGGTCGCCGGCTACCTCGCCAAATACGCCACCAAATCCACCGAAGCCACCGGGCATCGCTCCACCCGCCTCAACCCCGACACCATCGGCGAGCACGCCGACCCCGACGGCGGCCACGTCGCCCGGCTCATCAACGCCTGCTGGCACCTCGGCAGCCCCATCCACACCCCCACCCCGCTACGTGATCGGCCCCGCCGGCCCCGACCTGCCACCCGGCTCCGGCCACCGTGGACCTGCCCCGCATGCGGCACCCGAACCCGCCTCGCCGCCTGCCCCACCTGCCCGCAACCGCCTGTGGTTGACACCCACGTGTCACCGACACACTCCGGCAACCCGTACATCGGGCTGCGGCGCTGGGCACATATGCTCGGCTTCGGCGGCCACTTCCTCACCAAAGCCCGCCGCTACTCCATCACCTTCCGGCTGCTCCGCGACGCCCGCATCACCTTCCGCCGCGCCGACACCACCAGCGGCCCGGGCCAGGCCATCCGCACCGCCGAGCACACAACCGAGGAAACCACCCTCATCGTCGGCACCCTCACCTTCGCCGGCACCGGCTGGCACACCCTCGGCGACGCCCTCCTGGCCAACACCAGCGCCGCCCACGCCCGCGCCCGACATGCCGCCGGCCGCGAGGAACTCGCCCACGAAACCGGCACCACCCTGCGCACCGGCGCCCTGCCGGCCGCCGCCTAACCCCGTTCGCAAGGAAGGAGAAGCACCAACCCGTAAACACCCCAACCCGCCAGCTCGTCCCCAAGTGGTACTCACCCGCCGAGGTCGCCGCACTGCTCGGCTACGGGCTGTCCAAAGTCAAAATGAAGATCGCCACCGGTGAACTGCGGTCCATCAAGGACGGCAAATATCGGCGCATTCTCCCCGAATGGGTCGACCAGTACGTGCAAGACCAGGTCGATCGGCAAGAGGCCGCCTGATGACCGTCTACATCGACAACGCCCGTATCCCCGCCCGGGTCGGCCGGATCACCGCGCGGTGGTCACATCTGACCGCCGACACCAAGGAAGAACTGCACACCTTCGCCACCCGGATCGGCCTCAAACGGTCCTGGTTCCAAGACAAGCCCAACCCGTTCGGCGGTCCCGGCCTGCACTGGCACTACGACGTCACCGACTCCAAACGTGCAGCGGCGATTGCCGCCGGTGCTCACACCATCGATCTTCGCCAGTGGCAGGACATCATTCGCGCCCGGCGTGTTGCCACAGGAGGCAGACGATGACCAGTCGCAAACGCGCCAACGGCGAAGGCTCCATCTTCCTGCAGCTCCAGCGGGTCGCCGCCTACGTGTGGGTCACCAAACCGGACGGCAAACGCACCCGCAAATACGTCTACGGCAAAACCCGCGAGGTCGTCCACGACAAGTGGGTCAGGTTGCAGGCCCAGGCGAAGGCCGGTCCGGTCGCCACAAAGGTGCCCACTGTCGCTGAGTTCATGGCTTACTGGCTCGCTGAGGTGGTCGGGCCAAACCTCGCTCCGCTGACGTATGCGACCTACGCCACTCTGACGCGGCTTTACATCCTGCCCGGGCTCGGGCCGAAACGGTTGGATCGCCTGCAGGTCCGGGACGTGCAGACCTGGATCAATCAGGCTGGCCGGCAGTGCCAATGCTGCACCCAGGGCAAGGACGCACAGCGGCCGGCGGCTCGTCAGCGCTGCTGCGCAGTCGGTCACTGCTGCGGCCAGACTCCTTCGACAAACACGATCAGCGATCTTCGGAAGGTGCTGCGTTCCGCGCTCTCGCATGCCATGACGGAGGAGCTGGTTAGTCGCAACGTCGCGGCCTTGGTGAAGCTGCCGGCGGTACGCAAGAAGCGTGGCCAGTCGTGGTCGAGCGAGGAAGCCCGCCGGTTCCTTGAATCCGCCCGCCGTGACGGCGATCCGTTCTACGCCGGGTACGTTCTGGTCCTGGTGCTCGGCCTGCGTAAGGGCGAGGTACTCGGCCTCGTCTGGGACGATCTCGACTTCGAACGGGCAGAGCTGACGGTCGGCCTGCAGCTCCAGCGGGTCAGCCGGCAGCTTCTGCACCGGGAGACGAAGACAGCCCACTCTGACGCCACCTTGCCCCTGCCCGGTCTGTGTGTGACGGCGCTTCGGCTGCGTCAGGCCGGACAGGAGAAGGCGAAGGCTGACGCCGGAAAGGTGTGGCAGGCTGACCGGCTCGTCTTCACCACCGGTCTCGGCACACCGATCGAGCCCCGCAACTTCAACCGATCGTGGGACACCCGGTGCCGGAAGGCGGGCGTTCGGAAGATCACCGTGCACGACGCCCGGCGTACCTGTGGATCACTCCTGGCCGATCTCGATGTGCACCCTCGGGTGGCCATGACCATCCTCCGGCACGCCCGGTTCGCGATCACCATGGAGATCTATACCCAGGTCTCCTCGAAGGCCACCCGGGATGCCCTCAAGCGGCTCGGCGACAGCCTGGAGGGACCATGACCTACTGCTGTACTCCGCTGCAGTATGGGCATAAGAGAGGCCATGTCAATCGATGGGACATGGCCTCTGACCTGGTGGGCGATACTAGGATTGAACTAGTGACCTCTTCCGTGTCAACCCTGTTTGGAAGGGTTGGTAAGTGTCAGGGAGTGTCGTTGTCTGCGATGTGATGTGGTGGCCGTGCGTTTGTACGGCAGGATCTGTCAGCGGACGAGATTCGGCGCGCTGAGTTTTCGCTGAGGTCGATCATCTGGACGTGATCGGGTACTGTCGGGCTTGGGAATTGTGTGTCTGTTGTTGTATGGGGCACGGGAGCGTTTTAAGGCTATCAATGTCGCAAACGTTAGCCGGTATTTCTAGTTTGTATTAGGTACGGATTGTATTGTACCTGCGGTTAAGCCGATGCTTGTTGATTTCTGTTTGCCGTTACCGAACCATACGGTCGAAGTGAGCGTACAGTCGGTTGTTTTTTCCTCTTTCATGCATGCCGCGGCGCATACTCGAACCATTTCGAAATCGAAGTATAACGAGAATTGGTCGCCGGAATCTATTCGTGCTGGTAGTTTTCCCTTTCGAGGAATGTCTACGATTTGGATGTTACCAATTCCAATTCTCAGCTTGATTTCTGTTGCAGTTATTGGAATTCGGCCGAGGTTACGGATTCGGACGACCATAAAGCTGTTTGCTCCGTACTCGTGCCCGATAGGAATTCGTCTGTTATGCATTTCAAGTGGAATGAGAAACTCGTGATCGTCGAAGGTCACGGAGACCACTGCGATTATCTCTAGAGTAGGAATTGCACCGGTTCGGCGCCAAGATACGATTTGCCAGGTGAGACTAGCTATGGCGGCAATGAGTGCTAGTGTTGCAATGATTGGTCCGGCGACCTGGAGCCAGAAGGGCACCTGCATAAGGATCAAGTTTAACCGTTCTATGTGGGCCCTTATGTGTCAATGTTTTCTTGACGCCCAAATCCCGGTCTGGCATGTCGCACCCTGGCTGTCATCCCGTCGGCCATCGACCCCCCGTCGGGGAGCGGGCATGGCCCCGGCACCGCCACGGCCATGCGAAGGGCGACGAACGGCAGTCACGCTGGCGGTGCCGGGGCCGGGTCTGCTCGGCTTGCCCGGGTCGATGGCGGGTGGCACGGCGGGCGATTTGTCATCCCGGAGCCGGAGTGCCCCCGCCGGAGGCTCTGGGCCTTGCCGTTGATGGGGTGCGGGCGCCGCCGTAGCCGCACGGGCGTGCCCGGCCCCGCCGCAGCACCAGCGGAGGCGGGGACGGGTGGCGCATGCGCCACCCGTGCTGGCCGGCCGACGCCACGGTGCGCGCCGCGTCAGCGGCGCGCCTTGATTGAGTAGAGACGAATTCGGCAGTACAACGGTTGACTGGCCGGCCGCCGGCACCGGCGGGCTGGCTGGCTGAGCGATCGCGTCCGGGAGCTACGTGGTCGTGCGGCTCGGCTTACCTGACTCCCTGGACACGGCCTCGTAGGCCGCGCGGAGTTCGGCGGCCTCGCTGAGCCCTGCGCTTTCTGCGGCTGTCAGGATCTCGGCTGCACGCCATGCGCTAGACGGCACGATGCGTCCGGACTTCAACGCCGTGAGAGCCTGACCGGCGGCCTCGTCTAGATTCCCGTTCCCGACGAGAACGAGCGCCAGATCCAGCCGTGCGGTCGCCGTTCTGCGGGGCCGGACCCCACCGTCACGGCCGGATTCGAGTCGCTTCAGCACCTCGCGTGCGTAACCCTCGGCGGCCGGGTCACCGATCCATGACAGTGTTGTGACGGTGTAGGCGAGCTGCTTGGCCGGATCGTAGTGATAGTGATGCTCTGGTTGGTCGGGCACCGGTAGCGGAGACGCGAGTCGCTCGACTCGGTCTATCGCGTTTCGTGTCTCGCGCCGTTCTCCAAGTCTTGCCCAGGCTCGTCCTTCTTGCGCTGTGGCCTGAATGAAGGCGGAACCATCGCGTGGAGCGACCTGTTGGGCGCCACGCGACAAGTCGACCGCCAACCTGAACTGCCCTTCGGTCAGCGCGTCCCATGCCCGTGTTTCCAGGCACCATGCGGCGATCTCGTGGTGGCCCGTCTGTTCGGCAAGCGAAGCCGCGGTGGTCAACCGAGCTGACGCCGCAGATCTTAGACGCAGGTCGATTTCTGCGGTCGCGGCGAGCAGCGAAAGCCATCCGCCAACTACCAGTAGCCGTCGGCGCTGGTCAAGCGTTGCGCGCTTGTCGATGAGTTGGCCGACGTAACGGAGGTGGTGCCGGACGTCAGGCAGGAGCAAAGAGGGCGCCGTGTTCTGGTACGCGACTGCTAGGCGGTCGAACGCGTTTTCCAGGCCAATCAGGACCGTGGCGCCGACGTCGCTTGCGGAAGCTCGACGGGCAAGTTCGAACGCGTCGAACTCATCGTCGCCCGCGTCGTTTGATTGAGGATTCCGCACCGCGAGAGCAGCGAGTGTCCCGCCGCCTCCGAGGACATCGTCGAGTTTCCTGGCAAACTCGGGCGACGGATGACGGTCGCCGCGTTCGAGTTGGCTGATGTAGCCACGATGGCAGGGAATCAGTTTGGCGAGCTGCGCCAGAGACAGGCCGCGCTCCGATCGGAGGCGGACAAGCTCTTGTCCGAACACCCGCGTCACGACGGGACCTGTCGGCTGGTGTCGGCGACGTTGTCAGCCGACAGCTGGCGCCTTCCGTTTGCGATTCCAACTGTCCACGCTGGAATCGCGGCCGTGCCCGGTCGCCAAGATGCTCGGAGGGTTGTTGTCATGGAGTGCCTGTTAGGTAGCTCGTTCGCCTTGGGGGGTGCTGGATGGACGCTGCGGCATCTTTGCTCCTGGCTCGCGGACGCACCAAAGGATCGCGTTGCGCAGCCAGGTCGATCGGTCGGTTCCCAGGGCGCCGGTGATGACACCAAACCGCTCCCACAAGTCGTCCTCGACTCGCAGGGCACGGTGCGGTGTCTTGCCCTCTCCACGCTTGCGTGGCGCCATCGAAGTACCCCCTCACGTATGTACACGAGTAATGGTACCGCTCCGTTGACGCGTACATACACAACCGATTATTGTGTACATACACAATAGAGTGGCCCCGACGGGCGGCTACCCGTCGAGGCCAGTGCATCGGTCCACCGTATGAAGGGAAGTACACGATGCCTGTTCAGCGTACCTGTGCGTCTGCTCGTGGTACTGGTTCAGGCCGGTTGACACGGCCGTCCGAGGTTCAGGCGCTCCTGGCGGAGCTGGCGAACCTGCGGGACGTGCTGACCGGCATGGCTGATCGACTCCGTGACGTCGAAGTACACGTTGACGAGCTGACCCTCCCCGTTCCTGCATCCCTGCTGTCCGTCCCTGCTATCTCCGATCTTGCCCGCTACCGGTTCGGCACCGGTTCTGGGCGGGTTGTGCAGCTACGCGAGCTGCGGCTGTCACGGGGTTGGACCCAGGCCGGTCTCATCCACCGTCTGCGTTGCCTGGCCGCCCAGGAAGGCGTACGCGTGCCGGAACCCGACACGCTCAAAACGATGCTCTCCCGGTGGGAGAACGGTCGTTGTTCGGTCGGCCAGTTCTACCTGGTCCTGTTCGGCCGGCTCTTCGAGCAGCACCCGGCCACCGTCGCCGAGCCCGCCGTCGAGGCGGTGGCGGCATGACCACCATCGCGTCTGGAGAACTGCCCACGTTAGAACTGCCCACGTTCGGGGCGCTGCTGCGTGCACTGCGAACCGGGCAGGGTCTGTCGTTATGCCGGACCGCCCGGCTGGTGCCGTGTAACAAGGGCTACCTGTGCCGGATCGAACACGACAAGGCGATGCCATCGCCGACCGTGGCCCGGGCGCTGGACCAGGTCCTGTCCGCCGGCGGCGTGCTCATCGTCGCCCTGGACCGGCAGTTGGCCGCCCGGACGGCCAGGAAACGGCCGGCGCGTGCCGTGGCCCGCCCGGTCGACATTCGTCCCGGCCGTTACCGCAACGCTGCGGTGTTCACCCGGGTCGTCGGGCCACCCGCCGCCATGGCGGTGGCCGCATGACTACCACTACTGGTCGCTACGTGTGGCGGCAGCCGCGTCTGAACCGAGGCTGGGAACCGACCCAACTGATCGGCCACATGAAGATCGCCGCCCAGGGTGACGGGGTCACCCTGCCGGCCACCTGGCTCCTACTCAGGCTGGTCTTCTTGTGGGAGAACCAGCGGGCCGCTGTACCCGGCTACTACGCCACCCTGCTGCACCGGGTGTTCACCACCCCGGTCCCCCACCAGCACCCGGCGGTGAGCTCATGACCGCCGCCATGTTCACCACCCCGCCCATCGTGGTGGTCGACCGGTGGACCGGCCGGCAGGCATCCGCCCTACAGACCGCGCTGCGGCTGACCAACGAGGCCTTCGCCTATCGCCTCGGCGTGGCCGTACGCACCGTTGCGAAGTGGAACGCCATCCCGCACCTGGTGCCAATCCTCGAGCTGCAACGGGTACTCGACACCGCCCTGTCCCAGGCCCCGGCCGACGCGCAGCACCGGTTCGTGCTGCTGGCGGACACCACCG
>Ga0209382_10005253_pt1 | contig 16917 bp, 15 predicted proteins | sample SoiMetdeltSBSDD5_FD_187599 | JGI IMG/M metagenome (GOLD analysis project Ga0209382, IMG submission 187599) | Bulk soil microbial communities from a Populus tree surrounding site in Tennessee, USA - Soil MetaG P. deltoides SBSDD5 (SPAdes) (version 2) | ecosystem: Environmental > Terrestrial >...
TGGTGATGCAGCTCGGGGAGTTCAGAGTCGCAGGCAACGACGAGAAGCACTTCGGGCGGCCCACCGACATTGCGTGGTTACCCGACGGCACGTTTTTCGTGAGCGATGGCTACACGAATAGCCGCGTAGTCAAGTTCGACCGGAACGGCAAATTCCTGCTCACCTGGGGACAAAAGGGGAACGAGCCCAACGAGACGCGTCCAGGCTTCATGAATACGGTCCACGCGATTGCGGTGGACAGGAACCGGCGCGTGTATATCAGCGACAGGGCGAACTCGCGAATCCAGGTGTTCGACGAAAACGGCAAGTTCCTCGACGCGTGGCCGCGAGTCCGTCGGCCGTACTCCATCATGCTGACCGAAGACCAGCATCTATGGGTCGCCGATGGTACGACGCAGAAGTTCCTCAAGTTCGATCTGACTGGGAAGTTGCTGTACTCATGGGGCACGTTTGGCGCGTTCCCGGGCGGCTTCTGGGGTGTGCACCAGTTCCACACCGACAGCGAGGGCAATCTCTACACGGCCGATGTGCATGTCGGCCGGCCGCAGAAGTTCAGTCCCAAGAAGGGCGCGAACCCGGCGAACCTCGTCGGGCGGTACATGCGCGGCACGGCGACATCAACGAACTGAGGCACCAAGGAGAGCGACTGGGTAGGCGAGAGGCCGCACTGGCGACCTCTCATTGATCGTCGCGTTCAGATCAGAGTCATTTGACGTCATGCGCGGCGATGAATCGCACCGTCTTGTCGATGTCGTAGTGTCTGAAAACTCGGGCGGCACATTGGCGGCGCGTTCTTCGATCGCGTCCGGCTGGTGAGGCCAGGCCTGGACCTCTTCGTGGTCGATACGGCGCTGCGGCTCTCCGACAAGGTCGTTCCGATGTTGACCGACGAACTGGCTCGCCGTTCTGAAACGGTGCCACCGCCCTCCCGCGTCGAGAGGGAATTGTGGGCGCTCGGCCGGGATCTCTACATCGTGAACAGCCGGCATGATCTGATGACGAACATCGGGCGTGCCATTACAGAGGGTCTGCTTTCACAGCACCCGCCGCTCGTCTAGAGAAGGATCGGTATATGTGAGGTGAACAGTGCAATTCGAGCACTTCGAGTTCGGTGTCATCGATATCGACGGAGTAACCTACGAACACGACCTCGTCATCGATCGAGGCGTGATCCATCGCCGGAAGAAAAAGGCGTCCAAGAAGTTCCGCGAGACGTTTGGACATACGCCGCTGTCGGTGGAAGAAGAGATTCCGTGGAAGTGCACGTGCCTGGTCATCGGCACCGGGGCGTATGGCCGATTGCCTGTCATGGATGACGTGAAACGGGAGGCCAAGGACCGCGGGGTCACGTTGGTTGTGCTGCCGACGACAGAAGCCATCAAGGTGCTGCAGAAGCACCCGAAGAAGACAAACGCGGTCCTTCACGTCACATGCTGACTGACCCGTCCGGTACCCTCCCGGCCTACCTTCGGCTCGGCGGTGACGCGCTCGCCAGCCGCGCGCGTCGCGCCGTGGCCACCCTTGGGGACTGTCGTGCCTGCCCGCGCGATTGCGGCGTGAACCGTCTCGAGGATCGCTGGGCGGCGTGCAAGACTGGCCGTTACGCAGTGGTCTCGAGCTTCTTCCCGCATTTTGGGGAGGAGGACTGCCTGAGAGGATGGAATGGCTCGGGCACGATCTTCTTCGGGCACTGCAATCTGCGTTGCGTCTTCTGCCAAAACTTCGACATCAGTCAGGACATCAAGCCGGCAGCCGAGCGCGGATCGACGCCGCGCGAGATCGCCGACATGATGCTGTGGCTCCAGGCCCAGGGGTGTCACAACATCAACTTCGTCACACCCGAGCACGTGGCGCCGCACGTCATCGAAGCCGTCAGCATCGCCGCCGAGCTCGGCCTCCACCTGCCGATTGTGTACAACACGAGCGCGTACGACGCGCTCGAGAGCGTCGCCCTCCTCGAGGGCATCGTTGACATCTTCATGCCGGACTTCAAGTACTGGTCGGCCGAGCGGAGCAAGGTCTATCTGAAAGCGGCGGACTACCCACGCGCCGCCCGTGCTGCGATACAGGCGATGCACGCCCAGGTGGGCCCGCTCGTCGTTGATGAGGACGGGCTGGCCCGGCGAGGTCTGCTCATCCGGCATCTGGTCATGCCCGGCTGTCTGGACGAGACGAGAGCCATTCTCGAATGGATTGCCACGACGCTCGGCTCCGACACCTACGTCAACCTGATGGACCAGTACCATCCCGCCGGCAAGGTGGGTGAATCGGCGTATCCCGAAATTAACCGGACGTTGACCTCTGCGGAGTTTCGCGAGGCATGGCGCATCGCGAGCGACCTCGGGCTGCAGCGTCTGGACATCCGCCGCCCGCACCCGCGCCTGCGACGACGGATGCTGCTCGTGAGCGTATGACCCACAATACACCTCGGTGGCACAGGAGTTTGCCATGCCGGTCTATGAATTCGCCTGTCGTGATTGTCAGAAGACTTTCGAGATCTCAACACCAGCTCGGACGCAGCATTGCGTGTGAGCGACCACTTGCGCAGCGAAGGCGTCGAAGGACGCTGAGCCAGGAGGTGCGAACATGACGCAGACCACGAAGGACGCGCCCCAGGGCGCCGCTTCGGCGCAGGGCGTGGGCCCGGACACGATCAAAAGGGTTTCGCCCGACGAGGCGGCAACAATGTTCACGGGCGCCCAACGCGTCGTCATCGTGCCGGGGTACGGGATGGCGCTGTCCCACGCCCAGCACACAGTCCGGGACTTCGCCCACGTTCTCGAAGCCCGCAAGGTTGAGGTGACGTTCGGGATCCACCCCCTCGCGGGGCGCATGGCGGGGCAGATGAACATACTCCTGGCGGAGGCCGACATCCGCGACGACAGCGTGAAGCAGCTCGAGGACATCAACCCCACCTTCGCCGAGATCGACGTCGTCGTCGCCGTGGGAGCGAGCGATGTCATCAACCCGCTCGCACCGACGGCGCCTGAGTGTCCGCTCGCGGGCATGCCGGTCCTCGAGGTCGGGAAAGCCCGCCGCGTGCTGGTCGTCAAGCGCAGCACGGCAGCCGGATTCTCAGGGATGCCGAACCCGCTCCTGGCCGCCCCGAACACCGTCATGCTCCCCGGAGATGCGACCAAGGCCCTCCTTGAGCTGATCGCGTCGTTACTGCGCAGCCGGCCCCGCCGGGCCGAGCCCCGGGTAGGAACTGTGACCCATTGGCAGCAGATCTCCCCGCTGCTCGCGATCTTCCGCCTCATGCCGCAGGAGGGTGCGCGCTTCCCAGATTACAAGCCGGGGCAGTACATCGCCCTCCGCCGCGAGAGCTGTCGCCTGACCAAGCGCGTAGTCGGGCACGACGAGAAAGCCCACTTCATCCCGGACCTGGACGAGCGTGGTGTGCAGAAGCGCGGGCCCGTGACGCACTCCTACTCAATCTCCTCGGCGCCTTTCGAGACGCGGCGGGACGGCCACCTGGAGCTGTACGTCGTGCTCGAGGAGGACGAGTGGGGCTATGCGGGGCGCCTCACCGATTCGCTGTTCCAGATCCGCACCCTTGTGGACGACAAGGTGGGATACGTCGACCGGATCGTCGGCGACTTCACCCTCGACAAGCGCGCACGGGGCTTTCGCAACGTGGTCATGGTGGGCACGGGCACGGGCCTCGCGCCGTTCGCGGCCATGATCAAGCAGCTCCACCACGAAGCCGGAGAGGGCAAACGGGACGCCGTGCGCTACACGCTGTTCCATGCCAACCGCACTCCGGAGGAGTTGGCCTACCACAAGGAACTCCTCTCTATTCAGGCCGCGGGCTCGTTCGACTTCGCCTACGTTCCTTTGGTGAGCCGCCCCAGGGCTCCCGAGTCGCCCGGCCCGGGCCTCGGCACCGGGCGCGCCAACAACGTGCTTCGCCACCTTCTCGGGATGCCCCTCAAGGAAGAGGAGGACCTGCGTTCTGCCGGATCGGAGGGTGAGGCCACCGTGCGTGCGGCCCTTGAGCGGGTCGTGCGGCCCCGGCTTCCCGAAGGCGTCGAGAGCAAGCGGCTCCTCGAGCGCATGACTCCGGGCGAGACCGTCGTGCTGAACTGCGGCAACCCCGCCTCGATGAGGGACGTCCGCAGCATCGCCGAAAGCAATGGGATGCGCTTCGAGAAGGAGGACTGGAAGCACGACGCGTAGCGCTGAATCGAGTTCAGCCGACGCCATCGGCCACGAACTTCAGATTCGGCCGGTCAACGTCTGACCAGTGAGGCTGGGCAAGTCTTGTCAGTTCGCCCGATTACTCCTGTGTGGTCGCCATGTGGCGGGATCCAGCCCCGGTTTGATCAGGTCGCGGCGCACCTGGTGGGCGCAGTGGTGGGCGCACTTCATCCCAGTACGGCATCTATCGGGCGAACGTTAGCCGCGTTGGCATATTGCGCGCACCGGCGATCATTTGTCCGCGTAGTGTCTGAAAAGTCGGGCGACACCTTGGCGTAGACTGACTCGGTGATTCCGTTACAGATGCTCCTCGCGGCGGTGCTCGGATGCGTGAGCGCGAGCAGCGCGATGTGATCGCGTTTCTTCGCGAGGAAAACCGCACGCTGAAAACCCAACTGTCTAGACGCCGGCTGCAGTTAGACGATGCACAACGCCGACGACTCTCGGTACTCGTGCATCGACTTGGGTGCGCGGTCTTGCAAGAGGTGGCGACGCTCGTCACGCCGGACACGATTCTTCGATGGCATCGTGAACTGATTGTTCGGAAATGGACCTATGCCCGGCGGCGACCGGGGCGACCGAGCGCGCTCGGAGAGATTCGGCGCCTCGTCGTGACGCGCACACCTCGCTACGTCGCAGGTCCACAGCGTCCTGCCGGTCTTGATCGTCTACCGCTCACAGGCTACACGCCCCGACGATACACGTCCACACGATTCAACGTGCATAGCTGATGGGCCGCGTCCGCCGCAAAACGCCAGCGGCTTGGTCCAAACGGCTCTATCGAAAGTGACCCGGCGATGAGCGACCGGGCTGAAGGCATGCGCGCGTGCGCCGGGTCACTCCCGATAGAGTCATATCGTTTTGCGGGACTGACCGCGCCTCGTCCAGTGCGAGTCCTTTCAGCGGAATCGGTTCAGCATCGCCAGCGTAATCGACCTCGCGACTCTGTCCTTCCTCCGCGAGGCAAGAGACGACGCGCTCCGCCGCCAACGCGTCAGTCAGATTGACTTGGAGCTGACTGTTACTGAGGCTGGGCCGGCGCCGAGTAGTGCACCTGCACGATGACCCAACGGCCGTTCACTTTCTGATACACGTGGCTCTCCCAGCCCTTCGACGCGAAGGGCTGCCCATCCGCTCGCTTTGCCGCGAACGACCAGTCGAACACGGCCCATGCCGTGTCGCCGACAACCTGTACCGAGACGTCGCTCGACGTGAGGCGCCGTTCGCTGAACAGCTTCTGGAGGAAGTTGATGTACAGCCCGTTCCGCACACTGTCCCACCCCTTGAATCGACCGATTGGCGTCACGGCCTCGACCGTCGGGCCGTGCGCCCACACCTCGGCTGCCAGCGCGACGTCCGCAGCGTCGATCGAACTGAGGTATCTGTCCAATACCTCTCGGACGCGCGATTCCTCCGCGGTGATCTGAGAAGAGGTCCCGACAAACCCGTCGCATGCCGAAACAAGGAACGCTCCAATCGCGAGCACGATCACAAAAGCCCATCTCGGCATCAGTGCCTCCAGGCTTGCGAGTGTGCCCATTCGGGTGTGTGCGCGGATAGGAAAATTGGAACATACTCCGGTCGATGAACCCGGTAATTGCCGTCTATCGCGAGTTCGCACCGCATGCGGCGTTGCAGCCGTACATCCGTGCCGTCTTTTCGTTCATTCCCGGAGCTGAGGACGGTCTACTATCGCGGACGCGAACCAGTGAGTTCCTGGCCTTCGGAGGGGATGCCACCTGCCCTCCGGTTCTGGCGGACGGTCACGCCTCCTTGTCATTCACCCTCGGCGAGGTGTGCCATGCGGATGGTCGGTGGCGCGCGGCTCCCGCTCGATACTCCGGTCACATCGTGGGTGCAGTGACCCACGCGGATTTGTCAGAAGTGGAGAGGCCGTCGATGATCGGCGCGTACTTCCGCGCGGGAGGGCTCGCGGCCTTCACGAGCGTGCCGGTTGATGAACTCACCGATCGGGTCGTTCCTGTCCAGGACGTGTTAGGCCCAGCGGCGGCGAACGTTGAGGCCCGCCTGGCAGAGGCAAGTGAGGCGGTGCGCATCGACGCGTTGGAATCGCTGTTGATCGAGCGTCTTCGAGGGCAACGCCGCGCGACCGCATCAGTGGATGTGGCGGGCCTTGCCGCGTCGATCGAGCAGAGCGCAGGTCAAGTCACTGTGGAGCAGTTGGCCCACAAGGCCGGGATCTCGCGGCAGCACCTGACTCGTTTGTTTCGAGAGCGCGTGGGTGTTACGCCCAAGCTCTACGCGAGACTGGCCCGATTTCAATCGAGCCTTGCCTACGCGGCCGCCGGCGGGCAGGCGGATGGGGCTCACGCCGCGCTCGCACTCGGCTATGCCGATCAATCTCACTGGATCGCGGAATTCAAAGAGTTCAGCGGGCTCACGCCTCACTGCTTCGCCGCTCGTCGTTGGTTCCACCCGTTCGTCGAACGCGCTGTTCGCGTACAGGTGCGCCCGCCGGTCGCGAGAGGCGACGCGTCGTAGGACCGGAGCTGGCCGTCGCTCAGAGAACCACTGCGAGTTACTCAGGGCCGACCGCCGGAAGCACCCGAAGAACGGTTCATTCAAGGAGTTCGAGGAGCGGCGTGTTCTGAGCGCAGTTCACTTCACAGCAAGCGGCACAGCAGCCGCTTGGAACCGCGCACAGCCGACTATGCGATAGTGTCACCCGCGGCTCGTGGCTCACGCGGCGACGTTACCTTCAGGAATCGAAACGAAAGGCAAAGATCAGCATGCCTAGCGACAACGTGCTCAGCGCTGGCGCTGCTACTGCGGTCTTGGGTGTCTGGTGGGCCATTGACGCCTTTCCCCGACATCGGGCGATTCCGTCACGCGATTGGGACAAGGGATCGTTGTTGGCGTTGAATGTGGCGCACGGCTTTCAGTTGGTCGGCATGCTGGTCGGCTTTCTGGGCGTAGGACGCATCGATGGTGCCGATGCTCCTCTCCAGTTGTCCGGTTTGGGACTCATGGTCGCCGGCATCGCTGTTCGCTGGACGGCGATTCACACCTTGGGGGTCTTTTTCACGGGTCGCGTCCAGATTCGAGAAGGTCACACACTCATACGGACCGGGCTCTATTCGCGACTTCGTCATCCTGCGTATGCCGGCTCTCTGCTCGCTTACTTCGGTCTCGGACTGGTGTTCTCGAACTGGTGGACCCTGGCATGCAGCGTTCTGCCCTATCTACTCGCGATCGGCTATCGGATCCACGTTGAGGAGGCCGTCCTTCAGGAGACGTTCGGACCAGCCTACGCACAATACGCGCGGACGACAAAGCGCATCGTTCCCTGGGTGTGCTGAGGCACGGCCCTGACAACGGGCAAACGATGCGTGACCTGACTGATCCTATTGAGGGAATACTGCGCACGCCTTCCGTGTTCGCCGCGGAACGCCGAGGAGCCGCGACCGTCGTCCAAGTAGGTCCACCTCATCGGACCGTATACAAAGCCCGGTACCTGTTTGCGCGCGCGCTTCATCCGCGCGCGCTTGACAGGTGTGTGTCGTGTCGGGCCTCGCGCTCAGAACATCGCCAGAGGATTGACCAGCTCGCCGGTGCTGCCTGGCACGTTCGGCGGCGCGATGACCAGCAGGAACTCCCACTGGTTGAGCCGCGCGGCGGTCTGGGCGAGCTCGTCGAGCCGCGGGCCATCCAGCAGATGCAGCCCCATGGCCACGAGCGAGACGACGTGGTTGGCGCGCGGGTCCTCAGGGATCGAACGGATGGCGCTGGTGATGGACACGCCGCGCTCTTTCATCCACGGCAGGACCGAGATGTCCATCGAGCCTCCGAGCCCAGGCCGGTTGCCCTGCGGCGCCGGCGCGTTGTAGACGAACAGCGCGTCGCCAGGAGACACCTTCAGGCCGGTCTGCCGTTCCCAGGCTTCGAGGTCTTCGACGTAGGCGCGCGCTCCACGCGACCGCGACGGGTTTTTTAGACGGGTCATGTCGACGAGGATGCCTCGCGTCACGATGCCCTGCTTCACCGCTTCGGTGCCCAGCTTCGAGCAGCCCGCCTGGTCGCTGAACCCCTCGGCGAGCACGAACCCGTTGTACCACTTGCCCTGGTAGCTGGCGTGGCACAAGGCGTCGAGATGCGTCATCGGGCCGTGGACGTGGTACTCCTTGATGTCACTGCTGAAGCCGGGATTGCCCGTCTCGAGATCGGGGTCGGGAAAGGTCCGGAAGCGGATCTCGTAGAACGAAGACGCGTGGGAACGGCCGTCGCGTTTGGTGGCCTCTGGCATGGGCACGAGCGCCACCGGCTGCGCGAGCGAGACGACGAGGCCGCGTCGTGCCAGCGACTGCGCCTGCCGGCGCTTCTCAGGAGTGATCAGGTTCAGCGTCCCGAGCTGATCGTCCTTCCCCCAGCGTCCCCAGTTCGACAGCTCGGTCATCCAGCGCTGGACCTGGGCTTTAGTGACGTCCGGCCGCGGCGTCTCGGCCGCAGGCGTCTGCCGGGCGTGCACCGCCAGGCCGCAGCAGATGATGAGCACACCCGCGCCGATGGTGGGTTTCAGGATCATGTCGCTTTCTCCTGCCCCTATCGCTGCCCGTTCGGCGGACGCCACACTGTGCGGATGGAGGCGGGGCCACCTGACATCTGGATAGCAGGCCTTGCGCGTGAGCTTCTTCCCGTCGAATTCGAATACTTCGCTCTGCTTCTCGATCATGCATTGAATCACAACGGTGTTCGTCGCGGCCCGCGATTCGTCGCCCGTCACACTCCCTAGTGTTCCCTGAGGATGCAGAGGATGCGACACAAGAAATACTCGTTCGCACGGTAACCCGGCTTTCGCAATTCGACTTCCGTAGCAAACTCAAGACGTGGGTCTACCGCATTGCCGTCAATTACATCCTCGATGTGAAGAAGAGCGCCATCGAGCGAATGCACCTGACGTTCGAGCAGTTCGCCGACGACCTTGCCGACGGCCTGTCATCGACTGGGCCTGCCGACGCCGAGCGATCGCTTCTCGTCGAGGAAGTGAAGATCGGATGCACACTCGGCATGCTCCAGTGCCTCGACCGTTCTCATCGTCTCGCCTACGTTCTGGCCGAAATTTTCGATCTCGCCGGACCCGACGCGGCCGAGGCGCTGGATATCTCACCCGAACTGTTCCGCAAACGGTTACAGCATGCCCGTGCGGCGATCGAGTCGTTTACGCGGACGTACTGTGGACTCGCCTCAGACAGCGCCGCCTGTGCCTGTCACCGTCTGGTGTCGGCTGCGGAGCGCCTGGGGCGGGTTCGCTCGGATGCACTCGACTTTGCCCATAGGCCATCGTCCTATCACGAGACCCGCAACCTGATTCGCCGTGTGGAACGTGCGCGATGGGCGCTGGAGGTTCACCGCACGAGCCACCCCAAGACCTCTTCGATCGACTTTGCGCGCCGGCTGGCCGAAGGACTTGGCACAAAACCCGACTGACACTCACGCGACTGCAAATGGATTTCCTGGGCAGGACAGTAGATGGTTCTGTAGGCCTTCACCTTCTCGGCTGGCGTCAACCCTTCTTGTGCGCGAGCGACCGCTATTGCGAGTGCCGTCTCGAAACTGCAACTCACCCAGAACGATAGATCATAGTTTCGCTGGAACTCACGCTTGGAGTAGGTCATCGGCGAGCCGCTTTGTGGCGCCGGATCGGAACAACCTGCCCGAGTCGCGCGTATCCAGGGAAACATGACGGTCACAGCCGTCCCGACTCGACGGCCGATGCGCCTCTGGCCCGGCATCGCCATCGTGGCGCTGGTGTGGCTGACCAGGGTTGCCGCTCCACTCGTGGGCGTCGATCCGTGGACGGAGTTCCTGCTCAGAGTCCTCGGCGGCTTCGCGGGCGCACTGGCCGTCCTGATCTGGTGGCTGGGCTTCAGCCGTGGCGTCGTGGTTGGAGCGCGTGGCAGTCGTCGCCGTGATCGTCGGTGTGCTGGCGGTCACGCTGGCGCTCGGCCACCCGTCAATGTTCGTGTGGGTGCTGTGGTACGCGGCTCCGGTCCTGAGTCTCGCCCTGGTCGTCGGAGCGCTGGTCGGCCGCTCGCAGAACGACCGGAAGAGGCTCGTGGTGATGGCGGTGGCCATTGTCCTCCCGGGTGTGGCCGCGCTGGTCCTTCGCATCCCGGGGGTTGCCGGTCAAGGCGTCGCGGCGTTCGCGTGGCGATGGACCGAGACTGCCGAGCAGCGTCTGCTGGGACGTTCGGATGAACCACCGGATGCGACCGTTCGCGAACCGGTGGTGGGGGATGCGCCACCAGCCGCCGTGACCTCAGCTCCGAAGCCGGATTCGTTGGTGGACGCCGCCGCTCCGGCACAGCCATCGGCAGCCACTCCGGCACAACCGCCGGCAGTGACCCCGGCGGAGAACGCAGTGCGACTGATTCGCTGGGCCGGGTTTCGAGGTGCCGATCGGAATGGAACACTTCCAGGCGTACGGATAGACCCGGATTGGGCCGTCTCGCCGCCGGTCTCACTCTGGCGGCGGCCAGTCGGACCGGGGTGGGCGTCCTTCGCGGTGAGGGGCAACGTCTTCTATACGCAGGAGCAGCGGGGCGAAGAGGAGATCGTCAGCGCCTATAGCCTCTCCACCGGTGAACCGGTGTGGCGGCATCGCGATCGCGTGAGGCTGAACGACCCGATGGGCGGCCCAGGCCCACGGGGAACGCCGACCCTCGCCGGCGATCGTGTGTACACGGTGGGTTCGACCGGGATTCTCAACGCGCTCAGCGCGGAGAGCGGCTCGGTCGTGTGGTCGCGCGATCTGCGAATGGATCTCGGTACGACCATCCCAACCTGGGGCTACTCGAGCTCACCACTGATCGTCGACGACCTCGTCGTGGTCGCAGTCGGCGGAACGTTGGCTGCGTTCGCCCTCGGCGACGGGCAGCCACGCTGGGTTGGTCCAGCAGGTGGCGACAGCTACAGTTCGCCGCAGCCGGCCACTATTGACGGCGTTTCGCAGGTGCTGCTTCCGACCACCACCGGGACGACCAGCGTCGCGCCGGCGACCGGCGAGGCGCTGTGGACGCACCCGTGGAATACGCGTCTGCCTTTGTTGCCGATCGTCCAGCCCGCCGTGCTCGATGGCGGCACTGTGTTGATCGGCGACAACAGTTCCGGGCTGCGCCGGCTCGCCGTCAGTCGCCGCGACACCGCGTGGATCGTCGACGAGCGGTGGGTCTCGAACCGCCTCAAACCGTACTTCAACGACTTCATCGTTCATCGCGGCCACGCCTATGGGTTCGATGGCGCTATCCTCGCGGCGGTCGATCTGGCGAACGGCGAGCGGACGTGGAAGGGGGGCCGCTACGGTCAGGGGCAGCTCGTGCTGCTGCCCGATCAGGATGTGCTGCTCGTAGTAACGGAGGACGGCGATTTGGCGCTGGTGAAGGCGGTGCCAGACGCATTTACCGAGATCGCCCGGGTTCCTGCGCTCTCGGGCAAGACCTGGAACCATCCAGTCCTCGTTGGCGACATTCTCCTGGTTCGCAACGGCGAAGAGATGGCCGCCTTTCGACTTGCGCTCGTCCGCTGAGTGTGACGCGATGGGGACGCGAGCGAGTTCTCAAGTGCGGTTTGACAACTCGAGAAACAGGAACTCGGGGCCTATCGTTAACGCTTGAGGGTCAGCTCCACCAGCGTCGCGGCTGCCGCCTCGCGGTCGAGTTCGCGGCACGTGGCAATCAGGCGTTCGAATTGCGAGGCGGGAATCGGCAGTCCTGGAATCACGCCTCGAATGCGACGCGCCTCTTCATCGAAGTTCCAGATGAACTCACGCCCCGTCGCCTGCTTCGTGTAGCTCTTGCCGTCCTTCGTGAAGATCGTGATTCTGGGACCGAAGAGCGTCATCTGGTGTGACGGAATGATCGTGACGCGTTTCATCAGCTCCAGTACTTCCGGTGGGTCCGGTGTGCCAGGAAGCATCGGGAACCCGCGCTTCACGACGCCATAGGCACTGTAATACCTCGTGCCGCCTCGTCGCGGCTCGCCGATGTCCTCGCGCTGCGTGGGGAACGCCGGGCTGGGATACTGCGTCTCCAACCAGTTCACGATTGCCTCGACGCGATCGACATCTTCGTAGCGGATGTTGTGCTCTTCGCACAGCCGTGCCGTGACATCGACGTGCGCGATGTTGTAGCCGGGAATCGAATAGATCCGGTACAGCGTCTCGAGGATCGTCCACGACGTGCCGAGATCGCGGGTGAGGGTGTCGAGGCTCGTGTGCGTCAGCCCTGTGAAGCTATGCGTCAACTCCCCGGTGTTGTTGCCGGCAAACGCGCGGTAGAAACCGGCCGGGCCTTCGAGCACCGCCTCGCCACCGCCGACCGGGCCCCGTTTTGCTAGCGCCACGGCCAGCATCGCGTTGCGCACCGCGGCGCCTTCTCGCAGCGCTCGGCTCTCGAGGTTGGCGCCCGCCAGATTGGTGCAGAGCGAGATGACCGCATGGACCTGGTCCTCGTTGAACCCCATGATCTTCGCGGCCGCGATCGCGGCTCCAAAGATGCTGAACACCGGCCCCGCGTGAAATCCCCGGGCCATGACGGTCGGGATCCACTCTGCCGCCATGCGCTCCATCACCTCGTAGCCCGCCACGATTGCGGTGATGAACGTTCGCCCCGATGCCCGTTCGGTTTCAGCCGCGACGAGGGCGCCTGGGATGATCACCGTGCCCGGATGCGTGAGCATGCGGAACGTGTCCCACTTGCCACCGGCGAACATCATTTCTGCGTTCGCGAATGCCGCGCCGCCTTTGGTTGCCTTGGCGCCGGAGACCATGATGGTTCCGCCCGCTTTAGCCCCGCCTTCTTCGTCGATCACGAACTCGATCGCCTGCTTGCCCGCGGGCATCTGCGAACCGACGAGCGCCGACGCCACGTTCTGCAGCGTGAGCCCCTTCGCCCGGTCGACGACGTCCGGGGGAAGATCCTCGTAGCGGAGCCGGACCACCCATTCGGCGAACTGACGGCTCAGTGACTTGGACGACGCATTTCGCGCGGCACCGCGCGCCTGTTGTGGGCTTGTTGCGAATGCCGACGGTTGGATGCCGATGCCGCCCGCGAGTGCCATGGTCGCGAACATGGACTCCTGCAGGAAGCGCCGGCGTTCGTGTCGAGAAGAATGGTTTGTCATGATTGACATCCTGCAGTCAGCACTACTGCCTCAGTCCGAAGGCATACAACGCGTTGCCGGCGTTCACCGTGACGTACTGACGTCCGCCGATGGCGTACGTCATCGGGCCCGACTGCACCTGGCCGCCGGCGGCAAATTTCCACAGCAGAGCGCCAGTACGCGCGTCGAGTGCATAGAAGTCGCCCTCACGCCCGCCGCTGAACAGCAGGTCTGACGCCGTGGTCAAGATGCCCGCGTCGGTGAAATCGGTCATCTTGTATTCCCACCGCTTTTCGCCCGTGAGTGGATCGAGAGCGAGAATCGCGCCGTAGCCCTCGTCTTCGGTGCGCAGGTTGTTCGTCGCCGTTCGCAATCCCTGCGCATCGGTCGCTCGTCCCTCTCCGCCACCAAAGTACTGTCCTTCGACATACGTCTGCGGCCGTTTGATGAACAACGATGCGTAGTTCACCCAGGCTGGCACGTAGAGGAGTCCCGTACGCGGACTGTACGACGGGTTATACCAGTTCGTGGCACCCTGATTACCCGGATACACGATCGTGCCTTTCGGCGTCGGCTCCTGACCTGGTACGCGCTGTGGTCGACCATGTTCGTCGAAGCCATCGGCCCACGTCACCCGGACGAATGGCTTGGCTGAGAGAAACTGGCCCGTGCCGCGGTCGAGGACGTAGAAGAAACCGTTCCGATTCGCCCACAACATCAGCTTCCGCGGTTTGCCCTGCCACGGGAGATCTGCCAGCACTGCGATCTGCGTGGCATCCTGATCGAACTCGTCGTGCGGCGAGAATTGGTAGTGCCATTTCAACTGACCGGTGTCGGCATCGAGTGCCACCACCGACGCGGTGTAAAGGTTGTCGCCCGGACGCGAGTCGCCGTTTCGATCGGGGCCCGCGTTGCCAATGCCCCAATACGTCAGATTCAGATCGGGATCGTATGAGCCAGTCACCCAGATCGAGCCGCCGCCCGTCTTCCAGGAGTCACCGCCCCAGGTCTCACCACCGCGTTCGCCGGGTCCCGCCACTGTGTTGAAGCGCCAGACCTGCTTTCCCGTCCTGGCGTCGAATGCGGCCAGGAACCCTCGTATCCCGTATTCACCGCCCGCCGGCCCGACGATGACCTTGTCCTTCACGACCAGGGGAGCCAGCGTCAGGCTGTAACCGGCCTCTGGCCGCGCCAGCGCAACATCCCAGATGAGACGTCCGCTTTTCGCGTCGACGGCCACGAGATGGCCATCGATCGTCCCCATGAACAGCGTGTTGTCGAGAATCGCCAGCCCGCGGTTGACGCGGCCGCAGCACAGCCTCGCCAGCTGCGACGGCTGATGCGAGTACACCCAGAAGATCCGTCCGGTTGCCGCATCGATCGCGACGATGTCATTCGGCGGCTGCACCGTGTACATCACGCCGTCGATGACAAGAGGGGTTGCCTCGAATTTCTCGAGCGAGCGAGCCTGGAAGACCCACTTGAGCTCGAGATCACGGACGTTTTGCGGGGTGATCTGCGTGAGCGTGCTGTAACGATGGCCCGAGTACGTTCCGGAGTAGGTCAGCCAGTTGTGCGGTTCGGCACCGGAGCGCAACAGGCGATCGTAGGACACTTGTGCGTGCACGGCCGCACTACTCAGGAGGACCACTATCACCAGAATGCGCTTCATCATGGCCTGATCGACCTGGTGCCTTTGAGCGTTACGAGGTAGCCGACCAGATCGGCGAGTTCCGGCGCCGTCAGCCGGCCGCGATACGACGTCTTCGGATTGCTCTTGATGATGGTCATTTCCCGAACGTCGGACTTGTCGAATGCGCGCAACTGCTCTTGTGAATCCAGGAGCAGGAGAGTGAACGTATCGTGATTCAGCAGGCGGCCGGTGATCGTTGCGCCATCGCGAGTGACGACACGCGCCGTCCGGTTCTGCGGTCGCACCTCGGGGGCCGGATCGACCAGCGCTTGTTCGAGCTCGGACACCCGTCGAAGGCGTCCGATGTCAGTAAGGTCCGGACCGAGTCGAGACCCGTTTCCCTGAACCTGATGACAGGTCAGGCATTGACCGCGGCCTCGAAGAGAGCCTTGCCGCGGGTGGCGTCGCCGGTTGCCGTCGCCTTTGAGCCCGTCGTTGCCATCGACCGGAGGTAGGCCACGATCAGCAACGCCTGCCGGTTCGTGTAGTTGCCCGGTGGCATCGCGGTTCCAGGTATGCCGCGACGAATGATGTCGGCAAATTCAGCGTCCGACGATGCGCGGCGGAACTGCCCGTGACCGAGATCCACCCCGGGCACGGCGTTGCCATCCGGGCCATGACAATTCGTGCAGGCTCCGAGGTACAACCGCTGCCCGTCTTCTACGTCTGCCGGTGGGACCACCGGCTCTTGCGCGCGGACGGCAGTAGGCTGCCGCGCGCCGGAAGCAATCAGAACAACGATCAAGGAGCATCGAAGCAGCGCCATCCCAGGCCGTCGCGGTCGACGCCGCCGAATCATGTGCCGCACGTCCTCAAACCGATGCGAGGTCGAGCTTCCCCGTGCTGTCGCCCAGTTTCTCCACCGACACGCCAACTCTGTCCAGCACCGACAACAGCAAGTTCGTCATAGGGACGTCCTGACGCTTGATGTGGCGACCGGAATTGATGCGGCCAGCCCCTTTGCCAAGGATCAAGGTCGGAATGTCGTGGAACGCGTGCTGGTTCCCGTCTCCCATCGCTGAACCGTAGACGATCAGCGAAGAATCGAGCAGCGACTGATCGCCATCGCTCGTTTCGTGGAGCTTGTCGAGGAAATAACGCAGGACCTGCATATGATAGACGTCGATCTGCACCTTCTGCTCGATGAGCTTCTGGTCGTTGCGGTGATGCGTGATGATGTGATGTTGCTCCGACTGTCCGAGCTTCCTGAAGACCTGGCCACTCAGCTCGCGCCCCATCATCAGAGAGAAGACGCGGGTCGTATCCGACTTGAAGGCCAGCACCTGGAGATCGAACATCAACTTCGCGTGCTCTTCCCAGTCGGTGGGAATCTCGGAAGGTCGATCGGGCAGTTCCACGACCGACTCCGTCTGCCCTTCGCTGCGCGAGATACGCTGCTCTATCTCGCGGACCCCGTCGAGATACTCGACCAGCCTGATCCGATCCGACGCACCCAGACGCTGTTGCAGGCGACCAGCATCGTCGGCCACTGAATCCAGGATGCTGGCGTCGGTCCGCCGATCGGCGCGTCGCTGGTCGACACTCCCGCCCGATCCGAACAGCCGCTCGAACACGATCCGTGGATGTGATTCCATCGGCACCGGTGTCTTCTCGTCCTTCCAACAGAAGGTGCTCGTGAAGAGACAGGTGCTGCCATCGCATGCGAAGGCGCTCGGTTGTTCGAGCGCCATCTCCAGGGACGGAACCAGCGTCTGTTTTCCAATTGTTCGTGCCGCGATTTGATCTGCTGTTGGCCCGAGGCGCACCTCGGCCCCGACGGTCGTCACCGCCGTGGCGTGAACGCCGCTCAACCACACTGCGCCAGCGCGCGGGTGCGGAAAGCTGCCGTCGCCTTTCGAGGCCCCTTCTTTATGGGCCAGGCCAGTCATGATCATCAACCGATCGCG
>Ga0209382_10005254_pt1 | contig 16915 bp, 12 predicted proteins | sample SoiMetdeltSBSDD5_FD_187599 | JGI IMG/M metagenome (GOLD analysis project Ga0209382, IMG submission 187599) | Bulk soil microbial communities from a Populus tree surrounding site in Tennessee, USA - Soil MetaG P. deltoides SBSDD5 (SPAdes) (version 2) | ecosystem: Environmental > Terrestrial >...
CGACCTCGACGCCGAGCCCGCGCAGGCTCGCCCGCAGCATCTTGCGCCTCTGGCCGAAGGCGTGCGCCGTCACCCGCTCGATGTCGGCCGATCTGATCTCCCCGTTGGAGGCAACGCCGGGAACGATCTGCACGAGGCTCGATGTCACTTTCGGGGGCGGCGTGAAGGCGCGCCGGTCGATGTCGAACAGCTTCGTCGCACGCGCCCGCCATTGCGCCAGCACCGAAAGCCGCCCGTAAGCCTTGCTGTGGGGCGAAGCCGTGATCCTGTCGGCAACCTCCTTCTGAAACATGAGCGTCATCGACTCATACCAGGGAGGCCACGGCTCTTCGTTGAGCCAGCCCGTCAGGAGCGGAGTGGCGACATTGTAGGGTAGGTTGGCGACGATCTTGGCCTTACCACGCGCCAGCGTGCGCCAGTCGACCTCGAGCGCATCCCGGGCGATGATGCTGAGGCGTCCGGGAAAAGCCGCGGCGATTTCCTGAAGCGCCGGGATGGCACGCGCGTCCTTCTCGACGGCGATCACGTGGTGGGCGCCCTCGGCGATAAGGGCGCGGGTCAGCCCGCCAGGACCAGGGCCCACCTCGATGATGCTGTGGCCGGAAAGCGGGCCCGCTGCCCGCGCGATCCGCCGCGTGAGATTGAGGTCGAGCAGAAAATTCTGTCCGAGACGTTTGCGCGCCAAGAGACCATGACGCGCGATCACCTCCCGCAAGGGCGGCAGGGGCTCGTTCATGAGCGTGTCTGCTGCGCGTGCTTCGCCATTTGCGCCGCAAGGTTGATGGCGGAGATGAGGCTCATGGGATTGGCAGCGCCGGTGCCGGCAAGCGAAAGCGCCGTGCCGTGGTCGGGTGATGTGCGCACGATCGGAAGACCTAGCGTTGCATTGACGCCTTCGTGGAAGCCCAGCGTCTTGACCGGGATCAGCGCCTGGTCGTGGAACATGCAGATCACGATGTCGAACTTGGCTCTTGCCTCCTCGTGAAAGACGCTGTCGGCTGCAAGCGGCCCTTCGACGTCAAGCCCCTCGCGCCTGAGCTTATCGATCGCCGGGCCGATCACCGATTGTTCTTCCCCGCCGAGCGCTCCGCCTTCACCGGCATGCGGATTGAGCCCGGTGATCGCGATGCGAGGCGAGGCGATCCCGAAATAGCGCTTTAGATCATGATTGACGACGCGCGTCTGACCCACGATCATTTCCATGCTCAGGACTTGGGCCACCTGCCTCAAAGGGATGTGCACTGTCAAAGGCACGGTGCGAATGCCGGGGGCGGCCAGCATCATGACGGGTTCTGCTGCAAACCCCTGCGAACGGATGAGCCACGCGATGAAATCCGTATGACCCGTATGTTTGAATCCCTGTCCATAAAGAGCCTTCTTGTGAATGGGATTCGTGACGAGGGCGCTGGCTTCTCCTTTGAGTGCCAGTTGCACCCCCCGCTCGATGGAGCCGACGACGGCGCTTGATGTTTCCGCGATGATTTCACCGGGTCTGGGCTTGCCGGAAACCGGCATGTGAAGAACGGGGAGCGCCCGGCCGAAAAACGAAGGCGTCTCCCCTGGCGCCTTGATCGGCGCAATCTCCATGGCGAGGCCCAGGAGCTTCGCTCTGGCCTTGAGGAGCTCCGCATCGGCGATGACGAAGAAGCATGGATCTTGCGCTTCCTTGAGGCTCAGCCAGGCCAGGAGGGTGATGTCAGGCGCAATCCCGGCAGGTTCTCCCATCGTCAGCGCGATGGGCTTCGAGCCCGCCTTCATCATTACTGCGTCTGGTTCTCGCGCAGCGACGGGTCCTTGTAGTCTATGAGCGCAGTCCGTCTGAGTTCGCGGATGTATTTGTCCTCATACACTTCGTACACGTGCTCGACGAGCATGCGCTGGACCTGCTCCCGCGTTGGGCCCTGGGGCGCAATCGTGCGCTTGCCGCAGAAAGCGATTAGCTGAATTCCCTGTTTTGCCCGCATCGGTCCGACGAGCTTGGAGGTGCCCGATTTTTCCAGCACCTCGCGCATCTTCTTGGGCATCGTGTCCCCTGGTACCTGGAAGAGCTTGCTGATGTTCACGTTGAAGATCCCGGACACCGCATCGTCGAGCTTTCCGCAGCCCGCGTAGTTCTTCTGGATTTGCCGCGCCTCTAGTCCGCGATTCTGAATGAGCTGGTCGGCGAAAGGATCCTGGAAATCAATCGGCAGCACGACCTCGCGCAGTTCATAGACGAGGACCGGCTGCAAGCGGGGATCCTGCTTGAGCGCCTCCATTTTCTTGTCGACGTCGGCATCGTCCACCTTCGGCGTGATCTTGTATTTGGCGATAAGGACCCGATTGAACGACATATTCGTCCCGATCTGGGTTCTCAGCGCCTTGATGCTGATACCGACCGACTTTAGCTTCGCCGTAAGCCCCTCCACCGTCGTTCCCGAGCCCTTTGCCAGCCGCTCGATGGCGCGGTCGAGCTGTTCATCCGACAGTGTGGCCTTCACCCGCTTCGTTTCATTCCGCTTGAGGATGTCGTTGATGAGAAGCTCCAGCGCTTCCTTGCGGCTCAGTTTCTTTCCGCTGCCTAGAACGCTGGTGAGCTTCATTCTCTGCTCGACGTCGAAGCTCGTGATGGGCTGGTCGTTGACGACGGCAAGCACGGCGCGGCTCTCCGTGGCGGCCACCGCCTGCGGAGCGAAGACGGCGAAGCCCGCCAAGGCGAGGCCGCATAAGCTCGAAACGAAGTGAGATTTACGAGGGATTGTCAGGCTCATGGCTGTATCGTGCGCCGATTTTGCTGTGGGGCAGGGCCATCGCACAAGATTATGGCGACTACTGGCCGAAATCGTTGCTGAGACCCTTGAATTTGACGGTGAACATCACCGAATGGCTCTTGTCCAGGTCACCGTCGTCTTCATTGTCGTTGCTGACATAGGCGACCTTGAAATTGAAGCAATCGCAGTTGAAGGCCAGGCCAATCGTTTCATAGGTCGACATGTCCTGCTCGAAATCATAGCGCAGCCCGCCGAACACGCTCCATCCGCCGATGAGCTGCAATGTCGCATAGGTCCAGGCTTGAAGCTCCTCGGTCGGCCGGCCATATTCTGCCGCCTCCTCGACGTCGCTCAAGCCCCCGCTCAGCGTCCAGCGGTCGAAGATCATGTCGGCTCCGGCGTCCTGGACGGCTGGCTGGAGGCTGTCGTGGTCGAAGCGCGCCTGATAGGTAAGCCGCAGATGCTCCCAGGGTTGGAACGCAATCGCGGTCACCAGATCGGAATGCGCGTCCTCGAGGCCTGAGCCCTTATCAAAGCTGTTCTCGCCCGAGAGATGGAACGACTCGCCGATGCTCGCGCGCAAGAACCCACCATTGTTCATGAGATAGCTGTAGAGCACGCCGGCATTAACGCGCGTTCCGCCCTCATAGCGGTCCTCGCCCGAGAACTTCTGGTGCAGGAACAGATTGGTGGTGTCAAAGTTGAGATCGATGGCATCCTCATTGCCGATCTCGTCCTCGTCGGTCTCGTCGCTTGAAGAGATGAACTGCCCCACCGGCGTCACGACATGCTGGCCATAGGCCGAGCCGTGCACGAATGGCCATCTCAGATCAAGGCCGGCTGAAGGCAATATGCGCGACGTGTTGTGATCGGACTGCGTGCCAAGAAGATCTTCGTCCGGCAGTTCCTCGTTGTAATAGACATCGGCCCTGAGCCGGGTGAAGGGCGTGACGAGGGTTCCAATGTTCGATACGAATTGCCGCTGCCAGTGCAGCGTCGTCGTGGCGCGGGCTTGCTGCTCGCCATGAACGACGCCTGGATATTGCGTGATTTCGCTGTCTTCCCGAGAGAGGTTGTAGACCGACGATTTGATGCCGAGCTCACCTCCCAATACTGGCGTGTCGAACGTGTAGTCATGCTCGATATAGGGAAGCGCCACGGGACTGAAATCGCCGTTCTCGACGATGAGATTGCGGAAATGCATCGCCCGGGCCCGGAAAAAATTGCGGTCGTCGATGCCAGTGATGAATCCCTCGCTGATGATCTCCTCGCGCGAATCGATATTGTAGCGGCGCATGAAGGTATCGTCCGACATGGCCGTTGCGTCCCACCCCCAGGTCCAGTTCTTGTTGATCGAGAATTTGCCGGCAGTATGGAGCGAACCCCGCCAGCGCCGGTCACCGGGTTCCTCTATGTCGGTATTGAGCTGATAGATGCCGGCACCGTCGACAAAATATTCTCCTGTTTGAGTGCGCTGGCGCCATAGCGCCCGCGGCATGATGCCTTGATCACTCGTGATCAGCGGCAGGAAGGTGATGTCATAGCTCGGCGCCAGCGCCCAGTAATAGGGTATCATCACGCCAACGCCGATGTCCTTCGACAACGAAACTTCCGGGGTCAGGAACCCCGAGCGGCGCTTCACCGTGCCGTCCGTATGGGCGAATTCGGGCAGCCAGAAGATCGGCACGCCCGCGAACTCGAAGGTCATGTCCTTATGCCGGATCTCGTGCTTTTCCTTGTCATGGATGGCGACTTTCGACTTGATGCGCCACAAGGGCGTGCCGTCCGCAAGCACGCAGGTCTTGCAACCCGTATAGGTGGCCCGATCGAAGATGGTGATCACCCCGTCCTGCCGGCGGGCGTATTCGGCCGTCACCGTGGCGTCGTTCGTCAACAGGAGGCGCAGATGTTCGGCGAAACCGTCGCGGAACTTGTTCTGCAGCACGAGAAGGTCAGCCTCGAGAATGTTGCCGCCCGGCTCTCGCAGCCTGATTTGGCCGGTCGCTCGCAGGATGTCTCGTGCCTGGTCATAGCTCACGTTGTCGGCCACCATCACATAGGGGCCATAGACGAGAACGACCCTTCCCTTGGCCGTCGCGACTTTCGTATTCGAGTTGTAGGTGAGCGTGGTCGCGATGACCTGCACGCGCGTGCCGGCCGGCGGGCGCTGGATGTCGAACGCCGGCTCATCGATGTTGATATCGGCTACAGGCATCGAGATGGCATGTGCCTCATGAGCCAGGAAGAGGCACAGGACGCTGCTAAGGGTGATCAGAACTGCCCCTGCGGCAACACGCATCGCAGGCGCGGGAAGGCACAGCTCCCCACGCTGAGCTCGGCGCACTGTGAACGATAGCCGCAAAGCTCCCCGCCTCCTTGAAGACAGCCCGGTTGCCGCATCGGCCCCGAGAGAGTAACCGGGTGATCACGCTACATTACGCTTTTTTACTCGCAGAGCGGGCGGAACGGAAGCGCAAAAATCGCGACAAGTCATAAAGTTACCCGCCTTGCCGATATAATAGACGTTGACAAGTGCGATTCGCGAGGCCTCGTTGCGCATGAGCGGCAAAGCGGCTAAATCCGCAGGAAAATGGCCAGATTCCATCTCTTCCTTCGAACGCTTCCATGAAAATCAAATTCGCCTCCGCCCACATTCCAGCCGCCGCCCCGCTCGTCTTGCTTGTGTCCTCAGGCCCCAAGCTCGCCGGCGCGGCATCGGCGGTAAACGAAAAAGCCCAAGGCTATATCGCCAAGGCCATCAAGACGGCCAGGTTCGAGGCAGGCCGCGAGCAGGTGCTCGACCTCCTCGTGCCTGGCGGCGGAAATCTGCGCCGGGTGATCCTCGCCGGACTAGGCGATGAGGCGAAGCTTCAGCCGCGTGACCTCGAATATGTGGGTGGCGCCATTTGCGGCGCTCTGCAGTCGGCCAAGATTGAGGAAGCGGCGATCGCCGCGGATGGGATAGGCCTCGATTCGCTGCCTCCGGGGGAAGGTGCGGCCCTTATCGCCTCGGGTCTCCGCCTCAGGCAGTATGCCTTCACAAAATACAAGTCGAAGAAGCCCGACGAAAAACCGCCGGTCCGCGCCGTGAGCATCCACACTGCGCAAGCGGCGGCAGCCGAGGAGCGCTACCGGTCCTATGGGGCCGTGGCCGAAGGCGTTCATCTCGCCCGCGATTTCGTCAACGAGCCTGCGAATGTTCTCAATCCTGCGGAGTTTGCCAGGCGTGCGAGCGAGATCCGGAAGCTTGGCGTCAAGGTTGAGATATTGACGCCGAAGGAAATGAAGGAGCTCGGCATGGGCGCGCTCCTGGGCGTGGCCCAGGGTTCCGCCAACGAGCCGCGCCTCGTCGTCATGCGCTGGACGGGCAAGAAGGGCGAGCCGCCCGTGGCCTTCATCGGCAAGGGCGTTACCTTCGACACGGGCGGCATTTCCATGAAGCCCGCTGCAGGCATGGAAGACATGAAGGGCGACATGGGAGGTGCCGCATGCGTTGCGGGCCTGATGCATGCACTCGCGGCGCGCAAGGCGCGAGTCAACGCCGTTGGCGTTATCGCCCTCGTGGAGAACATGCCGAGCGGCAATGCCCAAAGGCCGGGCGACGTCGTCACCTCCATGTCCGGCAAGACCATCGCCGTACTCAACACCGATGCCGAGGGCCGCTTGATCCTGGCCGACGCGCTCTGGTATGCGCAGAAGCGCTTCAAGCCCAGGTTCATGATCGATCTCGCGACCTTGACGGGGGCCATTCTCATTGCCCTGGGCAAGGAGCACGCCGGGCTGTTCTCCAACAATGACGAACTCGCCGATCGCCTCCTCAAGTCCGGCGCCGACACGGGCGAGAAGCTCTGGCGCATGCCGCTGGCCGGTGAATATGATCGCTTGATCGATTCCGATATTGCCGACGTCAAGAACATTGGCGGGCGCAATGCGGGCTCGATCACTGCCGCCCAGTTTCTGCAGCGCTTTGTCAATGATGTGCCCTGGGCGCATATCGACGTCGCCGGGACCGCCATGGATTCCAACCGCAACGCCATCAACCAGAGCTGGGGCTCGGGCTGGGGCGTCCGCCTGCTCAACCGCCTCCTCGCCGAACACTACGAAACAAGCTGAGGCATGACCGAGGTCCTCTTCTATCACCTCGAGCGCCAGCCGCTCGAACGCGTTCTCCCTCAGCTCATCTCCAAGACTCTGGAGCGTGGCTGGCGCGCCGTGATCCAGGCTGGCAGCGAAGAACGGGTCGAGGCAATATCCATGGCGCTTTGGGTAACGGGCGAGGAGTCCTTCCTGCCCCACGGCACCCCGCGCGACGGCAATGCCGATCTGCAGCCCGTCTGGGTTACACATACGGACGAAAACCCGAACGCCGCCACCGTGCGCTTCCTGGTCGACCGCGCCATCCCGGGTGACGTTTCGGCCCTAAATCGCGTCGTCTATGTCTTCGACGGCAAGGATGCCGAAGCCTTGGCCGAGGCGAGGAGCGCCTGGAAAACGTCTCAGGCCGCAGGCCACGCCGTGACCTACTGGAAGGAAGACGCGCAAGGCCGCTGGCAGAAGCAGGCCTGAACCTCGGGCGATTTTCGCGTTGCAGCTCGATTGGACTTTGTTCACGAAAGGTGACCTGAACGCCTACCGCGACTTCTACCCCTTGAGTCTGTCGAGTGCTCCCTGTGCCTCGAGCCAGCGGCCCTCCGTGCTCTCGAGGTTTCGCTGCAGCTCGGCCCTCAGCTGTGTGAACTTCTGCGCTTTCTGCGGCTCTTCCGCATAGAGGCGCCCGTCGGCGAGCGCCCGGTCTAGCACGCCGATTTTCTGCTGGAGCTCGCGCAGCACACCATCGATCTCACCGATCTGCTTGAGCAGCGAAGCTTCGTATTTTTGAACTTGTTTCGCCCCGGGAACGCCGCTGCCATTGGCCTTGCGGGCTGCGCTCCTGCTGCGCTTCCCCGCCCGCGTCTTGTCCAAAACGAGCGACGTATAGTCATCGAGGTCGCCTTCGAACGGCTTCACCGTGCCTTCGGCGACGAGCCACAGCCGGTCCACGGTCGTCTCGATCAGATGCCGGTCATGACTGATGAGCACCACCGCGCCCCCATAGTCGTTGATCGCATGGACGAGCGCCTCGCGCGAATCGACGTCGAGATGGTTCGTCGGCTCGTCCAGCACCAGGAGATGGGGCGCGTGGAAGGCGGCAAGCGCGAAGAGCAGCCTCGCCTTCTCGCCACCTGACAAGATCGCGCATCTGCTGTCGGCCGTCGTCGCTCCGAATCCATAGACGCCGAGCCTTGCACGTCTCTGTGCCTCCCTTGCCTCGGGCATGAGCGCCCGGAAATACTCGTACGGCGTCAGTTCTGCCTTGAGCTCGTCCAGCTGGTGCTGGGCGAAATAGCCGACGCTCATCTGCTTGTGATGGTGCATCGCGCCGCTCATGAGCTGAAGCTTGCCACACAGCACTTTGGCCAGCGTCGACTTGCCGTTGCCGTTCTGGCCGAGAAGCGCAATGCGGTCATCGCTGTCGATCCGCAAGTCGAGATGGCGCAGCACGGGCGCGCCCGTAGCATAGCCTGCCGCACCGTCCTCGAAGCGGATGAGGGGCGGATTCAGAGGCTTTCGCGGATTGGGAAAGAAAAAAGGCGCCACCCGCGATTCCACCATCTCCGCCACCGGCTCGAGCTTGGCGATGGCCTTGAGCCGGCTCTGCGCCTGGCGTGCCTTCGATGCCTTGTAGCGGAAGCGCTCGACGAAGCTCATCATGTGCCGGCGCGCCTCCTCCTGCTTCTTTTTGAACTTCGCCTGCAGCGCCTGCTTCTCGCGCCTTTGTCGCTCGAAACTGTCGTAATTGCCTTGATAGAAGGTGAGCTTGCCCTGATCGAGATGAAGGATGGACTCCGCCGCCTCGTTGAGCAGATCGCGATCGTGGCTCACCATGATCACCATGTGCCGATAGTTGCGGATGAAGCTCTTGAGCCAGATCGTCCCCTCGAGGTCGAGATAGTTCGTCGGCTCGTCGAGCAGCAGAACGTCGGGATCGGCGAACAGCGCCGCCGCCAGCGCCACTCGCATGCGCCAGCCGCCCGAGAGAGCGGAGCAGGGGCCTTGCTGCTGCGCCTCGCTGAAGCCGAGACCGCTCAGGATCCGCGCTGCCCGCGATGGAGCCGAATGCGCATCGATGTCGGCGAGCCGCGTCTGGATGTCGGCGATGGAATGGGCATCGGACGCCGTCGCTGCGGCGGCAAGAAGCTCATGGCGTTCCTTGTCCGCCGCCAGAACGACATCGAGCAGCGACTCTTCCCCGCCGGGAGCCTCCTGCGCCACGCTCCCGATGCGCGCCCGCCGCGGCACCGATACCGAACCGCTCTCGGGCGAAAGTTCGCCCGTCATGAGCTTGAGCAGCGTCGTTTTGCCCGAGCCATTGCGCCCGACAAGACCCACCTTGTGTCCTTGCGGAATGGCAGCCGTCGCCCGTTCGAGGATGAGCCGGCCTTGCACGCGGTATGTCAGTTCATTCACATGAAGCATGGGCGGGCTGCATAATTGCTTGTCGAATTCAGGTCAAATTCCGGTGTGAGCATCCCCACCCTGAAACACAAGGAGCAGTGCATGAACGAGTCCGTCAAGATTTCACAGGAAATGATCCGTCTTTACGACGAATATACTCACCTGACCCTCGACCGTCGCGATTTCATGAACAAGCTCGCGAAGCTGACGGGCAGCGTCGCTGCGGCCACCGCTATCGTGCCGCTGCTCGAAGCCAACCAGGCGCGCGCCGCCCTCGTGCCCGAGGATGACGCGCGGCTGAAGACGGAAACCGTCACCTATCCCGGCGCCTCGGGCGAGATGCAGGGTTATCTGGCTCTATCTGCCGAAGCGACGGGCAAACGTCCTGCCGTCATCGTCATCCACGAGAACAGGGGGCTCAATCCCCACATCAAGGATGTTGTCCGCCGCTTCGCCCTCGAAGGATTCTTGGCGCTCGGCCCCGATTTCCTGTCGCCGTCGGGTGGCACGCCCGCCGACGAGGACCAGGCCCGCGATATGATCGGCAATCTCGATCAGGCGCAGATTGTCGCCAATGCCGTCAGCACCGTCGACTATCTGAGGCAGCATCCCTCCTCGAACGGCAAGGTCGGTGCGGTTGGCTTCTGCTGGGGCGGCGGCCTCATCAACCAGCTCGCCGTCAATTCTCCGGATCTCGCTGCGGGTGTCGCCTATTACGGGCGGGTCCCGGCGGACGCCGATGTGGCGAAGATCAAGGCCAAGATGCTGCTCCACTATGCCGGGCTTGACGAGCGCATCAATGAGGGAATCGAGGGGTATCGCAAGGCGCTCGAAGCAGCCAAGGTCGACCATCGGATTTTCGTGTATGAAGGCGTCAACCACGCCTTCAACAACGACACGTCGGAGGCCCGCTACAACAAGGCGGCAGCCGACCTTGCCTGGTCGCGGACGGTCGAGTTCCTGAAAGGCACATTGTCCTAGGAGATGGCCGGGTCCTTGCCCGGCCATGACGCCTCTTATCATCATCACCGGGCTTGACCCGGTGATCTGCCGCCTGCGCACATCGTCATTCCGCGAAGGCCGGAATCCAGCTTGATTGCCCGAAGCTGAACCCCGGCTTCCGCGGGGGTGACACAGGCGGGGCGGAAGGACCACCCTTGCCGCCCGAACCACCAAATGCTGTAGTCGAACCAATCACATGCCAAGGGAGGTTCAATTGCTCACCCGTTCAAACTTCATGGTGCTCTGCGCCACCGCCATCTCGATCCTTGCCATGCCGGCTGCCGCATCTGCCGCCGACATGATCGGCAATTGCGAACTGTCGGGACAGAAAGGGTCCAACCCCATCGCCAATCCCTTCAAAGCGGGCCAGACCACTGTCGCCGTCTCGTTGCCCGCCCCCATCTGGTGGAACGGCGATACGCCCGAATCGATCAAGGACGGGATGGAATATTGCATGGCAGCCGAAATGGCCTGGCGTGCCGGCTATGACAAGCTCGAAGTCGTCAACGTCGGATGGGATCCTTTGGTTACCGGCCAGACGAAGGATTTCGACTTCGCCCTCTCGGAGATTTCGATCACGGACGAGCGCAAGAAGGTCGTTGATTTCTCCGTGCCCTATTTCTCCTCCGACATCGGCCTCCTCGCCAAGGCAGACGCTCAGATCGACGAGACTTCGATCAAGGAAAAGGTCGTAGGCGTCCAGCAGGCGACAACCGGCGCCGCCTTCGCCATGGACACGCTCAAACTCTCCAAGGTGCAGGTCTATCCCGACCAGGGCGACATGTTCACCGCCCTGGCCGCCGGTCAGATCGACGCCGCCATGACCGACACTTCGATTGTGCTTGCCGAGGAACTGAAATCGCAAGGCAAGGAACAGGTGATCGGTCAGTACAAGACGGGCGAAACCTATGGCGCGCTCTATCCCAAGGACTCCGCCAACAAGGCTGCCTGGGATGCCATCATCCAGTCCATGATCGATGACGGCACAATGTCGAAACTTGCCGGAAAATATCTGGCTGCCGTCTGGGGAAAGGATCCGGCCAAGGTACCTTATTTCAATCAATAGTTTTTGCCGGAAGTGTCTTCCGTTCCAATTCGCGAGGATGGTCCGGCCACGGGAGCATCCTCCATTCCGCGCCGTTCGGGCGAGTTGGCTCTGGCGGCCGTTGCCGCGGCGACCCTCACATCCCTCTATGCGTTACAGACCGGAATTCTCGTGCGCGCCGCGGCGCTGCGGGAAGGCGCGCACGGCGCCTGGCTCGAAGCAGCGATCTGGCTCGTCGTCCTTACCGCCCTCGCTCTCTTCTTCCCCGCTGCTAGGTCCTTGGGCTTCTGGCAGTCGAAGAAGCGTGCGCTGGGCTCAAATGACGTCGTCAGCGCCCGCATCTGCGCCGCCGCCGCCAGGAACTGGGCCTTCATCAGCTTAGGATATGCCGCCGCCGGCATTCTCGCCTTGGGTTTCGTCAATTTCGTCCTCGCCAACGACATGGCTGTGGGACGCACCTTCTTTTATCTGCCCCTCATCGCCGAGAAATATCATCTCGTCGTCTATGCCTTCTGGAACAACATCTTCATTTTCGTCATCGCCGAGATCCTCGTCCTCGTCTGGGGTTTGGTCGTCGCCATTGGCCGGCTTCTTCCAGGCGAGGCCGGCCGGCCGATCCGCATGCTGGCCGCTCTCTATTGCGATGTCTTTCGCGGTCTTCCCGCCGTCGTGACCCTTTATCTCATCGGCTTCGGCCTGCCGCTGTCCGGCATCGTGCCGAGCGAGATACCGGGTATCGGCAAGGTGCCGCTCACCTGGTATGCCATCATCGCGCTTACGCTCACCTATGGCGCCTATGTCGCCGAGGTTTATCGTGCCGGCATCGAGAGCATCCACTGGAGCCAGATCGCCGCTGCCCGCTCGCTCGGTCTGTCCTATGTTCAGGCGCTGCGCTACGTGATCGTGCCCCAGGCGGTCCGCCGCATCATGGCGCCGCTGCTCAACGATTTCATCGGTCTCCAGAAGGATACCGCCCTCGTCAATGTCATCGGTGTCATCGATGGCTTCAACCAGTCGCGCATCATCGCCTCCAACGCCTTCAACCTGTCCGCCGTTACCATCGTTGCCATCCTCTTCGTCCTCATCACCATTCCCCAGGCCCGTTTCGTCGACAAGCTCTTGGAAAGGGATCAGCGCCGCATGCGGGCCCAAGGTTGAATGTCATTCCTCGAACTCAGAAAAGTCGAGAAGCGCTTCGGTCCCTTTGCCGTGCTGACCGGGATCGATCTCAAGGTCGAGGAGCACCAGGTCGTCTGCCTCATCGGTCCCTCGGGCTGCGGCAAGTCCACCTTGCTTCGCTGTATCAATGGACTGGAGCCCATTCACGGCGGCGAGATCGTGCTTGAGGGCGACCGCGTGTCGGGGCCGGGCGTCGACGTGAACAAATTACGGCGCGAAGTCGGCATCGTGTTCCAGAGCTTCAATCTCTTCCCCCATATGAGCGTTCTGGAGAATGTTACCCTGGCGCCCGTGAAAGTCTTGGGCCGCTCGCGCAAGGATGCGGAAGCCGCTGCGAGGGCTCTGCTCGATCGCATCGGTTTGGCCGAGAAAGCACGCGAGTATCCCGACCGTCTCTCGGGCGGCCAGCAGCAGCGCGTGGCCATCGTCCGCGCTCTCGCCATGCAGCCGAAGCTCATGCTCCTCGACGAAATCACATCCGCCCTCGATCCGGAGCTCGTCGCCGAGGTTCTCAACATCGTCCGCGACCTTGCATCCCGCGGCATGACCATGCTGCTTGCTACTCATGAGATGGGCTTCGCCCGCGAAGTCGCCTCCAAGGTTTGCTTTCTCCACGGCGGCGTTGTGTACGAGGAGGGCCCGCCCGATGTGCTGTTCGGCGCGCCGAAGCAGGAGCGCACGCGCGCCTTTCTCAAACGCATCATCGAGGCGGGGCGGTTGTAGCGCATCACCCGAGGCACCGATCTCGGTAACCGATTCTTAGCCGTTGAAGCATATACCTGCAGTTGTTGAGTCCGCTAATTTGCATCTGCAGGGTGATTTCAGTGCGTGCCATTGTTTACGTCGTGATGTTTTCGTCTTGGGCAGTGCTGGAAAGCGCGGCTTTCGCGCAAAACCGTGTCTTGGCTTCGGGATTTGATGAAGGATGGGCAGCGCCCGCATGGGAGAACGACAGCATCTCCTTGGGGCTGAGCGCCGGCTGGCTTACCGGCGAATCCCACGAATATGTTTATGACGGCGGCGACAAGCTGAGCGAACTGATCTGGAGCATGGAACATGCCTATGTCATCAACGCCGACTTAGGGTTCAAACTCACACCCTCCCTGAAGCTCAATCTCAAGGCCAGCGTCGCCGGCCATATCGACAACTACATGGAGGATTACGACTGGCTCGGTCTTGATTACGGCGTTACCGACTGGACCGACCGCTCGCAGCATGATGACACCGAGCTCGATCATTTCGGTCGCGTCGATCTAAGCATCCAGTATGATTTTCTACGCCGGCAGGAGGCCTCGCTTGGAGCTTTGCTCGGCCTGCGGTTTGCCAGCGTTCAATGGAGCGCATATGGCGGCAGCTATGTGTACACCTCCGATCCATCGTCCACCTTTCGCGATGACGTTGGAACCATTGATGATGGCGTGATCGGCATCACCTATGAGCAGAACTTCACCACGCCTTATCTGGGCCTCGCCGGTGAAGTGAGCTACGACAACATCAGCCTGCGCGGATCGGTACTTGCGAGTCCCTTTTCATTTATTGATTCAACCGACGAACATTGGCTGCGCGAACTCACCGTTACCGACGATTTCGAGCCCACCGGATTTTTCGCGGCTGAGGCGGAAGCGAGCTACCGGCTCAACCACTATGCCCAGCTCTTCCTCAACGTGGCAGCCGAGCGCTACGCCGCAGCGGAAGGTGACGCGATCTATGAGTATTATGGTATCGGTGGGAACTTCGATCTGGACGACGGCGCCGGCGCCGAGCACGAGAATTTTCAGCTCTCGCTTGGCTTCCGCATTTCCAACTGATCCTCCTTGAAGGCCTCGTCCACCGGCACGCGATAGGCATTGGCGAGCCTGTTGGTCATGTTGGCGAGCCCTACCACTGCGTAAACCTCTTTGATCTGCTCCTCGCTTGCGCCTTTCTTGCGTGCGGCGAATCCATGACTTGCCATGCAGTAGTCGCAATTGTTGGTGATCGAGACGGCGACATAGATGAGTTCCTTGGTGAGGGGATCGAGGCTTCCTTCCCCCATCACCTCTTTCACCGTCTGCCACACACGTTTGAGCATGCGCGGATCGTGGGCGAGATACTTCCAGAAATTATTGACGTCCTCGACCTTCCGGCTCGCCTTGATGTCGTCGAACACCGCCCTGACCTCTTTGGAAGCGCTCTCGTAATTGATTGATTTCATGAAAATTTCTCCAGTAATAGATGGCCCCGCGGAGCCTCAGGATTTTCCGCAGATTCTCGCAATTCCGCCGCAAATGCGTGGCGAATATGCAACGAGAGAGAAGGGGCATCAACCCAGGGCCGGCGTTGCCGGCCTTTCACCAGATTCGGGAGGCGACCCAAATGAAATTGACCTGGATGGCGGCCGGCGTAACAGCCGCCTTGATGGCCTTGACCGCTTCGGCGCCAGGGGCATTCGCCCAGACGTCGGAAGTCATGATCCTCGCGCAGGCGACCGATGAAGCGGCCGTCGCCGAGGCCCAGGCCCTTCTGGCCGAGGCCGGCAATCTCCAATCTATGTCTGCCGATGATTTGAAGGATCGGATCAAGCAGGCCCGCAAGCTTTCGCGCAACAAGGACATTCCGGACGACCTGCGCGACCAGCTGAAGAACTTCCTCGGCGCCGCCCGCCAGGAGCTCGTCGCGCGGGAGTCGCAGAAGAAGCAGCAGCAGACCGAGCAGCCCGCTCAGGAGCAGCCGGCGGAGCAGCAGGTCCAGGAGCCCGCACCCGAGCCGCAGCCCGAGGTTCAGCAGACGCAGGAGCCAACCCCCGAGCAGCCGCAGGCGGAAGCGCCTCAGGTTGACGAGGCACTGAGCGAAGCGCAGGCGATCGTCGCGGAATCGAGCAATCTCCAGGCGCTCTCCGAGAAGGAATTGAAACAACGCATTCAGCGAGCGCGGCGCCTGTCGCGCAATGATAACCTGCCCCAGGACGTGCGCGACAATCTGCAGAGCTTTATCACCTCCGCCCGCCAGGAGCTCGTCGCCCGCGAATCCCAAGGCAAACAGCAGCAGACCGAGCAGCCCGCTCAGGAACAGCCGGCCGAGCAGCAGGTCCAGGAGCCCGCACCTCAGCTGCAGCCCGAGCAGCAGCCTCAGCAGCAGGTGGAACAGCCGCCAGCGCCCGAGCCGCAACAAACCGGGCAGCCGGAACAGGCTCCCGCCGCCACGGCCGCGGTTGACGAAAAGGCGCTGGCTCAGGCCAACAAGCTTCTCGCCGATCAGCGGCCCGCCGCTGAGCTTTCGGTCGAGGAACTGCGTGACCGTATCCAGGCTGCCCGCCGGCTCGTTCGCAACCAAGGTCTTCCCGCCGATGCCCGTGATCAGCTCAAGGGCCTCATCGAGGCCTCGCGCCAGGAGATCGTCGCGCGAGAAACCAAGGGCCAGCCCGGATCAGAGCCGCCGGCCGGTCAGGCTGAAATTGCCAATGTTCAGCAGGCTGCGCCGCCACCATCGCAGTCCGAGAACCGCGCCGTCGAGCAGCCGAAGGTCTCCAATGCCGCCGAAGAGAAGGCGCAAGCCTTTGTGATGGACGAGACGCCGCTCGACCGTCTCAAGGATGATCAGCTTCGCGCCCGCCTCGACGCTTATCGCGAACTCCTCAAGGAGGGGAATCTTTCCCGCCGCACCGAGCGTCGCCTGCGCCGCAAGCTGCAGGACGAGCGCCAGGCTTTGCGCGACCGCATCGCCGTCCGCGAGTTCGATGAAGGGAGGAAGGAGGCAAGGCAGGGTAACGAGGAACACGCCGAGGACAGCTATACGCGCGGGCAGGTGAAGATCACCTCTCTCGAGGAGAAGCCCTCCCGGCGCGAAATGCAGTTCGTTCTTAACGATCGCCGTCCTCTGCGTGATTTGAGCGATGTCGAGCTGCAGCGCCGCATCCTGGTCTATCGCGAACTTTCGGCCGATGACCGCTATTCGGAGGATCAGCTGATCTTCATCCGCGGAGAGATGACCAAGGCCCGCCGCGAGCTGAGACGGCGCTATGAGGAGGAAAAGTTAGTCCGCGGTCGCGACCTTGATCGCCGCCGTGGCGGCAACGACCTCAATATCGACATCAACATCGACCTGGGCGGCTCTTCCGCGCCGCCGCCCGTGATCTGGGCAGCCGAGGAGGACGATGAAGACATCGAGCGGCAGCTCGTACGCCGTCCGATCAGGCGTCTTGAACGAAGATATGACCGCGAGGAGCTGATCGAGGAACCGGAAGTGATCCTGACACGCCCCGACGTGCGGGAATCCCTCCCCGGTGTCGAGATCGACACGATCAAGTTCGGCTTCAACGAGGCCTTTGTGCGCGAGGAAGAGGTCCAAAATCTGGATCGCATCGGCGCCATCCTCGAGCGTGTCGCCGCCGCCCATCCGCAGGAGCTTTTCGTCATCGAGGGCCACACCGATGCCGTAGGCTCCGACGAGTACAATCTGAAGCTCT
>Ga0209382_10005256_pt1 | contig 16911 bp, 15 predicted proteins | sample SoiMetdeltSBSDD5_FD_187599 | JGI IMG/M metagenome (GOLD analysis project Ga0209382, IMG submission 187599) | Bulk soil microbial communities from a Populus tree surrounding site in Tennessee, USA - Soil MetaG P. deltoides SBSDD5 (SPAdes) (version 2) | ecosystem: Environmental > Terrestrial >...
CGCATCCGCAGGGCTGCGGCTGCCAGCACCGGCAGCGCGAGCGCCGCCAGCACGATTGCGCCGACATATCGGCCTCGCGCGAGGAGCACGACGGCGGTGACCACGAGGACGATCAGGAGCGTCAGCGCCACGAGCGCTGTGGGATCGCGATCGCCCCGAGTGGAGAGGTCAGGCCGACTCCTGCTTGAGCTCCGGGAGGGCTTCGGCCACGGCCTCCGGATGCTCGCGGTGAAGCGGGTGATGGCACGCGGCCCAGTGGTCGTTCCCGTAGTTCACGAGCGCCGGCTCCTCCCGCGAGCAGATCTCGGTCGCGTACGGGCAGCGCGTGTGGAAGCGGCAGGCGGCAGGCGGGTTGGCCGGGCTGGGGAGATCGCCCTCCAGCACGATCTGCTCCCGCTCGGCGTTCGCCTTCGGGTCGGGGATCGGCAGCGCGGACAGCAGTGAGAGCGTGTAGGGGTGGATCGGCTTCGAGTACACCTCCTCCGCGGGACCGAGCTCGACGATCTTGCCCAGGTACATGACGGCGATGCGATCCGACACGTGGCGGATCACGCCCAGGTCGTGGGCGACGAAGATGTAGGTGAGCTTGAACTCGTCCTGCAGGTCCTCGAGCAGGTTGATGATCTGTGCCTGGATCGAGACGTCGAGCGCCGAGACGGGCTCGTCGGCGATGATGAGCTTGGGCCGCAGCGCGAGGGCGCGGGCGATGCCGATTCGCTGGCGCTGGCCGCCGGAGAACTCGTGTGGAAAGCGGTTGTAGTGCTCGGGCCCGAGACCCACCCGCTCGAGCAGCTCGTTCACCTGGCGCTTCAGCGAGTCGCCGGAGGCCAACCCGTGAATCCGGAGGGGGGTGCCGACGATCTGGCCGACGCGCTGCCGCGGGTTGAGCGAGGCGTACGGGTCCTGGAAGATCATCTGCATCTCGCGGCGCAGCGGCCTGAGTCCCCGCCCGCGCAGCCCCACGAGCTCCTTGCCCTCGAACTGGACCGAGCCCGACGTTGGCGGTATCAGCTGGAGAACCGTCCGGCAAAGCGTTGACTTCCCGCAGCCCGACTCCCCGACCAGCCCGAGCGTCTCGCCCTCCTTCACGCTGAGCGTGACGCCGTCGACCGCCTGGACGGCTCCGACCTGACGGTCGATGACCACGCCGGACTTGATCGGGAAGTGCTTGACGAGGTCGCGGATCTCGAGCAACCCGGCCCGGGCGCCTGCGGGGGCGCCATCGGTCGTGGCGGTGGCGGCTGCGGCGGTCAAGCGGCGGGGACCTCGAGCCCGATCTGATCGCCTTTGACCACGCGCAGCGTCCGCTTCTTCTCCGGCGGCAGCCAGCAGCGGTCGAGGTGGCCAGGGGTCCCGGTCCGCGACTCGAGCGCCGGCGTCTCCTTGCACCGGTCGAACTCGTGCGGACACCGGGGACGGAAGTGACAGCCCTGTGGTGGCGCGAGCAGCGATGGGGGCTGGCCCCGGACCTGAGAGAGGCGCTCCGCCCGCGGCCGGTCCGGCCGCGCCAGTGACCCGAGCAGGCCCCACGTATATGGATGCTGCGGGTCATAGAAGATCTCGTCAAGCGTTCCCGCCTCGACGATCCGGCCGGCGTACATCACGTTGATGTAGTTGGCGACGTCGGCGACGACCCCCAGGTCGTGGGTGATCAGGATCACCGCCATGCCGAGCCGTTCCTGCAGGCTTTGGATGAGCCGGAGGATCTGCGCCTGGATCGTCACGTCGAGGGCGGTCGTCGGCTCGTCGGCGATCAGGATCTTGGGATCGTTGACGAGCGCCATAGCGATCATCACGCGCTGGCGCATGCCGCCGGAGAACTCGTGCGGATAGTCGCCCATGCGGCTCGCGGCGTCCGGGATCCCGACGAGTCCGAGGAGTTCGATCGCCCGGTCGCGGGCCTCCTGCTTTGGGACGTCCTTGTGGACCAGGATCGCCTCGGTCAGCTGCGACCCGATCTTGTAGAACGGATGCAGCGACGTCAGCGGGTCCTGGAAGATCATCGCGATCTCCTGACCGCGCACGACCTGCATCTCGTCGGGGGATGCCTCGAGGAGGTCACGGCCATCGAGCAGGATCCGGCCCGAGATCGACGTGACCGGGGATTGGGTCAGCCCGAGGATCGTCATGTTGGCCACGCTCTTGCCGCACCCGGACTCGCCGACGATGCCGAGGGTCTGGCCCTCGTCCACTGCGAACGACGCCCCGTCGACCGCGCGCACCACGCCGTCGTCGGTGTGGAAATGGACCTTGAGGTCCTGGATCTCCAAGAGGCTCACTGGTATCGGACCCGCGGATCGAGATAGGCGTACGCGATGTCCACGATCAGGTTGAACGTGACGATGAAGAAGGCGCCGAAGAGCACGATCCCCTGGATCACCGGCAGGTCGGAGCGGTTGATCGCCACGACGATCTCGCGCCCCACGCCGGGAATGTTGAACACTGACTCCGTCAGGATCGCGTTGCCGGCGAGCAGGAGACCGACGTCCAAGCCGAGCAGCGTGACGATGGGGGTGATCGCGCTGCGGACGCCGTGCCGCATGATCACGCTGCGCTCCCCGACGCCCTTGGCGCGAGCTGTGCGGATGTAGTCCTCCGACATGACGTCGATCATGCTCGAGCGTAAGTAGCGCGCATAGATCGCCGCCGTCGCCGCCGCCAAGACCAACCAGGGCAAGAACAGAGACCAGCACTTCGCGAAGAAGGAGTCGGCGTTCAGATAACTACCGATGCCGGGGAAGATGGGGATGCGCCCGACGTCGCTCGCGAACAGGTAGAGGGCCACGAGACCGAGCCAGAAGACCGGCGCTGAGATGAACGCGAGCGAGGTGACCATCGTCGTGCGGTCGAGAAGGGAGCGGCGCTTGATCGCCGAGATGATCCCGACGGGAAGGCCCATGAGGAGCCAGAACACGACCGCGCCCGCGACCAGCAGGGCCGTTGCCGGCAGGCGTTCGAGGATGATCTCCTTGACTTGGGTGTTGGACTGGAAGCTCCGCCCGAAATTGAGCGGACCTGTACCGCCGTGCTGCGCCGCGCCGAACCAGTCGAACGGCGTGAATACCTGCGTCATGTAACGGAGGAACTGCTCCCAGATCGGGTCGCTCAACCCGAGCTGCTGGCGGATCGACTCGATGACGGCGGGGTTTGCCTGCCGACCCGCGCGGAGCTTCGCCGGGTCGGCGTTGGGGAAGACGTAGAAGATCAGGAAGATGACCGCGCTGACGAGGATCAGGAGCGCGATGCCCCAGAGAACCCTTCGAACTATGTAGCGCAGCATGTCTTGGTCGGTCAGGTAAGGAGGCCCCGCCGCCTGTGTCGGCGGCGGGGCCTCTCCGTTGTGATCAGGTGACCCGCCTGGTCAACCCTCCTACTTGGTGAGCGAGGTGTAGGAGAAGTCCCACTCCCCGTTGAAGAGGTTGGCGACGCCGTTGACGTTCGCCGACCTCACGAGGACGTCGTTGTCCCACACCCATGGCACGGCCGGGGCCAGCGCCGTGATCTGGTCGTCGATCTTGCCCCAGGTCTCGGCCCGCTGCTTCTCATCGGTGATCGTCACGGCGTTGTTGATCGCCTTGTTGATCTCCGGATCGTCGAGCTGCGGCCAGTTGGAGTTGTTCGACGGGTTGATGCTGTCCCCGCTGAACGGGACCTGCAGGATGGATTGCGGATCGTTGAAGTCCTTGATCCATCCGACATTCGGGCAAACGTTCGGCTCCTGCGACGGAACTGAGCAGAACTTCGTGTACATGATGTCGTGAGCGACGGGCTGGAAGTTCACGTTGAACCCCAGCTGCTCCAGCTGGTGCTGGAACACCGTCGCGGTGTCCTTTCCAGGCGCGGCGTCGTCGCCGACCATCGTGATGTCGCAGATGGAGCCCTCGCACTTCCCGCTCTTGAACCCGGCCTTCTGCATGTACTGCTTGGCCAATGCGGGATCGCCGTTCGGGTTCTTGAGGAAGTCGAGGTTCGGCCCCTGGAGGCCGCCCGCTTCCTCGAATCCCGGGATCAGCGGCGGGATGTAGTGCGTCGCCACCGGTCCGAACAGCTCGCCGCCGCGGGTGTTCCGCAGCGCCGTTCGATCGGAGTTGGCGGACACTGCCTTCCGGATGTCCTCCGCCTGGGCGGCCGACAGGCCCCCACCGGGCCCGAACGGCGGCTCCGTCATGTTCAAGGCGATGAAGCGGTTGCCGCCCGAAGGCACCGCGACCATCTGATCCTTGGAGTACTTCGAGCCCGTCGCGACCTGCTGCACGATGGTCTTCGAGGGTGGGAAGTCGCCGCTCACCTGTGAGTTGCCGTCCAGAATCTTCTGCGACGCCGACGTCGGATCGGCGAATCCTTCCTGAATCGTGATCGAGTCCAGGTACGCCGGGCGGAAGTCGCCCGTAGCGGCGCCATCCCAATTCGGGTTGCGAACGATGTCGATCTCCTTGCCGGGCGTGTAGCCCGTGAGCTCGCCGGAGGAGTTGTTCTTGACCATGTACGGGCCGGTGAACGTGACGTGCTCGCCATACGTCGAGGGGCTCTGGGCGTCGAACTGCTTCGCGTACTCCTCGGGGACCGGCGCGCTCACAGGCAGCGAGAGCGCCTGGATCACCGGGACCGACGAGGACCGCGTCAGGTGGAACACGATCGTCTTGTCGTCCGGGGTCTGGATCCCCGAGATGTCGGGCGCGGTGGTCTTGTCCTGCTTGAGCTGCTGCTCGGCCTGTGGGAACCCCTGGAGGTCCGCGAGGTAGGCGCGCGTATATCCGTTGGGCACGCCGGGCAGAAGCGACCGCTCGATCGCGTACTTGATGTCCTGCGACTTGACGTCGCGATCCACGGGCGGGCTGTACTTCACGCCGCTCTGGATCTTGAAGGTGATCGTCTTGCCGCCGTCACTCACCTGGGGCTGGCCGTCGGCGAGGTCGGGCACCGGCTGCGTAGCGTCAGGCGGCCAGCTCATCAGCGTCCGCTGGGTCGCCAGCGTCAACTCATACGTGACCTGGTAGTACGCGGCGCCGGGGTCCATGTAGTCGATGTCACCCTCGTTCAGCACCGTGAGGTGGCCGCCCTTCTGGGCGTTGTCCGGCGCCGAGGTGGGCGCGGCAAACTCCGAGGGAATCCCGGAGCTCCCGGTGCCACCGGTAGTGCCTTCGTCGCTGCTGCCGCCGCACGACGACAGCACGCCGACGATCGCCACCAGCAACAGCGCCGGCAGCAGCAGCCTGAGCCGCGTCAATCGCATCTTCCGTTCCTTTCGGTTGGGATGAGGTCGTTCATTTACCCAGTCGATCAAGTCTTCTTCGCTCGCGGATTGAGCGCGTCCTGCATCGCGTCGCCCACCAGGTTGAAGGCGAGCACGGTGAAGAGGAGCGCGAGGCCCGGGAACAGCATGTACCACCAGTAGGTGCTGAAGTCGGGAGTGGCGTCGGAGATCATCTGGCCCCAGCTCGGCTGGTCCACGACGCCCACCCCCAGGAACGACAACGCCGCCTCGTAGAGGATGACCTGCGGGACCAGGATCGAGGCGTAGACGATGATCGGCGCCGTCAGGTTGGGCAGCAGTTCGCGGAAGACGATCCTGGCGTGGCCGGCGCCGGAGGCGCGCGCCGCCTCGATGAACTCCTTCTCGCGCAGCGAGAGCGTCTGCCCGCGGACGATTCGCGCGATGTACGTCCAGCTCGTCACCGAGATCACGAAGATGACGACGCTGAGTCCCGGTTTGATGAGGCCACCGAGGCAGCCCGAGCTCGTGCCCGAGCTGCCGCTGCTGAACGTGCACGCCGCGGCGAGTCCGATCGCGAGCATCAGGTACGGGATCGCCAGCAGGACGTCGACCAGTCGAGAGATGATCGTGTCAGTCCAGCCCCGGAAGTAGCCCGCGAGAAGTCCCGCGACGACGCCGAAGAGCGTGGCGAGGAAAGTGGCCACGAAGGCGACGATCAGCGACACTCGAGCGCCGTAGACGACCCGGCTGAATACGTCTCGCCCCAGGCCGTCGACGCCGAAGATGTGCGCGCTTGACGGACCCGTCGCGGTAGCGAAGGTCGAGTTGAGCGCGTTCTGGTCCTCGGCATCCGGCCCGGGCGCGCCTACGATCTTCACCACCAGCGGGGCGGCGATTGCGACGATCACGAGGAGCGTGAGGAAGACCAGCGACGCCATCGCGAGCTTGTCCTCCCGAAACCGCCGCCAGAACAGCTGCCACGGCGAGCGGGCCGCGATCTTCGTCGGATCGATCTCGGTGATCTCCGCCGACGCACCGACGGTTCCCGGTGCCCCGGAAAACTCGGCCGACTCCGGAAACTCGCGAGCCTCCAAGCGCTACCTGCTCTCTTTGGACTTCAGCAGATTCAGCCGCATCCTCTCGCTACCCCGCGCGCGCAGCCATCCGTCCTCGCGCACGCAATCCCACATCATATGCAGCCGCGAGCATGGGCACCCGGGTAGGCGCCAAGGCCGCATGACGGCGACCGTCCAGCCGCGGATAGCTCATGGCTTTTCCCGGGCGGCGAACGCCGCGGCGCGATCCGCGAGCCCGCGGGCGAGGCGTGGCCGGGGGGCGAACGCGAGCGCGGAAGCGTCCGTGGCCGAGCCCAGCGCCGCGTAGCCGTCGGACAGCTTCCAGACGCGCCCAGGGACGAGGTTCTCCGCGAGCAGGCCCAGAGTCATGTAGGCGGGAACCCCGACGGCGAACTGGGTCGCATCGTCGCGGTGGCGCCAGCGGAATGCGATCACGCCCGCGTCGCCCTGCGGGCAGTCGCCCTCGCAGCTTCCCTGTCCGCTTCGCGGCCGCCACACGGTGAACCTCCCACCCCTCCAGCCCGACGCGCCCGTATCGGCCTGAGTTCCGAACGTCCCCGCGAGCAGGATCGCGAGCGCCCGCTCCTCGCCCGCGACTCCGCCGCCGACCCGTCGCCAGTGCGCACGCAGCAGTGGCGCGACGCCGAGCCGCACCCTCTGCCCCTGGCGCTCGCCCCCCGGCCAGGACCGGGGATGAAGGATCTGGTCGCTTCGCCTCGGTGGATCCCGAAGCGCGCGGTTCACCATGCGGAAATCTCCCGCCTCGCGGTAGAGGTGTCTGACGAACAGCCCGCCCTCGACGTAGTCGAAGATCGCCTGGGCGCTGATCGCGTATGGCGTCTGTTGTGCGCCGAGGACGCTTCGCATCGCGTCGATGCGCCGGCCGACGGGGACGTTGTCGTGGAGATAACGGTGCCGGTAGAGGTCCTGGACGAAGGTGGCGGTTCCCTCGATCACCGCGCGATGCACCTCGGCCGCTTCGCTCGGGGCGGTGAGCTGCGCCAGGTGAAGGTTGAAGTGCTGGTTCTCCAATGCGTGGGTCAGCTCGTGCGCCAGGGTGTACTTGAGCTGGAGCCGGTTCTGGATGAGTGTGGGCACGATGATGATTCGATCCCGTGGGTAGTCGAAGGCGCCGCCGATGCGGTCGAGCCCGGTCGTGCGGGTGTCGGGTCCGAATGCCGACGCCGGAGGGAGCAGGCCCGCCAGCTGATCGACTTCGATGCTCGCGCGCTCCAACCGGCGCCTTGCTTCGAGCCGGCCGGGGTGCTGTCGATCGCGTCGCAGCGCCGTCCGCGCCAGCCTGCGTCCCACACCGGCCAGGCGGCGCTCACCCATCACGACCACTCGCGGGGGGTGATCGAACCGAAGGCCCCGCAGCCTTTCCACTCGCGCCGCGATCGTCTTCGCCATCGGAGCCACCGCGGCCTCGACCTGCGTATGAGGTCCACGGAGCATCTCGAGCGGCGGCCGGGCCCGGCCGCTACCGGCTCCGCCGAGAGCCGTCAGCACGATCACGGCCGCCGCGCCGACCAGCACCGCGCTCACCACGACGATCCGCCGCCTCCGGCGTCGCCGGCGGGGTGAGGTTGAGGTGTGCCCCGGGCCTCCGAGCGTCGTCGACTCCTTCCCGCAATCAGGGTAGACCTTGGGAGGAGCCGTGCCCTGGGACCGTGGGGATGGGACAGGTGCCACGGCCGCGATGGACGCTTATGCTGCGGCGCCGTGCGAGCCGTGACCTTTCAAGCCCCCGGCGAGGTGCGGCTGGACGAGCGGCCGGACCCGGAGCCGATCGCCGCGGATGACGCGGTGGTCCGCGTGGAGGCGACCGGAATCTGCGGCTCCGACCTCCACATCTACCACGGCCGCGTCGCCATCGACCCGGGGTTCGTCATCGGGCACGAGTACGTCGGGACCGTGGTTGCCGCCGGAGATGCGATCGGCGAGGTCGCGGTGGGCGACCGGGTCCTGGGCACCTACTGCACCGCATGCGGCGCCTGCTTTCACTGCCGCCGCGGCGAGTACCACAAGTGCGACGGCGGCCGGGTCTTCGGCCACGGCGCGACGCTGGGATCGCTGCAGGGAACCCAGGCGGATCTGGTGCTGGTGCCCAACGCCAACCTGACCCTGCGGCGGGTCCCGGACGGGCTCTCGAACGACGTCGCTCTCTTCGCCGGGGACGTGGCCGGGACTGGCTACCACGCGATCTGCGGCGATGCCGCGCTTCCGGAGCCACTCGAGCCGGGCGCCACGGTCGCGGTCCTCGGACTGGGGCCGGTCGGCCTGTGCGCCGTTCAGGTCGCGAGGGCCTCCGGGGCCTCGCAGGTGATCGCGGTCGACACGGTCGCGGACCGCCTGCGCATGGCGCAGTCGTTCGGCGCCACCCCGGTTCACCTGACGGAGGAGGACCCGCGCGGGCGGGTCAAGGAGCTCACCGAGGGGCGCGGCGTCGACCTCGCCGTGGACGCGGTCGGCCACCCCGACGCCCTGGACCTGGCCTGCCGGCTGGCGCGCAAGGCGGGAACGGTCTCCGTGATCGGGGTCTACGCGGAGCGGGCCGCGGTGCACATGGGGATCGTGTGGATCAAGGCCCTGCGCTGGCGCACCGGCCACGCGAACGTGATCGGCCATCTCGATCGCGTGCTGGCGATGCTCTCGGCGGGCGTGATCGACCCCGCGCCCCTCGTCACCCACCACATGAGCCTCGACGATGCCCCAGAGGCGTACGAGATCTACGACCGCCGCGAGGCGTTGAAGATCGTCCTGACACCGTAGCCGCGCCCCAGCGGACGCGCGGAGCCCCGGCCGGTCACCGACATGTTGCGGGATGGGCAAGTAGGGGGCCGGCCCAGTCGGCCGGGGACAGCGAGCTATGCAGAGGGTGGTCGCCTTTTTGCCCGGATAGCGGGCAAAAGCTCGACCACCCCTCAAAGCCCGTTACGAAATGCGCACCGAGCGAAACTAAACGCTCGTGCCGCCGTCACCGTCTCCCCACCCGCCATTGATCGCCGGTAGTGGTGGATGGCCCGCACTCGAGGCGGGCACCGGCTAGCCGCCCGAAGCGAAGAGCTCCTCGAACTCCTCCTGGGCGAGTCGCAGGCCGGCGGCGGCGACGTTCTCCTCCAGGTGCTCGACCGATGACGTCCCCGGGATCGGGAGCATCAGCGGCGAGCGGGCGAGCAGCCACGCGATCGCGACCTGGGACGGGGTGGCGTCATGCGCCTCCGCGATGCGGGCGATCGTCCCGCCCCCCGCGAGGTTTCCGGCCGCCAGTGGGTACCACGGGATGAACGCGATCCCGTGGACCTCGCACTCCTCGAGAACCGGCTCGGAATCGCGCACCTCGATGCTGTAGCGGTTCTGCACCGAGACGATCGGAACGATCTCGCGGGCCCGGGCAAGGTGGTCGGCGTCCACGTTCGAGAGACCGATGTGGCCGATCTTCCCCTCGTCTCGCAGCTCGACGAGCGTGCCGACCGATTCCTCGAACGGCACGTCCGGGTCGACGGTGTGGAACTGGTAGAGGTCGATCCGCTCGAGCCGCAGCCGGCGCAGGCTCCCCTCGCAGGCCTCCCGCAGGTGCTCCGGTCGACCGTCGGGGTTCCATTCGCCCGGACCGGACCTCGTGAACCCTCCCTTCGTCGCTATCACCAGCCCACCCGGGTACGGGTGCAGCGCCTCGGCAATCACCTCCTCGCTGACGGCTGGGCCGTACGAGTCGGCGGTGTCGATGAAGTCGACCCCGAGCTCGACCGCGCGCCTCAAGACTCGCTTCGCCGTCTCGCGGTCCTTCGGCGGGCCCCAGATCCCCTCCCTCGTGAGCCGCATGGCACCGAAGCCGAGCCGGCGGACCTCCAGATCGCCGCCGAGTGTCAGGGTGCCGGCCGCTGCCGCCGAATCCGTAGCATCGATCGCCATCGTGGCGAAGATACCCGGCGGCCGGAAGCGAGAAACCGGCGGAGTGCCGTCGGCTAACCCTCGTACGGAAAGGCGAGCTGCACGTGCGTGCGCGCGACAGCGATGAACGATCTGGTCTCGGGCGCGCCGCCGTTCAGGGGCTCGAGCTCGGCGTTCACGATCGGGATGAAGTTGAGGTCTCCGCGATTCAGGTAGTCGGAGAGGCGGCTTCGGTAGCCCTCGCGCGGGAGCGTCACGTCGCCCACGATGCGATGACGATCGGTCTCGAGCACGACCCGCTCGGTGCGCGTGTCCATGCGCCCAAACCTATCGCTCGGTTGGCGCGGAGCGTATGGGATGGGGATCAGCGGCTGAGCGAGGCTCGCGGTTGCGTCAACGTGTGAGCACGTAAGGCCCGCAGGGCGTGGTCCCATCGATGTCGCGAACGGTCGAGCCGTCGTCCTTCTTGTATGCGACCGTGAGGCTGCCCGCCTTGACCGTCACCTCCGCGTAGCTGTCCTGCTCGCCCTGGGCGCAGGCCATCCCCACGCCCTCCTGCGGCTGCGGCTTGAAGAAGACCTGGGACAGCAGCTCGCCGCTGCCCGGAGAGCCGGTGGCGTCGTCGATCTCCTGCCAGAACGGTTTCGTCGCAACGGGACCGATGATGAAATCGCTATAGGGGGTGTCGGAGGGCGTGGCAGCCGGGGCGTTGGAGGGCGCGACGTCGCCGTTCAGGGTGCGCAGGCGGACGATGTTCGAGAACGCCGCATGGGTGTCCGTCGTCAAGAAGACCAGGTTCTTGACGTCGGCGCTCTGCAGGGCCCGCAGCAGCTGAACCCGCTCATACGCGTATCCCTCCCAGCGGTCGTACGGCAGCCCGTAGAACTGCTGGATCGGCGTCTCGTTCATGACGACCTTCCACCTGGCGTTCGAGCTCTCGACGTCACGGAGGAACCGGTGGAGCTGCGGCTTCCCCAGCATCGTGCGGTTTGGGCTGTCGATCTTCTGCTTGCATTGCGGCGATACGGGCTCCTTCAGCGACGGGATCAGCGTGCTGAAGAGCTGCCGCTTGTCCTTGGGCGCGGTCGGCGCCAGGTCCGGCTGGCCCGTCTCGGGGTTGTCGCAGACCCCATTGGCGGAGGCCTTGGCGCTTCGGAATGACCGCTCGTCGAGGAAGAAGAGCTCGAGGTTCTTCCCCCACCTCACGGTCCGGTAGATGCCGCTCTGCTTGGAGTAATGGACCGGCATGTAGTCGCGGAAGGCCCGGACCCCATGGTTATAGACCTTGCGCCCGAATTCCGGGATCGAGAAGTCGTTGCGGAACTCGTGATCGTCCCAATGGTTGTACATCCCCGTCGCGTCGCGGACTTTGCGCATGTTGCGGAGCCGGAGCTTCCGGCGATACATCGCCCATTTGTCAGGGACGCTGAGGGCGGTGCGATTGGCCCAGCCCGGGACCTCCGGATCGGAGTAGATCGTGTCTCCGAAGTCGATGTTGAAGTCGTTGTGCTCGGCGACGATCGACTTGAAGGCGCGGAAGTGGCCCCAGAAGGGCTCGTCGGAGCCCGGCTGGCGCACGCCGGTCTCATCGCCGGTGTAGGCGAACCGGATCGTCTTCGTGGTGCCGCGGGCGGGGGCGGTCTCGAACCGTCCCTTGCCGCTGCACTTGTGGGTGCGCGCGGTGCAGAACCGATACCAGTAGGTCTTGTTCGGCTTCAGCCCGGAGATTCGTCGCTGGACGGTCAGGTCGTTCTTCCGCTTCGCCTTGATGTCGGCACGGGCGACTCGGTGGCGGAAGGAGGAGTCCCTGGCAATGTGCGCTCGGACCGTGACCGGCCGGATGACTCGGGCCCAGACGATCGCCGAGTGAGCCGTGATCTCACCGGCGGTCCGCCCGCTCTTGAAGAGCTGCGAGCCCATCGCGCCCGCCGGCAGCAGGACCAAGACGCCGGCGGCCGCGGCCACCGCCGCGAGGTACCTGCTTCCCCGTGCCACGGACGCGATCCTAACCGCAAACGCGGGCGGGAGACGGGTCGCGCGTATTCGTGCGCCAGGCCGAGGACGTCGGCCAGATCAGGCTGGCGGAGGTGCGCCCCGGTGCCGTGAGCCCGATCTCGTCCGGGTCAGAAGATCGCGATCGGGTTGAGCGGCGATCCGGTGCCGCCCGCGACCCGCAGCGGCGCGCCCACGAACAGGAACTCCCAGCGTCTTTCAGCCTCGCAGCACTCGACCAGGTCCTCGAACTGCAGGTAGTCGAGCAGATGGATGCCGATTGCATTCAGGGCGAGCACGTGGATCGGAAAATCAACCTCCTCGGTGGTGCTGGGTGCGGTGTCGTTATTGCCGTCGGAACCAAGCGCGGCAACGCCGCGATCGGCGAGGAAGCGAGCGGTTGTCGGGTGCAGGCCGGCCCGCGCCCCATCGGTGTCCCATGGGCCGACCTCGGCGAGCCGCCGAGCGTGGCCGGTGCGAACGAGCAGAATGTCGCCCGCGTTCACGGTGATGCCCTGGGCCCGCTCGGCGGCTTCCAGGTCCTCGCTGAACACGTGCTCTCCGGGCTCCAGCCAGGGCACCCCCCGCAGACGGGGCACGTCAAGCAGTACTCCGCGGCCGACCAACCCGTCCTTGAGCAGCTCGATGGCTTCCGCTTGTGAGCCCTCGGCCGTAATCGAGCTGCTTGGCGTGCCGCCGTAGATGGAGCCGTCGTAGACGACGTGACAGAGGGCATCGATGTGGCTGTGGCCGGGGTTGTGGTAGTCGAGCCCGACGTAGTCCTTGGCGAAGCGGAGACCCCTTGATGCGTCGTCGGCCTCCTCGGGCAACATCGTCATGTGCTGGTCCGCCGGCGTGGGACAGTCCGGACCGGACTTGGTCCTGAGGGGCAGGCTGAGGGTGACCGTGACACCGCCCGTTGCGAGCCGCGCAGCTCCTGCGACCCGATCCGCGGTCAGGTTATTCAGAGCGCCACGCTCGTCTCCCCACCGGTCCCACGTGCAGACCTCGTCGAAGATAGCCCGAAAGTCGGCGGCCGATACCCAGATCTCGGTCTCGGCGGCGGTCAACGCGGTTAGCCTAACGCGCCGGCTGGTGATGGTACGTTCGATTTTCGGCGCCTGACGGACCCATTCCGCGTGCCCGTACCGCCGATCGGTTGCGTTCAGGCGAGGATGTTCACGGCTCGCGCGATTACCAGGCCGAGGATGACGAGCGAGATCAGGGCTTGGCAGCCCATCGTGAGCTTGGCCCAGTGTCGCATCGGCATGACGTCGGTCGGGCTGAATGCGGTGGCGTTCGTCAGTCCCAGGTAAAGGTAATCGAGGAAGAGCGGTCGCCACCCAGGGGGCGCCAACTCCGGGTTCATGTGCTCGGGGAACGCAAAGTGCGGATACCTCGGCGAGCGATGGGCACGCATCGCAGGTCCGCCAGCGTCGAGCTCCCAGTAGACGAACGTGAACGCAACGATCGTCTCGATCCAAACGAGCGCTCCCGAGGAGAGCAGCGCGCCCGCGTTGTCAAGTGCCTTCGAGGCATTTACCAGCTCGACGGTCAGGACGATCGCCTGACTCGCGCTTCCCAGAACGAGCACGCCAAGCAAGCCGAGCCCGATCGCGCGGGTGGCGCGCGTTTGGCGATCGATTCGACCTGGGTCGGCGATCACGTGGGCCGCGAGGAGCAGCGCAAGCAGCGCCGGCGCGATCCACTTCGGCGCCACGCTGAAGCGCTCGGGCAACAGCAGAGGTACGGCGACCGCGACGAGCAAGACCACTGCAGGCGGCCACCGACTCTCTCCCCGAAGGTCGTCGATTTCCCGCTGAGTTCGGGGAGCCTGATCGCCGACGATCATGCGGCGCCGGAGGCTAACCCTTCAGGTAGCGCGCTGAACTGACGGAAAGGAGAAGTGCGAGCGAGGCGATTAGGGCGGGGAGTTCCGCAGTGGCTTATCGCGAACGGGTGCGTGATCTGTAGGCCTGCTTAGCCTGGCGCGCCTAGCCGGTTGCGGCCTCCGTCTCCGCCTGCTTTAGCTCGCGCTCGAATGCCTTGGAATCCGCGTCGATCGCCTTCTCCATCGACTTCTGGGCGCGCGTCAGAGCCTTGTCGAGCTGTTCCTGTACTCGCGACTCCCCGACCACGACTAGTGCCGCCTGCCCGTCATCGAGCAACTCGCCCAGATCCTTCATGTCACCGCGGGACATGCCGCGGGCGAGATGGCCGATCACGCCCCCGGTGAGGCCACCGACGGCGGCCGCGCCGATGATCGACGGTGGGAAGAGGATGCCGACCACGGCGCCGACGCCGATGCCGGTCCAGGCCCCGTGCTGGGTCGGCTTCTCGTGCTTTTTGACATGGACCTTGCCCTCGACGTCTTTGTTGATGATGGCGACGTCATAGGTGCCGACCAAGTCCGCTGCATGGAGCTCCAGGAGACCTTCGTAGTCGGCGTCAGCATCCCCAGGCGAGGCGTACGTGGCGGCGTAGATGAAAACCGGTCTATCGCTCATGTCCTCGATCCTTCCTTCGCATGGACCATTGCTCGCCACGCTACACAACGGCGCTCTCAGCGCCAGCACCCAGCTGGGGTGAACGTCGACGGCCGTGCTACCGACGGGCGTAAGAATCGACTTTCTGCCCAAGAGCCTGGCGGTCAAGAGCGAACTGAGCGGGCTCGGTAGGAGTGCCCGGCGAACGCTCATCCAGTGATGATCAGAACGATCGTCGCCAGTGCCAGCATGATCCCGACCGCGGCCAATGCGAATGAACCGGCTTGCTCAGCTGCGGCGCCGGCACGGCGGCCCTGAATGTGGCCGTAGGCAATCAGGCACAGGCCGTATCCGCTGAATGCCACGCCCAGGACCGTGTAGGGCCACCGCGGGGCTGAGTGTCCGACCTCCGGGACGATGCGCCCGACCGCGATCCCAACAGCCAGGGCGGCGAGACCGGTCCGCCACCAGGCGAGCTGAGTTCGTTCGGCAGCGAGGTCGGTCCGATCGTGTTCCTCCGAAGCCACGGTCGCGCAATTAGTCGTCACCTTCGCCGAGACCCGAGACGCCGACGCTTGGCTCAAGGCCGCGTCGACACATGGGCCGGCCGTCGCCAGTGTCGCTGCCATCGGCGACGACCTGAGCGCCCATGTCATGGGTGGCGGAGATGGACGGACCCAGCTGAGCATGATCATGCTCCGCTACGGCGACCGCGACAAGGCCAAGCAAGTTGCCTCCGGCGTCGCAGCAGACGGCACGCACGGGCAGGCGAAACGCCAGGTCGAGCTCGTGATCGAGCGCGACCCCGATGGGCGCCGCCATGTCGCCGATCCGAAGCAGGGGGTACGTGCGATGGGCAGAAGCGATGTGATCAGCTGGGGCGGGTTTGGCCTCGTATTCGGCGCGATCGTCGGCCTTCTCGGCGGTGGAGGGATCCTCGGCTTCCTCAAGGATGGGCTCGTTACCGGCCTCGGCTGGGCGATCTTCGGCGTTCTCGCCGGAATGCTCTACGGGCTCTTGGCCGGCCGAGCTGTCTCAGCGCACAGACTCCAGGGGGTTGCCCCCATCCTCCCGCGCGGCACGTCGATGCTGATCGGTTGGGCCGATCAGGCGGTCAGCAAGGAGACCGTCGAGAAGTTCGCCGAGCCGGAGGCTGAGCGGCTCATTCTGCACTTCAATGCAGTCGCAACCGGGCTGGTGCTTGCGTCCGCCTGAGCCAGGCTGCAGAAGCTCGAGCAGATGATCGGACAGGTCCAGGCGATGAAGGCCCGGCTCGCGCGGCTGGCCCATCGGAAGGAGGAATGACCGACCCCCCGCCGGACCGACGACACGTGTGAGGCGTCCCCACCTGGGCAGAGAGGCCAGCTCGAACGGGCAGCCGCGGGTCCGCGTCGTGATCAGCCGGTAGGCTCGCGACGGTGATCCAGCTCGAGGTGTTCGGGGAGTCGACGACCATGGCCACGGTCGTCGAGTCGCTCCAAAGCCTCGACGGCGTCAGCCGCGTCAGATCGGTGGGCGCGATACGGCCGGGTCATGTTCTGGTTGCTGGCGTCGTGCAACCCGGCACTGTGGACCCTCTGCTGAGGGAACTACGGCGCCTCGGCGTACCCGATTCGGGGATCACCTTGAGCCGAGTGGAGGTGATAGGTCAGGCGATCGCAGGAACGGCGAGGACGAGCCTCGTCTGGGCGGACGTGCTCAGCGCAGCATGGCATCACGCGCGGCCGATCGGTCGATACTTGGCTTTCATGTTCACGGCGGGCGTGATCGCCTGCTACGGCGTCGTCGACGAGAACGCGATCCTGATCGTTGGGGCGATGGCGGTCAGCCCCGACCTTCTTCCGATCACTTCAATCGGCGTCGGCATCGTCGGTCGCAGCATGCGGCTCGTCGGCGAGGCTTTCCTGACCTTGGCGCTGGGGATGGCCGTCACGGCAATCGCGGCCACAATGTTTGCGTTCGCCCAAGACAAGCTCGACCTGCTGCCATCGGGATTTCACCTGACCGCATCGTCGACCGTGCTGGGGGGGTTGACGAGCGTCAACGACGAGACGATCGCGGTCGCATTCGTGGCGGGTGTTGCGGGCATGCTCGCGCTCGAGACCCGCGCCAGCTCGGCGGTTGGCGTAGCCGTGTCCGTGACCACCATCCCAGCTGCGGCGTACCTAGGCGTGGCGGCCGGTCTCGGCGAAGCCTCGAGAGCACTGGGCGCCTTGGGGATGCTCGGCATGAACGTCCTGATGATGGT
>Ga0209382_10005257_pt1 | contig 16909 bp, 7 predicted proteins | sample SoiMetdeltSBSDD5_FD_187599 | JGI IMG/M metagenome (GOLD analysis project Ga0209382, IMG submission 187599) | Bulk soil microbial communities from a Populus tree surrounding site in Tennessee, USA - Soil MetaG P. deltoides SBSDD5 (SPAdes) (version 2) | ecosystem: Environmental > Terrestrial >...
GGCCGCCCGCAGCCCATCCGGCCGCCCGCAGCCCATCCGGCCGCCCGCAGCCCATCCGGCCGGCCACCGCCAGCTGGAGCCGTGTGCCACCTCGGCGGCGCCGTTTCACCGTCGTTTCAGCGCGCTTCAGCGCCGTTGCAGGCCCCGGTGTCAGGGTGACCGCGACGCCGGTGTGCCGGCGTAGATGGAGCCTCCCCAGCGGTGGGATCGTCGCGACGGTTCGTGGACCGTCGCGTGACCGACTCCCGCCGACCGGGGACGCCTCACTCGTTTGATTGGGGTCGACTGATGAGAGCGAATTCCGTGCGAGGCCGAGGGCTCCACCGACGTCCCGTCACCGGGCCGGTAGCGGCGGGTCTGGCGGTTGTCCTGGCGGCGTCCGGACTGTCGGCCTCGGTCCCGGCGGCGGTACGGCCGTCCGCGCCCGCCGTCGTTCCGGCGGCGTTCACCGCCTGCGATGCCGGGGCGGACGATGCCGGGGCGGACGGGGCGCCGCCCGCGCTGGCGAGCCTCCGGACGACCGCCGGCACGCCGCTGCCCGAGCACCAGGAGATCGTGCTTCCGTCCGGCACCCGGCCCTACACGATCGCGTACGACGGCGCGAAGCTCGTGGTCCCGCCCGGCGCGGTACGGCTGCCGGTGGGCCTGGGCGTCAGCCGGCTGGTCGGCGGCGAGGTGCCGAGGCTCGATACCGGCATGACGAACGTGACCGGACGCCCGCGCGGTGGATTCCGGTTCACCCCGCACCCGATGACCTTCGCGACCGCCATCGAGGTCACGCTGCCCTACGATCCGGCGCTCATCCCGGCCGATTTCACTCCTCAGGACGTGTACTCCTACTTCTACAACGACGTCGCCGCCTGCTGGCAGGCACTGGAACGGGTGTCCGTGGACGAGGTGAACCACACGGTGACCTCGTTGACCGACCACTTCACCGACATGATCAATGCGACGGTCACGGTGCCGGAGCATCCGGAGAACGTGTCGTTCAACCCGAACCAGATCAAGGGGATCCAGGCCGCGACCCCCAGCTCCGGCGTCACGCTGATGGCTCCGCCGCACGCCGACAACCAGGGCGGGAACCAGCTCAGCTTCCCGATCGAAGTGCCGCCCGGCCGCGCCGGCCTGCAGCCCCGCCTCGGCATCGCCTACAACTCCGCCTCGGCCGGCGGGTGGTTGGGAGTCGGGTGGGATCTGGCCACCCCCGCCATCATGATCGATACCCGGTGGGGTGTGCCGCGCTACCACCCGGGCCAAGAAACGGAAACCTATCTGCTCAACGGCGAACAGCTCAGCCCGGTCGCTAACCGCGGGACGCCGCAGCCACGTACCGCCGAGAAGGTGTTCCACACCCGGGTCGAGGGCTCCTTCGCGCGCATCGTCCGGCACGGCGACGGCCCGAAGACGTACACCTGGGAGGTCACCGACAAGTCCGGTATCCGGTCGTTCTACGGTGCGCTGCCGGCCGCCGGCGTCCCGGATCCGGACGCCACGCTGGCCGACCAGTCCGGCAACGTGTTCCTGTGGGCGCTGCGGGAGGTCCGCGACCCGCACGGGAACTTCGTGCGGTACCACCACGCCCGGGTCGACGACACCGGCGTGCCCGGCGGCACCGAGCCCGGCCGCAACCTCTACCCGCGCCGGGTCACCTGGACCGGAAGCGGCAGCACCGAGGGCCGGTACGCGGTCGCCTTCGTCCGCGACCGTGAGCGGGCCGAACCCGCGCGGTTGGACACGTCCATCGACGCCCGGGGCGGGTTCAAGCGGGTGACCGCCGACCTGCTGCGCCGGGTCGACGTGACGCTGGACGGCGACCTGATCCGCCGGTACGAGCTGGCGTACACGAGGGGCGCGTTCGGCAAGACCCTGCTGCGCTCGATCGCCCAACTCGACGCGAACGCGGCGCCGTTGTCCAGGCACACGTTCGACTACTTCGACGACATCCGCGACGCGCAGGGCAACTACCAGGCGTTCAGCCCGGTGCCGTGGACCTCACCGGCTGACAACCTGAGCAATCCCGCGCTCAACCTCACCCCGGACCAGCTCGGCAACGCCAGCGCGCTGAACGCGAACACGAGCACCTCCGCCGGAGGGCACCTCTATGTCGGCGTGGGCTCGTCGCCGAGCAAGTCGGGCTCGGTGGGGCTGAAGGCCGGGTACAGCCGGGGTACGAGCGACGGTCTGCTCGCACTGGTCGATGTGGACGGTGACAGCCTGCCGGACAAGGTCTTCCGCAGCGGCGGCACGGTCCGGTACCGCAAGAACCTGTCCGGGCCGCACGGGCAGCCGCGCTTCGCCGACCAGTCCCAACCGCTGGCCCTGCCCGCCATCCAGGCGGAGAGCAGCAACAGCCTGACGCTGGGCATCGAGGCCTACCCCGGTGGGGTCGCGGCGCAACTGGACTACGTCAACACGTTCGCCACCACCAGCCGGTACTTCAGCGACGTCAACGCGGACGGGATCAGCGACCTGGTTACCGGCTCCACCGTGCTGTTCGGCAGGATCGGGGCGGGCGGCGTACCGGTCTACGGCATCAGCGCCGACACGCCGGTACCGGTCAGCGCCGGGCAGGTCGACACCGACCTGTTCGACGACTTCGCCGACGACCGGGAACGGCTGATCGACTCCTTCCCGTTGCTGGACAGCGTCCGCCGGTGGGTGGCACCGTTCGACGGGGTCGTCCGGATCACCGGTCCGGTGCGGCTGGCCGCGGGGACGGCCGCCGCGCGGGCGTCGTCGCCGACCGCCGACGGCGTGCGGGTCGCGATCCAGCACGAGGACGCCGAGCTGTGGTCCGCGCTGATCGACCCGCAGGACAACACCGAGCACGCTCCGGGCAACGTGGTGTCGGTGACCGTGCAGCGCGGTGACCGGCTGTACTTCCGGGTGCAGTCGCGCTTCGACGGCGCCCTCGACGAGGTGTCCTGGGACCCCGCCGTCAGCTACCTCGACGTACCCGGTCCGCTGGACGTCAACGGCCTGCCCGCCTACCGCTTCCAGGCGTCGCGCGACTTCACGCTGGGCGGGCGGGACGTCACGGTGAAGGCGCCGCTGACCGGGACGCTGCACCTCTCCGGCGACCTGACGAAGTCCGCTGCCACCACCGACGACGTCACCGTGGTCATCACCCGCGACGGTACGCCCGTGCTGGAACAGACGCTGGCCGCCGGTTCCACCGGTACGGTGCCGGTGAGCCTCGACATCACCGTCCAACAGGGACAGACGCTGGGCTGGCTGGTACGGGTCGACTCGCCGATCGACGTCGACACCATCTCCTGGGTCCCGCGGGCCTTCTACACCGCCGCCGACGGGGTCGCGCGGGTCACCGACGACCAGGGCAATCCGCTCATCGACGTGTTCCCGCCGTACCATCTGGACCTCTACCCGGTGCACGGGCTGACCGCCCCGCAGGGCTTCTACGACGTACCCGACGACGGCGACCTGACCGTGGCCCCGGCCCTGCTGTTCGACTTCGACGGCGGGACACCGACCGCCTCGGTCACCTTCACGGTCAAGCGGCGCGGCGCCCTGCTGGCCAAGCGCACCTTCCACATCGTCGCGGGTGCGGTGAGCTCGCCCGGTCCGTTCACCATCGCGGTGGACGGCGACGACGAACTCTTCTTCGACTTCAGCACGTCCGACCCGACACTGCGCGAGTTCCTGATCGGCCGCACGGTGAACGTGACGTTCGGATCGAACGGCACGACCGAACCGGCCGCGAACGCGTTCCACAGCACCGCTGGGGAGGGTGCCTTCCCGCAGCCGTACCGGGGGTGGGGCGCGATCGGGTACAACGGCAACCGGGGCCGGGCGGACCAGCCGATCGTGCAGGACGACCTCGTGATCGACGACAGCTACGCCGACCAGTTGCCGGACAGCGTGGACCCGCAGGGCCAGCAGGGCCCGTTCGGCCAGGACCCGCGGATCGACCCGCCGAAGGTGGTCCCGTTCTCCCCGTCGCCGCGGCACGGCCGGTGGGGCGCGGGAGAGCTGTCCTGGGTGGCCCGCGCCGCGGTCAGCAGCTCGCGGCTGGGCGCGGACTCGATCGACCTGCCCGACCCGGACGACCTGGCCGGAGCCACCGCCGTACCGCGGCTGGCCCGTGCCGAACAGGTATCGCTCACCGGCGGTGTGGGTGGCCCGGTCGGGTCGGTCGGCGGCAGCATCGCCACCGGCGACAGCACCGGCCAGGTGGACTTCGTGGACATGAACGGCGACGGCTTCCCTGACGTGGTCACCACCGGTGGCATCCAGTACACCGATCCGACCGGCGGGTTGGGGGACAGCCGGGGGACGCTGCCCGACGGCGCGGTGCGCCGGAGCACCAACGTGTCCGGCAACGCCAACGCCGGTAGCGCGGCGCGCACCATCACGACCGGGCGGGGGCACGCCGGCCCGCCGGGACACGTACCGGCGAACACCGCGGAGTCCGGCAACGACATGCCGCCGCTGGGCGTCGGCGGCTCCATCGGCGGCAGCAGTTCGGACGGACGGTTCGACCTGCTGGACGTCAACGGCGACGGGCTTCCCGACCGGGTGTACCACGACGGCAGGGTGGCCCTGAACCTCGGCTACCGGTTCGGCACGGCCGAGCCGTGGCGCAACCCGGCGCCGCTCAACGACGGCACCGGCACCAACTCGGGCCTGAACCTCGGCTTCAACACCGACTTCTACGGCTTCGCCGGCGGCGCCTCGTACCACGAGAGCCGTACGTCGACCGCCGGCACCCTGCTGGACATGAACGGCGACGGCCTGCTGGACCGGGTCTTCGCCGGCAACCCCATCACCGTCGGCCTGAACACCGGCAACGGGTTCGAGCCCCCGGTTCAGTTCCGGGGTAGCCTCGCGGAGATCAACGGCGACCGGACCGCGGCGTTCGGCGGCGGCGCGTACTTCACCTTCTCCCTCTGCTTCCTCTTCGCCTGCGTGATCATCAACCCCGGCGCGCACGTCTCCACCGGCGTCGGCCGTACCGAGCAGGCCCTGCGCGACCTCAACGGCGACGGGTTCGCCGACCACCTGTCGTCCACCCGCGACGACCGGCTCGTGGTGGCACAGAACCGTACCGGACGGACCAACCTGCTGCGTACCGTGAGCCGTCCGCTCGGCGGCCGGATGGACTTCGACTACCAGCGCGACGGCAACACGTACGGGCAGCCGCAGTCGCGGTTCGTGCTCTCCCGCGTCGCCGTCCACGATGGACACCCCGGCGACGGGGAGGACGTGCAGCTCGTCACCTACGAGTACGCCGGCGGCGTCTACGACCGGCTGGAGCGGGAGTTCACCGGGTACGCGACCGTGGTCGAACGGCACCGCGACCCGGCCGCGGGCGAGGCCGTCACCCGGAGCCTCACCCGGGAGTACCGTACCGACGGCCACTACACCCGCGGGTTGCTGACGCGGGAGACCACCGCCGACGCGGCCGGCCGGCCGTTCACCCGGACCGTGCAGGACTACGCGTTCCGCGATGTCGACAACCCGCAGGCGCCCGCCGACCTCACCAGCACCACCGCCACCGTCTTCCCGCAGCTGGTCCGCACCGAGCGGCACTTCTTCGAGGGCCAGGCCAACCCGGGGAAGACCACGTTCACCACGATGGAGTACGACCTGGTCGGCAACCTGACCAGATCGTTCGACGCGGGCGACGACGGTACCGCCGACGATGTGGACACCCGAATCGGGCACACCCTCGACGACGCGGCGTGCCAGGCGTCGTACATCGTCGGCGTCCCGAACCGGATCGACGTGTCCGGCGGTGGCGTGTTGATGCGGCGCCGGGAGTCCACAGTAGACTGCGCCACCGGAGACGTCATGCAGGTCCGGGCACGGCTCGCCAACGGCGAGAGCGCCACCACGGACCTGGGGTACTTCGCCAACGGCAACCTGCGCTCGGTCACCGGGCCGGCGAACGCGACCAACCAGCGGTACCGGCTGGACTTCGGGTACGACACGGTCGTGGACACCCACGTCGAGTCGGTCACCGACAGCTTCGGCTACCAGTCCCGCTCCACCCATGACGTCCGGTTCGGGCTCGTGATCACCAGCACCGACATCAATCAGCAGGTCGTGCGTAACAGCTACGACGCGGCCGGACGGCTGGCAACGGTCACCGGCCCGTACGAGGCACCGGAGAACCGGGCGACGATCGCCTTCGAGTACCACCCGGACGCCGCCGTGCCCCACGCGGTGACCCGGCATGTCGACCGGCAGGCCGACGGCACGGTCGCCACCGACACGATCGACACGGTCACCTTCGTCGACGGGCTGGGGCGCACGATCCAGACCAAGATGGACGCCAGCGTGTCCACCGGTACGGACGATCCGCCCGCGACCGTCATGGTGGTGTCCGGGCGGCTCGTCCACGACCACCTCGGCCGGGTGGTCAAGGCGTACTTCCCGGTCACCGAGCCGAAGGGGCCGGCCAACACCACGTTCAACCCGGCCTTCGACACGGTGACGCCGACCACGACGACGTACGACGTGCTCGACCGCGTCACCCGTACCGTCATGCCGGATGGCACCGCCACCACCACCTCGTACGGGTTCGGCCCGGACCGTTCGGGGGTCACCCGGTTCGAGACCGTCGACACCGACGCCAACGGCAAATCGGTCCGCAGCTATCTCGATGTCCAGGGCCGGGTCACCGCCGTCAAGGAGTTCAACCCGGCGGGCGGCCAGCCGGTGATCTGGACCAGCTTCCGGCACGACGCGTTGGGGGAGCGGACCGCCATCGTCGACGACCACAACAACACCACGACGATGGCCTACGACAACCTCGGGCGCCGCACCAGCGTGGTCAGCCCGGACGCGGGCCGCACCGACACGGTGTACGACCTCGCCGGCAACATGGTCAAGACGATCACCGCGAAGCTCGCGGCGCAGCAGCAGGCGATCGAGTACGACTACGACTTCAACCGGCTGACCCGGATCCGGTACCCGGTCTTCCCCGGCAACAACGTTACCTACACCTACGGCGGCCCGGGCGCGCCGGACAACGGCGCCAACCGGGTCACCGGCATCGTCGACGGCGCGGGCACGGTGGCACGCAGGTACGGGCCGCTCGGCGAGATCGTCACGGAGACCCGGAGCGGGACCGCCCAGGGCAGCCACACGTTCAGCTACACCACGCAGTACCGGTACGACACCTGGAACCGGCTGCTGTCCATGACGTACCCGGACGGAGAGGTGCTGTCCTACCACTACGACAGCGGTGGGCAGGTGGACCGGGCGACCGGTGTCAAGGGCGCGACCACCTACCCGTACCTGACCCGCCTGGAGTACGACAAGTTCGGCCAGCGGGCGCTCGTGGACACCGGGAACGGCACCCGCACCCGGTACACCTACGACACGACCAACCAGCGGATGACCAACATGAAGGCCAACCTGGTCCAGGGGTACGTCTTCCAGAACCTCGACTACTCCTACGACGCCGTCGGCAACGTCACGTCGATCCACAACGACACCGTCGCGCCCGGCGACCCGGACGTGGGAACGCAGGTCGGTGGTCCCAGCATGGAAACGTTCACGTACGACGACCTGTACCGGCTGGTCCACGCCGAGGGCAGCTACGCGCCGCGCACGCCACGGATCGACCGGTACCGCCAGGACGTCAGCTACGACAGCATCAGCAACATCACCGCCAAGACCCAGGTGCACGAGCTGGTCTCGGGCGGCAACACCACAGTGGACGACAAGCTCAGCTACACCAACGGGTACGCCTACTCCGGCCCCCGTCCGCACGCGGCCACCACCATCGGGATCCAGACCTTCGGCTACGACGCGAACGGCAACCAGATCAGCCGTAACCAGCAACCACAACCGAAACGGCAGATGATCTGGGACGAGGAGAACCGGCTGGCGTGCAGCCACGAGAACGTGCAGAGCACCGACCTGCCGCAGACGCCTGCGTCGTGCGACAACGCGGGCGGAACCCCGAACAACGCCCGCTACTTCTACGACGACCAGGGCAACCGCGTCGTCAAGGACGGCGCCCAGTTCCACATCTACCCGAACCAGAACTTCTCCACCCGCGGCAACTCCGAGTTCAAGCACGTCTACATCGGCACCACCAAGATTGTCACCAAGACCGTCGAGCCGGCCAACCGCGTCGAGGACCGCCAGTTCTACTCCCACGGCGATCACCTCGGCTCCACCGGCTTCGTCACCGGTACCGACGGCGGCCTCGCCGAACACCTGAAGTACTTCCCGGGCGGCGAGACCTGGGTCAGCGAGCATCCCTCGCAGCCCCGGCCGCAGCAGTACACCGGCAAGGATTTCGACCCCGAGACGAAGCTGTACTACTTCGGTGCCCGCTACTACGACCCGCGTACCCAGGCATGGCAGAGTCCTGACCCGGCGCTGCCCGACTCCGCGCGCGGCTCGAAGGACCTGTCGACGTACCTGTACGCGGCGGCCAATCCGATGAGGTACAACGACCCGGACGGTCGCTGCCCGGTCGCCAGCGCCTCGTCCGCCGAGGAGGAGACCAGCGTCTTCGTCGGACCGGTGTGTACCCCGGAGACGACGATGGAGGAGGAGTTCGAGGACGCCGACGCGTACGAGCACGGGGATTACGTCGCCGCGGGCACCACCGCCGCCGGTGGGGCCGCCGGGGGTGGCGCCGGCCGGCCCGGCCGGATCCGGACCTGGTTCAACCGGAGCCTGATCAAGCAGTTGTTCAGCAAGACGCTGGAGGTTGGTGGCCCGGACGGCGGTGGGCTCACGCGGACCTACGACAAGACCGGCTCGGTCCGCCAGGTCACCACGAAGCAGGCCATGGAGGCGGTCGTGGAGGAGGCCAAGCCCGGGGGTAAGCCCAAGGGTGGCGCCAGCGCCCGGGTCGGCCCCAGCGGCGTGCTGTTCATCCTCGGCGTCGTGCTCGGCCTGAAGGCGGACTACGACACCTACGAGGAGGCCAAGGCCAACGGACGCACGTACAGCGAGGAGATCGAGCACAGGAGGAACTCCGGCCGCAAGACCATCATGGTGTGGCCGTTCCCGGGGCTCGTGCTGCCGGGCAACGAGGCGTGCGAAACCCCGGACTGCATCATCTGACCTACCGGCGGGGTGGCCGGTCGCGACCGGCCACCCCGCGCGTGCGCGACCGCACCCAATGTCCGGGGTCCGACTGTCCCGGTGACGTTCGACGATGCGTCGATATTCTTGGCGCACACTTCGCGATCACCACGGGGCGGACCACGTGCAGGTACGGCTTCTCGGCCCGGTCGACGTGACCGTCGACGGCGTGGCGCGGCCGATCCCGGGCCTGCGCCGCAAAGCCGTGCTCGCCATGCTCGCGCTGACCCCGGGTGAGATCGTGAGCACCGACCGCCTGATCGACGTCGTCTGGAGCGACAGACCGTCGTCGGCCGCTCCGAACAGCCTGCCGGCCCACGTGTCGTACCTGCGTGGCGCGCTCGGCGCCCGGACCGCGATCGTGGCCCGCCCGCCCGGGTACGTCCTGGACATCGGGGCCGAGGCCACCGACCTCCAGGTCGCCGAGCGACTGATCCGCCAGGGCAGGCAGTCGACGGATCCGGGGCAGAGCGCGTCGCTGCTCCGGGCCGCTCTTGCCCGCTGGCGAGGTAGGCCGCTGGTCGACGTCGCCGGGCTGCCCTGGCTGGCGGAGCAGGCCGAGCGCCTGACCGTCATCCACCTGGAAGCCGTGGAGGCTCTCGTCGACGCCCGGTTGGCACTCGGCGAGCACGCGCAGCTCCTGGCGGAGCTGGACGGGCTGATCGGGCAGTACCCGTTCCGCGAGCACGTGCACGGCCAGCTGATGGTCGCGCTGTACCGGGCCGGCCGGCAGGCCGACGCGCTCGCCGCGTACCAGAGGCTGCGCCGCAACCTCCGCGATGAGCTGGGAATCGAACCTGGGCCGGCGCTGCGGGACCTGGAAGCGGCCATCCTGCGGCAGGACGCCGCCCTCCATCCACACTCGACGGTCACCGCCGCGCCCGGTCCGCCGGCCGACAGCGCGGTAGCGCCGGTACCGGCGCAGCTTCCGGCGACCGTCGACGGGTTCGTGGGACGGGAGGCCCAACTCGACCAACTGGACGCGTTCCTCGCGACATCCCGGGACGGCGGCTCCCCGACGCTGATCATCGCGGCGATCGGCGGTACCGCCGGGGTGGGAAAGACCTCCCTGGCCGTGCACTGGGGTCGGCGGGTGCGGGACCACTTCCCCGACGGTCAGCTGTACCTCAACCTGCGCGGCTACGCCACCAGGCCGCCGGTGCAGCCCGGGCAGGCCCTGGCACAGTTCCTGCACGGGTTGGGCGTGCCGGCCGAGCGGGTCCCCGCCGACGTGGACGAGGCCGCCGCGATGTACCGGACGCTGCTCGCGGACCGGCGGATACTGATCATCCTGGACAACGCCGCCAGCCCGGAGCAGGTTCGTCCGCTGCTGCCCGGCAGCCCGCACTGTGTCGTGCTGGTGACCAGCCGGGACCGCCTCGGCGGCCTGGTCGTGAGCGAGGGTGCCCGGCTGCTGACCCTTGACGTCCTCCCGCCTGACGAGGCACACGCCCTGCTGAGCGGGATTCTCGGTCCGGAGCGGGTGCAGGCCGAACCGCAAGCGGCGTCGGACCTGGCCCGGATGTGCGGCTTCCTGCCTCTGGCCCTGCGTATCGCCGCCGCTAACCTGGTCATGCGACCCGGCGCCAGCATCGCCCAGCACGTCGCCGACCTGCGCGGGGACAACCGCCTCGCCGCGCTGCGGATCGACGGGGACGAGCAGTCGGCGGTGCGCGCCGCCTTCGACCTGTCGTACGCGACCCTCAAGCCCGACGAGAGGCGCTTGTTCCGCCTGTTGGGCCTGATCCCCGGCGTGGACGTCGACGGCGCGGCTGCCGCCGCCATCGCCGGTACGAGCATGGGACAGATCCGCCGGATACTTGGTCGCCTCGTCGACGGGCATCTGGTCGACGAGTCCGCCACCGGCCGGTTCACCCTGCACGATCTGCTGCGGCTCTACGCGCGGTCGCTCGCCGACGCCGAGGACGGCCCGCGTGAGATCACCGCCGCCAAGGACCGGCTGTGCGCGTTCTACCTCACCGGTACCGAGACCGCGGCCGATCTGCTCTACCCGGAGACGATCCGGTTGCCGGCGCGGCCCACCCTGCCCGGGCCGCGGACCGGGCCGGCGTTCGCCGACCACGAGCAGGCGCTCGCGTGGTTGGACGCGGAGCGGACCAACCTCGTCGCGCTGATCAACGAGACCACCGAACACGGCCCGCGGCCGACCGCGTGGCACCTCGCGGACAACCTTCGTGGCTACTTCTACCTGCGCCGCCATGCCGGCGACTGGCTGGCCGTGGCAACCGACGCGTTGCGCGCCGCCGGGAGGCAACCGGGACCGATGGCCGCCGCACATCTGAGCCGCGGAGTCGCATTCAACATGCAGGGGCGCAGCGATCCCGCCATCGACGACTTCACCGCCGCGCTGTCCCTCGCCGAGCAGGCCGGATGGTTGGAAGGACAGGCCGCGGCACTGAACAATCTGGGCACGGTCTACTCCCACACGGGACGCCACCGGCAGGCGGCCGAACACTACACGCAGACCGTCGCCGTCCACGAGCGGACCGGCCGCCTGGTCGGTCAGGCGGTCGCTCTGGACAACCTGGGGGTCGTGCGCCGCGAACTGGGCGAGCTGGAGTCCGCCGCCGGCCTGCACCTGAAGGCGATCGCCCTGTACCGGCAGGCAGGGTTGCCGTTCAGTCATGCCACCGCACTGGCCAACCTCGCCGGCGTCCATCACGATCTCGGCCTGCTCGACGACGCCCTCGACCGCTACACACAGGCCCTGGCCATGCACCGGCAGACGGGTAACCGGGACCGCGAGGCGATCTGCCTGCTCGGCATCGCCAACGCTCATCGTGCCGCCGGTCGCCACCACCAGGCACTGAGACCTGCCGAGGATGCGTTCGAGCTCGCACGCGAGATCGGCGACCGGCGCACCGAGGCGTTTGCCGCGATGACGCTCGGCACCATCGACGACAGCCTTGGCCGGCATCAGTCCGGCCTCGGACACCACCGGCACGCGCAGCGCCTGGCCGGTGCGACGGGCAGCCGCTATATCCAGGCCAAGGCGCTCGTCGGCGTCGCTGGAGCGCAGGTGCGGCTCGATCGCGCCGACGAGGCCCTCGCCACCGTCCTGGTGGCCCTCGCCATCATTCGCAGCAACGGGTATCGCGCACTGGAGGTCGACGCCTTGACCGTCCTCGCCGAGATCCATACCGTGCGTGGACGGCCCGACGAAGCGACCATCTCCGCCCGCAACGCGCTCACCCTCGGCGAACAGATCGGGTACGACCCGGGCCGCCCCCGTCAGCCACGCAACCGCCGGGTCGCGCTCCGCCGTACCGAGGTTGTCCAGGCGGCACGCGGCTGACCTGGTACCGCTCCGAAGGGTCTCTTTGGGTTCTCGCCAGAACTCGGCGACCAATCGATGCGCAGCCGAACCGCGGCCGGGTCTACGGTCCTGATGCCGAAGGCAGTGTGCACTTCGAGCACGCAACGGAACGGGTTCACCCCGGTTGCTCGGCCACCAAGCCCCCGTTCCGGCGGCGCCGGAGGCGGGATCGGCCGAGCATGCCGGCGCCGTCGACGTGGTGCCAACGGAGCCGCCCCGGCACCGGGCGGATCCCAGGTTCATTGACCCGCTCGAATATTTGATCTATTCTGCGCCGGGGAGTATCCGACGTGGAAATGATCGACGCGTTCTGCCACACCATGCCGCGGCCGTACTACGACCGCTTCTTCGCGCTGGAGACGACTCCGGCGGCCGCGAACATTCGCCGCCGTGTCTCGCGGATCCCGTCGCTGGTCGATCTGGATGTGCGGTTCCGGCAGATGGACGAGTTCGGCGATTACCGGCAGGTGATCAACATCTGTGCACCGCCGGTCGAAGACCTAGGTTCGCCGGAGATCTCCACCGAGCTCGCCCGGGTCGGCAACGAGGCCCTCGCGGAGTTGGTTGCCCGATACCCGGACCGCTTCGCGGGCTTCATGGCGTGCGTGCCGATGGACGACATCGAGGCCTCCGTGTCCGAAGTGGACTATGCGTGCAAGCAGCTCGGCGCGCTGGGCGTACAGATTTACACGCACGTGCACGGGCACCCGATGGACGAGGAGCGCTTCGAGCCGTTCTACCGGAAGATGGCCGAACTGGACCGGCTCATCCAGGTCCACCCGTGCCGCAGTGCCGAGTGGCCGGACTATCCGACCGAACGCCGGTCGAAGTACGAAATCTGGTGGGTGTTCGGCTGGGAGTACGACCTGTCAGCGTTCATGTCCCGGATCGTGTTCGGCGGTGTGCTCGAGCGCTATCCGGAGCTGAAGTTCCTCATCCACCACGGTGGAAGCATGGTGCCGCACTTCGCCGGCCGCGTTGGCCCCGGCTGGGACCAGCTCGGCGAGCGGACCCCGGACGACCAGCGAGATCTGGTCGAGGGGTACCCGCTGAGCAGGAGACCGCTGGATTACTTCCGGATGTTCTACGCCGACACGGCCCTGTTCGGCGCGGCGCACGCGGTGCGCTGCGCGATCGACTTCTTCGGTGCGGACCACGTGCTGTTCGGCTCGGACAGCCCGTTCGATCCCGAGAAGGGCCCGGGCTACATCCGGGCCACGATCGCGAACCTCAACGAGATCGGGCTCAGCGACACCGAACGCGGCACGATCTTCCACGGCAACGCCCGCCGGCTGTTGGAGTTGTAGCCGAGATCGGAGACTTCGATGGTTCCGCGAAAGACCGTGGCGTTGCTCGCCGCCACGCTGGCCACCGTCGCCGGTTGCGGCTCGGGCGGCAGCCAGGCACCCGGCGCCAGCGGACCATCGGGGCCGGACAAGGCCAACCCGGTCACCATCCGGGTCGGTGACGTCGAGGGCGCGCCCGCGTCGTTCCTGGCGTTCGGCGTCCAGAAGGGCTTCTTCCGCGATCGCGGGCTCGATGTGCAGGTCGTCCTGCAGCAGGGTGGCGCAGCGATCATTCCCGGACTCGTCTCCGGCGACCTGCAGATCGGTGGATCGAACGCGGTGTCGATGCTGGTCGCCCGGGACCGTGGGCTCAAGGTTCAGATCATCGCGCCCGGGACGTCGGTCGGCGCCGATCCCGACAAGGACTTCTCCGCGGTCATCGTCGCGGCCGACAGCCCGATCGCATCGGCCCGGGATCTGGTCGGCAAGAAGATCGGGGTGAACACGTTCAAGAACGTCAACGACATCGTCATCAAGAGCTACCTGGAGAGTCAGGGCGCGGACATATCGGCGCTGAGGTTCCTCGAGCTGCCGTTCCCCTCGATGGTCGCGGCCGTGGCCCAGCACCAGGTCGACGCCGCGCTGGTCATCGAGCCGTTCGCGACCACCGCACAGAGCCAGGGCGCGCGGGTGCTGTTCCGGCCGTACGTGAGCGCGAAGGCCAACCTCGCGATCGGGACCTACTCGGCGGCCGAGGAGTACATACGGCAGAACCCTGCCGTGGTGAAGGCGTTCCGGGAGGCGGCTGCGCAGACCGCGGGTTACATCACCGAGCACCCCGACGAGTACCGCGGTCAGCTGCCCACGATCGCCAAGCTCGCACCGGAGCTGGCGCCAAAAGTGAACATCCCGGTGTGGGGCCCGCGGGTCGACATGGAGTCGCTGGAGTTCTTCGCCGACCGGATGGTCCGTTACGGACTGGTCCAGACCAAGCCGGATGTGCGGGCTGCGGTCGCCGGCTGACCATTCTTTCCAACAGCCACGACCGTCAGGTGTCACCGCACGGTGCGCCCGCCGGGCTTGGCGGGGTCCCGCCGGATCTCACGCAGGACGCCGTGCCGGCGCAGTGCCCATGCGAGGCGCCGGACGCTGCGATGCCATACGAAAAGTACGACGGCCCGGCGTACCAGCGCCCACCGGTTCCCGCTGAACTGGTTCTCCGCTGCCTGCCAGATCAGCTCGCGCACCTTCGGACTGTCGAGCGCGGCCCGCACCTCGCGCCGCACCTCGGGATCCTCGGCCGCCGAACCGATGGCGGCTGCCAACGCCGGGCGGTCCACCATGGACTCCGCCACTGCGGCGACCAGGGGCCGGCGTACCCCGTCCAGCTCCAGCAGCTGCAACACGGCTTCGCGGATCTCGGTGGTGTCCAGCGCGGACCGCAGCAGGCGCAGCAGGCTGCGCTCGACCTCGTGGTCGTGGTCGGGTACGGACAGCACCGCCAGCAGCGCCGTCACCTCGTCGAGGTCGATGAAGCGTTGCAGCCCGGTGCGGAACTCCGGAAGTTCCCAGGCGACCAGTAGACCCTTGACGAGGTTGCGGTTCATGGGCTATCCGCTACCCGGAAACGGCGATTCGCGAAACGTTTGTGGGCTGTCCAGGCTGTCCAGGCTGTCCCGGGCCGGCCCGCAAGCGTTGATGACGACCGATCACACCAATCCACCCACGCGCCCCGATCGCCAGGTCCGTGCGATCATGCGCGGATGACGGCATGGCAGGACGTCGAACAGGCAGAGCCGGTGTTCGCGCAGCGCGTGCGGGCGCTGTTCGATGCCCACAGGCACAAAACGATTGCCACGTTGCGCGCCGACGGGTCACCGCGGATCTCCGGTATCGAGGCGGTCTTCGAGGACGGCGAGCTGGTCTTTGGCTCGATGCCCAACGCGCGCAAGGGTGCGGATCTGCGTCGGGATCCGCGATTCGCGCTGCACAGCGCCACTGTCGACCCGGTCGAGGGTTCCGAGGCGCAGTGGCCAGGCGAAGCGAAGATCGCCGGCCGGGCGATCGCGGCTGCACCGGTCACGGACAGACAGGACGGCGACCGCTTCCGCGCCGACATCGCCGAGGTCGTGCACACCCACCTCAACGAGGAGGCCACGATGCTCGTCGTCGAGTGGTGGACGCCCACGCACGGGCTGCGAAGGATCGATCGCGAGTGACCCAGATGCGGGTACGACACCGTCCCGGCGTTGGCTGGCTCGGCTCGGTACCGTGATCGAACGGTCTCCTTTCGGCGTGCGCCTGTGGCGGCTCTTGTCCCACCGTCGGCCGTCATACAAGAGGTCAATCGAGTACATGGTGGCCACACTTCAGCGGAAGTCCGGCGTTTCGGTCTCCGAGCTCAACGCCGTGATCGAGGGTACCGAGCCGAGCCCAGAGACTGTCCGACAGTTGGGGCCGGCGCTGGGCATCCACGCCGCCGACATGTTCGTCATCGCCGGGCTGCCCGTGCCGCACGACTTGGCCTCGGCGTGGCCCACGTCGCCGTGGAACGTGGGTTCGATCGTCCAAGAGGCTGTGCGGATGACGCCCCAGCAACGCGGTCGCCTGGACGAACTGATCCGGTCCCTGCCCGTGGAACCCTGGGCCGAAGCCACCTCGACCGACGACCACCCCGAGGGGCCTGGAGCCTTGATGCTACGTCTGCTGCGAAACCGCAACATTGGCCAACATGGTCGCGCTCGCCGGCGTCGGCCCGGAGATCAAACGAGCCGGATTACGTCCGTGCCGGTGAAGACGCGACCGTCGGTGAGGTATCCGCTGACCGTAAGCTCCACTGTGCCTGCATAGCCGGCCAGCCGCGTCGACAGCGCTGCGCCGTCGAACACCGCCCACAGCCGGTTGTCGTTGTTGGTCCGCACCAGGCTGGCCCCGACCAGCGCGCCGTCGAGGAGGATCCGGACGGTGTCGACGGCCACCGTGGACGCGTCCTCGCCGGCCGGTAAGGCGATGTTGGCGGTCGCGGTCGGCAACCAGACGCCACCCGGTCGCCACCCGGCCGGGACGAACTGGACCGAGCAGATGAGCGGCGGACCGGTGCGGATGTGCGGCTGGGCCGGCCGGTCCATGCCGGTGCCGAGGTAGTACGAGGGGTGCGGCGGCTGGTTGTACCCGACGTTCTGCCAGGCGACCGCGAGCCGGTACTGGGGGT
>Ga0209382_10005258_pt1 | contig 16909 bp, 11 predicted proteins | sample SoiMetdeltSBSDD5_FD_187599 | JGI IMG/M metagenome (GOLD analysis project Ga0209382, IMG submission 187599) | Bulk soil microbial communities from a Populus tree surrounding site in Tennessee, USA - Soil MetaG P. deltoides SBSDD5 (SPAdes) (version 2) | ecosystem: Environmental > Terrestrial >...
GACGTGCGCCACGTGGTCGTCGTCAACGAGAGCGACATCCCTTCGTTCCGCAGGTTCGAGGGCCCGCGCTGCCTCGTCGTCGGCGTGCGCGACGTCCTGCCGCGGTCGGTGTTCCCCCTGCCCTTCACCAAGCTGTGGATGAACGTTCGCCGGCCAGTGCCGCCGTTGCGGGGCTGGATCCTCCAGCAGCTCGTGAAGCTGGCCATCGGTCAACAGCTGCCGGAGCGAGTGATCGTGTTGGCCGACTCCGACCTCGTGTTCATCCGCCCTGCTACCGCCAGTACCTTTGCGCCCGGCGGAAGAGTGCGTCTGTACCGACTCGACGACGGAGTCGACGAGTCGCTCGAGCGGCACGTGCGTTGGCACGCAGTGGCCCACGATCTCGTCGGGCTGTCGGCACCAGCACGTCCGCCCTTGCCCGACTACGTGAGTTCACTGAACGCATGGGATCGCGACGTCGTGAGCCGCATGATGCGGCGTGTCGAGGACGTGACCCGGCGCCGCTGGCTCGAGCCGATCGGCAAGGAGCTCCACTTCTCGGAGTGGACCCTCTATGGCGTCTACGCCGACCAGTACGAGCGGGGCGAGCACGTGACCCTGACGTCCGAGTCACTCTGCCACTCGGTGTGGGGCGACGTGCCGCTCACCATCGACGAGGCGGTCGCGGAGCTTGCCTCCGTCGGGCCCCACGACGTCGCCTACATGATCGGGTCGAAGACGAATACGCCGCTCTCGGTGCGTCGAGACGCCCACGCCCGTATCTTCGCGAGCTGACCGGCGCTGGCTTCTAGGGTCGAACCACGGTGATCCTTCGCCGCACCGTCCGCTTGAGCCGGGCCCATGCCTCCCGGCAGAAGTCTGCGGCCCGTTCACGACGTCCGCGGGCGAAGCGGGTCCGGCTTCTGTAGGAGTCATAGAGCGAGGCGTTGACGCTCAGGGCCGCTGGTTTCCAAGGCTTCACGCTGGTCACGAAGTGGGCGATCGCCGGCCGCTCCGCCGGGTCGACGTCCGCAACGCGGGTGGTGAAATGGTTCTGGAAGTTCCACCGCGTGTCGAGCATCGTCCAGCGACCATCGCAGGCGACGTTCAGCGCGTCCTGGTCCATGAACGGCGTCCGGGGATTGCGGGCCAGGAACTCAAGTGCCTTCTCGGATATGCCCTCGGCGGTCCACCGCTCGAGATCGAGGAGGAGTACCCCCGAATTGAAATAGTCCCTGACGGGAGGCACCTCACGAAGCCCAGGATCCCCTGCTTTGATCAACGGGTCGAGGCGGTCCAGGACCGCACCTAGCGGGGCTCCCTGCAGATCGACCGTCCACAGCGGTGCGACGTCATCGAGCACGAGCAGGTCCGCGTCCAGATAGAGGATTCTCGACCTCGTCTCCGGCAACAGCTCTGGGATCAAGAGGCGCGCATAGGCCATCGTGGAGACGTGAGGGGTGAGGCCCTCGTAGCCGCTGAACTGCTTCAGGTCGACCGTGATCCACTGGATCTGCGCCGATCCGGCGGGCAATGAGCCTTCGACCATCGTCCTCATCGCGTCGGGAAACCGGTCTGTCAGCACGCGCACGTCGAGCGGCGCGCAACGATCACTGGCCTCGACGAGCGATCGGAGGGTTGTCGCCAGCTGACCTGCGTAGTTGACATCCGCAGCCATGACGATCGGGCCGCCAGTTTGCCGAGCCGCGCCCTCGCGCTGACGAAGAGAAGTCACGGCCCTGTCCACCTGCCGCCCGCTCTGCTCCATGCAAGCGGTGAGTCCGCCCGCGACGCCTACCTGAAGGTTCGGGGTGCGCCTCAAGGACGCGATGCCGGAACGCGGGCGGAGACTAGATGGCGGCCCGGAGCCCTGGCAAGTTGCTCCGCACCAGCTAACTGGGCACCGGCTGTCCGGTCTCGTGGATGACGTTCCCGTTGACCTGCGTCTCGTCTCCACACTCTGTCCATGCCCCGAAGGCCCCAACGCTTGGATAGAACCTCGTGCTGAAGCGGTTGTTGATGACCTGGTAGTTGTTGCCGCTGCCGTCCTGCTGGCAATAGAGCGTGTACGCCCCGCCGGCCATGAGGTTGTCCTTGATGAGGACGTTGGTCACCACGCCGGACGACACCGTGGGACTGATGATGGCCGAGGTACCGTCGCCCGCGTAGATCGTGTTGTGGACGATGTTGATATCCCGGCCGACCGGGGTGATCTGCGCGCCGTCGGAGTGCGGATCGGAGGCAGGATCGAAGGCGACGAGGTCGTGGATGTAGCTGTGCTCGATGGTCACGCGCCCGTCGACATCGAAGCCGTTCTCGCAGGAGTGGATGTTCGCCCGCCGGACCGTGAAGTTGTAGTCACCCACGGCCGAGGACCCTTTCACGTTCCCGCAGCTGATCTCCACGTCCTCTAGGACCACTCCCTGTCCGCTGTAGGCATCGGCGAAACTGGCAACGCCTCCGCCCGGACAGGTGATCCTTGTCCTGCGGATGACGACGCCTGGTGCGCGGACAAAGACACACCCGCGGATGTCCAGGCCGTCGATCACGGTGTTGGCGGTGCCGATCTCCAAGTCGCCGCTATGCGCGCTCAAGGACGTGCCGGCCGGGACGCCGGTGCAGTCTGCGCTCGGATACGAAGGCAGCGGGCAGGTCGTCGTACTGCCCGCTGTGACGCCCCCGCCGGGCCTCCCGCTCGTAGACGGCGCCGCGCTACTCGGCGGCGCGCTGGTGGGCGGGACGGGAGGCTCCTTCGGCGTTGGCGCCGTCGGCGCGGGTGGCGGTATCTCCTCCGGCCGCCCATCCGTCGCCAGATTGGTGCGGGACTGGCTGGCCTCCACCAGACCAGGCGGCGCCGCTCGGTCGTTCGTCGCGTAGGCGAACGAGACGGTGAGCGCCACCACGGCGAGAAGAACGCCTCCGGCGACAACCGGCCTGCGGAGTTTTCGATGCGCCATCAGTTCGGTCGTCCTTTGATATCCCCAGCCACCGAGAGCCACGCGCTGTAAACCTTCGCACGACTCTCCATCCCGACACCCCGCGGGTAGGACAGGCGTTGAACGCCGAGCCCGCTGCGAAGCGATGGTAACTGAATCGTCATACACATGCTGCCGTCACTGCGTGTGGCCACGCTGCGCCACATGGCGTGTGCCTAAGCGAAACGGGCACGCGGTGTACTTGTGCGGCCGCGCGGTCGCCGCCTAGGATCTCGCCCAGGCTCACGAAAGGGCAGGTGTGGGCCAGCTGTGAGGGCGCAAACGACAGGCGTTTGCTTCAGAAGGGCGGACAGATGGCAATGGGCGGACAGGTCCCTAATGGCGCGCGGGTTCTCGTCATTAGTGGCGACGACTTTCTCGCAGAAGCGATCGTTCACGCGCTGCGAAATGACAAGCACGTGGTCGAGCGCACCGCATCGTGGCGGTCGGCCGAGCGGCTGCTCCCGGAGCTCCGACCACAGCTGCTCGTGATCGACGCCGAGAGTGAGGGCGTGGACGAGAGGCCGGTCGTCGACCGGGTGCGGATCGTGACCGACATCCCCCTCGTGGTGCTCACCCCATCGGTGGAGCTCGAGGACCGGCTGGCCGCGCTCCGGGCGGGCGCAGACGAGGTGATGGGCAAGCCGTTCGTGCTGTCCGAGCTCGCCTGCAAGGTCACGGCGCTGACCCGGCGGAACGGGTACGGGTCGCCGGTCATCGAACTGGGCGACCTCGTGATCGACGAGGGCGCGCACACGGTCGAGCGGCGGGGTACGCCCGTCGAACTCACCGCCATCGAGTTCGCCCTGTTGACGACGTTCTGCCGCCACCGGGGCCAGGTCCTGTCGAAGACCCAACTCCTCACCATGGTGTGGGGCTTCGACCACCACAAGGTGAACCTGGTGGAGGTGCACGTCTCGGCGCTGCGGCGCAAGGTCGAGGCCGCCGGCCCCCGAATCATCCATACCGTGCGAGGCGCGGGGTACGCACTGCGGCCGGTCGACGTCCCCGAGCCAGCAGCCCGGCCAGCGCGGGAGAGGGTGACCGACCGCAGCCGGTGCGACGCCCGGCACGACCGCGCCTTCCGGCCGCTGCGGCGGCGTTCCCTCGCGCTGGCTTAGCGCGGAACGGCGTTCGACGATGGACCACCGCACCGGTGGGACGGTGCGCGCCCGCGGCCGGGGAGGCCACGGTTCAGGCAACCCTCAGCGCGGCTTCAGCGGCGCTTCAGACCTGGTTGCGACAGTCACATACGAGGCAAGGGGTAGGGCGGACATGGGCGGCATGGGCGGCGGTACACGAGAGTCGAGATTGCTCTTCCTGCACGAACGGGGGGGACTACGGCGTCTCCCCACACGGAATGGTGGTACACGGGCTTCGATCGCGTCCGCGACGCTCCCGACCGGCCAAGCTCTCATCGAGCCGGAGGCGAATCGGACGGAGCGAACGGCCGGCTGGGCCGCGCGCGCTGCAGGACATCATTCTGCCGCGCTCAGCCGCCGGCTGATCGCCGTCGACACCCTGTCGCTCCTGGCCGGGTGGTCGGTGGGCTGGGCGCTCGCCGGCCGAGGCGGCCCCCTGGCTCCAGACGAGGTCGTCGGCACGATCATCGTCGGCGTGTTGTCGTCCCTCGCCTGCCTCTCCGCCCTGCACCTCTACCGGCACCCGCTCAGCGGCGTGCGCTCCGGTGCGCTCGGCCGCGTTCTGCTGAGCCTTGGTGTGGCGGCGCTCGTCACCACCGCCGCGCAGTGGCTGTTCGACCAGGTCGTCCCCGCGCTCGTGCTGACCTCCGTGTGCGCATCGTTCGTGATCGCCTCGTCGGCTCGCTATTGCTTCGACGTCTGGCTCGTGAGCAGGCGGGCGCGCGGCGACTTCCGCGTCGCCGTGGTCGTCGCCGGCAAGGCCGCCGAGACCGCTGCCCTCGTCGAGTTCCTGGAGGTGAACCCAGAGGCCGGCTTCCACGCGGTCGGGATCGTCGGCGCTCCCCCCGGTCCGACCGACGGGACCACCGAGTGCGTGCCATGGCTGGGCGGCATCGACAGCGCCGGCGACGTCGCGCACCGCTCCGGTGCCGCCGGCGTCCTCGTGGCCGTCAACGGGCTGGCCAGCCCCACGCTGAACAGGCTCGTTCACGCGCTCACCTCGGCGGGCACGCCCATCTACCTGTCCGCGGGTCTCACCGGTGTCTCCGGCGCCCGCCTCCAGACCATTCCCCTCGCCCACGCGCCCATCTCGCTGGTGCGCCCGCCGCACCACTCGACTCTCCAGCAGGCCGGCAAGCGGGTGCTCGACATCGTGACGGCCGCGCTGCTCCTGGTCCTGACGGCGCCGGTCATGGCTGTGGCCGCCCTGTTGATCAAGGCACACGACCGGGGACCAGTGCTGTTCAGACAGGTGCGCATCGGTCGCGACGGCGAGCCGTTCACGCTTCTCAAGCTGCGGACGATGGAGGTCGACGCCGAGGCCCGGCTCGCGGAGCTACGTCATCGCAACGAGCGCAACGGCCCGCTGTTCAAGGTGTCGAGCGACCCCCGGATCACGCCCATCGGGGGCCTGCTCCGCTCGACCGCGATCGACGAGTTGCCCCAGCTCATCAACGTGATCACAGGGCGCATGAGCATCGTCGGGCCGCGCCCCGCGCTCCCCGCGGAGATGGCCGAGTTCGACGAGGAGCTGAAGCGGCGGCAGGTCGTCAAGCCAGGAGTCACCGGCCTCTGGCAGGTCGAGGCCAACCACAAGGCGTCGTTCGACGAGTACCGGCGGCTCGATCTCTTCTATGTCGACAATTGGTCGGTCGCGATGGACGTCGCGGTCATGATCGACACCGTCCCATCCATAGCTCGCCGGGGCCTGCGGGCTCTGCGACGACCGGCGCCGTCCGCCCCGGCGCCGGTCGACTCCTCACTGGCCCTCCGGCACACCGCCGAGGTGGGCCCGTGACGCCACCGAGTCCGGTGCGATCCGCCCTCGCACCGGCGGCCGCGCCATCCCCCGGCGCGGCCCGGTTGGCGACCCCCGACCTGTCTGTCATCGTCGTCAGCTGGAACACCTGCGACGAACTGCGAGCCTGCCTGGAGTCAGTGGCGGCCGGGGTGCGGGGCATCATGGCGGAGGTTGTCGTGGTCGACAACGCCTCCACCGACGGCTCGCCGGACATGGTGATGGCGCAGTTCCCGGACGTGCGGCTCGTCCGAAACGCCGACAACCTCGGCTTCGCGGCAGGCTGCAACGCCGGACTGCGAGTCGCGACCGGGCGCTATCTCCTGCTGCTGAATCCCGACACCGTCGTGCTTGGCGACGTGCTCGCCGCCACGGTTCGCTATCTCGACGACCACCCCGATGTCGGGGCGCTTGGCTGCCGTGTGCTCAACACGGATCACTCGCTCCAGCTCTCGTGCTTCCGCGACCCGTCCGTGCTCAACACACTCCTCAGTGTCACCGGACTGGCAAGGCTGCGCTGGCCCCGCAGCCTTGGCCGGGAGTGGATGAGGACCTGGCAGCGTGACAGCGAGCGTGACGTCGACGTCGTCACCGGGTGCTACCTCGCCACGCGTCGGGAGGTCGTCGACGACATCGGTCTCCTCGACGACGGGTACTTCTTCTGTGGCGAGGAGGCTGATTGGTGCCGTCGCATGCGGGAGAAGGGCTGGACCGCTCGCTTCGCTCCGGTCGGTGAGATCGTCCACCTGGACGGCATCGCCGGCCGCAAGCTCAGCGAGCGCCGGGACCTGCTCTGCATGGCCGGGCAGGTCCGCTTTGTCGACCACCATGACGGGCCGTTGGCCGGCTGGGTGATGTCGGCGCTCCTGTGGATCCATGCGGTATCCCGGGCTGCCGGTTTCGGCGCCGTTGCATGGGCCCGGCGGGGCCACGAGGGTCGCCGCACCGCCAGGGCCCGCCGCGACCACCAGGTCCGGATCGCGAGGCGCTTCCGAGAGGTCCGCGAGCTCGCAGGCCTCCGCCGCCCGCGTCCACTGGCTACCCGCCTGAGGGCCGCGGTCTCGGCGTGGACGCCCGCACGCGAAGGCACGGGAAGCGCTACCACGACAGGCACATGAGCTCGGAGTAGAAGTAGTCCACCTCGTCGACCGACATCGTCGAGCCGAGGAACATCTTCCTCCTCGGCGCTCCGAGGGTGACCCGGGGCCACGCGTCGAGCGGCCCGGTCACGCGCCGCTCGGCCAGCAGGGCGGCCGCCCGGTGGTGGAGGAGGAGATGCCAGCCGACCGTCCGGATCCTCCGGCGGAAGAGGTCCCGGTCGCTGACGTGGAGGATCGAGGCGAACACGGGCGGCAACTTCTTGCGGCGATCCATGCGGAACACCACCCAGCACGCGCGGTCGCCATCGATCACGACGAGGTGCCGGGCGGCCGCCAGGCCGACGTGGTCACGGTACAGGTCTCGCAGGTCTCCGGTGAGCGTGGTGCTGATGAGGTCGGGATCCGAGCTCACCCGCACACCCGGCCGGGGAGGCCAGGGCAGCGCGGGCACGAGAACGGTGGTGGGGTCGAGCTCGGTGAAGCCGAGACGGGTGTTGAGGGGGACCACGTTCCCGCTCGGGGAGAGGTCGGTGAACGTGTAGCCCTCCTGGGCGAGGAGCGCCTTCAGCAGGCGGAGGCTGTGGAACCGCTGGTCCTCGCGCACGCACCAAGCGGCCAGGTTGCAGATCCTCTCCTGCCGGTCCCCGATCGTGCGTTCCGAGTAGAGCGCGGCGTAGGCCCCGACGATCTCGCCCGCGTCGTCGACCAGCATGAAGCCATGGTTGGGCTGCTCGAACGTCCAGGGTGGCGTGAACGCCCTCAGCCATGCGGCCGCCCGCACGCGCTCGTTCAGGTGGGCATGGAGGAACTCGGCCACGCCAGCGAGGTCGTCGTCGCGGATGGGTCGCACGGTCACCGCCATCCGCCCATTGTGTTGGCTCCGTGCGCCTTAGGTGGACTTCAGGCTGCGCTCAGCGGTGCTTCAGCCTGGTCGGCGAGACTGTCACCGACCGAGATCCGGCCAATGGGACGGCGGGGCTTCCGGCCTCCCCCGACGAGCGGGCAGATGCGCAGCCGACTTCACCACATTCTCGCCGAGACCGCCGCGTGGCGCCCGGACGGCCCGGCGCTGACGTTCAAGGGCACGACGCTCACGTACCGCGAGCTGTCGGAGCGTTCCGCGGCGATGGGCGCGGGGCTCCAGGGCGTCGGCGTCGGGCGGGACCACCGCGTCGCCATCTACCTGGACAAGCGGGTCGAGACGGTCGTCTCCATCTTCGCCACGTCGGTCGCCGGTGGCGTCTTCGTCCCCGTCAACCCGCTGCTGCGGGCCCCCCAGGTCCGCCACATCGTCGACGACTGCGCCGCCCGCGTCCTGATCACGTCGGCCGACCGCTTCGACCAGCTGGAGGACCAGCTCGCCGAGTGCAAGTCGATCGAGCGGGTCGTCCTGGTCGGTGACGCGCGCGGGGTGCGCCCCGAGGCGCGCTACGAGGTCGTCGAGTGGGCGGCGATCGCCTCGTCCGGTGCCGATCCGGCCGACGCCGGGACGGTCGACCTCGACATGGCGGCCATCCTCTACACGTCGGGCAGCACCGGGAAGCCCAAGGGTGTCGTCCTCTCGCACCGCAACCTGCTCGCCGGCGCCGAGAGCGTCAGCGGGTACCTGGGCAACCACGAGCACGACGTCATCCTGGCGGCCCTGCCGCTCAGCTTCGACGCCGGCTTCAGCCAGCTCACGACCGCCTTCTCCTCGGGGGCGCACGTGGTGCTCATGAACTACCTGCTTCCCGGCGACGTCGTCCGCCTGTGCGCCAAGCACCGGGTCACCGGGCTCACGTGCGTGCCGCCGCTGTGGATCCAGCTCGCCGAGCAGCGCTGGACCCCGGAAGCCAGCGGCTCCCTGCGCTACTTCGCCAACACCGGCGGGCGCATGCCCAAGGCGACCCTCGACCGGTTGCGGGCGATCTTCCCCCAGGCCGCGCCGTTCCTCATGTACGGGCTGACGGAGGCGTTCCGCTCCACCTATCTCGATCCGGCCGAGGTCGATCGGCGGCCGGACTCGATCGGCAAGGCGATCCCGAACGCCGAGATCCTGGTCGTGCGGGACGACAGCTCGCCGTGCGGTCCCGACGAGGAGGGCGAGCTCGTCCATCGGGGCCCGTTGGTGGCGATGGGGTACTGGAACGACCCGGGCCGCACCGCCGAGCGCTTCCGTCCCGCACCCAACCGCGAGGACGGACTGTCCACTGCCGAGCTGGCCGTGTTCTCCGGGGATATCGTCACCCGCGACGAGGAGGGCTTCCTCTACTTCGTGGGGCGCAAGGACGACATGATCAAGACCTCGGGGTACCGGGTCGCCCCGACCGAGATCGAGGAGGTCGCCTACGACACGGGGCTCGTCCGCGACGCCGTGGCCGTCGGTGTGGACGACGACCGCATCGGCCAGGCCATCGTGCTCGTGGTCAGCCCGGGGGCGGACACCGGGTTCGATGCCGCGACCCTCCTCGACGAGCTCCGCGGGCAGCTGCCGCTGTACATGGTGCCGCGGGAGGTCGTCGTCCGCGGCGAGCTGCCCCGCTCCCCCAACGGCAAGTTCGACCGCAAGGTGCTCCGCCAGGAGCTGACCGCGTGAGCGACCGGGGCGTGCATCCGACGATCGCGAGCTACGGCGTCGACGGGAGCGTGCTGACCGTCGGCGGGATCCCCGTCGACCGCCTGGCCCTTCGGGTCGGCGGCACCCCGTTCTTCGCCTACGACAGGGCGAAGATCACCGACCGGGTCGGTGAGCTCCGCGGGCTGCTGCCCGGGCGGATCGACCTCAGCTACGCCATCAAGGCCAACCCGATGCCGGCGGTGGTCCATCATCTGCGCGACCTCGTCGACGGGTTCGACGTCGCCTCCGCCGGTGAGCTGCGCACCGCCCTCGACACCGCCATGCCGGCCGAGCGCATCAGCTTCGCGGGGCCGGGCAAGCGCCCGGACGAGCTGACCCAGGCGGTGGTCGCCGGCGTGACCGTCGAGATGGAGTCCGAGACCGAGGCGGAGCGGCTCATCGCGATCGGCGACGAGCTCGGCATCCGGCCCCGAGTCGCCGTCCGGGTCAACCCCGACTTCCAGGTCAAGGGCTCCGGCATGCGGATGGGCGGCGGGGCCCAGCAGTTCGGCGTCGACTCCGAGCGCGTGCCCGCGCTGCTGAAGGAGCTGTCGATCGCCGACGTGGACTTCCTCGGCTTCCACATCTTCGCCGGATCGCAGAACCTGCGAGCTGAGGTCCTTTGCGAGACCCAGCGTCAGACGGTCGAGCTCGCGCTGGCCTTGGCGGAGGACTCGCCGCTCCCGGTGCGCTATCTCAACCTGGGCGGCGGCTTCGGCATCCCGTACGGCGAGAAGGACGAACCCCTTGACCTCGCGCCGATCGGCGCGAACCTGGGCTCGCTCCTCGACGAGCTCCTGCTCCCCCGGCTGCCGGATGCCCGCGTCAACCTCGAGCTCGGCCGCTACCTCGTCGGCGAGGCCGGTGTCTACGTGACGCGGGTGATCGACCGCAAGGAGTCGCGCGGCAAGGTCTTCCTCGTCGTCGACGGCGGCCTGCACCACCAGCTCGCGGCCTCCGGCAACTTCGGGCAGGTGATCCGGCGCAACTACCCTGTCGCGCTCGGCAACCGCATGGGCGCCGAGGCGGACGCCGGCAGCGAGACCGCCAGCGTGGTCGGGGTTCTGTGCACGCCGCTCGACCTGCTCGCCGATTCGGTCGAGCTTCCGGCGGCGGAGATCGGCGACCTCGTCGTCGTGTTCCAGGCCGGCGCCTACGGGCTCACCGCCAGCCCGACGGCCTTCCTCAGCCACCCGTCGCCCCCCGAGGTCCTCGTATGAACACCGACACCGCCGCCCCCGCGACCCTCGACGCCGTGCGGTCGGTCGTGGCCGCCACGCTGGGTATCGACGAATCCCGGGCCGCCGCGATGCACGCCGACACCGAGCTCCTCGGCAGCGTGCCGGAGCTCGACTCGATGGCCGTGCTCGAACTCGTCTACGCCCTCGAGGAGCGGTTCGGGATCGAGGTCGATGGGGACGAGGTCACGGGGGACGTGTTCGAGACGCTGGGCAGCCTCGCGGCCTTCGTCGAGGCGCAGCTCGATTGAGACCGCCCGATCGTGGTCGGCGGCAACGTTGCCGCCGACCACGATGAACCGGTCAACGCCTGCGCTTGACCATCCCGGCGACCTGGCCGCGGAGGCGCCTGCGGAGGGGCGGTGGGTTCAGCACGGACTCCCGGATCGACTCCGGCGTGTCCCCCGCTCGCACGGAGTAGCGGGGCTGGAACCAGGCGTCCGCTCGCGCTCGGCGTGCGTCGCTCGAGTAGACGACCCGATAGCCAGCCTTCCGCAGGGCGGCAAGAACGCCACGGTCGTACTGGCCCAGCGGCAACGCGGCCGTGTCGACGGCCGTTCCGGTTGCCTCGGCGATCAGCTGCCGTGCATCGACCAGCTCGACCCTGAGGTCCTCGTCGCTGAGGCCCCGCCATGATCGGTGGTCCATCCCGTGAGTGCCGACCGTCATGCCTGCGGCCAGCAGCGCCCGTACTCCGGCGACGTCGACGTTCCCCGGGACTCCGAGGCGACCGGCGACGACGAAGAAGTCGGCCGTCATGCCCCGCTCGACCAGCGCAGGGAGGGCGACCTCCGCGTCGGACAGGTTGCCGTCGTCGAAGCTCACTCGCACGTCTTCCCGACCGGACAACTCGTCGAGGATGGCGAGGAAGTCCTCGCGACCGACCCAGTAGTCGTGCTCGCCGGGCTCGCGTGGCGGCCCCGGCGGCGCACCCACCCCATGAAACGAGAGGTTGACGATCTCGTCACTCGCCATCGTCGATCATCACCTCGCTGAACCTCGCGACCGCGCCTCCGGTGTGCTCGAAGTACTCCACGACGACCGTGTGCTGCCCTTCCGCCATCGCCACGTCGGCCGAGTACGTGGTGGGCGCCTGGTAGAACCAGCCGTCGACGACCAGAGTGCCGTCCACGAGCACTCGGATGCCGTCGTCGCCGGTGATGGTCAACCGGTAGGTTCCGGCGGCATAGGACGTGGTTCTCGTCCATCGAGCGGAGAAGATGTTGTCGGGAACGGCCGTGTCTGGTGAGTCCGAACCCCAGTCGAAGTCGATCGCGCTGTCGGTGCGCATGAGGACCGGGCTACCGCTCAATGTGCTGTTGTCGAAGTACTCGGCTGCGAACGGGTCCGGCGGTGGTGGCGGCGGCGCGGTCGTAGGCTGGTACGTGAGCTTCGCGACCGCGTCGCCCGTCGCCTCGAAGTACTCGAACACGATCTGGTGCTGACCCGGCGTAAGGAGCTTCGTGCCTGTTTGGGTGGTCACACCCTGCGGGACCCACTTGTCGATCACCGGCTGCCCGTCCACGAGGAGACGGAAGCCGTCGTCGCCGGTCGCCGTGAACGCATACGCGCTCTCCTCGGCGACCGTGACCGACCTGGTCCACCGGGCCGAGAAGTTGTCAGCGGGCACCGTGTCGGCAGGCGCGCCGCCGCCCCAGTTGAAGTCGACCGTGTTGTCCGAGCGCGTCAGGACCGGCGCACCGGCAAGGTCCCGATTGTCGAAGTACTCGGCGTTGTAACCGCCCTCGGTCGGCACCGCGTCACCGATTCGCTCGTACGTGAACTCCGCTCGAGCCCCGCCGCCGAACTCGAAGTACTCCACGCGCAGCTGGTGAGTGCCACCAGCCACCACCTTGTCGACGCTGAACCCACCGTTGCCTGCTGTCCACTCGTTCATCACCAACTCGTCGTCGAGGTAGGCCCGCATGCCGTCGTCATGGACGCCGCTGAACCGGTACAGACCGGCCGAGAGCGTCACGGTCTTCGTCCATCGAGCCAGGAACCCGTTCGACGCAATCTGGCTCCCGGGCGACCCGTCGTCCCAATCGAAGTTGAGAGTTTCGTCGTCGCGTTCGAGGCCGGGAGGGCCGGTTGGGATGCTCGGCACGACCATGGATTCCGGCATGTCCCAGTAGGACGCGTGGTACGGCTCCTCGACGTACGGCGCGCCGATACGGGAATAGTCGAGCTGCGCCAACGCCCCGCCACCATTCTCGTAGTACTCCATCACGACGTCATGCGGACCGCCGTCGAGGGGTACCGTGGCTGTGTACGTCGTCGGTGCCTGGTCGATCCACTGGTCGATCACGAGCATGCCGTCGACGTACAATCGCGCGCCATCGTCAGCCGTGACTGAAAACTCATAGTCACCTGGTGTCACGCTCAGAGTGCGAGTCCAGCGGGCGGCGAACCGGTTGTCACCGATGCCACCACCAGGACCGCCCGAGCCCCAGTCGTGGTCGACGGTTTCCTCCTCCCGGACGAGCTCTGGCGAGGTTCCCGGGAGCGAGTTGACGCCGGACATGTTCCAGTATTCTGCTTGATAGCTGTCGGCTGGTTGCTCTGGGACACTGTCCCAGCTGAGCGACGCTCGGGCGTCTCCGCCGAACTCGACGTACTCCATTTTGATGGTATGCGTGCCTTCACCGAGTTCAGTCGTGTAGGTGAATTCGGTATTCGCAGGACCCTGCCACTCGTTGATCACTCGCCTTCCGTCGATGTAGAGCCGGAGGCCGTCGTCGGCAACGGCGGTGAACTCATAGCGGCCCGCACCGAACTGCTGGGACTTGGTCCAGCGCACGGAGAAGCCGTTTGTCGGTAGCGCGGGGTCGGGAGACTCCGACCCCCACATGAAGTTGATGCTGGGATCCTGGCGGGTCAGCGCGGGCGTTCCTGAGACAGTCGTGTTGGCGTAGTACTTCGCAGTGAACGGCTCGGAAGGCACGTAGTTCGCGGTGTAGGTGGTGTCGTCGGCTGGTGTCGCGACGAGATGGCGAATCCTCTTACCGTCCGACCAGCCGGCGAACTGCAGCACGGTACCGTCATGAGTGACCGCCGTACTCGGCGCATACAACTCCCGCTCGAAACCCTCGACGCCCGTTAGCGAGTGCGGCGTGCTGACCGGGATGCTGTCGACGAAGACGCCAAGACCAGAGGGCGACGTCGCGAGACTGATCTCGGACTTCCTCGGGAAGATGTTGATGACCTTGCTGGCGAACAGGCCATTGCTGTCCGTAGCGGTCACCTTGATCTCGTACGAGGTATCAGCCGACGCCTCGCCAGTCGTCGGGAGCGTGAACGAGCCGGCTCGGCCCGTCAGAGGCCCCACGAAAGGGTGGAAGTGCGTGCCGTGATGGAGCCGCACCTCGGTCTTGATGTCACCGTCGTCGATGTCGAAGCCGGCCGCATCACTCGCGAACGCGTTGTACGTGATCGTGTCACCAGCGCTATACAGCTGGCCCTCTGTCGGGGCCGCAACTGTCAGGTCCGGGGGGACCCCCACCTGTATCACGATCGGCGGAGCCGGAACTTCATCGCCGGCGGCCGACACAGTGAGGCGCGCGGTGTAGACACCTTTGGCGGTGTAGGTCTTCGTCGGACCGGCCTCGGTGCTGCTCGTCCCGTCACCGAAGTCCCAGTGGTAGGTGAGCTGGTCGCCGTCGGGGTCGTTGCTTCCTGCGCTGGAGAAGTTGACCGTAAGTGGCTCGACGCCCTTCGTCACGTCCGCGGATGCACGTGCGACGGGGAGATGCGACGTCTCGTTGAACGTGACCCGGTACAGGGCCCCGGGGTAGAACGTGATGTAGTACAGCGAGCCGTCCGGGGCGACCTTCAGGTCGACCACACTGCCCGCCTGATCATCGAAATCGTGAACGGCGGCGACGCCGCCGCCGGCGTCTAGGTCCGCGTGCTTGATGAAGCCTTTGGCGTAGTCCGCGAAGAAGAGATCCCCTTGGTACTCAGCCGGGAACATCGACCCCCGGTAGATCGGTCCCTGTGTGACCGCCGCACTCTCCCCATTGTGGGGGTAGGCGTAGATCGGGTCGATGTAGCCGGCGCAGCCCGACGCGCAGGGTCCCTCGTGGATCGGCCAGCCGTAGTTGGCACCCTTCTCGATGCGATTGATCTCCTCCCAGCTGTAGTTGCCGACATCGCCGTCGTACAGTCGCCCGTTGGCGCTGTCGAACTGAAAGCGCCATGGGTTGCGGAGACCGTAGGCCCAGATCGCGCCCAGCTTGCCCGGTTGTCCTACGAACGGATTGTCCTCAGGGGTCGAGCCGTCTTTGTTGATGCGGAGGATCTTCCCGTGGGGATTGCTGAGGTTCTGTGCGTTGGCGCCATCTCCGTTGTCACCGACGGCAAAGTAAAGCTTGCCGTCCGGTCCGAACCGAATGCTGCCTCCGACGTGAAGCAGTTGCGAGGGGGACGACGTCTTGAACAGCTCTACCGGGCCATCCGTTCCGACGTCTTCTGCAGCACTGAATCGGACGAGGTGATTAAGGAGATCGTGACCGGTGTAATAGAAGTAGACGAAGTGGTTCGTCACCCCGAATTCTGGGTCGAACGCGATGCCAATGAGGCCTCGATCGCCCGTATCCTCGGAGGGTAGCTCTGCAAAAGGTGTCGGCAAGAGTTGCCCGTCCTTGACAACCTTGATCTTGCCGCTGCGCTCAAGGATGAAGATCCGTCCGTCCGGCGCGATCTCAAAGCCGGACGGACCATTCAGGCCGTCGCCGATAACCAGAGACGTCTGGAAGTCGTCGGGAGGAGACGCCGAAGCCTGTCGCCCCTCGACGACAACACATGACAAGACCAGCACCGCCACAAATGCAGTCAACCATCGCCGCGGCCGTACTGCAATGCTGGTTAACCCGACGCCGCGATTGTGCTGTTGCCTCGCGTCCTGCCGGCGGGCACGACGAAAGCACATGTGGTCCGCCTCACTCGTTCGTCCTCGCAACGCCTCGCCCTTCTTGTCCGCCCGGGTGCATCGGGTTCCTATCCCCCTGTAGACGCTCAGCTGACTGACATGCCCGTCACCTACACAAATGAGCCCCAACCGTTAGACCTCTGTGCCTGCATCCGCTCGGTGGCTGCGTCATCGCGACCTTGCACCTCACCGAGGTCAGGGTGGCGCCGGTGACGTGCCATCGGTGGTCGTGGTCGTGGTCGCCGTCGTGGTTGTGGTCTCGGGCGGCGTCGTGGTCGTGGTCGGCGGGGCCGTCGTCGTGGTCGCCGGTGAAGTGACCGTCGTCGTCCCGGTCGGGGCAGTCGTGCCAGGCGTTGATGGAATCGGGAGCGTCGTTCGGCCTGAGGACGGCGCCGTGGTCGGAGATGTTCGCGTTGTAGGAGCCGTTCGTGTTGTTGTCGGCGTGGATCGTGTTGTCGGCGTGGATCCGCGGGATCGGGGCGGACGTCCGGCAACGCCCGACGGCTGTGCGACGGTCGGCATTGTGGCCGTCGTCGTGGACGTCGTCGGCGCGGGGCGGCGGCCGGGCGACACCTGCTCCGCCTGGGTCGCGGTCGCTCCCCCATCTCCCCGGTCCATGGTGAGTGGCAGGATCGCGAGCACTAGGAGGGCGATACCGGCGCCGGCTAGCGCGAAGAGCTGACGCAGATCGTGGGTGTGGACTCGGTCGCCGTCCCCAGCCGTCTCGCCGTCCGTCTCGCGCGGCGGAACGACCTCGCCGTCACGATCCTCGAACTGAGCCGCCGGCCCGGACGACCCGGCGATGTTGCCGATCGCTGGCTCATCGTCGTCCGCGTCCTGGCACGTCTCGTCGACTGAACCGGTGACAGAGGCAACGGGCGCGATCGCCTCACCCATCCGAGCTGCGCCATCTCGGTCGATGACCGCGGAGGCCAATTCCTCTCGCCACTCGTCGACCGGCGGATCGGGCCGGTCCTCTGGTGCGACGAAGCCGGACAGCGCCGGCCATCCGCCGTCGAGCGATAGGTCGGACCCGATCAACCGCTCACCGGAGCGCTGCATCATCCATAGTGCGCCGGCAAGGCCGAGGCACAGCGGGATGAGGCCTGCGAACATCCGGAACGAGAAGGCGTCGAAGGTGACCGTCGCCA
>Ga0209382_10005260_pt1 | contig 16906 bp, 17 predicted proteins | sample SoiMetdeltSBSDD5_FD_187599 | JGI IMG/M metagenome (GOLD analysis project Ga0209382, IMG submission 187599) | Bulk soil microbial communities from a Populus tree surrounding site in Tennessee, USA - Soil MetaG P. deltoides SBSDD5 (SPAdes) (version 2) | ecosystem: Environmental > Terrestrial >...
GCTGACGCCGCACGACGGGCTGTCCCGGGGCGACGGATCGGTCCTGCGGCTGGACTGGCTCGCTCGTCTGGCGGGTGAGCCGGCGGCCCCGGTCAGCGCAGTCCAGGTGGTCATGCGCCACACCCCGTTGCCGAGTGCCGCGGTCGACCCGCGCTCGGCGTGTGCGCAGTCGTACCGCGAACTTCGCGACACGCTGTCGGTACCGCCGCAGCGCGACGTCTGGATCGCGGTCCGGCTCGGGCTGCGCGACGCGGCTACCGCGGCCGCCGACTACGGCGGTGACGTCGCCGGCATTCACCGGGCGCTCGGCGCGGCGCTGTCCCGGATCAGCAGCACGCTGACGGCGAACGGCCTGGCGCACCGGGTCCTCGACGGGGCCGACCTGCAGCAGGCATTGGTGGGCGTCTACGGGCCCGATCCGTACGACGGCGGGATCACGCACGTGCCCGCGATCGCCCACGAAACGTGGTCCAGTTGGCGGGCGATCCACGCAGTCCACGTCTGCTACGCGGTCGTGGGCTGGCCGCCCAACGCGTCACCGGACCTGCTCGGCCAGCTTGCCCGGGTGCCGGGTGCCGTGTCCGTCTGTACCGCCGTCGTGCTCGGCGCGGTCCCCGGTGACCGGGTGGCGGCGCGGACTCTGGTCCGGGTCGTCGCCGCACCCACCACGGTCGGCGCGTGCCTGCGCGAGGTCCGGACGATGGCCCGCGGGCTCGGCGTCAAGCTGGTCCGCCTCGACGGGGAACAGGCCGCGGCCGTGTACGCGACCACACCGACAGCGGCGCCGTACGGCTGGCGGTTCCCGTGACGCGGCGGACGATCGCGCCGGCCCGGGTACCGGCCGACAGCCTGCTCGACGCGCTGGGGGTCAGCGTCGACGCCTCGGGTGTCGTGCTGGGCCGGGACAGCGCGGCAAAGCCCGTACTCGTGCGGTTGTTCGGCCCGGAGCCACTGTCCGTGACGTTCGTCGGCGGCTGGTGGGCCGCGCAGGTGTTGGCCTACCGGTGTCTCGCCCACGGCGCGCTGGTTCTCGTCGACGCGCTGGACACCGCGACGCCCGCCGAGCACGGGGCGATGGCGGGTCTGTCCCACTGGCTGGCGCTCGACCGCGCGAGTGGCGGGTCCGCTCGGGTGCGGCACATGTTCGGCGGCCCGATGCCGGTGTGGCCGTCGAGCGCCATCCAGCCATTGCTGCGGCTGTACGACGCCGGTCCGGCCGGGCCCAGCGGCCGGCTGCAACTGCAGGCGTGGCAGACGCAGCTCACCGTGCTGTCCCGGGTGACCCAGGCGAGCCTGCCGGTGATCGCCGGAGCGGACCTGGTGCTCACCCAACGGCTCGACCCACCCGAGGCGGCGCTCATCGGTTCGGCGCTCCTGCTGGGACCGGATCTCGTCGGCCGGTTCGGCGCGATGGACAACGAGATGGTCGCCGCGTTCCGCGGCCCGGCCGTCCGCTACGCCTGGCTCAATCCGACCACAGTGGAGCGTCAGCTCTTCGGGTGATAGTCGGTCTCAGACCGCTTTGCTCTGCGCACCTATACGCAACACATTGGCCAGCCCAAATGTGTTGCGTATAGGTGCGCAGAGCAAAGCGGTGTGGCACCTACATCTATCCGCGGACGGCGCGGATCCATTCGAGCAGGCCGCTGACCCAGACGGCGAGCGGGGCGAGGGCGAGCGTGAGCACGATCTCGACGATGTCGATCAGCCGGCCCCAGGCGGGGGACGACTGCCGGCGCGGGCCGGTCAACCCGACACCGATGCTGACGGCGGCGACGGCGATGGTCGCTCCGAACACCCAGACGAGCCGGGTCGTCTGGTCGGCCATCACGAAGATCCCGACCACGCTCGCGACGAGCGCGATGCCGCCGGAGAGCATCAGCGGCAGCCGCTGGGCCCGGCTCGTGAACCACCGGCTGCGGACCAACGGCAGCAGCCCGAGGACGGCGGCGAGCACGATCCCCCGTACTCCTTCGGTCGCGACCAGGATGGCCGTACCCGCGCTGATGAACGCGACCGCACTCAGCATCGCCGCGAGGTATGCGTCCGCCCGCCGGGCGAGGTCGAGCACCCGTACCCCGTCGACCGTCTCGACCTCCTGGCGCAGGTGTTCCCGTTCCGTGGGCACCTTCGGCACCGGGAGGCCCACCATCCGGTACGCGAGCATCGGCAGCGCGGGCAGGACGGCATACGCCACGACCACCGTGCCGGTCGCCGCGGCGGCGGGGGTGATGTCGAACGCGGTCGCGATACCCATCGTGCCGAGTACCGCCGCGGCGGATATGCCGGCGCTGAGGAAGATCGGGGCCGCGACCGGAACGCCGACCGACGCCACCGTGGCCGACACGATCGCTACGGTAGCCGCGATCGCGACGTGGGCGAACGTGAGCTGGCTCAGCGGCCGGTCACCGGCCAGCACCAGCAGACCGCCGATGCCCGCGTAAACCGTTGCCACGACGGCGAACGCCGTGCCGGTGCGGGCGTCGCCGAGCGCGCGTGCGGACACTATCGCCACCGCGAGCAGCGCCACCGCCAGGACCAGGCCGGTCAGGCCGACGGCCGCGAACGGCGGGCCTGCGAACGGCAGCGCGACCGCGCCCGCTACGAGAGCGAGCACGCCCGCGGTCAGACCGGCGAGCCGGGTGGTCGCGGGAGTCCACCGGCCGAGGCGGTCCCGGGTACCGGTGGCGAGCGCATCCACGAGGTCGTCGAAGACCATGACCGGTGCGTCGTCACCGCGGGGTCGCAGGAACAGCAGCTCGCCGTCGCGCACGTCGAGCTGGGCCGGGGTACACGAGCTGTCCAGCTCGCCGCTGCCCAGCCGGGACAGTCCCCACCCGTTGCGCCGGCCGTTGTCATCGGTACCGCCGCCGGCGAAGTCGAGCAGCGCCGGCAGCATGTCGGCCAACGGGACGTCGGACGGCAGTGCGATGTCCAGCCGACTGCGCGGGGCCACGATCGTGACCCGGCTGAGCCCACTGGCTGCCATGAGACTCCTTATCGTTATCGACGTATCGATATAGTAGGCGCCTCGTGAGTACCGTCGTGTTCCGCCGGCCCCCGCGGCAACCGGTCCCGCCGCTGCCGCGTGGTGAGCTCGTGCTGGAGTCACCACCGGAACTCGCGGAACCGCTCGCCCGCAGCGCCGCGCAGTTCCTGATGCTGCTGCCGATGATCGCCGGCGGCGCCGCGATGGCCATCATGTACTCCAACCGCGGCGGCGGCGTGCTGACCTATGTGGTCGGCGGCCTGTTCGGGGTGTCGATGCTGGGCATGGCCGCGATGTCGTTCGGCTCGAGCCACGGCTCGCGCCGCGCGGAGGTGGACGCGAAACGTCGCGAGTACATGAGATATCTCGCGCAGTCCCGGCGGCAGGCCCGCAAGGCGGCGGGCCAGCAGCGGGCCGCCTTGCTGTGGCGCCACCCGCCACCCGGCACGCTGTGGTCGGCTCCGGCGTCGGGACGGATGTGGGAGCGGCGCAGTACCGACAACGATTTCGGTGAGGTCCGGGTCGCCGAAGGCCCGCAGAAGCTCGCGATCGCGATCGTGCAGCCGCAGACCCGTCCGGTCGAGGACCTCGAGCCCCTGACCGCGATCGCGTTGCGACGGTTCGTGCGCGCCCACTCGGCGGTACCGGATCTGCCGCTGGCGATCCAGTTGCGCTCGTTCAGCCGCGTGGTGCTGCGCGGCGAGCGCGACCACGTGCTGGCCCTGTCGCGCGCGATCGTCTGCCAGTTCGCGACGTTCCACGCACCGGACGACGCCTGGGTGGCCGTGGTGGCCGCGCCGGAGCGGACGGCCGACTGGGACTGGATCAAGTGGCTGCCGCACGCGCAGGACGACCGGCGTACCGACGCCGCCGGCGCGACCCGGCTCGTATTCGACTCGATGGCCGCGCTCGACACCGCGCTCGGCGAGGAGGTCACCGGCCGCCCTCGCCACTCGCAGGACGCCCGGCCGTTGACCGGTGCGCCGCACCTGCTCGTCATCCTCGACGGCGGCGAGGCCGGGCCGGCGAGCGCTCTGTCCGGCAACGGCGTCCTGGGCAGTACGGTGGTCGACCTGTCCGGCATGGTGCCCCCGGATGCCGGCCGTTGGCTGCTCTGCCTCGAGGTGGGGGCCGACACGGTGACCGCGGACCGGGGTGACCGCCGGACGCGACTCGGCCGGCCGGACCGGATGAGCGTCGAGCAGGCGACCGGCGTCGCCCGCCGGCTCGCGCCGTACCGCCTGTCGCACCTCGTCGAGACCGAGGAAGCGACGTCGCGCGTCATGGAACTGCCGGACCTGCTCGGATTGGGGGACGCCGCCGCGGTCGACCCGGCCCACACCTGGCGCCGCCGGAGTCCACGGGAGCGGTTGCGCATCCCGCTCGGCGTCAGCCCCGACGGGTCCACGATCGATCTGGACCTCAAGGAGTCGGCGCTCGAGGGCATGGGACCACACGGTCTGCTCATCGGCGCCACCGGCAGTGGCAAGAGCGAGCTGTTGCGTACGCTCGTCATCTCGCTCGCGATCAACCACGCGTCCGACGACCTCAACTTCGTCCTGGTCGACTTCAAGGGCGGCGCGACCTTCGCCTCGATGGACGCGTTGCCGCACACCAGCGCGGTCATCACCAACCTCGCCGAGGAACTGTCCATGGTGGACAGAATGCAGGACGCGATCTCCGGGGAGATGGTCCGGCGGCAGGAGCTGTTGCGGGCCGCGGGCAACTATGTGTCGAGGCACGAGTACGAGCTGGCGCGGCTGGCCGGGGAGCCGCTGGCCCCGCTGCCCAGCCTGCTCATCGTTTGCGACGAGTTCAGCGAGCTGCTGGCCGAGAAGCCGGACTTCATCGACCTGTTCGTGATGATCGGGCGGCTCGGCCGGTCGCTCGGCGTACACCTGCTGCTGGCCAGCCAGACGCTGGAGGAGGGGCGGCTGCGCGGGCTGGACAACCACCTGTCGTACCGGATCGGTCTGCGTACGTTCTCCGCGATGGAGAGCCGGGTCGTGCTCGGCGTACCGGACGCGTACGAACTGCCCAACGCGCCGGGACACGGGTACCTGAAGGTCGGTACCCAGACGATGCAACGGTTCCGGGCCGCGTACGTCTCCGGCCCGTACCTCCAGCGGCGTGGCCCGAGGCGGGTGAACCCGGCGGCCGTGGCGCGCCAACTCGTTCCGTACAGCGTGGCGTACCTGCCGGCGCCGCCCCAGCTCACACCGTCCGAAGTGGACACCGGAGCCCCGGATGACGAGGGGGCCGGCCGCAAGATCACGATGCTCGACGTGATCATCAGCCGGCTGCGGGGGCACGGCCAGCCGGCTCACCAGGTCTGGTTGCCCCCACTGGACCGGTCGGCACCGCTGGACGCGTTGCTGGGCGCGTTCACCGTCGACGAGCGACGGGGTCTGATCGCCCCGGCGTGGCGGGAACGGGTTCGACTCGTGGTGCCGGTGGGCGAGGAGGACCGCCCATACGAACAGCGCCGGGACCCGTTCGCGGCGCGCCTGGACGGGGCGGCCGGCAACGTGGTCATCGTCGGCGGTCCGCGATCCGGCAAGAGCACGTTGCTGCGTACCCTGATCTGCTCCCTGGCATTGACCCACAGCCCGCGCGAGGTCCAGTTCATGTGCATCGACTTCGGCGGTGGCGCGTTGCGCGCCCTGCAAGGGCTGCCGCACGTCTCCGGCGCGGCGCTGCGGCGCGACCTGGAGTCGGTACGGCGGACCGTGGCCGAGGTGCGCGGCATCCTCGAGGACCGGGAGGCGCGCTTCGCCAGCGACAGCATCGAGTCGATCGACGCGTACCGGGATCGCAAGGAACGGGGAGAGTTCGCTGACGACCCGTTCGGTGACGTGTTCCTGGTGGTGGACGGCTACGGCCTGTTCCGCGAGGAGCAGGACGACCTCGACGCGATCGTCACCGGCATGGCCAGCCGCTGCCTCGGCTTCGGCGTGCACGTCGTGCTCACCGCCGCCCGGTGGGGCGAGATCCGCTACAACGTACGCGAGCTGTTCGGCACCAAGCTGGAGCTGCGGCTGGGCGACCCGGGCGACTCGGAGATCGACCGGCGGGCGGCGGCGAACGTGCCGCAAGGCGCCCCCGGGCGCGGGTTGTCCCCGAACCGGATGCATGTGCTGGCCGCCGCGCCGCGCATCGACGGACGCGTCGGCGACGAGGAGTTGCCGGCGGGTACGGCCGAGCTGGTCGACCGGATCGGCGCCGCGTGGCCGCACGAACCCGCGCCCCGCGTACGGCTGCTGCCCCGGAAACTGCCCGCCGAAGAGCTGTGGCGGGTCGCGGACCGGCCGGCCCCCGCGATCCCGATCGGGCTCGACGAGACGCATCTGGCCCCGATCTACCTGATGCCGGAGTCAGACATCCACCTCGTCGTGTTCGGTGACGCCGAATGCGGCAAGACCAACCTGCTCCGGCTGATCGCCCGCTCCATCGTCGAACGCACCACCCCCGACCAGGCCCGGCTCGCCATCGTCGATTACCGGCGTACGCTGCTCGGCGTCGTCGAGGGCAAGCATTTGTTGGAGTACGTGCCGTCGATCCAGGTCGCCGAGAAGCTGGCCGGTGGCCTCCAGGAGGCGATGAACGACCGGCTGCCCGGACCCGACGTGACCACCGAGGAGCTTCGCAACCGGACGTGGTGGAGCGGCCCGGACGTCTACCTCCTGATCGACGACTACGACCTGGTCGCCGGGTCGAGCGGCAACCCGTTGCTCCAACTGGTGGACCTGCTGCCGCACGCACGCGACATCGGCCTGCACGTCATCGTGGCCCGGCGCAGCGGCGGAGCCGGGCGGGGGATGTACGACCCGCTGCTGCAGAAGCTGCGCGAGCTCGACGCGCCCGGACTGATCATGTCCGGCAACCGCGAGGAGGGTCCGCTCATCGGCAACATCGTGGGCAGCCCGCAGCCCACCGGCCGCGGCATCCTGGTGCGGCGCAGCGACGGCGTGAACCTGGTACAGACGGCATGGCTGGAAGACAGGGCGTGACCACCGCCGATTTGGGCGGTACCGTGATTGCCATCGATGCACATACGTTTTCGAGGGGGTTCGCGGCCCGCGTCGCGGATCGGGGTAGTGAGGCGTGATGCAGCAAAGGGCGACACCGCAGGAGTTCACGGCCGCCGCGACCAAGGCGCAGGCCTTCAACGACGAGACCCAGGCCGCGCTCAATCGGCTGCACAACGACGCGCAGGCTCTGCGGTCCAACTGGCGGAGCCGGGAACCGGGCCGGATGTTCGACGTGAACATCGATACCTGGATGGACGACATGCGCGTGATGAAGGCCGAGATGGACGAGATCATCAGAATGCTGCGCGCGTCCGGAACCGGGTTCCAGACTCTGGTCGACGACCAGCAGCGCCGCCTCGGCAACATTTACAGCGACCTGAACACGCGGCGGTAGGAGACAGCCATGGCATCAGTTGGTGACGTTGACTGGGGCAATCTCCCCGGTGCGAAGGACCAGGCCATGCGGTTGATCAACGGGGCCCGCGCCATGGATCAGCTCCTGGGCACGCTCAAGACCGACATCAACAAGCTGCGCGCGTCCTGGGACGGTCCGTCCCAGCAGGAGTACGACATGCACCAAGGAAGGTTCGACGCGGCGTACAACCGGCTCAAGGACGTCATGGTCAAGCTGGGCGTCAATGTCGTCGGCATCGTCGACGACAGCGTGGAGACGGAGATCCGCCTGAGAGACCTTTGGAAATCCTGAGTCGCTTCGCATCGACGGTGGCGGTACTGAGCCTGGGGCTCGTGCCGCCACTTCACACGGTAGCCGCGGCGAACTCCAGTCTCGCCGCCGTTTGCGGGCCTGTGGTGACACAGCCACTGGCGGAGCCACCGTGGCCGCTGACCCGGCTCCGGCCCGATCTGGCCTGGCCGCTGACGATGGGTGCCGGCACCACGGTCGCCGTCATCGACTCCGGCGTGTCCGCGGATCACCCGAGCCTGCGCGGCAAGGTTCGCGCCGGAGTCGACTTCGTCAATCCCAAGGCGGGTCCGGGCCAGTGCGACGAGAACGGCCATGGCACGCTCATCGCCGGCATCATCGCGGGCCGCGAGACGGTCAGCTCGGGCTACCGCTTCCACGGCGTGGCGCCCGAGGCGAGCATCGTGCCGGTCCGGGTACTGCGGGATCAGCGGCGGTCCTTCGAAAACGACCTGTCCCTGCGCATCGCCACCGCGGTCGGGTGGGCCGTCGACGTGGGCCGCGCCGACGTCATCAACCTGTCGCTGACCACGCTGCCCACATCCCAGTTGCAGGCGGCGATCCAGCACGCGCTGGACCGCGGGGTGATAGTGGTCGCCGCCGCCGGCAACGAGGGTCAGTCGGCGCAACCCGGCCAACCGCTGTACCCGGCCGCGTACGACGGGGTGCTCGGAGTGGCCAGCATCGACACCGATGACGAGCACGTCGCCAGCTCCAGCACCGGGACGTACGTCGACGTCGCCGCGCCCGGCGTGCGCATCGCCGGGCCATCTCCGGCCGGCGGTGGCTTCCTGTTCAGCGAGGAGGGCGGCACCAGCTTCGCGGCCGCGTACGTCTCCGGTGTCGCCGCACTGGTGCACTCGTACCATCCCGACCTGACACCGGCCCAGGTGATCGAGCGAATCACGAAGACCGCCGAGCATCCGCCCGACGGGTGGAACCCCGACATCGGCTACGGCGTCGTGGACCCGGCCCGGGCCGTGGGCGCGCTCCAAGTGGGGACCGCGCCGAAGGCGGTACCGGTCGAGCAGCTCCGTCCCGCGACCGTCGCGCGAGAGGCGCCGCGCAGCTTGACCGTCGCCGCGACGTGGGTGATGGCCGCCGGCGCCGCGGTGGTCCTGCTGCTGTTGGCGGCCGTACCCGTCGTGCGCCGCGGCCGGCAACGCGGCTGGCGGTCGAGCCGGTTCTAGGTGAAGGTGATGGCATGACGGACGATGCCCGCGAGCTGGACCAGTTCGAGCGGCTGATGTCGGCCGCGGACCGGCTGTCGGAGAGCATCGACTCGGCTACCGACCCGGACGCGGTCACCGGCGAGGTCGCCCGGTTCCAGCAGGGCATCTGGGCGCTGAACAGCCTGCTCGCCGGGGTGCCGGCCGCGGACGCCGAAGTCGACGCCCCCCGCGAGCGGCGCGAGGCGACCGACACCAGCGGTGCCGTCCGCGCCGTCGCGGCGCCCAGCGGGCTCCTCGAGTCCGTCGAGCTGGACGACGACTGGCGCCGACTCGTCGGCTCGGAGGGTTTGTCGGCCGCGGTGGAGGAGGCCTGCCGCAACGCGTTGGCCCCCCGGGACGACGAGGCAGCGGCCGCCGAACCGGCTCCGGACGACCGTCGCGCGCGGCTCGACCGGGCCGACCAGGTGCTGGCGTTCGTGGAGGGTACGGGTGAACCGCCGGCGGACGTACCGGGCGTCGACATCGGTCGGGTGCGGCCGCGCCCGTACGCCGAGATCGTCGACGAGGTGTACCGAGCCATCGACGTCGCTGACTCCATTGCCGCGCAATGGGATCTGCCGGATTCGGCGGAAGGTACCGCGCCCGCCGCACGGCTCACGCTGACCGTGGCGCCATTCGGTCTGGTGTCCTGCACCGCCGACCCGGAGTGGGTGGGCCGGCAGGAGACCGCGGACCTCAACGACGCCCTCCGCGACGCGGTGCGGTCCCTGTCGAGCGGGCCCGCCGGACAGCTGACCGGCTCGCCTCTTGCCGCGCTGAACGCGCTGCCGGACCTGACGCGCGTACTCACCGAACTTCAGGCGCTCATCGCCGACCCCGACAAGCTCCGTTGAGGCCGACCGGAGGACCACATGTCAGGAGACCCCCGCCGCACGCGGGTGACGTACGACTACATCACGGCGCACCGCAACTTCTGGACCGAGCACGCCGCCCCTGAGCTGACCACCGTCATCAGGCTGGCCAGTCAGATGTCGCTCCAGTGCCGGGACACATACTTCTTCGGAAAGTTCCATGAGGTGCACGACGGCCTCATCAACTTCGTCCGGGACCGCGCCGACGAGGGGCACAAGGCGTTCTACGACTTCTCCGCCCGGCTGGCCGAGATCAAGGCGCACTACGAGGCGCACGAGTCCTTCCACCGCCAGCTGATGCAGTCGGGAGGGCTGCGGCCGTGACCGGGGGACCGGACCCGGCCGGGTACGCGCGAACCCGCGAGGAGATCCTCAAGAGGTACCAGGAGCTCGAGGCGGCGCAGCGGGACGCGGCCTACCGGCAGACCCGGTTCGAGGAGGTCTGCCGGCAACTGCCGCCCGAGCTCCGGCCGGACGCGAGCGTGGTCGAACGAGCCAAGCAGCAGATGGTCAAGTTCTGGGGATACGTCACGCCGCTGCTCTCCGATCTCGCGTTCCCGTGGTACGCGTACCTCGACAGTCGACGGTGGACCAACATCAATGGCGCCTCCGTCCGGCTGTCGAACGTGCTGACGAAGATGGAGACCCACGGGCAGAGCGCCGACGCCCTGCGCACCACGGTCCCTCAGCAGCTGATCGCCGGCGACGGGTACCCCGGCCGAGGGGTGCGGGAGTTCCCGTGGGCGGGGATCGCCGGGGACGCCTACCGCAGCCGGATCCCGTACCAGCGGCAGGCCAGCGACCGGCTCGGCACCATCTCGATCCGTACGGCCGGCGCCGTGAGCTCGGCCTCGATCAACGTCACGTTCCTGTACCTGGCGATCGTGGTCGCGCTGGTCATCCTCGTGTTCGCCTGGAAGGTGATCGTCGGACTGTATGTCGCGTTGACCGCCGCGGCGGGGTTCCTCGTGGCCGTCTTCCGCGTGGTCGCGTCTCTTCCCGTCTGGCTCACGGTCCACTTGCGCTGGCTGCTCACCGCGCTGGCGACGGCAGTGGACAAGATCTTCGGAGCCGTCGCCACCCTCGTCGCCACCTACTTCGGCGCCAAGTGGGCGGTGGCCCAGCAGGTCATCGTGATGCGGAACCTGCTCATCGAGGAGCGAGCCGGTACCGCCTACCAGACACCGGTGTTCAGCCCCAACGGCAACTGGCCCAACCCGACCCGGGACGTGGCGTTCCCACACATGGGCCTGGACGCCAACGGGCAGTGGCAGGTCCAGACGCGACCCGAGTACCGCTGACGCTATTCCAGTACGCCGCCGGGTAGATCCTGGTTGCCCGGTCCGAAGATCTGCTTGTCGTCCTCGAACAGCTGGGTACCGGTCTCCCCGCCCGGGCCGCCGTGACCACCCAGGCCGGCTCCCATCGGGGCCATGCCCACCGCACTCGAGGCCGAACCGGGCGTGAGCCCGCCAGGTGTCGTGGCGCCGCCACGACCCGCCGCACCCGTCAGAAGCGTCTGTGCCGTCTGCGCACCGGTCATCCCGCCCGGCGGCCCGACCGACGGTCCGATGTCCGGGAGCGGGATGCCGCCCGGGCCGAGGCCACCACCGATACCTCCGGGTCCTCCGCCCAGCTTGCCGATTCCGGCCAGACCCGGTCCGCCCATGCGCGTCGGGTCCAGACTCGGATCCGATAACGAGGGCGTGGGTATCTCGGTGGACGGCATCTGGGTGTCCGGCGGCGCCGGCAGGTTCGAGGTCGTCGGCATACCCGTCGTGGGCATCCCCATCATGTTGGGGTTCATCATGTTCGGGTTCATCATGTTGGGATTCATCATCCCGGGCATCATGTTGTTCGGCGGTCGGGTCGTGCCGGGTCCGCCGCGCGCCCCCGGGGTCTGCCGGCCGCGACCGGCACCCGGTACGTCGACCTGCCTGCCTTCCGGCAACGCGTGCAGATCGCGCTCGTAGTCGTCGCGCAGTTTCTGGTACGCCTGCCGCGCCTGCGAGCTGTACATGCCGAACAGGTCCTCGTACCCGACCTGGTAGAACGCCTGCCGGAAGATGCCCGGCGAGACCTCGTCGATCACACCCGCCCGCGAGTACATCGCCTGCCTGTCCCGGACCTCCGGCACCTTGTCCGTCGGGATGGGGATCGACCGGACCGCGGTCTCCAGATCTGTTGCGCAGGCTCGTAGACCCGGAACGACCCCGACGTGATGCGTTCGGACGTCGTCGAGCGCCTTGGCCAACTTCTCCAGGTGGGCATAGAACGCCTGGGCGCCCGGTCCGGTCCAGGTCTGGCCGGTGCGCCGGGCGAGTTGCCGGATGCTGTCGGCGACGGCCTCGGTACGTTTGAACGCCGCCTCCCACTGGTCGGCGGAGCTGCGGACCATGAGGTAGTTGCTGGCGATCGTGACCCGGTTGACGATCTCTTCCCAGCTCAGGTCCTCAGGCATTGCCGGGCGTCCTCGTTCGGGGCAGCAGCCGGTTCACCTCGGCCATGGACAGCCGGTTGCGTTGCTCGGCCGTGGCGTATGTCGCGGCGATCCGGTCCACGACCCGCGCGGTCTCGGCGAGCGACGTGGCGATGTTGGTGAGGTTCTGGTTGACCTTCTCGGCCATCCCGCGGGTCTTTTGCTTGAGCGCGGGCACCTGGTGCAGGATCTCCTCGCTGCCGAAGACGCTCTGCTCGTACCGTCCGAGGCGCAGCGTCTTGTCGGCGTACCCGGCCACCAGGATCTGGTTGCGTACCAGGTTCGCCAACTCCTCGAGATAGATGCGCACGCTCCGCAGGTGGTTGATGTCGACCGTCATCGCGGACAGGCTGCTCAGGCGCTCGTCGAAGGTGTCCGGCTCTTCCACTACGACAGCACTCCGTCGGTGCTGTCCGGCAGGTCGCCGGGCGCGAAGACTTCCTCGTCCTCGGCCAACAACCAGCCGGTGGCTTCGCGTTCCTCCTCCTTGCCGGCACCGCTCGCGCCAACCGGGGCTCCGCCCATGCCCACGACCGTGTTGCCGCCACCTGCCATGCCGCGGCCGCCGGGCACGCCGGCCCCTCCGGCGCCCGCCCTGCCTCCGCCGGCCAGGCCGGGTGCACCGACTCCGTACACGCCACTGCCGGGACCCCCCGGGATACCGGTCATGCTGCCCGGCCCTCCCATCGGGACACCGTACGTCCCGGGGGCACCGGTCAGGCCCGGGCCGAGACCACCGACGCCGCCCATGCCCGGGTACGGACCGAGACCGAGCTGACCGGGACTGGCCAACCCGGTACCGATACCGGGCATGCCGATCCCGGGGGTGGTGCCGATCCCGGGCTGGATCGGCAGCGTGCCCGGCGTCAGCGAGCCACCGGGCGCCACCGTCGTCGCGCCGGCGCCCGAATCCTTTTTGATGAATGCGTTCAGGATGTCGACACCGGTCTTGGCGAGCGAGAGTCCCACCGCGATGTCGGCGGCCGTCGTCTGGAACACCACCGCCTGGATCTGCGCGTTGAACATCGCCGCGCGGGCCTTGTAGGCGGCGACCCGACCCGGGTTCGCGTCGTACATCCACGGGGCGAGGGTGACGGTGCCGCCGGTCATGACGATGAAGCCCTCGGTCCTCGCCTGGGCGACCATCTGGGTGAGGCGCATCTTGGCCATCTGCATCTGCTGGGCGCCCATGTTGATGGCCATCTGGGTCTGGCCGAGCGTACCCAGCAACTGCTGGCCGGAGCTGAACACGTTGCCGGCCTGGCCGGCCTGCGCCATCTGGGCCTGCCCACCCCAGGCGCCCGAGCCACCGCTCCCCAGGTTCGACACGCTCTGGTACAGCGAGAAGGCCCCGCCGATGACTTGAGCCGAGGACATGAGATTCGCCAGCGTGGTGTTCTGGAACATCGTCGGCTGCGACGCCATGATCTGTTCGAAGCTGGCCACGGGACCTCCTGCGCCTCAGCTCGTCAGTGTCCGGGTGTACGTCTGGTTCCGCTGCTCGTACTTGTCCGCCGTCGTGCGGAGGCGTTGCGCCATCTCCCGGATCTCGCGGACGTTCATGTCGTTGCACGACTGGAGCTGTCCGAGGGTCTGGACCGCGGCGAGGGCCAACTGGAATCCGCTCATGCCCCCGCCACTGGCGGCCGACGCGACATTGCGGCCCTCGCGCTCGAGTTCGTCCGCGACGTTGTCCAGCTTCTTCGCGGCCGCGCGGAGTTCGGCCGGGGTTGCCAGGAGGTCGGTCGGCTGCGCACTGGGCAGCGTCGAGTCCGGTGTGCTAGCCATGGAAAGCATTGTCCATCAGAGGTAGCTTGGTGTCGATGTCTCACCCCCCTGACCCCACGGCCGCGGTACCCGACCTGATCGGGACGGTCGACATGCCGGCCGAGATGGAACGGATACGCGCGGCCCGGTTCACCGGTCGGGACCCGGACAACCTGGTGACCGCGATCGTCGACGGCGACGGCGTGGTGGTCCAGATCAGCTTCGGCGCGCTGGTCGGCTCCCGTACGTCGGACTTGGTGGAGGGCGCGGTACTGGCCGCGGTCGCGGCCGCCCAGGACCGGATGGACGACGCGTGGCAGGCGCTCGCCGTCCGGATGGCCCCGGCGGACACGGAGGCGACCGGGCCCGAAGCCATCCCCGACGGCCTCGAACTGGCCTTCGACCCAACCGCCGAAGAGGAGGTGCCGTGACCGCGACTCGCCGGTACCCAGGAGCGCTGGGCGCGCCAGCGCCCGAGCGGACACCGCCCGAAGGCGGCGTGCGGCCATGACCGTCGACGACCTCGACCCGGAGCGCCTCGAGCGGGTGGCGCGGGCGGCCGCCGACGCCATGGACGCGGTGGCCGTCGAGGCGGCCCGGCTCGCCTCGGTGGAGGTGGAGGGGCTCAGCTCGGACCGGCGCGTCCAGGTCAGGGTCACTCCGTCCGGCCGGATCACCCGGCTGCGGCTGCGGGATGGCGTGTTGCAGCGGTACGACAGCTCCGCCTTGAGCGAGCTGGTCACCCGTACGATCCGCGACACCCAGCGCCGGGCGCGCGACGCCTACCAGCACGCGGTGCGGGCGTTGACACCGCCCGAGGTGGCCGAGAACGACCGGGAACTCGATCGGATCTGGCGGGAGCGTTAGTCCGTCGTCGGACCGCGCCGTGCCAGAATGCCGCATGCTGGTGCTCACCCGAGCTGAGGTGGAACAACTCCTCGACCTGGATGCGTTGATCGACGCGCTGGCGTCGGCGATGGCGGACCTGTCCGCCGGTCGGGCCTCCGCACCCGACCGCGTCGCCGCGTTCGTGCCCGAACGCGACGGGCTCCTCGGCGCGATGCCGGGTTACGTGCCGTCGGTCGGTGTACTGATGAGCAAGCTGGTGACGCTGTTTCCCCGCAACGCGGGCACGGACGTGCCCACGCATCAGGCGGTCATCGTCACCTTCGACCCGGACACCGGCCAGCCCGCGGCGATCCTCGACGGTACGGCCATCACCGCGGCACGCACGGGCGCGTGCTCCGCGCTCTCCGCACGCCTGCTAGCCCGGGAGGACGCCACCGTCCTGGCCATTCTCGGCACGGGCGTCCAGGCCCGATCACACGTGCGGGCCATGTGCCGGGTACGGCCGATCGACCAGATCCGCATCGCCGGGCGCGATCCGGACCGGGCCGCGGCGCTGGCGGCGGAGTTGTCGGGTACGCAGTCGGCACAGGTGCGGGCGGTGTCCTCGTACGCCGAGGCGCTCGACGGCGCGGACATCGTCTGCGCTACCACCCACGCCGCCGAGCCGGTGGTACGCCGGGAGTGGTTGAGTCCCGGAGTCCACGTGACATCCGTGGGTTACAACGCCGAAGGCCGGGAAATCGACGACGCCACCATCGCCGACGCGCTCGTGTGTGTGGAGAACCGCCGAACGATATTGGCTCCGCTGCCGGCCGGAAGCAACGATCTACTGATACCAATCCGCAACGGGGTCATTTCGGCGGACCACGTGTATGCCGAACTCGGCGAGCTCGTGGCGGGCTCGAAGCCGGGGCGGACCTCACGCGACCAGATCACCCTGTACAAGTCCGTTGGGATAGCCGTGCAGGACGCGGCGGCGGCCGCTCTCGTCATCGCGGCCGCTCGGGAACAAGGGATCGGCGCGGACATCGTGGTCTAGGTGCCCTGCCGTAGGGCGCTCGTTCGGCGCGAGTTAGGGCCTGGCGTGACCCGGGTAGGGGTTGAGGATGACCGAATCGACAACACCGGAGTCCGAGGGGCTGCCGGACACCGCCGATGACACGTCGAGCGCGTACGACGATCCCAACCATCCCCGTCTGGCCGAATCGCCGCCGGCGCTACCGACGGACGAGCCACAGGGCGTCGACGAGTTCGGAGTCACCCCGGAAGAGGCCCGGCGGGGCGAGTCCTTGTCGGCGCGGCTGGTCCGGGAGGAACCCGACGAGTCCATCGACGCCCAGGGTGCGGACCGTCCGGTCGGTCGGCTGGTCGAGCCGGATCAGGGTCTCCGCGAGGACGACGAGGATCAGGCGATCGCGTACGACAGCGGGGAGACCAAGGGATTGTCCGCCGAGGAGGCCGCGGTACACGTGATGCCCGACGAGTCGTGAGCGGAAAGTGTTGGTGATGGACGTGATCGCTCCTCTTTCGGTAAAGCACCGAGAGAGGAGCGCTTGCAATGAAACTGATCCAACTGACCCGCCTGGCCGGAGCCGGGCTCGTCGTCGGCGCGGCGGTGGCGGCCGGCGTAGGTACGGGCGCGGCGCCGGCGCTGGCCGACGTACCGCCGGTGGTGATCGTCGAGGCGTCGAGCGCGTGGGACTCGACACCGACCAAGTCCGCCACCGCCGAGTGTCCATCGGGGACACATGTGCTGGGTGGCGGCGCCGGCAACGCCAACGGCGGCGGGGTCGTGCACCTCACCCGCCTGCAGGCGTTGGGCAACACCGACGCGTTCACCGCCAGCTCGGCCGAGCACGGCGTGTACGCGGCCTCGTGGCGGGTGGACGTGTGGGCCATTTGCGGGAGTCTCAGCGGCCTCGAGTACATCTCCTTCCACACGAGTACGAACTCCGACTCGTTCAGGTCGGCGGTCGCCGAATGCACCGGCGACCGGCAGCTGATC
>Ga0209382_10005261_pt1 | contig 16901 bp, 12 predicted proteins | sample SoiMetdeltSBSDD5_FD_187599 | JGI IMG/M metagenome (GOLD analysis project Ga0209382, IMG submission 187599) | Bulk soil microbial communities from a Populus tree surrounding site in Tennessee, USA - Soil MetaG P. deltoides SBSDD5 (SPAdes) (version 2) | ecosystem: Environmental > Terrestrial >...
AACCACATCGGCCATCACTCCCGGATCGGCGACCACTGTTTCGTCTCCTCCCATGTCGTGGTCTCGGGCTTCGTGGAGATCGGCGACTCCTGCTTCCTGGGTGTCAACTCCACGTTCGCCAACAACCTGCGCGTCGGCAGCCGCTGCATCGTCGGCGCCGGCGCCATGGTGCTCGGCGACGTCGGCGACGACGAGACCGTCGTCGGCATCCGCAAGCGCGCGCCGACGACGTGATGGAGATCGAGCGCTACGAGCAGCGCGACCGCGACGAGTGGGACGCCGTCGTGCGGGCGAGCAGGAACGGCACCTTCCTCTTCCTGCGCGACTACATGGAGTACCACCGCGACCGCTTCGAGGATGCCTCCCTCGTGGCGCGCAGGCACGCCGGCGGTGCGATCCTGGCGGTGCTGCCGGCGAACCGCCGCGACGACGTGCTCGAGAGCCACGGCGGGCTCACCTACGGCGGCTGGGTCTTCGGCGCCGACATGACGCTCGGTCTGATGCTCGAGGTCTTCGGCGCGGCCGTCGAGCGCCTGCGATCCGAACCGGTGCGCCTGCTGCGCTACCGCCCGGTCCCGCACGTCTACCACCGCTCCCCGGCGGAGGAGGACCTCTTCGCCCTCGACCGCCTCGGGGCGCGCCTCGCCCGCCGGGCGCCGATGTCGGTCATCGACCTGCGCCGTCCGCTGCCGTGGCAGGAGCGCCGCCGCCGGGGGGTCCGGAAGGCGGCCGGAGCCGGTCTCACGGCAGGCGAGAGCGACGACCTCGCCGGCTACTGGGAGCTGCTGTCGACGGTGCTTGCCGGCACCTACGGCGCGACGCCGGTGCACAGCCTCGACGAGATGCGGAGGCTGCGCGCCGCTTTCCCCGGGAACATCCGGCTCTTCACCTGCGGAAAGGGCGGGCGGCAGGTCGCCGGTGTGCTGGTCTACGAGACGGACCTCGTGGCGCGCGCCCAGTACATCGCGGCGTCGGAAGAGGGCAAGGAGGCCGCGGCGCTCGACCTTCTCTTCGAGCACCTGGTGCGCCGGGTCTACGGCGGCAAGGCCTACTTCGACCTGGGTACGTCGGAAGGGGTGGGCCCGGCGGGCCTCAACCCGGGCGTGCTCGAGTACAAGGAGGGGCTCGGAGCGCGGCTCGTGGTGCAGGATACGTGGGAGCTGCCCATCGCGGTGGCGGGAGCGGGATGAACCATGGCGCTCGACAACTCGCACCTCATCGACCTGCCGAAGATCCAGGACGCGCGCGGGAACCTCACCTTCGTCGAGGGCGGGAAGCACTTGCCGTTCGAGATCCGGCGTGTCTTCTACCTCTACGACGTCCCTGGTGGGTCGACCCGAGCCGGCCACGCGCTGCGCACCTGTGAGCAGTTCATCGTCTCGCTGTCGGGAGCCTTCGACGTGCTGCTGGACGACGGGACGACACGGCAACGCTTCCACCTCAACCGCTCGCACTACGGGCTCTACGTCACGCCGCTCACCTGGCGCGAGCTCGACAACTTCTCCTCGAACGCGGTCTGCCTGGTGCTCGCCTCCGAGCCTTACGACGAGGCGGGATACCTCCGCGACTACGAGAGCTTCCTCGCAGCGGTGAGAGGCCGTCGATGACGACGGCGGTCGCGGGCACGGAAGCCGTTCGCGGCCCCACCATCTCCGTGGTGGTGCCGGTGTATTGCAACGAGGAGTCGTTGCCGTTGCTCTTCGACGCGCTCCTGGGGGTGGAGGCGTCGCTTCGCGAGCGCGGCCTGGCGCTCGAGCTGATCTTCGTCGACGACGGCTCGCTCGACGGCTCCCTGGCGGTGCTCAAGGAGCTCAAGAGGCGGCGGCCCGCGACGAAGGTGGTCAAGCTCGCCCGCAACTTCGGCTCGGTGCACGCCTCGAAGACCGGCTTCGCATACGTCACCGGCGACACGTTCATGATCCTGGCGGCCGACCTGCAGGATCCGCCGGAGCTGATCGTGCAGATGGCCGATCGCTGGCGGCAGGGGTGCAAGTTCGTCGTCTGCGTCCGCGAGGGCCGGGAGGACGGCGTCGCGGCTCGGCTCTCCTCCTGGGTCTTCTACCGCATCGTCCGGCTGATGGTCGTCAAGGACTACCCTCGAGGTGGCTTCGACATGGCGCTCATGAGTCGCGAGCTGCTGCCGCACCTCCTCGCCAGCGCGCGCCACGCCAACACCGCGCTGTTTGCGTACTGGCTGGGGTTCAAGCCCGAGTTCATCTACTACGTGCGACAGCGCCGCCGGCACGGAAAATCGCGGTTCACGCTGCGCAAGCGCGTCAAGTTCTTCGTCGACAGCATCGTCGGCTTCTCCATCGTGCCCCTGCGAGTGATGTCGGTGATCGGAGTCGTGGTGGCGGTGGCGAGCTTCGGCTACGGAGGGGTCATCGCCGTCAATGCGCTGCGCGGCCTCACCATCGTCAAGGGGTTCGCCACCCTCGCGGTCCTGCTCTCCTTCCTTCTCGGCCTGGTGATCGCCATGTTGGGCGTGGTCGGCGAATACGTCTGGCGCATCTACGACGAGGTGAGCCGCAAGCCGGAGTCGGTCGTCGAGGAGGTCCTGTGAGCGTTGCGGCGGCAGCGGCGCGGGCTGCGGGTGGCCGGCGGTGACCTGGGAGAAGCTGGGCAGGGTCTACGTCGCCTCTGGTGAGCGGCCATGGGCGCAGAGCCACGCGTTTCTGCCCACGTCGATGATGCTCGACGACGACCGCATCCGCGTCCTCGTGGCGCTACGCGATGCCGCCGGCGTGGGGCGGGTCGGGGCCGTCGACGTCGACGCCCGCGACCCCCGGCGGGTCCTCGCAGTCTCTCCGGAACCGTTGTTCGACGTCGGCGCGCCGGGGACGTTCGACGAAAGCGGCGTGACGCCGGTCTGGCTGGTGCCGCACGAAGGGCGGCTCTACCTGTTCTACGTAGGGTGGCAGCTGGGACAGAGGGTGCGCTACTACCTGTTCACAGGGCTCGCCGTGAGCGACGACGGCGGCGACAGCTTCACCCGCGTCTCACAGGCGCCGGTGCTCGACCGCAGCGATGGCGAGCTCTTCGTCCGCGCGGCACCCTGCGTGCGCCACGAGGATGGCCGCTGGCGCATGTGGTACATCGGCGGCGACCGCTGGGTCGATGTGGGAGGCAAACAGCTGCCCTCCTACGACCTCCGCCACGTCGAGTCGCCCGACCTCACCCGCTGGCCGGCGCGCGGGGCGGTGAGCATGGAACCGCAGGGCGACGACGAGCATGGCTTCGGGCGGCCCTACATCGTGCAGGAGGGCGGCCGCTACCGGATGTGGTACTCGGTTCGCACGCGCAGCCGCGGCTACCGCCTCGGCTACGCAGAGTCGACAGATGGCTTGGCGTGGGAGCGGCGCGACGGCGCGGCCGGTCTCGATCCGTCGCCTTCGGGATGGGACTCGGAGATGGTCTGCTACGGCTGCCTGCAGCCGACCCGCCACGGCACCTATCTCTTCTACAACGGCAACAACTACGGCGAGACGGGCTTCGGCGTCGCCGTGCGGCGCGGCTGACCGGAGAGTCGGTCGACCGGTGCGCTCTCCGCCGGGCGTCGTTGCCCGGCGGAGCGCACGAGGGCTCGGTCGCGGTTACTGCTGCGTGATCGCGCCGCCGTTCGGCGCCGCGCTGGCACCGTTGGCGAACACCCGGTTGTTGCCGGTGCTGTTGACGGTGGCGCCGGCGCCGATGGCGATCCCCGTGGTGTTGTTGTAGATCTCGTTGTTCGAGATGCGGATCGTCGAACCGCTCGCGGATGCGTTGATCGCCGCGGCGTTGTTGAACGCCAGCTGGCAGCCCTCGGCGTTGATGAGCCCGGTGGCGTTCGTCGCCGAGAGGCCGTTCTGGTTGTTCGAGACCATCGAGTTGCTGATCGTCATGCGGCTGTTGGCGCCGACGTCCACCGCATTGGACGTGGTGCTGACGATGGTCGAGTTGGTGACATTGGCGAGGGCGAACAACGCCGTGCTCGTCAGCTTGATCCCCGTGGCCACGTTGGTGATCGTGGTGTCCTTGACCTCGAGATTGCCAGCCGTGGTGCGGTTCATGTCGATACCGGCGGTGGTGAAGCCCGAAATAGTGACGTTGTCGACCAGCAGGTTCTTGCCGGCGAGAAACCGGATGCCGTTGATCCCGTTGCCGCCGCCGTTGATCGAGATGTTGCGCAAGACCACCTTGTCGTTGACGCCGGCGTTGACGATGACGCCGTTGACGAGCGAGGCGAGGATGCCGGCGAGGGTGCCGTCGCCGTTGATGGTGATCGCCTTGGTGATGGTGACGGCACCGAAGCCACCCGGGTCAAGCACCGAGATTTCGCCGCCGGCCGCGGTCTTGCTGATCGCTCCCGCGAAGGTCTTGCAAGGCGCCGTGCGGCTGCAGGGGTCCGCATCGTTGCCGACGCCGGAGACCCAGGTGCGGGTCGCCTGGGCGTGCGCAGCCGCGCCCGAGAGGAGGAGGCCGATGGAGAGCATCTGGATGGTGCGTACCCGGTTCATCACGTACTCCTTTGAGAGGCCTGGTTTGCGGGGCGGGCCCCGGCAGGTTGGGGAGGCAAAGGTGTCGTATGGATACGCGGGAGAACCCGGTCCGGGGGCTCAAGTCTGCGCACGCGGAGCTTCCGCGCGACAGCCACGGCCGACTTGGGTGCTGCGAGGGACTCGAGGCCAGGGGGCGAGAGGCGAGGGGGGGCATCAGCTCCGCCGGCCGATGCCGGCGGAGCTGATGCCCGGCAGGCCTACTGCTGGGTGATCGCGCCGCCGTTGGGGGCGGCGGAGGCGCCGTTGGCGAACACCCGGTTGTTGCCGGAGCTGTTGACGGTGGCGCCAGCCCCGATCGCAACCCCCGTGGTGTTGTTGTAGATCTGGTTGTTGGAAATGCGGATCGTCGCGCCGCTCACCGAGGCGTTGATGGCCGTCGCGTTGTTGAACGCGAGCTGGCACCCCTCCACGTTGATCACGCCCGAGGCAGTGGTGGCCGAGATCCCGTTCTGATTGTTCGAGATCGCCGAGTTGCTGATCGTCATGCGGCTGTTGTTGCCGACGTCGACGGCGTTAGTGGTCGTGCTCGTGATCGTCGTGTTGGTGACGGTGGCGAGCGCGAACGCAGCCGTGCTGGTCATCTTGATGCCGGTCGGCCCGTTGGAGATGGTCGAGTTCTTCACCTCGAGGTTGCCCGCCGCCGTCAGCGACACCTCGATGCCGCTCAGGGTGAAACCGGAGATGCTTACGTTGTCGACCAGCACGTTTTTCCCGGCGAGGTAGCGGATGCCGTTGAGGCCGTTGTTGGGGGCGTGGATCGAGATGTTGCGCAGGACGATCTTGTCGTTGACCCCGGCGTTGATGATGATGCCGTTCGTCGCGGCGTTGAGGATACCGGCCAGCGTGCCGTCGCCGTTGATGGTGATCGCCTTGGTGATGGTGACGGCACCGAAGCCACCCGGGTCGAGGACGGAGATCTCGCCGCCGGCGGCCGTCTTCGAGATGGCGCCCGCGAAGGTCTTGCAGGGCGCCGTCCGGCTGCAGGGATTGGCATCGTCGCCGACGCCGGACACCCACGTGCGGGTGGCCTGTGCCTGGGCCGCGGTGGCGGCGATCGCGGTCGCAGCGAGGAACGTGAGAGCGTTGCGGAACAGCTTCTTCATGAGGGCGGCTCCTTTTCTCCACCGGACTCGAGGGTCAGGGGAGCATTTGCCCGGACGCACACGAAGATGCCCGGGAGGCAGTACCTTCCGGGCATCACGGGTGCGAACAGGCGTTATTGGCTTTCAAGGCGTGCGAGGCTCGAAGGGGGTGGAGAAGCCTCCACCCCCGGGAGTCGACGGGTGCCTGTCAGTTCTTCGAGCGCTGCCGCTCCATCTCCGCGAGGCGGGTGGCCAGCTGGTCGATGGTCGACTGCTGGTCCTGGACGACCTTCGTAAGCACGGCGACGAGCTCCAGAGCGCTGAGACGCTTGTGGGTCTTCTCGGCCACCAGGTCGGGCACGTCCTCGGCGATGAAGCCAGCCTGGACCTCGTCGGGCGCCGCCTTGTAGGCAAACGTCACAGGGTTGAGGCCCTTCAGGGTGTCCATGGCCTGCGCTGACGACAGCGAGGCGATGTCCTGCTTGAGCTCGCGGCTCGAGGCATCCACCCATTGGCCGATGCTGTTCAGCGCCGCGGTGTTGCCGGCGACGTCGATGAAGTCGCTGCCGGGTACCGGGAACCGGATGCGCTCCGTGCTGTTGGTCATGATGCGGAGGGGCTGGCCGACGCTGTTGATGCGCGTCGTGTTGTCGGCGTTGTCGACGCCGAGGAAGAAGCGGCTGGTGCCGGTCTCGTCGAAGCCTTCGAGGCCGGAGAACCCGGCCGCGTCGCTGTTCTCGATCTTGAGGCAAGCCTTGCCCGAGGCGCTGCAGCGGACGTCGAGGCGATCCTCGGGACTACCCGTGCCGATGCCGACGTCGCCGTCCGCGCTGATGTCGACCGAGCTCGTCGGTGCGCCCGGACGGATGCGGAGGGACAGCTTCGATCCGCCGGTCACGTCACGGACGAAGAAGTTCGCCTCGTTGGCGCCGATGTCCCACGTCTGCGCCGTGAAGCCGCCCGAGTTGTTCTGCTCGAGGCGGATCGCCGGCGTGTTCGAGGTGTTGATGTGGAGGTCGAGCACCGGAGTCGAGGTGCGGAGGCCCATCCGTCCCGTCGAGTCGACGAAGATCGAGTTCGTCGCGGCACCGGCGGTGATGGTGAACGGCGTCTTCGCGCTCGTGCTGTCCTCGATCGAGAACTTGCTCGAACCGCCGCTCGCCGAATCGTTGGCGATCAGGCGCCAGTCGTTGGCCGGGAAGCCCGCCGTGGTCGACGTGTCGTCGAAGTGGATGCGGAGGTTGTTCTCCTTGAGGCGGATGGTGTCGAAGCCGAAGTTCTCGTTGTTGACGCAGTCGAGGCCCACGCACTCGCTGCCCTGGACGATGAGGTCGTCCGGGATGACCTGATCGGCCGCGGTGATGCGCGCCTTGTCGGTCGCGCGGTTGACGCCCGAACGCGCCTCGGTCTCGCCCTCGTCGACGACGAAGGCGCCAGCGGCGATGCGGAAGGTGCCCGACTGCACACCGCCTTGCGGTACGGCGACCGCGTCGGTCGCACCCTCGTCGCCGCGACGGGCGTCAGCGAGCTGACGCTTGAGGTTGGCGCCCATCTGAGGGGCCGTCCGCAGCTCCCAGTTGTAGACGCCGTCCGGCAACCGCTGGCCGGCCTTGTCGAAGATGCTGAGAGTCGGCGCGGCGGTGAACTCGCGCTCGATGATCAGGCCCGCCGGGCCCGAGATCGTCAGCTTCATCGACTGGTGACTGACGAGCGGCGACCAGTCGAGGCTCGCACCACTCGCGTGGAGCTCCGCAACGGCACCCCTCGCCGGCCCTGCGACCGCGGGAGCAGCGACGAGTAAAGCAGCGATGGCAAAACAAGTGACGACACCTCGACACCCCTGGAATCGACCCATGACGCTTGTCCTCCTTGGCCTGGGATAGGCCACTATACGCCGTGTGTGGCGGTTTTCACAGTCTGTTCGCAGCCATAGGACCCCTAGGGAGGGCACTTGTGAGAGGCCTTACTTGTATATGCGTAAAATCGCCCCGCAATGGATCACGCCGCCGCCGACGTGCCTCGGGACCGATTTCGCCGGCTCTGGCGGCAGGTCCGGGACCTCGAGGGGGCGCGTCAGCTTCTTGAGTGGGACCAGGAGACCTACATGCCGGTGGCCGGCGCCGAGGCCCGCGGCCGCGTGCTCGGCACGCTGGCGGGCCTCGAGCACGACCGGCTGACCGCTCCCGAGCTCGGCGAGGCCGTCGAGGCCATCGCGGCCGGGGCGGAGGCCGATTCCGAGTGGCAAGCCCAGGCGCGGGAGGCCCGGCGCCGGATCCGCCGGGCGACCGCCCTTCCCAGACGGCTCGCGGAAGCGCTCGCGGAAGCGGCGAGCTCGGGGCTGGCCGCCTGGCAGGAGGCCCGGCGCCAGAATCACTTCGCGCCCTTCGCCCCCGCGCTCGAGAGGCTCCTGGCGCTCAAGCGCGAGCAGGCCAGGTGCCTCGCCGACGGGGGGCCGCTCTACGACGCGCTGCTCGACGAGTTCGAGCCGGGAGCGCGCGAGTCCGACCTCGTGCCCCTCTTCGCGGCGCTGCGCGCCCGGCTGGTGCCGCTCGTCCGCGCCGTCGTCGAGAGCGGCCGCGTCGCCGACGAGTCGCCGCTGCGCGGCCGCTTCCCGATGGAGGCGCAGCGGCAGCTCGGCCGCTTCGTGGCAGGCGAGATCGGGTTCGACTGGCGGGCCGGCCGGCTCGACCTCTCGGCTCATCCGTTCTGCACCGGCATCGCAAGGCGGGACGTCCGGCTCACCTGGCGTGGCCAGGAGGAGGACCTCCGCCAGGCGTTGATGGGAGTGCTGCACGAGATGGGTCACGGCCTCTACGACCAGGGGCTGCCGGAGTCATGGGAGGGCACTCCGCTCGGCGAGGCGGCTTCGACGGCGGTGCACGAGTCGCAGTCGCGGCTGTGGGAGATCCTCGTCGGCCGCGGGCGGCCGTTCTGGCAGTGGCTCCTGCCGCACGTGCGCCACGCGTTCCCCGGGCACGCGCCGGAGCTCGACGCGATCTGGCCGGCCTTGCACGCCATCCGCCCCACGCTCATCCGCGTCGAAGCCGACGAGGCGACCTACAACCTGCACGTGCTCGTGCGCTTCGAGCTCGAGCGCGCGCTGTTCGCCGGTGGGCTCGAGGTCGCCGACCTGCCCGCGGCGTGGGACGACCTCTACGACGAGGTCCTGCGCGTGCGCGCGCCCGACCCGCGCCAGGGGGTCCTGCAGGACCTTCACTGGGGGGGCGGCCTCTTCGGCTACTTCCCGACCTACACGCTGGGCACCCTCGCGGCCGTACAACTCTTCGACACCGCGAAGCGTGCGCTCGGCGACCTCGACGCACAGCTCGCGCGCGGCGAGTTCGCGCCGCTGCTCTCCTGGTTGCGCGAGCACGTCCACCGCCATGGCGCGCGTTACCCTCCCCGCGAGCTCCTCGAACGCGCTACCGGCGCTCCGGCCTCGGCGGAGCCGTTCCTCGCCTACCTCGAAGGGGTGGCCGAGGAGGTCTACGGGGTGGAGGTGGCCGGGTCGCGGGCCTGAGTGGTCCCCACCGACTTCTCTTCGGACGGTGATCGGGCGCGCTCTCCGCAACCCGGCTCTTCGGAACCGGATGGAGTCGACGTCGTCGTCCCGATCTTTGGCGCCGCGGCCGACCTCGAGCGCTGCCTCGCGAGCCTCACGGCGCACGGCGACCTCGGCACGAACCGTCTCGTGGCGGTGCTCGACGGACCGCAGGAAGCCGCCGTCGAGGCGGCGCTGGCGGGTCTCGGTGGGCGCGCGAGCGATGCGGTGCTCGTGTTGCGCGAGCCGGCGCGGCGTGGCTTCGCCGCGGCGGCGAACCGCGGGCTCGCCGCCTCCCGGCGCGACGTCGTGCTCCTCAACAGCGACACCGAGGTGACTCCACGCTTCGTCGAGAAGATGCGGCGGGCGGCGACCTCCTCGCCGGACGTCGGGACTGCAACGCCCTTCTCGAACCACGGCACCATCGCCTCGCTGCCGGTCTTTCTCGCCGACAACACGGTGCCGGCGGGACACACGGTCGAGAGCTTCGCGGCCCTCGTCGAACGCGTGGCGGCGCCGAGCTATCCGCGGCTGCCCACCGGTGTCGGCTTCTGCCTCTACCTGCGTCGCGCCATGCTCGATGGCGTGGGTGGCCTCGACGCGGACCGCTTCGGCCTCGGCTACGGCGAGGAGACCGACCTCTGCATGCGCGCGTCGGCGGCGGGCTTCGGTCACGTTCTCGACGACGCGACGTACGTCTGGCACCGCGGGCAGGGGAGCTTCGGGAGCGAGCGAGCCGCCCGCGTGCGCAGGGCGCACCGCCGCATGCGGCGGCTCCATCCGACGTACATCCCCGCGGTCGCGGACTTCATCCGCCGCGACCCGCTGGCTCCCGTACGCGAGCGGGTGCTGGACGCGCTCGCGCCGCGCGGCGCCACGCCCCGTCCCGCCACCCCCCGTCCCGAGGGCGCGCGCCGCGTGGTCCACCTCGTCCACGGCTGGCCGCCGTTCAACGCCGCCGGCACCGAGGTCTACGCGCAAGGCCTGGCGCGGCGCCAAGCGGCGCACCGTCACGTCGCCGCCTACGCCCGCGTCGCATGGGCCGGTCGCGGCAGTGGCGACGCGCTCGAGCACCACGACCAGGGTGTGCGCGTTCGCCTGCGGGTGAACCACTTCGACCAGCGCGACCCCCGTTCGCGCAATGCGCTCGACGACCGCCGCGCGCGCCGTGACTTCGCCCACTTCCTCGCCGCCGAGCGACCCGAGATCCTGCACGTGCACCACCTGGCGGGCCACTGCGCGACCCTGGTGCGGGAAGCGGCGCGCCGCCGGGTGCCGATCGTCTACCAGCTCCAGGACTGGTGGCCCCTCTGCGCGCGGGTCAACCTGCTCCACCGCGACGGCCATCTCTGCCCGGGACCGACGCTCGCGCGCTGCGCCGAGTGCATGCCCCTCACGCGCCGCCCGCCGCGGTCGCTCTGGAACCGCGTCCTCCACGCCGCGCGCCGGCGCTGGATGCGCGAGGGGCTCGACCAGGCGGCGGCGCTGGTCGCCGGCTCGCGGTTCCTCGCCGCGAGCTACGTCGAGCACGGCTGGCTGCCGGCGGGTCGATCCATCCGGGTGATTCCCTATGGAATCGAGGATGCCGGTCTCTCCGGCGTGGCAGCGACGAGATCTCCCGTATCGGGTGGGGGCGCGCTGCGCTGCGGGTTCATCGGCTCGCTGATGCCGCACAAGGGCGCGCACGTCGCGGTCGCCGCGTTCGCGGCGATGGATCCCGGCGAGGCGACCCTCGACCTCTGGGGCGATCCGGCAGCCGATCCGGCGTACGCCGAGCGACTGCAGCGCCTCGCCGGTCCGGCGGTGCGCCTGCGGGGTCGCTTCGCGGAGGGCGCCCTCCCGGAGGTGCTGGCGGCGCTCGACCTCCTCGTCGTGCCGTCGCTCGGGCTCGAGTCGTTCGGGCTGGTGGCCCACGAGGCGCTCGCCGCCGGGGTGCCGGTGATCGCCAGCCGTCGTGGCGCGCTGGCCGAGCTCTTCGGTGCCGGCGATCCGCCGTGCGGAGCGCTGGTCGAGCCCGACGACCCGGCCGCGATCGCCGCCTGGGTCAGGCGCCTGAGGAACGATCCCGAGCTGCGCGCGTCCTGGCGCCGATCGCCGCGACCGAAGTCGATGGACGAGCACGCCGAGGAGATCGAGGCTCTCTACGCCGAGGTCTGGGCGGCGAGCCGAAGGGGCGTCTCTTGATCGGGCGTCTCGCGTTCTTCGCCGCGCTCTGGCGGTCCGAGGGGACCGCGGGGGTGGTGGACCGCGCCTTCGACCACGTGGCGGCGGCACGGCGCCGCGGCCGCTTCCGCGAGGTGGCGATCGAGGACCTGCCGGCGGTCCCCGTGCTTCGCGTTGCGGCAGCGCCGCCGGTGCCCTGGCTGGGCGGCGTTCCGGCGCAGCTCGGCGCGCTCATGCACCAGCAGGAGCGCTATCGCAACACGGCGCTGCTCTATCCGTGGCGCGACGGCCTGCGCCTCGAGGTGACGGCGGGCGGCAGGCGCCAGTCGTCGCACCTACCGTTCGCCGCCACTGGGTCGGAGCTCGAGGCGGGTGGCTGGCGGGGGGCGGTGGAGCGCGCGGCGGAGGCCGTGGGCGCCGAGCTGCTGCACGTCGAGGGTGCCGCCGGGTTGCCCCACGACGACCTCCTCCGTCTTGCCCAGCGCCTGCCGACCGTGCTCTCGCTGCACGACTTCGCGCTCTTCTGCCCGCGCCCGAACCTGTTCGACGAGGCGAGCGGCCGGCACTGCGGCTATTGCCGCGATGCCGCCACCTGCCACGCCCACCTCGCCGCCGCCGGCCGCCCCGACGCGGACGAGGCGTGGGGCTGGCGCACGCGCGGCGCGGCCCTGCTCGCGGCGTGCCGCTGCGTCGTCTACCCCTCGGAGTTCCTGCGCGCCGCGCACGAGCGCCTCTTCGGCAGCGCCGGCGCGATTCCGCGCGTGATCCCGCCAGGGATCGATCGGGCGCGCATGGTTCCCTGGCGGTGGCCGTGGACCCGCCGGTCGACGCGCTCGCGCGTCGCCTTCCTCGGCGGCGGCGGCCTTCATAAGGGGTCGACCCTGCTGGTTGGCGTCGCGGCGGCGTGGGCACGCCGCGGGTTGCCGCCGCTCGCCCTGGAAGTCCTCGGTGGTGGCGGTGGCGAGCAGCTCCTCGCGCTGCAACGCATCCCCGGCGTGCGGGTGCGCGGCTACTACCGCCACGGCAGCCTCGGGCGCCTCCTGCGCCGGCACCGTACCGAGCTCGCGCTGCTGCTCCCGCAGGTGCCGGAGTCGTTCTCGCTGTCCCTCAGCGAGTGCCTGGCGGCGGGAGTGCCGGTGATCGCGCTCGCGCAGGGAGCACTCGCCGACCGGCTCGCCGCGGGCGGCGGGCACCTCCTTCCGGCCGACGCCGGAGTCGAGACCATCATCGACGCGTTGCGGGCCTGGCAGGACGGGCTCCAGGGCCCAGGGTTGCCGCCGCCCGTCGTTCCGACGAGCGGCGCCGCGGCTGCCACCTACGCGCGTCTGTTCGACGAGCTCCGACGCGCCGACTCGGAGGGAGCGAATCGGGACGGCGCCGGCTTCCACTTCCCGCGCCGGCGCGGTGATGCCGTGCTGGCGAGCCTCGCCGGCGGCGAGCGCGTCGTCGCCGCGGCAGGGCGTTGGTCGCGGGGCGAGATCGGGCTCGCCGAGCTGCGCTCGGCGTGGCGCGCGCGCGTCGTCGCGCCCGGCTCCGGCAGCGGTCGCCGGCCGGAGCATGCCGCCATCGTCTACCTGCCCGCCCTGCCGTGGAGGTACCGGTTCCAGCGCCCGCAGCAGCTCGCGCGCGCCTTCGTCGGCGCCGGACATCCGGTGCTCTACGTCGAAGGGTTCCAGCGCACGCGGCTGCAGCCTCGGCGCGCTCTGGCGAGCACCGAAGCGGGAGTCGAGGTGCTCCGGCTCGCCGTGCGCGGACGGCCCGACCCCTATCGCGAGGCGCTGGCGCCCGAGGTGGCGGAGGAGCTCGCGCTCACCATCGCCGAGGGAGTCCGCGAGCGCACGCTCATGGTGCTCGCGCAGCTTCCGTTCTGGGCGCCGCTGGCGGTGCGACTGCGCGAGCTGCTCGGCGCGCCGCTCGTCTACGACCGGCTCGACTTCCACATCGGCTTCCCCGGCGTCGCCGCCGACGTCGACGAACGGGAGGGCGAGCTCATGATGGCCGCCGATCTCGTCCTGGCGAGCTCGCCGGTGCTCTACGCCGGGTGCGAAGGGCTGGCGTCGCGGCGCGCGCTCGTGCCCAACGCCGTCGACCTCACGGACTTCCCGCCCGACGCGCGTCGCTTCGCGGAACCGGTCACCGTCGGCTACGTCGGCGCGCTGGGTCACTGGTTCGACGCGGCAGCGATCGACGCCCTCGCCGCCGCCAACCCGCAGTGGCGGGTGCGGCTGGCGGGGCGGGTCGAGGCGGAGCCGGTGCGCGCGCTGGCGCGTCATCCCAACGTCGAGCTGCTCGGGGAGATCCCGTATTCGCAGGTGGCGGGCTTCCTCGCCGGCCTGCGCGCTCTGCTGATCCCGTTTCTCGACCTGCCGCTGACACGCGCCGTCGATCCGGTGAAACTCTACGAGGGGCTCGCTGCCGGGCTGCCGGTCGTGAGCTGCCGACTGCCGGCGATCGAGACCTGGCGCGAGCCGTACGTCTACAGCTACGAGCCCGGCGGCCTCGCCGCGGCACTCGAGCGGGCGATGGCCGAGGACACCGCCGCTCTCGCCGCCCGTCGCCGCCAGGCGGTCGAAGGCGAGTCGTGGGAGGCGAGGGCGGCCGCGGTGCTCGACCTGGTCGGCGCCTGAGCGGCGGCGCTCGCGATCAGCCGGCGCCGCCGGCGGCGACCCGGAGGGCGCCGCTGTCGACGTGTTCGAGGAACCAGCGATAGGTGCTGGCGATCCCCTCGGCGAGCCCGACGCTGTGCCGCCAGCCGAGCGCGTGCAGGCGGGAGACGTCGAGCAGCTTGCGCGGCGTGCCGTCCGGTTTGCTGGTGTCGAAGCGCAGCTCGAGCCCAGGTGCCACCTCGTCGCGCACCAGCTCCGCCAGCTCGCGGATGGTGACGTCTTCGCCCGTGCCGACGTTGATGTGAAGGTCGCGCTCGAGGTACCGGCGCATGACGAAGAGGCAGGCGTCGGCGAGGTCGTCGACGTGGAGCAGCTCGCGGCGCGGCGACCCCGTGCCCCAGACGACGACTTCGCGAGCGCCGGCGAGCTTCGCCTCGTGGAATCGCCGCATCAACGCCGGCACCACGTGACCGCCCTCGAGGTCGAAGGTGTCGCCGGGACCGTAGAGGTTGGTCGGCATCGCCGAGACGAAGTCGCACCCGTATTGCCGGTGGTAGGCCTGGCAGAGCTTGATGCCCGAGATCTTCGCCACCGCGTACGGCTCGTTGGTGGGCTCGAGCAGCCCGGTGAGCAGCGCCTGCTCGCGAATCGGCTGCTCGGCGTCGCGCGGATAGATGCAGGAGCTGCCCAGGTAGAGCAGGCGCCGCACGCGATGCAGGTGGCTCGCGTGCACGACGGTGGCGTGCATCATCAGGTTGTCGTAGATGAACTCCGCCGGGCGCGTGGAATTGGCCTGGATGCCGCCGACCGTGCCGGCCACCATGAAGACGTATTCGGGCCGGTTGGCCTTGAACCAGTAGTTGACCGCCGCCTGGTCGCGCAGCTCGAGCTGCTCCCGCGTGGCGGTCAGCAGGTTGGTGAAGCCCTCCTGCTGCAGGCGGCGGACGATCGCCGAACCGACGAGGCCGCGGTGGCCGGAGACGTAGATGCGCGCGTTGGTGGCGATGCTGAGCGTCACGGGATGAGCTTACCGGCTCCGGAGGCCCTCCCGGCCGGCCGCTCCTGTAACCGCTGTCACTGGACTTTTCGCAATGCCATGGCACCATAGACCATCACCGTTGCGAAGTCGCACGCCGCCCGAGCCAAAGGGGACTCATGGGATTCTCGCGGACCATCGCGCGCTGCTCGCTCTTCATGCTGGTCCTCATGCTCGCGTGGGTCAGCGTCTCGCGGGCGGCCACGTCCACCGCTCAGAACCCGGTCGTGACGTTCAGCTCGCCGGGCGCCAAGCAGGTCCAGCTCCAGGCCTGCAACGTTCATGGCTGTGTCACGGTGACCAAGACGGTGGTCGTCCGCGACCCCAGGCCCTCCGTGACCTCGCTGTCCGCGACGCCGGCGAGCGTCCCCCGCGGCGGTGTGGTCCACCTCTCCGGCACCGGCCTGGGGGCTCCGCCGCTGACGTTCTCCTGGCGCATCCTCAACGGCGCCGGCACGCAAGTCGCTGCGCTCACCGGCGCCGCGGCGGATTGGTCCACCGGCGGAGTCGCGGCAGGCGACTACCTGGTCTTCCTCGACTTGAGCAATGCCTTCGGGGTCCACACTCCCTTCCCCACCGGCGTGACGGTGACTGCGGTCAACGTGATCTTCGCCGATGGCTTCGAGAGCGGTGTCGTCCCCGGCCCCTGGCGTACCTGGCCGTGACCGCTGCGTGTTCGCCGCTCGGAGGCGCCGGCGCCCTGCCTGGATCTCCCTAGGCCGGTGGCAGGTCCGGAGCCCAGATGCCGCCGACGCACGTGGCGGCAATCGCCTCCTCCGACGCGCCGGTGAGGAGCGCGTCGAGCAACGTGGCGGGCGTCGCCGGCGCCAGCAGCGGCGAGCCGAGGCTCACCGCCACGAGGTCGGCCCATGCGCCGGGCACCAGCCGCCCCGCGGGCAGACCCAGCGAGCTCGCTCCGCCGGCCGTGGCGGCGGCCAGCAGCACCGGTGCCACGGCTCCGCGCTCGTCGCGGAGCACGCCTCGGCCTTCGTTCTTGAGCCGCTGCCCGTACTCCAGCCAGCGGGCCTCCTCGAGCATCGAGATGCGGGCGTTGGAGTCGGTGCCGAGGCAGAGGCGCCGGTGGCTTTCCGGGACCGGTCCGAGCGGCGGGATGCCGTCGCCCAGGTTCGCCTCTGTCAACGGGCAGACGCACACCCGCCCGCCGAGCTGCACGAAGCGCCGCAGCTGGTCCGGACGGCTGTGCGTGCAGTGGACCGCGGTGACCCCCTCGAGCCCACCGGCCTGCTCCAGCAGGAGCTCGAGCGGCCGCTTGCCATAGACGGCACGGCACTCCGCGATTTCCTGCTGCTGCTCCTCGACGTGGATGTGGAAGGGCAGGCGCTGCCGGCGCGACTCGGCGAGCAGCCCACGCAGCTCCTGCAGCGGGACGGCGCGGATGCTGTGGGCGACGACCCCGAGCGTCTGCGTGCCGCCCTCGAGCCGCCCGGCCAGCGATTCGAGCTGGTCCCAGTAGCCGCCCAGGCTCGCGGTCTCGAAACGCCGCTGCGCTCCCTGCAGCGGGCTGCCGATGCCGCCGGTCTTGTAGTACGCCTGCAGCAGCACCAGCCGGATGCCGGCCTCTGCGGCGGCGGCCACCACCGCCTCGTCGCCGACGAAGTCCGCTTCCGCGGCGCTGTGGTGGAGATAGTGGAACTCACCGACGGTGGTGATCCCGGCCCGACGCATCTCGCGGTAGGCCTGCAGGGTGAGGTCGAAGAGACGCTCGGGGGTCAAGCTGTCCACGAGGCCGTACATCGCTTCGCGCCAGGTCCAGAACGATCCCGCGCCGGTGGGGAAGCGCTCGCCCTGCCCGCGCAGCCCGCGCTGGAACGCGTGCGAGTGCGCGTTGACGAAACCGGGAAGGAGGGCGATCCCCGGCATTCGTCGCAGCTCGAAGTCGCCGTCCGCGCCCTCGGCCGCCGCGGCGAGTGGGAC
>Ga0209382_10005262_pt1 | contig 16900 bp, 15 predicted proteins | sample SoiMetdeltSBSDD5_FD_187599 | JGI IMG/M metagenome (GOLD analysis project Ga0209382, IMG submission 187599) | Bulk soil microbial communities from a Populus tree surrounding site in Tennessee, USA - Soil MetaG P. deltoides SBSDD5 (SPAdes) (version 2) | ecosystem: Environmental > Terrestrial >...
ACGGCGGCGATCCTACTCGGGCAACTCGGCTGCTCGGGCGGCGAGTCGCCCGCGCCGGCGAGCCCGGCGGCCCCCGGCGCGACCCCGGCGGGCGTGACGAGCCCGACGCCGGCGGCCCCGGCCGCGGCTGGGAACCCAGCAGCGCCGACGCCGACGGCCGCCACGCCCGCGGCGACTCCGGACCAGGTCTCGACGGCGGCGACCCCAGCGCCGGCGGCGGAGCCGGCGCCGACGCCCCGGCCCCCGCTTGTTTACACCGTGCCGGCCGGGAGCCGCATCTCGGTCTACACAGCCACGACGCTCTCGACCAAGACGAGCAAGGCGGGTGACAACTTCGTCGCCTCGCTCGCCGAGCCGCTGGTGGTCGACGGCCACACGGTGGCGAAGAAGGGGGCGAACGTCGAGGGCTCGGTCGTCAGCACCGACCCGGGCGGGCGGGTCAAAGGGGTTGCCTCGATGGCCGTGAGCCTGCAGCGGCTGACGCTGGCCGACGGGCGGGCGGTGGCGATCTCGACGAATTCCTACAGCCAGCAGGCGCGCACGACCAAGAAGAAGGACGCGAAGAAGATCGGGATCGGCGCAGGGGCGGGCGCAATCATCGGCGCGATCGCCGGGGGCGGCAAGGGCGCGGCGATCGGTGCGGGCGTGGGCGGCGGTGCGGGAACCGGCGTCGTGCTCGCGACGCGCGGCGAGCCGGCGACCATCCCGAGCGAGTCGCGTCTGAGCTTCACCCTCAAGTCGCCGGTCAAGATGACAGTCCAGTAGAGCGGGGCGTGGAGTACCTGATCAGTGAAATGACGGCCGCAGACTGGCCGCAGGTCGTCAAGATTTACGAGCAAGGGATCGCCGGCGGCCAGGCGACCTTCGAGACCGAGGCCCCGACCTGGGAGCGGTGGGATGCCGGGCACCGGCGCGACTGCCGCCTCGTGGCGCGCGCCGGCGACCGGGTGCTCGGCTGGGCCGCGCTCAGCCCGGTCTCGTCCCGGCCCGCCTATGCCGGGGTCGCCGAAGTCAGCGTCTACGTCGGCGCAGACGAGCAGGGACGCGGGATTGGCCGCGCGCTGCTTGGCGCGCTCATCGAGCGGTCGGAGGAACTGGGAGTCTGGACACTACAGGCGGCGATCTTCCCCGAGAATCAAGCGAGCGTCACGCTCCATGAGCGGAGCGGTTTCCGGGTGGTCGGGAGGCGAGAGCGGGTCGCGCGCCTGCGCGAAGTGTGGCGCGACACGGTGATCCTCGAACGCCGGAGCCGCGTCGCGGGAGTCGATTGAAATGACAACACATTCAACCGCCGAGGTCATCGTGCGCCCCCTCGCCGAGGCCGACCTGCCGGAGGCCGACCGGATCTTTCGCCTGGCCTTCGGCACCTTCCTCGGCCTGCCCGACCCGGCGGGCTTCGCGGGCGACGCGGACTTCATCCGGTCGCGCTGGCGGTCCGACCCCGAAGCCGCGTTCGCGGCCGAGGTCGCGGGGCGGCTCGTCGGCTCGAGCTTCGCGGCCAACTGGGGCAGCGTCGGCGTCTTCGGCCCGCTGACGATCCACCCCGACTTCTGGGACCGCGGCGTCGGGGCGCGGCTCCTCGGGCCGGTGGTCGAGACTTTCGACCGGTGGAAAACCACTCTGGCCGGGCTCTACACCTTTGCGCAGAGCCCGAAGCACCTTGGCCTGTACCAGAAATTCGGTTTCTGGCCCCGCTTCCTGGCTGCGCTTATGGCGCGCGAGGTCGACCCGGCGCGCGAGGCGCCGCACTGCTCCCGCTATGCCGACGTCCCGGAGCGCGAGCGCGACAGTTGCCTGAGCGGGTGCCGCGAGTTAACCGACGGGATCTACCCCGGGCTCGACCTCTCGCGCGAGATTCGCGCTGCGGCCGCGCAGGGTCTGGGCGAAACGCTGCTCCTTTGGGATGGCGTCGCGGTTGCGGGCCTGGCAATCTGCCACTGTGGACCGGGGTCGGAGGCGGGGAGCGGTACCTGTCACGTCAAGTTCGGCGCCGTGACCCCGGGGCCGGACGCAGAGTATCACTTCGACCAATTGCTCGGCGCCTGCGAAGCGCTCGCCGCCGAGCGCGGCCTCGCGCGCCTCACGGCCGCGGTCAACACCGGCTGCGCCGGGGCCTACCGCGGGATGCTCGCGCGCGGCTTCCGCGCCTTCACCCAGGGCGTGACCATGAGCCGGCCCGACGACCCCGGCTACCACCGGCCGGACCTTTACGTGATCGACGACTGGCGGTGAACAGAAGAAGATCACGCGGAAGACGCGGAATGAACGGAACAAGCGGAAATACTTTCATGGGATTCCGCCTGTTCTGTTCATTCCGCGTCTTCCGCGTGATCTCTTCCTTGATCTAGCGGAGGGTGAAATATGTCGCGACGGATGGTGTGTCTGCTGGGGGTGGCGCTCTTCGCGCTCGGAGCGGGGACTGGGGTGCTGGTCGCCGGCAGGGGCGGGGACGGGCCGCGGGCGCGGGTGGTGCTCGACAATTCGCGCGTCACCGTGACCGAGGTGACGCTGGCGCCGGGGGGGCGGCGCGAGCCCCACACGCGCGCGAGCGATCAAATCATCGTCTTCCTCGACGAGGCGAGCTACGACGCGACCGACGCCGCCGGCAAGAAGGAAGCGCGCCGGCGCGCCCCGGGCGACGTCGTCTGGCACAGCCGGGGCGAGGCGGCCCCGCTGCTCGTCAACACCGGGCCGCGGCCCTACCGCAACCTGGTCGTGGCGATCAAGTAGCGGGTCGCGTGAGCTCTTTCAGGTCGAGCTCGGCCGAGGGGCGGGTGTCTGCCTTGAGGACCCGCCGCACTAGGCCGAGCGCGCGCTCGTTCTCGCGCGGGTCGACGGCGGCGACGCAGTCGGCAGGGACGATGACGCGGTAGTCGCGCATGTAAGCGTCGTTGGCGGTGAAGAGGACGCAGATGTCGGTCGCCATGCCGGTGATAATCAGCGTGCGCGCCTGGAGGTAGACCAGGAGCGTGTCGAGCGTCGTCGAGTAGAAGGCCGAGTGCTTGGGCTTGAGGACGAAGTAGTCGTCCTCCTCGGGGGCGAGCAGCCGGGCGACGGGGCGGCCGCGCACGCCGTCCGCGAGGCAGTGGTCGACCAGCTTCTTGAAGTCGGACTGCCACCGGCCGAAGTTGTCGTTGGCGTAGACGGCCGGGATTCCCACCCGCTTGGCCCGCCGCTTGAGCTCGGCCAGGCGCGCGGCCATCGCCTGCGCCGGGCCGAGCAACTCTTCGCCGCCCGGGAACTCCAGGTCGTTGATCACGTCGACCAGGAGCAGCGCGACGTGGGAAGTGTCGGGCACGTTGCCGTGCAGGTCGTGATTACTCGCGGGCATAGGTTTCCTTCAAGGGTCGGCCCCTCATGGATCGGCATGGACGCGGAGCAGCGGGCGCCCGGCCGACTCGCCCTCGGGGCCGTACGTGAACAGCTCGTACCCGGCGCCCTGGTTGACGGCGCGGTAGACATAGTCGTTGCCCCAGGGGTCGAGCGCGTAGTCGCCTTCGATGTAAGGGCCGCGCCAGTCGGCCGCCTGCTCGGGGCGCCGGAGCAGCGCCGCGAGCCCCTCGCCGGAGGTCGGGTAGCGCCCGACGTCGGCGTGGAAGAGCTCAAGCGATCTGGCGAAGCGGCCGAGCTCGCCCTCGGCCAGTTGCTCGCGCCGCCGGGATTGGACCTCGGCCCGCTCACGCACGCGCGCGCGCCAGAACGCGAATCCGGCCGCCGAGAGGAGGACGAGGGCGACGGCCGCGGCGCTCAGGAACCGGCGCCGGCGCCGCCCGCGGGCGAGCCGCGCCTCGCGCCGCTCGGGCACGAAGACGAGCGTGCGGTCGGGGCGGCGGGTCGAGGGAATTTCGCGGGCGAGCGCGGCGATCCCCTCCGTGGCCGCCGCGCCCGCCCCGGGGACCGGTGCCTGGCAGTTGAGGCAGAAGCGGCGGCCCGGGGCGAGCGGCGCCCCGCACTGCGCGCAGGTTCTGGCAACTTCGTCCGGCATGAACCCTATTCTAAATCTCCAATCTTAAATTTGAAATTACCCGGCGCGTGGTAGAATACCTGGCGGCTCGTGCCCCTTTCGAGCCGGCCCGAGAGATCGTTGCCTGGATGAAGATTGAAGAGTTCATCGCGCGTCACGCGAAGGCCATTGCCGCGCTCTGGGAGGGCATCGCGCCACGCTATGGGATCACCGAGCGCGAGTTCGCCGAGCGGCTCTGTGCGGCCGCCTGGCGCGCTGGCGGCGCGGACGGAGGCGACGAGGGCGCGGAATTTCTGGCGCACGTCCGCGCAGGCGAGCTCTGCCTGGCCATGGCGTGCGAGCGCGGCGACGACGATGCCTGGCGGGCTTTCGAGGCCGAATACCGGCACGGCATGCAGGCCGCGGCGCGGGCCCTGACCAAGGATGAGGGCGAGGCGGAAGAGCTCACCCAGTCGCTCTATGGAGAGCTCTACGGGGTGCGGCTGGAGGGGGAGCGGCGCGTCGGCAAGCTGGCCCACTACTCGGGGCGCGGCTCGCTCGGCGGCTGGCTGCGCGCGGTCGTCTACCAGGCCTTCATCGACCGCAAGCGGCAGTCAGCCCGCTTCGAGCAAGTCGAAGAGACCGAGGAGTTCGACCGGCTGGCGGCGCGGGGCGAGGGGCCTTTGACGAGCCCGGCCCCGCGGCCCGACGAGCTCGAGGAGGGGCGGCTGCGGCGGGCCACGGAAGAGGCCATGGCCCAGGCCTTCGCGGCGGTCGAGGCGCGCGACCGGCTGCTCTTGAATTACTACTACTTCGATGAGCTGACGCTGCGCGAGATTGGCGTGGTCATGGGCGTCCACGAGGCGACGATCAGCCGCTGGCTCGCGCGGGCGCAGCGCGCGGTGCGCCGCAAGACAGAGGAGATCCTCCAGCGCAGCTACGGGCTGCGGCGCACCGAAGTGGCCGAATGTTTGCACCTTGCGGCGCGCTCGGAGGTCGACGTTCGCGAGCTGATCGGCGGGCCCAAAGGCGCGGAGCGCGCGCCCGGCGGGTGAGGAGGCGCTCATCCCCCGGGCCGCCGGGGGAGAAATGGCGCAAGGTAGGCGGGCGGCCCCGTTCTCCGAAAGGGGTTACGAGCGAGAGTTTTAAGCGGTGGCATTCGAACGGGATAACACGGCGCGGGACTTTGAGGCGATGCTGCGGCGCCACGTGCGGCGCGACGCGACGGGCGGGGCCTGCGCGGGCTTCGACGCCGATGCGGCGAGCGCCTACGTCGAGGGGGCGCTCGCCGCGTCGGCGCGCGCGCGCTACGAAGAGCACCTCGCCGGCTGCCCGTCCTGCCGCCGGGGCGTCGTCGAGCTCTCCCGCCAGGTGCCGCAGGAGGCCCGGCTGCCGGTCACTGGCCGCGCGCCGGCGCGCGGCACGCGGGCCGGCATCCGGCGCTGGCTCGACCTCTCGGCTTTCGTGCGCTGGCCCTGGCCGGTAGCGGCGGCCGGAGTCGCGGCCCTGCTCCTGGCGGCGCTGCTCGTCCCGCTCCTGACTCTACGTGATTCCGGCACTCAGCAAGTGGCGCAGCGCAGCGCGCCGGCCGCGGAGATCGCATCGCCGTCTCAGAGCCCGGAGGTGACGCCGGCGCCGTCCCCGAGCGCCAGAGCGGAGGCGCGGGCAGATCGGCCGGCCGGCAGCGCCGCGGACGCGGCGGCGAAGGTTGACGTTTTGCGGACGACCAGGCAGGCCGCCAAAGAGTCGGACAAGGAGGCCGCCTCGGCGGGGGAGGCGCGGCTCCTCGACTCTCATGCGGACCGGGTGCGCATGACCCAGCTCGGGCCGCCCCCTGACACAAGCCGGATCGCGGAGCTGCGGGTCGGGACGGCGCAACCGCCGCCCCCTCCGCCGGCGCCTGCGGCCGCGCCGGCCGAGGAGAAGAAGGGGACGCCGAACGAAACCTCCCCGGCCGTCAGGCTCGTTGAACCGTCGCCCGCGGCCGCGGGGCGCGCCGAAGGGACGTCGCCGCCTGTGCGCGCGCGGCTGACGCCGCGCGCCGCCGCGCCTAAGGCCGATGCCGAAGCCGCGCGCCCGGCCCCCTGGCGCGCGCAGTCGCTCTCCCGGAAAGTCGGGAACAAGACCTTTTTCTTCGAGCGCGACACCTGGGTCGACAGCGAGTACCAATACGACGCCAAGCTGCCCGTCGAGCGCTTCGTCCGCGACAGCGAGGAGTTCGAGCGGGTCCTCGCCGCCCAGCCCGTCCTCAAGCAGTTCTTCGACCTCGGCCAGGTGCGCGTCGTCTGGCGGGGGAGAGTCTACGAAGTCAGGAAGTAGGGGCGCCCCTACGACTGACGCGCCGCCTCCAGGAACTTGCGGCAGGCCGGGGCGAGCAGCGCTTCCAGGCCGACCACCAGGTAGCGCGCCCCGCGCTCCTGCCACTGCCGCGCCGCCTCCGCGTTGCCGACCAGAATCCCGAGCGCCTTATCCGAAGCCGTCACCGCCGCCACGATCCGGTCCAACGTCTCGCGCACGCGCGGGTGCTGTAAATCGCCGGGCGCGCCGAGCGAGTGCGAGAGGTCGGTCGGCCCGATGAAGATGACGTCGATGTCGGGCACCCGGAGAATCTCCGCCAGCTGCTCGACCGCCGCCGCCGTCTCGACCTGCGCGACGACGAGCGTCTCGGCGTTGGCCGCGGCAGTGTAGTCGCGGAACGACTGGGTCTGGCCATAGTCAGCGGCGCGAACCGCGGCCAGGCCCCGCGCCCCGCGCGGCTGGTACTTGACCGCGCGGACGGCCGCCTCGGCCTCCCCCGGCGAATTGATCATCGGGACCTGCGCTCCCTGCGCGCCGGTGTCCAGGTAGCGCAGGATGACCGGCGGCAGGTTGGTCGGGACGCGGACCAGCGGGGTGACGCCGCGCAGCTCGGCGGCACGCACCAGCTGCTCGCAGTCGCGCGGCTCAATCGTCCCGTGCTCCCCGTCGAAGAGGATGAAGTCCCAGCCGCAGTGGCCGAGGACCTCGATGATCCCTGGCTCGGGGTAGCGCACGAAACAGCCGAAGACCGTCCCGCCCGCCAGAAGTTTCGCTTTCGTGGTGTTTGGTCGCATGGTGTCAGTGGTCAGCGGTCAGCTTTCAGCCCTCAGCCGGAAAGCGGCCCGGTTGGCTGACCGCTGAGAGCCGTTAACTAATGAATCTCCGGCTCGGGCACTTCGGCGCCCGCGCGCAAGAAATCGAAGTCGCAGCCCTCATCGGCCTGCGTCACGTGGGCGGCGAAGAGGGCGCCGTAGCCGCGCAGGTAGCGCGGCGGCGGCGGGGACCACGCCTCGCGCCGCCGGCCGAGCTCCTCGTCGCTGGCGTGGAGGTGGAGCCGGCGCGCCGCGACGTCGAGCGTGATCAGGTCGCCGTCGCGGACCAGCGCGAGCGGGCCGCCGACGAACGACTCCGGGGAGACGTGCAGAACGCAGGTCCCGTACGAGGTCCCGCTCATGCGCGCGTCCGAGATGCGCACCATGTCGCGGACTCCCTTCCGGAGTAGCTTCTTTGGGATCGGCAGCATCCCCCACTCGGGCATCCCGGGGCCGCCGAGCGGCCCGGCGTGCTGGAGCACGAGCACCGAATCCTCGTCGGCCGGCAGGCTCTCGTCGTCGACCCGCGCGGCCATGTCGTTGTAGTCGCGGAAGACGACCGCCGGCCCGGTGTGGTGCAGCAGGCGCGGCTCAGCGGCCGTCGGTTTGATGACTGCGCCCCGCGGCGCGAGGTTGCCGTAGAGGATCGCTGTCCCGCCCTGCGCGGCGACCGCGCGGTCGCGGGGGCGGATGACCTCGGCGTTGCAGACCGCGGCGCTGTCGAGGCCCTCGCCGAGAGTCCGGCCCGCAACCGTCGGCGCGTCGAGGTGGAGCAGCTCGGGGATCTGGCCGAGCAGGGCGCGCAGGCCGCCGGCGTAGTAGAAGTCCTCCATGAGATACTCGCCCGAGGGCCGGACGTTGGCGATCATCGGCGTCCGCTGCGCGATCTCGTCGAACTTCGGCAGTGCGAGCCGGAGGCCGGCGCGGCCGGCGAGGGCGACCAGGTGGATGATCGCGTTGGTCGAGCCGCCGATCGCCATGTCGGCCGTGATCGCGTTCTCGAAGGACTGCTCGGAGAGAATCCGGCTCGGGCGCAGGTCCTCCCAGACCAGGTCGACCGCCCGCCGCCCGCAAGCCGCGGCCATGCGCGAGTGATTGGCATCGACCGCCGGGATCGAGGAGGCGCCGGGGAGCGTCATCCCGAGCGCCTCGGCGACCGCCGTCATGGTCGAGGCCGTGCCCATGGTCATGCAGTGGCCCGGCGAGCGCGCGATGCCGTCCTCCATCTCGCCCCACTCGGCCTCGCCGATGTTGCCCGCGCAGCGCTCGGCCCAGTACTTCCAGACGTCGCTCCCGCTGCCGAGCGGCTGGCCCTTCCAGTTGCCGCGGAGCATCGGCCCGGCGGGCAGGTAGATCGCCGGCAGGTCGACGCTGATCGCGCCCATGAGCAGCCCGGGCGTCGTTTTGTCGCAGCCGCCCATGAGGACGACGCCGTCGATCGGCTGGCTGCGGAGCAGCTCCTCGACCTCCATGGCGAGGAAGTTGCGGTAGAGCATCGGGCTCGGCTTCATGAAAATCTCGCTGATCGCGAGCGCCGGCAGCTCGACGGGGAAGCCGCCCGCCTGCCAGACGCCGCGCTTGACCTCCTCGACCCGCGCCGGGAAGTGGCTGTGGCAGGTGCTCAGGTCGTTCCAGGTATTGACGACCGCGATCACCGGCTTGCCGGCATAGTCGGCCGGGGAGTAGCCGAGCTGCTTGGCGCGCGAGCGGTGGCCGAAGGAGCGCACGTCGTCCGGGCCAAACCAGCGGTGGCTGCGCAACTGCTCCGGGCTTTTTCTGGGCTGGCTCACACTTTTCTCCTCTCGGGCGTAATCGGGGCGCGGGAACTCTACCCCAGAACTGGCGAACTTGACAACGAATCACTATAATCCGACTCGGCTCCCAGGAAAAAAGGCCTATGAAATTACCCTTCGCCTTCTTGCTCTGCGGCGCGCTGGCGTCGGGCGCGGGCCTGCCGCCCGCCGGGGCGGGGCAAGCCCAGATTCCTCCGAGGCTCAACCCGCAGATCGAGAAGATCGTCGCCGAAATCTCGCCGGCCAACATCGAGGCCGGCGTCCGGAAGCTGGCCGGCTTCGGCACCCGCCACACGCTCTCGGACCAGGAGAGTCCGACGCGCGGGATCGGCGCGGCGCGGCGCTGGATCAAGGCAGAGATGGAGCGCTACAGCCGCGAGTCGGGCGGGAGGCTCGAGGTCGCCGAGGACGAGTTCATCCAGCCGCCGGCCAACCGCGTCCCGCAGGCGACCAAACTCGTCAACGTGGTCGCGACCCTGCCCGGCGCGCGCCCCGAATCGCGCGACCGCATCTACGTCGTCAGCGGCCACTACGACTCGTGCGTCTGCACCCAGAGCATGACCGACGCGACGAGTGAGGCGCCCGGCGCGAGCGACGACGCCTCGGGGACGGCCGCGGTCATGGAGATGGCGCGCGTCATGGCGAAGTACGAGTTCGATGCGACGCTCATCTTTATGGCGGTGGCGGGCGAGGAGCAGGGGCTGCTCGGCGCGACGCACTGGGCCGAGGCGGCGAAGCAGCGGGGGCTGAATATCGCCGCGATGCTGACCAACGACATTATCGGGAACACGCTGGGGGGCAACGGCGTGAGAGATAACCGGAGGGTCCGCCTCTTCTCCGAGGGGGTGCCGTCGACCGAGACCGAGGCCGAGGCGCGCGCCCGCCAATCGACCGGCGGCGAGAACGACAGCCCGTCGCGGCAACTGGCGCGCTACATCAAGGAGGTCGGCGAGCGCTACCTCAATAATTTCGAGGTCACGCTCGTCTTCCGGCGCGACCGCTACGGGCGGGGCGGCGACCACATCCCCTTCCTCCAGCGCGGCTACGCGGCCGTCCGCTTCACCGAGCCGAACGAGGACTTCACGCGCCAGCACCAGAAGGTCAGGGAAGAGAGCGGGGTCAAGTACGGCGACGTGGCCGACATGGTCGACTTCGGCTATGTCGCGCAGGTAGCGCGCGTCAACGCGGCGGCGCTCGCGAGCCTGGCGCTGGCGCCCGCCCCGCCCGCCGGCGTCGGCTTCAAGACGGCGCGGCAGGAGTATGACACGGTGCTCGCCTGGAAGCCGGGTGCGGAGCCCGACCTCGCCGGCTACCGGGTCGTCTGGCGCGAGACCTACGAGCCCTTCTGGGGGCGCGGCGTCGAGGTTGGCAACATCAGCGAGTACGTCATGAAGGGGCTCTCGAAGGACGACTACTTCTTCGCCGTCCAGGCCGTCGACCGCGACGGCAACGCGAGCGTGCCCGCCTTCCCGCGCCCGACGCCGCGCCCGGCCGGGCGGTAAGGAGGATCACGCGGAAGACGCGGAATCAACGGAACAAGCGGAACCCCATGAAAGTATTTCCGCGTCTTCCGCGTGATCTCCGGATTGACTTGGCTCGAGGATTGTAGGGTTATGGAGTACCTTAGAAAGAGTCTCATTGCCGGCGCGCTCGCCGCCGTCATGGCAGCGACCGCCGCGGCCCAGCAAAAGCCGCCGCGTCAGCAGCGGCCGACCAGGTACCCGCCGCAGTACCCGCAGATCATTGAGACCGACAAGCCGGCCGCGCCGGCCGAGCAGCCGCAGGAGCCGGCTCCGGCCGCGGTCGAGATGACTTCGCGGCAGATGGACCTCCTCGTGGGCGCCGTCCAGTCGCTCGCCGGCGAAGTGCGGCAGATGACGCGCGAGATGCGGGCGCTCAACGTCCGGCAGCAGGCGCAGATCGATCTGCTGCGACTGACGCGCTACGACATGCGCATCGGAACATACGCACAGCTCCACGACTCGGTCGCCGAGAAACTCACTCAGCTCGACGCCCAGGTGGAAGATCTGCAGCGGATGATGACGCCGGAGAGCCTGGCGCTGCAGGCCCAGCAGGTCGGCACGCTCAATCGCGAAGCGACCATGCAGCAGATGAAGCTGGATCATGAGGCGCGGCTGCGCACGACCCAGGCCGAGCGGGAGCGGGTCCGGCAGCGCGAGGCGGAGCTCAAGACCCAGCTCGACACCGCCCGCGCCGCCTACAGCGACGCCGAGCAGCGCATCCAGCAGGCCGAGGAGACGCTGCGGCAGATGGACGCGCCCGTCCCGGCCGCGCCCGAGCGCAAGCCCTGAAGGTTGACGCCGCCGCCCGCCAAGCCTGACAATGCACGCTCACCCCGGCACTCAGACACCGATTCTTCAGGAGGCACCATGAGCAGAGAGGGCATGAGGCGGCGGGACTTTATCAGGGGGACGGCACTGGCCAGCCTGAGTGCGCCGCTGCTGACACGCGAAGGCGCCGGCGAGTCCGCCCAGGCGGCGACGCGGCCCATCGTCATCTCGAGCGCCAACGTCGCGCGCCAGCCGAACGGCGAGACGGTCCAGGGCGGGATCAACTGCGTGACGCGCGCCATGGAAATGCTCAAAGCGGGGCGCGACACGCTCGACGCCGTGATCGCCGGCGTCAACCTCGTCGAGGACGACCCGCGAGACAACTCGGTGGGCTACGGCGGGCTGCCGAATGAGGAGGGCGACGTCGAGCTCGACGCGAGCGTCATGCACGGGCCGACGCGGCGGGCCGGGGCCGTCGCCAGCCTGCGCCACATCAAGAACCCGTCGAAAGTCGCGCGCCTGGTCCTCGAGCGCACCGACCACATTCTGCTGGTCGGGGAGGGCGCCCTGCGCTTCGCCCTCAAGCACGGCTTCAAGAAAGAGGATTTGCTGACCGAGGAGTCGCGCCAGGCGTGGCTGAGGTGGCGCGAGGGGCTGAGCCCGGACGACGCCTGGGGGCCGAGCCCGCACCGGACGACGCGGCCGGCCAACGGGCAGGTTTCGCGGGCCGCGCCGACGCCGCAGGAGGCGGCCTTCAACGAGTGGGTCGAGGACATCCTGCGCCGCCGCCCGACGGGGACGATCAACTGCCTGGCCGTCGACGCCAAGGGCGACATCTCAGGCGTGACGACGACCTCGGGGTTGGCCTGGAAGATCCCGGGGCGGGTCGGCGACTCGCCGCTCATCGGCTGCGGCCTCTACGTCGACAACGAGGTCGGCGCAGCCGGCTCGACGGGCCGGGGTGAGGAGTGCATCTTCATCAACGGCAGCCACACGGTGGTCGAGAACATGCGGCGCGGGATGTCGCCGACCGACGCGGCCATGGACGCCGTCAAGCGCGTCGCCGCGCGCTACGGCAACAACCAGGAGGAGCTGCGCACCATCGGGATTAACTTCTACGCCGTCAACAAGCGCGGCGAGTACGGCGGGGCCACGCTCTGGAAGGGGTCGAAGTTCGCCGTCCATGACGGGCGCGAGTCCAAATTAGTTGACTGCGCTCACCTCTACGAGCGGAGGCCGGGCGGATAGCGGTTCGCGGTCAGCTTGGTTCGGGTGGCCGGCGATCCGGGAGGTACTTCTCAAAGACTCGCTGAGAGCTGACCGCTGTTACCGCCGTGACAGCCGGCGGCCGTTCTGTTATATTGGCCGGCTTAACGCGCTCCATGGGCGCGTTCTTTAGTTTTCGGGCCGCAAGGAGGGAAGAGCGTGGAAGTATGTGTCGTCGGCACCGGGTACGTCGGGCTGGTCACCGGGACCTGCCTCGCTTACCTGGGCCGTTCGGTAGTTTGTGTCGACATCGACGAGCGGAAGATTCAGGCGCTGCGCGAGGGGCAGTCGCCGATCTACGAGCCGGGGCTCCAGCCCCTGATCGCCTCAGGGCAACAGCGCGGGATGCTCCGCTTCTCGACCGACCTCGAGGCTTCGGTCAGGGAGTCCGAGATCATCTTCATCGCCGTCGGGACGCCGCCGCTCCCCTCGGGGCGGGCGAACCTGGCGGCGGTTGAGGCGGTCGCGCGCTCGATCGGGCGGGCACTCGACTGGGAGCGCCGCCGCGTCATCGTCAACAAGTCGACGGTCCCGATCGGGTCGGGCAACTGGGTGGAGATGCTGGTCAAGGAAGGCCTCAGCGAGAACGCGGCCTACCAGGAGCGGCTCGCGCTCGCCGCCCGGGCCGAGAGCCCGGCACCGCCCGCCAGCCGCCGCCTCCCGGCCTTCAGGCCCGAGGACCTCTTCCTGGTGGCCTCCAACCCGGAGTTCCTGCGCGAGGGGTCGGCGATCGCCGACACCTTCTACCCCGACCGGATCGTCATCGGCGCGAGTGAGGCGCACGCCACCGAGCGGCTGCGCGCCCTCTACGAGCCGATCATCGAGCAGACTTTCAGCCCGCCGCCATCGGCCCCGCGCCCGGCCGAGTGCGCGGCCGTCCCGGTGGTCACGACAGACCTCGCCTCGGCCGAGATGATCAAGTACGCGGCGAACGCGTTCCTCGCGACCAAGATCAGCTTCGCCAACGAGATCGCCAACATCTGCGAGCGCGTCGGGGCGGACATCAAGGAGGTCGTCCGTGGCTTCGGCCTCGACGGCCGGATCGGCCCGCAGTTCCTCAACGCCGGGGTCGGCTGGGGCGGTTCCTGCTTCGGCAAGGACGTCTCGGCATTGATCGACATCGCGCAGGAGTACCACTACGAGCCGGCGCTGCTGCGCTCGACGGTCGAGGTCAACCGGCGCCAGCGGCAGGTCGCGGTGCAGAAGCTGCAGGAGACGCTGAAGATCATCAAGGGGAAGACGATTGGCCTGCTCGGCCTGGCCTTTAAGCCGGAGACCGACGATCTGCGCGACGCGCCCGCGCTGGAGATCGCGCGCCAGCTCAGCGACATGGGCGCGCGCGTCAAAGCCTACGACCCGATCGCCGTCGAGGCCTGCCGCGCCAACTACCCGGAGCTCAAGCTCGAGTACGCCGCGAGCGCCGCCGCGCTCGCCGAGGACTGCGACGCGGTGGTCGTCGTCACCGAGTGGGACGAGTTCCGCCACCTCGATCTCTGCCAGCTGGCCGAGGTCATGCGCGCCAAGGTGATCATCGACGGCCGCAACGTCCTCGACCGCGAGGCCGTCGAGCAGGCCGGCTTCGTCTACCGCGGCGTCGGCCGCTAATCGTCTCACATCGGCCATTGAAATTGTCGGGGAGAGTATGCGTATCTTGATCACCGGCGGAGCCGGTTTCATCGGCAGCCATCTGGCGGACCGACTGCTGGGCGAGGGGCACCAGGTCGTCGCCATGGACAATCTGGTCACAGGCGATCTGGCGAACGTGGCCGCGCACCGGTCGGACCCGCGCTTCGAGTTCATCCATCACGACGTCAGCAACCACATCCACGTCACCGGCCCGCTCGACTGGGTCCTTCACTTCGCCAGCCCGGCCAGCCCGATCGATTACCTGCAGCTGCCGATCCAGACGCTCAAGGTGGGGGCGCTCGGGACGCACAACGCCCTTGGCGTCGCCAAGGCCAAGGGGGCGAAATTCCTCCTCGCCTCGACCTCCGAGGTTTACGGCGACCCGCTCGTCCACCCGCAACCCGAGGAGTACTGGGGCAACGTCAACCCGATCGGCCCGCGCGGCGTCTACGACGAGGCCAAGCGCTACGCCGAGGCGATCGCTATGGCGTACCACCGCGGGCACGGGCTCGACGTGCGGATCGTCCGCATTTTCAATACTTACGGGCCGCGCAACCGGATCAACGACGGGCGCGTGGTACCGACCTTTATCAACCAGGCGCTGCGTGGCGAGCCGCTCACGGTCTTCGGCGAGGGGCAGCAGACGCGGAGCTTCCAGTATGTCGAGGACCTCGTCGCCGGGGTGCGGCGGCTGATGGAGGTCGAGTTCAACCGCCCGGTCAACATCGGCAATCCGACGGAGATGACGATCCTGGAGTTCGCCCGGCTGATCCTGCGGCTGACCGGGAGCGAGAGCCGGATCGAGTACCAGCCGCTGCCCGAGGACGACCCGAAGACCCGCCGGCCCGACATCACCCGCGCCCGCGAGGTCCTCGGGTGGGAGCCCGGCGTCGCGGTTGAAGACGGGCTGCGGCGGACGATCGAGTGGTACCGGAAGGCAGGGGCGGCCTGAGGGGGGGATGAGACGGCGCCAAGCTTTTTGGTTGACACCCATCTCCATTTGAGGTAAAACTTTAGGCGCTTTTGTTCCCCTGAATAAAAATGTAGGGCAGAAACGGCCGGTGCAAGTCAGCTCCGAGACCCGTTGAGCAGTTCTCAAGCTCTTTCAAGAGGCTAACGATTAACCAAGATAAACAAGCCTGAGCGCCCGGCGATTCAGGCGACGCTAAACCCTTTTTGGCTAACGGGAGGAACCATAATGAGTCGTAAACCAACCATCCTACAGAAGACGCTCTCGGTCGGGCTCATGGTGACCGTCGGCGGCTTCTCGACGTTGGTCCCCACCTCGGTGCTGGCGCAGACGGCCCCCAAGGCGTCGGGCGAGTTGTCGGTGAACGGATCGGCGACGATCAATGGGACGGCGGCTATCTCCGGGGCGACGGTCTTCAGCGAGAGCGTCCTCAAGACGACGGGCAAGAGCGGCGTGACAGTCAACCTGGGCAAACTGGGCCGGGTCGAGCTCGGGCCAGACAGCGAGATGACGGTGCGCTTCGCCGACGGCACGGTTGGTGGCAACCTGGCCTTGGGCCGCGCGGTCGTCTCGACCCCCGCGGGCGTCGGGGTGTCGGTCGCTACCAAGAACGGCGTGGCCGCGGCCGACGGCCGGCTGGCCTCGTCAATGATCGTGGATGTGACTTGCCCGGGCGCGACGCGCGTGGCCGCGAGCAAGGGCGAAGCCAAAGTGACCACGGGCAGCAAGGTCGAGTCGGTGGCCGCGGGCTCGGAAGTCACCGTCAGCCAGGCCGCCCAGGCCCCGCGCTGCGCGCGGCTGCAGATGGCCACCTTCTACGATAAGCTCAGCTCCGGCGCGATCGCCGCGCTGATCATCGCCGGCGTCGGCGGCGCGGTCGCGGGCATCGTCGCCGCATCGCAGTCCGATGACGTCGAGCCGACCGCGATCGTCGTCTCCGGCTTCCGGCCGTAGTCGTCGCCGGTGACACCCGTCCGGGATCATTAATCCTTGAGGCGCGCCGGTCATTGCCCGGGCAATGACCGGCGCGCCTCTGCGTTCACGGCCCACCCTGCGCCCCGCCCCCGGTAAAAAATGTGATACAGTAGCGCCCGTGTCCCGAGGAGGTGAGTTCTCGATCATGGAAGTCCCCCTGCTCGACCTGCGAGCTCAGCACCAGGCGATCCGCGGCGAAGTCATGGCGGCGGTCGAGCGCGTCTTCGAGAGCCAGCAGTTCGTCCTCGGCGCCGAAGTCGAGGAGTTCGAGCGCGCCGCCGCCGCCTACTGCGGGTCGCGGCACGCGATCGGGTGCGCCTCCGGCTCCGACGCCCTGCTGCTCGCCCTCATGGCCCTCGGCATCGGCGCCGGCGACGAAGTGATCACCGCCGCTTTCACCTTCTTCGCGACCGGCAGCAGCATCACGCGGCTCGGCGCGCGTCCCGTCTTCGTCGACATCTCGCCCGCAGATTTCAACCTCGACCCGGGACGGCTCGAGCGCGCGATCACGCCGCGGACGAGGGCGATCATCCCCGTCCACCTCTTCGGCCAGTGCGCGGAAATGGACGCCATCCTGGAGGTCGCGCGCCGCCACCGGCTGCCCGTCGTCGAGGACGCGGCGCAGGCAATCGGGGCCGAGTACCATGGGCGGCGCGCCGGGACTATGGGCGAGGTCGGCTGCTTCAGCTTCTTCCCCTCGAAAAATCTCGGCGGGGCGGGGGACGGGGGCCTGCTGACGACCGAGGACGACGGGCTGGCCGGGCGGCTGCGCGTGCTGCGCGTCCACGGGGGCCAGCCGAAGTATCACCACCGCGTCGTCGGGATCAACAGCCGCCTCGACGCCCTCCAGGCCGCCGTGCTTGGCGTCAAGCTCCGGCACCTGGACGCCTGGACCGAGGGGAGGCGCCGGAACGCGGCCCGCTACG
>Ga0209382_10005263_pt1 | contig 16897 bp, 22 predicted proteins | sample SoiMetdeltSBSDD5_FD_187599 | JGI IMG/M metagenome (GOLD analysis project Ga0209382, IMG submission 187599) | Bulk soil microbial communities from a Populus tree surrounding site in Tennessee, USA - Soil MetaG P. deltoides SBSDD5 (SPAdes) (version 2) | ecosystem: Environmental > Terrestrial >...
CGGCATCGTCCTCGGTGGACAGTTGAAAACCGGCAATTTGTGGACAGGGCAAAACCGGCAATTTCCGGCACGGCCGAGACCAGTGAGTTCTACTTCGTTCCCGCGTCGGTGCGCAAATCCGTCTGCACTTTCGTCCGCCAGCTCCGAGGGCCGCACTTCAGCACGTGCGCGTGATGCAGCAAGCGATCGAGCAATGCCGTGACCGCGGCGGTGTCTCCGAGGAGCTTGCCCCAATCGTCCACTGGACGATTTGACGTTAGGAGCGTCGACGCACGCTCGTAGCGCCGCATGACCAGTTCGAGGAGGTCTTCGGCGGCGGTGTGGGCCAGCTTCCGCATACCCAGGTCGTCGATGATCAGCAGTGGCACCGTCGAGAGCTCCGCGAGATAGTCCTTGCGGGTGCCGGCGAGCGTCGCCTCGGCGAGGTCTTCGAGGAGGGTGTGCGCCTCCCGATAGACGACACGGTAGCCCTGGAGGATGGCCGCGCGTCCGATCGCTTGGGCCAAGTGACTCTTGCCGGTGCCGGGCGGGCCGAGGAAGAGGACGTCTTCACGCTGGGCGATGAAACGGCCCGTGGCGAGCTCGTAGACGAGGGCGCGATTCATCTTCTTGTTGAAATCAAAATCAAACGTGTCGAGGGAGCGCTCCGGGTCACGGAAGCGCGCGAGTTTGTGTCGGCGCTCCAGCAGACGGTCTTGTCGCCGGCGGAGTTCGTCGGTGACGAGAGCGGAGACGAGATCGATCGGCGCCAGCTTCTCGGTCTGCGCCTGCCGCAGCCGCGTGTCGAGGACCGCGGCCATGCCGGAGAGCCGCAGTTGCCGGAGGGCGCGATCGAGTTCGATGAGATTCATCACTGGTCTCCTGTCGTGCGATCGATGAGATCGCGGTAGAGGGTGAGCTGGCGAATGAGCGGGTCGACCTGCCGGAGTGTGAGCGGCGCGGGCAACCGGCGTTCGAGATAGCGGCGCAGGAAGCGATACGTTGGGACACCGAGGTCAAGGGCGGCCTTGGCGGCGTCTTCAATGACGGCCGGCCCGTATTTCTTGGCGAGCGAGAGGACACCGAGGATCCGACGGACGCCCGCCTCACCCTCATGCCGATGGATGTGATCGCAGATCGTGCTGACGGACGAGCCGATGCGCATCGCCGCTTCGAGCAGCGCCACGGTCTTTGGTGGCGTGCGGGCGGGCCGATCGGCATCGGCGATCCGGTGCCAGCCGCGCGGGGCGCGCACGTGTTCGCGCAAAAGCTGGCCGGTCGTGGGATCGAGCAGGCGCACGAAGAGGTCGTTCCACTGCACATCGACGCGGCGGCCGATCCAGCCGGGCGGCGTGCCGTAGTACGCGGCCTCGACCTCCACGCAGCCATCCAGATGCACGGTGCGGACGCCGAAGCGGTAATAGCGAAACGGCTCGAGCGGCAGCGGGCCGAGCGCCGGCTGCTCCTCGGCAAACATCGCGGCGACCTGGCGTTTTGTCGTGCCGTGGATGCGCGTGTCGGCCCAGTGCGTTTCCCAGCGATCGAGATACCCCTGCGCCTCGTCGAGTGATTCGAAGCGCAGGCCACGTAACGGCGTCCTCTGCGCGTGCCCGACGCCCGCTTCGACTTTGCCTTTGCGATCGGGATCGCCGACGCGACACGGCAGTGCGACGACGCCATAGTGCGCGAGCACGTCGCGATAGAGCGGATTGAGCGCCGGGTCGTAGATGTCCGGGGTGAGGACCCCTTCCTTGAGATTGTCCAAGACGATCACGCGCACGGTCCCACCCAGTCGACGAAATGCCCGTTCGTGGAGCTCGGCCCAGACCTGCGTGCTCGACTGCCACACGAGCAGCCGCGCCGCTTTGCGCGAGTAGCCAAGTGTCAGGACGAAGAGGCGTGTGCGCCGGTACTTGCCCGTCTGCGGATGGCGGACCATCGGACCATCGCCGTAGTCGACCTGTCCTTCTTCGCCGGGCGCGGTGGTGATCACGACGCGGGCCTCGGGCGAAGCGCTGCCGCGGAGCATCACGACGAAACGCCGCACGCTGGCATATCGGGCAGCGAAGCCGTGGTCGTCGACGAGGTCCTGCCAGATGGCCATGGCGTTGCGGCCGCGTCGGAGCGCCTCGATGATCAGCTCTCGATACGGCTCGCACGCGCTCGCACTCGGCGCGCGACCCGGGCGCGGGACCGGCGCCGAACCGGTGGACACCTTCGCCCTGGTGGCCGGTTTTGCTCCGTCAGAGTCGGTGGACACCTCCTCGGAAATGGCCGGGTTTGCTGGATCGGGGTCGGTGGACACCGACGGCGGGGAAATTGCCGCTTTTGCCGTCGATTCGCTCGGGCGGCCGCGACCACGCACCGGGATCCCCGCGGCCTTCAGGTACCCGCTGACGGTCTCTCGGCGCACGCCCGTCGTCTGCTGGATGCGCGAGAGCGTCCACCCGAGACGGCCCAGTGCGAGGATCTGCTGTCGTGTCGTGTCGCCCAAGACGTTGCTCATGCCGGCGACAGAACCTGCGTTCTGCACCCGCGTCAACGTCTCGGCCGGGGTCAGTTAATTGCCGGTTTTGAGGTGTCGATTAATTGCCGGTTTTGGGTGTCCACCGAGGTTCGTCGAAGATGAACCGCGTCGATGCCGGCGTGATGTTCACACCTTTCGCGATCTCGCCCTCGCGAGTCTTCAGCAGATCCCGTGCCTTGTCGTACTTGTCGAAACCACTCGATTCCTCGATGCGCTGGCCGTTCCGGTAGTACCGAATCCACCAGATGCGGCCGCGCTTGCGTAATTGACCCATTGACGTCCTACCTTTCGAAGGACGCCGGAGGTCTGGCTGCGTGTGAAAAAATGGCAGGCAGATCGCCGGCAGTTCGCGCTGCTGACGGTTCAGGGGCGTCGGTCCGTGTTAGCGCACGGCCGACGTCCCGAGTATACAGTGGTCCGGCCTTAGTCACGAATTTCCGCGAATCCTCTTCTGATTGCGGTCGCGAGCCATGCGTCCGCGTGCGCCTTCGCTGCGTCTCGCGTTCTCTCCACCTGCGACATCAGCAAATCCTCTTCATTGCCGTACCCGCATCTCGCCTCGAATCCGATCGGATGCAAGTACAGCCCACACGACAGCACCGAAATGCTCGAGGACTTCTGCGCTCGCCAGAGTCGCTGCACGAGAACCGGCGTCGGTAGCTCTCGATGCCGGCCGCTGAATGGTGTGTACGAGTCATCTCGCGTCATTGTCGTCGGCTGGAAGCTACTGACGGATGCCTGTTCGCTGTTCGGCGACAATCTGCCACTGCCCGCCTCGCCTGACATAAACGGCTATGTATCGAATCTGGTTGTCGAGAGGTTTGCCGCCCCTTGCCCCTTTTACGACCCAGCGCCCCGTGACAATCGCGGTGTCACCGTAAACACGCACCTTCTGATCAGTACTCTGAAAAGAACCAACAGCCACCGCTCCAGATCGTGTGAAGGCCATGTGGCTCGCTCGGTCCATGAAAGCGCCATTTCCCGGTGTATACGTATAGTCGTCTGCAAATAGGCGTTCGTGAACCGACGCATCTCTGCGCTCGATCGCGCTCTCGTACTCCTTTTGCAGAGCCAGAACGTCTCGTTCAGAGGTCGATTGGGCAGACATCGTAGAGAGCAACATCATTGAGACGACGGCAGTTGCGGCAACCCTTTTCATGATGGTTCGCCTCCGATTACGCTCGCTGAAAGCACATGACATTCGGACAACCCGGTCAACACGCGTGTACCAGCCTTAAAGAGCGTCATCGCTTCTTCGCCGCCTTATGCGCTGCACCTTCCGCATCGTACTAATGCGTGGTCCGGTTTTCAGCCGTCGTGTTCTCGGCCCACCATTGGTAGCTGCACGAGCGGCACTTGAATCGGATCACGCGATCCGTCTGCATCTCGATCTCGCCCTGTGAGCGTCGGCACTTCGGGCAGACAAGGCCGGTCCGTTCCACGCTGAACGCACACGCCGGGTTCTGGCATGGCATGCCAGCGCCGCCGCAGTGTTGGTGGCCCATCGGCTGATCGGGATGATCCTCGCAGATCCATCCCTCGTTGCATTCACCGCAGCCAAGTTGCTCGCTCAAGCCGTCATTCTCAGAGTGGTAATTACGCCCTTCACAAACCACGGCTAACGGAACGGCAGCAATTCGGCCAGCGGCACGCACGGCTTTGAGGGGCATCACGCTTTCCCGATCGCGCCGCAGGGGTGGTCTCTAAGCCAACGCAATCACATGTCCCTCGACGGTTCGCGAGACTGCTCACGCGGCTCCCCTTCAACGTCTAACTTCATGAATACCAACCGGGTGATGTATGAAATGATTTCGTTGGGATCCCAAGGCATACACAGCAATGCGTCGAATGCTTGTGGCATGCGCTCACGCCACGCGCTCCACATCGCTTCCGCGTTTGGGCCTTCAAAAGTCTGTGGGTGATAATCCGCCACAAAAACAGGTCTCGTTCGAACGTTCTCACCACGTACCAGTCGAATGTGTTTAGCGAATCGAAACGGCGCCTCGTTCGGCGAAACAAGTTCCGACCCGATCCTGACATCCTCGACATAACCGTGCCAATGAGTCACAACCGCATGCGGCTCCCAGTCATCAAAATCTTCTATGAGATGTCGAATGTACTTGTACGAGCGCACACGCCAATTGGGGCATACCACTTGGACGAACTCCGCCGTCATGTCGGTGTGGTCCTCATTCGCCATGCAGATTGCCACCCTGATTGGCCAAGTCGTCACCTCAGACTTCGACTCTGGCCGAACAGCTGGGTACTGAAATCGTTCCTCGCTCATCGGGCGCGCCTTTCCAGTTCTTGCGCCAACGCCGCAATCGCCTTTGTCGCTCGTAGGCGAAGCGCCGATTGCCGTTTCTGCGTTTCCTCCTGCGCGCGCTCCAACGCTTCACGTAGGTTCGCGATGACTGTTGGTTCAACCGCTGTCGATTGAGCCTCATACCATCCGGTCAGGCATTCTACGAGGCTAATGCAGTCGTTCTTCAGCTGGTGACTCAGATGGTAGTCCTCCGGCTTGAGATGGACCTGCGCTTCGCCTAGCTGGTGGACCACCGCGTCAGACAGTTGCACGAGTTCCTCGCCGACAAACCGTGGGGAAACTCGCTCCGGATGGGCAACAATGCGAGCGACGCGATCACGCAACCGTTGCACCGCCGCGAGCAAACGTTTGAAGGACTGTACTTCCTCTTCTCCACCCTCAACGACCTGTTCAAGATACCGCTTGAACACTTCTTGCGATCGTTCACTCTCTTGAGTGAGAGACGCACGTAGCGATTCGATCTCTTGCGCATGTCGGCGGCTGGCGCGTGTTTGGTACACAGCCACGATGATCGTTGTCAAAGCACTTACACAGGCGGCGGCGATCGCAAGAACAAGAGCAAAGGTCTGAGACGTACCATCAGCAGCCGATCCCATCGACGACTCTCCAAAGCGAAAGCCTACTTCACGATGCCTTCTCGATCTAGGATCGCGCGAAACTGCCGCACACTATCCTCGATCGCCTCGGCGTTACGTCTGAGGATGTCGTCGAGATCGTCAAGTACATCAGGCGGAAACGTTTCCATCGCCTCGAGCGCGAGCTGTTCCACCCACACGCGAAACCGCTCTTCGACTTCCGCTCGCGTGCGGCAGGCTTTGAACGACATCGACCGCGGCGTCATCGTGCATCACCTTTCTTGACAGCCAACTGCCAGCACTCATGATCGAATGAGCCGCTCGTGTCGGCCTTGCAAATCCATAAGCCGCCTTGACGCGTGCAGGCATCGCCCGGCGTGTAGCGGCCCGTGTCCTGATAGACGCCAGCGAATTTGATGGCCGGCCTCGCCACGAGTTGCGCGATCTTCTGCTCGAGCGCCGCAATGCGCTCGTTGCGTTCGATGTTTTTCGCGTTGGACTGCTCACAGAAGTCCCGAATATCTACCAACTGTTCCAAGAGCAGCGCGATGTGGTCGAGACTCGCTGGAGCGTTGCGACGCTGTGTGAGGTCTTCAAGGTATAGCGTCGCCACTTCGCTCCACGACTTGCCGTCCAGGTCAAGGTCACGTCTATGAATAGTTGACATTGGAAAAGAGCACCGAATTTGCGCGAGCCATCCGCCAATTCACAAAGCGCCGGATTTTCAACGCGGACAGATTGAGAGGCCACAGTGGTACCACAACCGTGCCCGCGACAGCGGGACTCGCGGGCGTCGTCTCCATTTCGACCGTGGCATTGCGCGAGATGCTCACGTCGAGGCCGCCGTCATCAGCTACGAGCAACGCTGTCGGATCGAGCGCGATCACGCGACTGCCGACGGCTGCGCTTGTCAGTACCGGCACACCGAATAACGTACCGCCGTCCGGCCCGAGTGTCTGTGAATTAGTCGCCACAGCAAACGCGACCGCGACGCCAGGTGACATCAGAAGCACCATCGTTTCGGTGTTTGGGTTCGTGTCTGTGAACGTCTTGAGCAGCAGCTTGATGTCGGTCAGCGCGTTCGCCGCAGATGTACCGGCAGACGCGATCGACGGTGCACCGTTGGTGATCGAGGCCGGCGACACGCCCGAGACAGCGGCGAGCGTCGGATCGGTCAACTGCTCGTCGAGGTACTTGGCGATACCGCGAATCAACTCGTTCCGCAGGAAGGCAACGCTCGCCTCGGACGTCAGCTTCAGAAGTTCCGCCGTGACGACGAGAATCCCCGTAGCCGTCAGGATCGGGAGCGTGGCGCTCGACAGCGACAGATTGCCGACTGGAGTCGGTGCGCCCTGTCCGGTCCAGCGATACGTGCCACCGCCAGTCTGTACTGGGACGCTGACGTTAAACGGTGCGCGCACGAGCCGATCGATCTTGCCGAGCAGACTCAATGGTCGCGCGAGCGCCACGATCGCCTCCTCGAGCGGGCGCAACGGCGACAGCGGCGCCGCCCACCCTGGTTCGACCGTCGTGCCAGGATTGATCGAGGCTTTCGTTATCAACGCCGGTCCGGCTTTCGTGACGAGATCGACGTGCAGGCTTCGTGGGTACCTCATCGCGAAGAGTTCGCTTGCCCCGCCAGGACTGTCGTTCTCCTGATAGAGACATTGCAGCCATCGGCAGTAGTCGTTAGCGCGGAGTTCGGTGAGCTTCTGCTGCGTGAAGTCTTTGACGTCTAGTTGCATGTCGTTCAGTGTGCAGTCACGACAGTTTCAAGTTACGAAACTTCCCACAACACTCCGACGCGAGGCTTATATCCCGCGCGTCGCAAAACGAAGCCATCGATCGGTGACGACGTCTCCAACCGCGCGAGTAGCTTGCCGCATTCGCGAATCGTCGTGACGTCGGCCGCCTCGAGCGCCGCCTTGAGTGCTTGGGCTCGCGGTTCTTCTAATTCGCTGTACGCCTTCAGGTCCGCACTGGTGAACTGACGCGAGCCGAAGGCGTCCACAATCGTCGGCAGCACAGCCAACTCGGTCGCGTCTCGGGCGCCGCGACGCGCCTCGAGCGCCGACACGCGTTGGCGCAGCTCGTGGAGCTCGGCAAAAACATCGTGCGTCAGTCCAGGTCCTGGCTCAGGAAGCTGTCGGTCCATCGATCAATTTCCAAAATGTTGCGCGCGACCGCGCAGCGGTATGGAGAACTTTTTAGTCCAAACACCTAAGCTGCCCCCGCGAGTGTCAGCCCGAACCCAGGCCCTTGCGAGATGCCGCCCCGGTCCAGCTTTTGAGCGCCAGGAGATTGCGCCGCCACTCCCTTGACTAGAAGGTCGAACCAGTCGCGCTTGTACGGGTTTTACCCAACTGATCGCGGTTCTCGCTGGTGCTACGGTGATGCGTGATGTTCGATCGACCGTGCCCCACATGTGGTCGTGCTGGCCGGTTCCTCGAGAACACCCCTCGAATTGCGGAACTGGATTATTACCAGTGCGACCACTGCGGCTTGGTGTGGGGCGTGGACCGTGGTGACCCGACCAAGCCCCCTCAAGTGGTGACATCGCGCAGGCCGCAGCGGGAAGGTTCATCACGACCGCCGGAACCGACGAAGGACAAGCAAGCCAGCTAGGGGGGCGTCGGCCAGGCCGTCTCAGTTCACTTTCTGGCCGGCGCTCTGTGGCACTTCCCGAAACGCAGAGAGCGCGGACGGAATCCTCACTGAACGACCAGTACGCCACACTGGTGGTACGTCGGTTGCGTCCACCTCCTGAGTGCACAAGCGACGATGCCCTCGTTGTAAAGCGATTGGGCGCTTCCGGGTAGATGATTCCCTGAAGTCGGAGGTGGACTACTACTGCTGCAACCAATGCGGCGCGATCTGGATTCTCGAGAAAAGAAGCACGAGCACGCCCCTCCGCGTGTGGGCACCTCCCAAGGATGAGGGCGAGCGGGGCAGCTCGCGATGATTCACGAAACCTCACCGGCGTGCCCTCGATGTTCTGGGCTTGGGTTCGCGCTTGCCGTCGAACACACCTGGAGTCGCCGCACGATTCGTTACGAGTGCGAGTCCTGCCACCACCAGTGGCGCGTCAAGAGCGAAGCTGAACCGCCGCTCTGGCTGTGGATTCCGTCGTCGCAGCGCTGAACGAACGGGCTCGAATCTGCGCTCGGGTTGGTCGGTTACTGCCAACTGCCAACCCCTATAGCCACTATGAGAGTGGCAGTAGGGGGGAATAACGTGGCAGTGCCGTGGCACCAGTGGCAGTACCTGTGGATTCTTCGAAGAAATCCGCGCCGGCTCGATTGGCAGTGCCGTGGCTGTCCTGGCACTTGGCAGTGGCAGCAAGTGGGTGGTTACTGCCACGTCCTTTTGGCAGTAGTTTTCGCGGGTCAACAGCCGCCCCCCATCACACGGTAATGGGTGCCGAACTGCTTCACGAGTCCGCGTTCCTGCAGCACCTTGCAGGCGCGATGGAATGATCGCTCGGCCACATCCGCACAGGTGCGCTGCCATTCGCTCTTGGTGGCGCCCTCGGCCGCGAACGTGTCGCGCAACACCGACAACACCTTGGTCTGTGCGGCGGTCAGAGTGGCGCTTGGCAGGACGTCTGAGGCCAGCCGGAAGACACAGCCCCCCTCGGGAATGGGTGTCAGCTTCAGCGTGAACGCGTCGAACGTTGGGCCGTTCCGCATCTTGCTGCACTCGACGTGCACCACGTCATCGACGGGATTCAGCGAGATCATGAAATCCGCGGCGCCGCGCATCGAGCTATGCCCGCGTTCCCTAGTGCCTGTCGCGTTCGTGTGATGAATCAGGATGACGGTGAGGCCGAGCGTTTCCCGCCAGCGGTGGGCGTGGCTCATCGCCAGCGTGGTGTCTTCTGAGCTGTTCTCGCTCGCGCCTGGAACGCTCGCCGCGTACGTATCGACGATGAGCACTTCCCGCGGGACGTCGCCGGCCTCGAAGGACCGCTCGAGAAACGCCGAGAACTTCGCCACGGCTGTCACATCGCGCAGATCGATCGGTTCGGGAAATGTGTAACAGCCGATGGGCCGGTCGAGGGGAAGACGCGCGGCCTGCTTAGCCGCGCGCAGTCGTACCTTGAATCCGCCAGGATCTTCGGCGCCCACGTACACGCTGCCGCCTTGATGGCAGACGCGATGGCCGAACCAATCGTGGCCAGTCGCGAGCGCGACAGCGAGGCCGCCCACGACCGTGGTCTTTCCGCTGCCGCTTGGTCCGTAGACGACGCCGACCGCCTTCCGCGGTAATACGCCCCCAATCAGGAACTCGGGATCCGGCAGCTCGAGGAGCTCAACGTCATCGAGTAAACGCCAGCGACCGTGCGGCGTGTCCTCAGCGTCGATCGTTCCGACGTCGCTGTAATCCTCCGGCTGGCACCCACTGAGCGCCTGCAAGATCGCGGAATCGCTCACCGTCGCCGTCCCCCCCACTGATCGGTGGCTTTGCCGTACGGGAACTTCGCGTTCAGAAAAACGTCAGCGAAGTGATCAAAGATGCGCCGGAGTTGGGCTTGCTCGGCACGAATCGCTCGCAACTCCTCGAGAATCGGATCTGGCCGTTGCGTTGGTGGTCGATCGTCGTATGATGTTCTCGTCGTCCCGTTCATCGTCGTCCCTTCGCGCCCGCCGGTCTGATCCACCGCGCGGGCGCAGTCGTTTATGGCCGCGACTTCCGCGCTTCCACCCAGCGATCAAGATCGCGATACTCGGCGTACAGAGCTTTGCCGATCCGGATGAGCGGGAATTCCCCGCGGATACCGGCATCACGCATCGACGTGTACGGAAACCCGTATTCGGTTGCGGCGCGCTTCAGTTTGGCGGCGCGCGGACGGTGCGGCGTGTGGCTGCTGTTCATTTGCATCCACAGTGTGAGCCGCAGTGCGGACGGATTTATTGAGTCGGGATCAGTGGTTTCGTTGCAAATTTCCGACGACGGCCTCGAGCCGGCTGCCTGAGTGTCAGGCCGATGAGTGACGCAGTATCTGTGACGCCTCTGCTGATGGCCGGAATGTCTGGCTTACCGTCGGGATCCTGATACCGCTCGGCGATTGTCGCCAACGTGCATCGGCCGACGTGGTGCAGCGCAAGCCATTCGAAGTGACGATCGTCGAGTTTCACGGGCGTCCGTGCGATACCGGGATTGCTCTCAACTCGCGTCGTGAACTGAGCCAAGGTTTCTCGATCCGAATGCCACGTTAAGACGGGTGCCCACGTGCAGGTAGGAACAATGCAGAGCCATCGGCCCACGGTGTCTGGAATTTCGCGCCACAGCCGAGCGTTCGATAGAGCGTTACGGCGCGCCCAATCGTCCGTAAAGCCTCTGCGATGAGCCCAGGAGTCCACAGCGGCGCAATCGTCAAGGTCGATCGCAATGAGTTCGTGGAGCGCTTCGGGAACACACCGCGCCACTGCGATCAGATAGTGCACCTGGCCATAGGGATTTGGCCCACGTGCTGCAACGTAATCGGAGGGACCAAGGCGCAATCGCTGTCCCTTTCTCTGTCCCTGTCGCCTCGTTCTTGGGCTCACTCCTCGTATTCTACGCTCCAGGTCCAGAGCAACGAACGAGTAACGTCCATCGGATTGATTCGAGTTTTCAGGCGTACGCAAAAAGACGCACAGAGCCTTTTGAGTCTCCTGCGTCTGCCAATTCCGCCACTCTGGCCCAGGACGGGAAGCCCGAGCGCATGCTCAGGCCTTCAAGGCGATCAGTATACTGCGCCGCCTTCGGCCTCACCGCGCGGGCACGGCCAAGCGCTGGCCCGCCTGATCAGATAAAATCGAAAGGTTCTCCCCACACCGACATGACGCACATTGGCACGTCCATCGTCTTCGACGGCACGCTCAGCGCAGATGAAGACCTGCGCTTCGACGGCACACTGAAGGGACACATCCACGTCCGGAATGCCTCTCTCACGATCGGCGAGGGCGCAACCGTCGAGGCCGACATTCGTGCGAAACAGGTCGTGGTGCTGGGCATGGTCCAAGGCTCGATCGCGGCGGCAGAACGCATCGAGCTGACTGCCAGCGCCACGGTCATCGGCAGCCTCACCGCCGAGCGCGTGGTCATCGCCGACGGCGCGCGGTTCAACGGCGGCGTGGATATGGGCCGCCGGACGATTGCCTCGAAGATGGCTCAGTACCAGGCCGGCCAGACCGCCGCGCACGCCTGATCGGATGCATCCAGAGCTCACACATCTTCAACGACTGGAGGAGCTGGACGCGCTGCTCGAAGAATCGAGCGATCGCCCACTACTGCTCTTCAAGCACAGCCTGTCGTGCGGCACGAGCTACGAGGCGCTCGACGAGCTGATCGACCACCTGAACGAGGAGCGTCTGCCGGCGCGCTACGCGATGATCACCGTGCAGACTCACCGCGAGCTCTCGATTGCCGTCGCGAAACGGCTGGGCGTGCGCCACGAGACGCCGCAGGCGCTGCTCATCCGCGATGGCCGCGTCGTCTGGACCGCGTCACACTTTCGCGTGACCGGCGGCGCGCTCGAAACCGCGATCAGAAAGCAGATCCGCGACGCGCAATGACGCTCGCGATCATCCGGCCGTCGTAGTCGCCCTCCCGGCTGACCAGCACATCCAGCGGCCGCACGAGCTCGAGCAGCTCGCCGGGTTCCAGCAGAAAGTCAGGATTGGTCGGCTTGCCGCGAGCGGCCTGCGCTCGAGTGAACGTCTCGTACACCAGCACGCCACGCGGCGCGAGCGCCGCAACCAATGCCGGAAACAGCGGACGATGCAGGTAGTGCACCACGACGATGACGTCGAAGGAGGCGCCGAGGAAGGGACGCGGATGGCCTTCGAGATCGCGCACCTCGGCGCTCAACGGCAGGCGACGATCGCGGGCGAGATCATTCAGCTCGCGCACGGCGTCGGCGTCGCGATCGAGAGCGAGCGTCGTCAGTCCGCGCTCGGCCAGCCACAGCGCGTGCCGTCCTCGCCCGCACGCAACGTCGAGCGCGCTGCCCGTCCGTGGCAAGAGCTCCGAGTGCTGCACGAGCCATGCAGCCGGCGCATTCATGACAGCGCCTTCGCGATGGCGTGCCCGGCCACCCAGCCCGACGACCACGCCCACTGAAAGTTGAAACCGCCCAACCGGCCGTCCACGTCGAGAATCTCACCGACCAGATACAGCCCGCGACACACGCGTGACTGCATCGTCACCGGATCGATTTCGTCGAGCGGGATGCCGCCGGCGGTCACTTCGGCAAACCCGTAGCCGCGGCTGTCGGTCACGCGGAGCGGTCCTTCGACGATCGCGCGCACGAGGCGCCGGCGGTCGTCGCGACCAAGGTGCGCCATGGTCCTCCCGGGCTCGATGCCGGCCACGTCGAGCCAGGCATCCGCGACCGCGGCAGGCAGTCGCGTGGCGAGCACGGTGCCGACCTGCGCGCGCGGCCGCTCGCGTTCCTGCTCGAGCCACCACCGGTCGAGCGATTCGAAGCTCTCGTCCGGCAATAGGTTGACGAGCACCTCGACGCTGGCGCCATCGAGCCTGGCGCGATGCCAGTGACGAGACAGGTTCAAGACGACCGGACCGCTCACGCCGAAGTGCGTCCAGAGCAGCGGGCCTTCGAGACGGACCGCGATGCGCCCGTTCACCCGCAAATGGAGCGTCGCGAGATGCGAGACGCCTGCCAGCGCCGCATGCCGGTCGCCATCGACGATCATAGGCGCCAGCGCCGGCGTCGTCTCAACGTAGCCGTGCCCGAGAGCACGAACGAAGTCGTAACCCGCGCCGTCACTGCCGGTCTTCGGAAGCGAGCGGCCGCCGGCGGCGATGACGACGGCCTTCGACCGGAGCTCGTCGTCCGCGGATGCCCCATCGTCGGCTCGACGCGTGAAGGAGACCACGAACGTCTCGCCATCTTTTCGAACGGCGCCGACGCGATGGCCCGCGTCGATGGCGACGCCAAGGCGCGCGGCCTCGCCGAGCAGCGCGTCGAGCACCGTGCGCGACCGATTCGTATCCGGGAACAGCTTCCCGTCGTCTTCTTCGTGCAGCCGCACGCCTAGCTCCTCGAAGAAGGCGACAGCCCGATCGGCCGGAAACGCGCGTAGAACATTGCGAACGATACGGGATGAGCCTCCCCAGAAATCCCGCTCGGTCACGATCCGGTTGGTGACGTTGCAGCGGGAGCCGCCGCTGACCAGGATCTTGGCGCCCACGCGCCGTGCTCCGTCGAGACATCGAACGCGCAGGCCCGGCGCCTGCCTGGCCGCGAAGATGGCCGTCGCGAGCCCCGCCGCTCCTGCTCCAACGATCACGACATCTGAGTGCGAAGCCACGCGCGTTGTTTGGGAGTTGGGAATTGGGATTGGGGAGTTGCGATCAGGGAGTTCAGAATACCCGAGATGGCAGACGCGGCCACCAGACCACCTACGCTCTACGGCGACATCATCGGCGGCATCACCACGTTTTTCACGATGGCCTACATCGTCGTCGTGAATCCCTCAATCCTTTCGACACCCGGCACCGGGATGCCGTTCACGGGGGCGATGACCGCCACGGTGCTGATCGCGTGCAGCATGACGCTGCTGATGGGCGTGTACGCACGGCTGCCATTTGCGGTGGCGCCAGGTATGGGCCTCAATGCGTTTTTTGCGTTCACGATCGTGCTGCAGCAACACGTGCCCTGGCAGACGGCGCTCGGCGTCGTGTTCTGGGCCGGCGTGCTGTTCTTGGTCGTGTCAGCAACGCCGTTGCGCGAGGCCATCGCGATGGCGATCCCACCCGGCTTGCGTCTGGCCGCGGCGGCCGGCATTGGCCTGCTGCTGACGCTCATCGGATTGCGAAATGCCGGACTCATCGTCGCCGATCCCGCTACCCTGCTGCGGCTGGGCACGCTCGATCATCGCAGCGTATTCCTGCTCGTTGGCATGTTGATCGCGGTGATGCTGCAACGCCGGAACAACCCCCTCGCCTACCTGACGGCAATCGTGGTCGGCACCGCCGGCGCCTGGGTGCTCGGCTACGCGATGCCGCCGGAGCGCATTCTGAGCGCGCCAGACTTCTCGTCCGCGTTTCTGAAACTCGACATCACCGGGGCGCTGCAGTTGGCGCTGCTGCCGGCGATCATCTCGATCCTGTTCACCGATCTGTTCGACTCGCTATCGACGTTCATCGGCGTGGCGAGCGCGTCGGGCCTGACCGAGCCAGATGGACGGCCACTCAATCTCAAGCGCGGTCTGGTTGTCGATGCGCTGGCCACACTCGGCGCCGGCCTGGCCGGCACTTCGTCAGGCACGGCTTATGTCGAGAGCATCGCCGGCATCCGCATGGGCGCGCGGACCGGACGCGCGTCGGTGGTCACGGCGCTCTGCTTTTTGCCGTGCTTCTTCATCGGCCCGCTGGCCGCCGCAGTCCCTGGCTACGCGACGGCCGCCGTGCTGGTCCTCGTCGGTCTCTCGATGTTCCACTCAGTGACGACGCTGAACTTCGCGTCGATCGAGGACAGCCTGCCAGCCTTCTTGACCATCGTCCTCATTCCACTCACACTGTCGATCACGCAAGGAATCCTGTGGGGCTTTCTGCTCCACGCGATGCTCTACACCGTGGTCGGCCGCGCCCGAGAGGTGCCACTCATTCTCTGGGGGCTCGCGGTGTTATCGGCGGGGCTGCTGCTGATGTCGCGGTCCGCCTGAAGTTAGGACACTACGTACGAATCCTTCCGGCGCGCCAGTCGTTGCGCCGCACCGCCTCTGGATTGTCGTGCCGGAAGGATCCGAATACGAGCCCGGTCACGCCCGGCGTCGCTGACAAGCAGGCCTCGAAGTCGGGCGACCGTTCGTGCCACTGACGTGCCACGAACAGCTCTACGCGACTCCCGGTGACGGCCGGAGCATACGTCGTCTCGAGGTGCTCGATGAGGGGCGGCATGCCAGTGCCATCCAGATAGTTCTGCACGTAGCCGGTGCCGCGATGCATCGGCCAGAGCTGATGCCACATCGATGGACACTGCGATGAATTCTGATCGATGACCATGCGATCGACGAGGTTGAGCCGTACCCACTCGCGCCACGGGAGCGTCGCGTTGCCAAGCGGCGGACCGAGCACGTCACCTCGGACACAGCCGATCGCGAGGCGCTTGCCGGCGCGTGTGAGCTCGGGGCGCAACTCATTCACCAGCGCCGTCAGATACGAGCCGAGCAGATCTCGCCACGGCCGAATCTCGAATGGCTCGCGCGCCACGTCGACGCTGTATCGCTCGTGAAAGTCACGTCGGGCCGGCTCGTTGAACCCGAACTGGTCCGCTGGGTCGGCAGGCCGAGACTGCGAACGCAGGCACAGGAACAACCCTTCGAATTGCGTCGGTCCGATGAGGTCGATCCAGCGCTCGACGAAGGCGCGACGTGCCTCCGGATATGCCAGCGACACGACGCCCTGCTGATGCTCGCATCCATCACGATCAGTCACGAGCCACTCTGGATGATCGCGCGTCAGGTTGCTTTGCCACGCCACATGCTGCCCGTGCATCTCGTTGTGATAGCTGACGCGTCGCACGTGCTCTGGAGCGAGGGGCCATCCTTCGTCGAACACCGTTACATAGAGCCACGGCGATAGGCCGGCATCGCGAGCCATCGCCGGCACGATCGCGAAGTCATCCCAAGTCAGGCCTCCGGAGGCCGTGTGGGATGGATGACGGTAACCGGGAGCTGCCGAGTAGGTTCCTGGAATTCGCGAGCGCAGCATTCGCCAGTGCAGCGCGCCAGCACCAAGCTCCTGACGCCACACCTGCAATCGGCGCTGTAGTTTCTCGGGTGTGTCGAGCCGGCCGTCACCCTCACCGAACGAGAGGTGATCGCTCCACGAAACACTCACGATACTTGCCGCGCCGAAACCTTGAGGCGAAGGCAGGTTCATTCGGGACGGGCGTGTTCGCGGCCGGGCATCACGACTATCTGACCGACGGTGTGCTCCTGCCTCGGGCATTCCGATCCGCGCATCAGGATCGTGCCAACGACGCGCCCAAGAAAGTCGCGATGGGTCTTCACGCGACAGCCGCACGGCAGGGTCTTCTCGGCTTCGTCGGACATGCTCCACAATTGTATCGATGTCCCCCGACCGACTGGAGTCGAACCCGACCGACCCAACCGTGCTGTGGCGCATGACGCGCGGCCGCAACGCCGCGCATGCGACGATCTTCCCAGGCGATCGTCACAGCACCGTGACGTGGTTCTTCGACGGCGTGATGGATCGAGCGGAGCAGTACGACTCGATCGAGCTGGCCATGGCCAGAGCCGATGAAATCCGCGGCATCCTGCTGCGCGATGGGTGGAAGGACGCGTGAGCGGCACGTCCAAAAGGACGCGCCCGACGCGATATCATTTCGTCAGTGGCCATAGCAAAGCTTCATAGAACCGTCGGTGTTCGCGTCGGTCGCGTCCAGGTCGGCGGCGGCGCGCCGATCGTCGTCCAGTCGATGACGATGACCGATACCGCCGACCCGGCAGCGACGGC
>Ga0209382_10005264_pt1 | contig 16893 bp, 12 predicted proteins | sample SoiMetdeltSBSDD5_FD_187599 | JGI IMG/M metagenome (GOLD analysis project Ga0209382, IMG submission 187599) | Bulk soil microbial communities from a Populus tree surrounding site in Tennessee, USA - Soil MetaG P. deltoides SBSDD5 (SPAdes) (version 2) | ecosystem: Environmental > Terrestrial >...
GGGGCGGGGCCGCACGCCGAGGCGATGGATCCCGGGGGCCGGGTGCCATTGCCTCGGGCTTGTCGCCGTGGGACCTCTTGCCTCGGGCTGAGCGCTGGCAGGTCAGGCGTCAGCGGGCGGTGGGGGTGCCGGCGGTCAGAGGGGCCTCCACTGCTTGGCGGTGTCGTCCCACTGGAGCCAGTGGCCGCGGGCCGCATCCCACTGGATGTAGGTGCCCCGGGCGGCGTCCCACTGGGGGTTGTAGGTCGGCTGCTCCTGGCCGGCGGCCGGCGTCTGTCCGCTGGCCGGGGCTTCGGCAGATGGCACGGGCTGCGCCGGTTGGGCGGCGGGTCCGGGCGTGGCTTCGGCGGCCGGTTCTCCTGTCCCGGTCTCGCCCGGCGCTGACGTCGTATCGCCGGCTCCTGGCGGAGCCACAGGGCCGCCCTGGCTGGACGGGGCGGGAGCGGCGGTGACGCCCTCCTGGTTCCCTGCGCCACCCGTCTCGTCTGGTGCGGCATCCGGCTCGACCCCTGCCGTGGGTGGCGCGGCGGCGGGCTCGGCTTCCCCGGCGGCCGACGTGGCCTCCGGCGCCCCGGCGCTCGGCGCACCCGCGGCGGCCCCGAGTCCGCCGGTGGCGGCGGGCTGTTCGCCGCTGGGTGGCGCCTGGCCGCTGGCGGCGGGGCTGGGTGCGGGCTGCCCGAAATCGCCGGTGGCGGCGGGTTGTTCGCCGCTCGGTGGGGGCTCGGCGGGCGCCGTCGGCTCGGTCGGAGGAGCGGCGGTCCAGCCACCCTGAGCAGCTGCCCCGGCGGCCTCCTGCGGCGACGGCGCCGACGGCCACCCCGACGGCGTCGCACCCGGTGACGGCGTCTCGCCCGACGGAGGCGGCCCACCCCAGCCCGGGGTGGGAGGTGCCGATGTCGCACCCGTCGGAGGAGCGGTCGCCCATGGCGCATCCGCTGCCCCGGGCGCCCCGGCTGCCGGCGACCCGGCCACGCCCGGCGCTCCCGCCGCCGGAACCCCCGGAGCCCCGGCCCCTGGCACTCCGGTCGGCGGTGCCGTCGGTGGAGCAGTGGGGTAGCCGCCCGAGGCGGGGTACCCACCCGTGCCGGGCGAGCCCGGGTAGCCGGCCGCGGCGCCCGGGTAACCCGGCGCCGCGCCGTAGCCCGGCGCCCCGGCATAGCCCGGCGCGCCCGCGTACGCAGGCGTGGGCGCACCCGGCACCACGATCGGCCGACCGGCATCGGCCTTCCCGACCACGTACGTCTTGGCCGCGATGTCACCCACCCGGCGGTGACCGGTCGACGTCAACCCGGTGATGAAGCCCACCAGCGGGATGCCCAGTGGCTGCCCGTCCACGATCCACAGCACCGTGCGCAGCAACGCCTTGCCCACTCCCGGGGGTTGGCCGTCCTCCCGGACGGTCTTGATCCGGGCCAGAGACTTGCCCACCGTCAGCCCGCTCACGCCCTGCCAGATCACGAAGACGACGACGCTGAAGGCCAGGACCACGACGAACTGCACGGCGGCATCGCTGCTGGTGCCGAAGTAGACCTTGTCACCCACCTCGAAGCAGGTGCTCTCCATGACGTCGGAGTCCTGCTCGTGGAGCACCCCACACGGATCGACGACGCCATCCTCGGACTTGACGTACTGACCCAGCGGTCCGAACGGCGACAGGAATGCCGACAGCGCGAGCACCAACGCGGCATCGACGATCCACGCCAGGGCACGGATGCCGAACACGGCGGTCGGATCGCGGGTGGTTTGGTAGCCGGGCATGCTCACCCGGCCGTTTCTACCACCCACCCGCACGCGACGGGGGGCGAATGGTCTCGGCCCGAGGCTCCGGAACGCTGTTCAGCGACACCGGGACCGGCCCGTAGACTCGGCCCTCATGCCCGACGCGGCCGATGCCCCTGCTGCCAACGATCCCGAGCTGTTCGACAAGGTCGTCAACCTGTGCAAGCGGCGCGGCTTCGTCTTCCCCTCGGCCGAGATCTACGGCGGCTTCCGCTCCACCTATGACTACGGCCCGCTGGGGGTCCTGCTGCTGCGGAACGTCAAGGAATCGTGGTGGCGGTCGATGGTCCAGCTGCGCCACGACGTCGTCGGCCTCGACGCTGCCATCCTGTCGCCCCCGGCCATCTGGGCGGCGTCCGGCCACCTCGCGAGCTTCACCGACCCGCTGGTCGACTGCCGCAACTGCAACGAGCGGTTCCGGTTCGACAAGCTGAAGGACCACCACGTCTGCCCCAACTGCGGCGCCCGGGACAGCTTCACCGGCGCCCGCCAGTTCAACCTGATGTTCAAGACCCACGCCGGGCCGGTCGAGAACGAGGGCGCGGTGGCGTACCTCCGGCCCGAGACGGCGCAGGGCATGTTCGTCAACTTCAAGAACGTGCTGGAGACGTCGCGCAAGCGCCCGCCGTTCGGCATCGCCCAGATCGGCAAGTCGTTCCGCAACGAGATCACCCCCCAGAACTTCGTCTTCCGGACCCGTGAGTTCGAGCAGATGGAGATGGAGTACTTCGTCCCGCCCGACGAGGCCGAGCGCTGGTACGAGTACTGGTGCCAGGAGCGCTTCCAGTGGTACGTCGACCTCGGCATCCCCAAGGACAAGCTGCGCCTGCGGGCCCACGATGCCGAGGAGCTGTCCCACTACTCGTCCGGCACCTCCGACGTGGAGTTCCTGTTCCCCTGGGGCTGGGACGAGCTGGAGGGCATCGCGAACCGGGGCGACTACGACCTGACCGCGCACAGCACCCACTCGGGCGAGCGGCTGGACTACTTCGATCCGGCGACCGGCGAGCGCTACATCCCCCACGTCGTCGAACCCGCCGCGGGTGCGACCCGCACGGCCATGGCCTTCCTCATGGCGGCCTACGACGAGGAGGAGGTGGCCCGCGAGGGCCAGGGCAAGGGCGAGCGCCGCGTCGTCCTGCGGTTCCACCCCCGCATCGCCCCCTACAAGGTCGCGGTCCTGCCGCTGTCCAAGAACGAGCGGCTGGTGCCGGTGTCCCGCGAGGTGCTCGGCCTGCTCCAGCCCCACTTCATGTGCGACTACGACGAGACCCAGGCCATCGGGCGCCGCTACCGCCGCCAGGACGAGCTGGGCACGCCGTACTGCGTCACCATCGACTTCGACACCCTCGACGACCGGGCAGTGACGGTGCGCGACCGCGACTCGATGGACCAGGAGCGGATCCCGCTCGACGACCTGGTGCGCTACCTCGAGGGCAAACTGACCTCGTCCGAGGCGTCGTAGAGCCAGGCCGACACGTCAGCGGCCATCAGCCGCTCCTCCCAGCCGGACGGCGCCCCCCGGCGCAGCGTCTCGTAGTCCCAGTAGTCCTTCCACAGCAGGACCTTGTCGCCGACCACCCGGTGCACGGTCACGAAGGGCAGGGTGACGGTCTCGCCGCTGGCCCAGACCCACGTCTCGGCGTGCTCCACCATCACGGTCTCCCCGGTGGTCGCGACCGCCCCGTACACCTGCGAGTACTCGGCCAGCTCGTCGAGGCCCAGCCGCAGCCGGGCGACGATCCCGTCCGGTCCCTTGGCCGCCGTGGTCGGGCCGGTGGGCACGTCGTAGTAGATCGAGTCCTCGGTGAAGAACTCCCGGAGCCGGTCCCAGTCGCGGTCGTAGACCGCTGCCCACATGTCCTTCACCACGGCCAGCGGATCAGAGGTCCCCATGGCCGCCAGCATGGCTCCGACCCTGTCGGCGGCCCAAAGTCAGGGCCGTCCGGGCCGTCCGGGCGGTCAGGGCTGGAGCAGCCGGCCGAGGTGGCGGGACGCGAGCCGCAGCCCGATCCACCCCATCGCCACCAGGTACGCCACGTGCCACAGCAGCGACGGGTGGACGTCGCCCAGCACCACGGCCCGGCAGAGCGCCACCCCCTGGTACAGCGGCGTGAAGCGGACGATGGCCCCGACCGCGGCCGGGTAGCGCTCCAGGGGGAAGAAGGTGGCCGAGAACAGGAACAGCGGTACCAAGGCCAGGATCACCAGGTCGAAGTCGATGTACGACCGCATGCGCGTGGTCGCCGCGAGTCCGGCGCCCGAGAAGGCGAACCCGATGAGCAGGGCGATCGGGACCGCCAGCAGGCCCCACCACGACGCCACCAGGCCGAAGGCGGCCATCGCGGCCAGGAACACCGACGCGTAGAAGCCGCCCCGCGCCAGCGACCAGGTGAGCTCGCCCCGGGTGACGTCCGCGACGCTCAATGGCGTGGCCAGCATGCTGTCGAAGGTCTTCTGGTACTTGAACTTGACGAAGAAGTTGAAGGTGGAGTCGAAGATCGCGCCGCTCATGGCGGCGTTGGCCAGCAGCGCCGGGGCGACGAACTGCTCGTAGGGGATCGGCGCGCCGCCCGGGCCGGGCAGATCGCCGACCAGCTTGCCGACGCCGACCCCGATCGACAGCAGGTACAGGAGCGGTTCGACCAGTCCGGTGACGAAGACCGCGCGGTAGGCCTTGTAGGCCAGGATCTCGCGGTGGACGACCCGCATGGTGCGGCGGGCGGTGTCCAGGGCCCGGTCGGCCCGCGACCGTGTGACCCCGGTGGCCAGGGCGGTCAGGCTCACGGGGTCAGCCTCCGGGTGAAGGTCCGCACGCCGACGGCCCAGCCGACGGCGATGTAGGCCCCGAGCACCGTGATGTGCAGCATCGCGGCGCCGAGGCCGATCGATCCGGTCGTCGCGCCCCGGGCCAGCTCGACGGCATGCCACAGCGGGCTGACCCACGCGATCGGGCGCAGGGCCCCGGGGAGCTGGTCGAGGGGGAAGAAGGTGCCCGAGAACAGGAACAGCGGGAGCACGACCAGCCGCATGATCACGGGGAAGGTGCTGTCGTCATCCCTGGTCGCGGTGTAGGCCACCAGCGGTGCCATGAATGCCAGCCCGCAGAGGACGGCCGCGCCGATGGCGAGGACGCCCCACGGCGAGGGAACGCCGCCGAGGATCGCCGCCACCGTGAGGAACAGAGCGGCCTGCAGCGCCGTCAGCGCCGCCTGCCAGGCGATGAAGCCGCCGTAGACGTCGCTCGGTCGCAACGGCGTCGCGGCCGCGGCGTGGAAGACCCGCATCCACTTCATGCCGCCCATGACCGGCCACAGCGACCACGCGGCGGCGTTCTGCGCGGCGCTCGCCACCAGCAGCCCGGGCGCGACGAAGACGATGTAGTCGAGCCCGGCGACGCCACCGCTCCGCTCGTCGACCAGCTCGCCCAGGCCGAGGCCCATGGCGCCGAGGAACATGAGCGGGGTAACGAACCCGGAGAACACGCTGCCGCGCCACAGCAGCCGCCAGACCTGCGCCTCCCGGCGGGCGTAGCGGACGAGGCCGATCCCCGGTGGCGGAGCCGTCGTGGTCGCCATCGGCTCATTCCTCCAGCGTGCGGCCGGTGAGGCGGAGGAAGACGTCCTCCAATGAGCTGCGGCGGACCAGCACCGAGTCCGGATGGGTGGAGGGCAGGGAGGACTCCGGTCCCACCAGCTGCCCCACGAAGTCGTCCCCGTGGTCGGTGTAGACGAGGACGCGGTCGGGGAGGGGCTCGGCGGTCGCGCCGAGCTCGGCGGCCCGGGGCGCGAGCTCGGTGATGGCGTCCCGCTGGTCGGCGGGCGTCGTGTAGCGCAGCTCGACGACCTCACGCGTGCAGTGGCGCGCGATGAGCGACCGGGGCGAGCCCTCGGCCACGATCCGGGCCTGGTCCATGATCACGAGGCGGTCGCAGAGCTGCTCGGCCTCGTCCATGTAGTGGGTGGTCAGGACCTGGGTCACGCCCTCCCGCTTGAGCTGGTAGAGGCGCTCCCACAGCAGGTGCCGGGCCTGGGGGTCGAGCCCGGTGGTCGGCTCGTCGAGCAGCAGCAGCTCGGGCCGGTTGATCAGGCCGCGGGCGATGGTCAGGCGGCGCTTCAGACCCCCGGAGAGAGGATCGACCCGGGAGTCGCGGCGGTCGCTCAGCTGGGCGAAGTCCAGCAGCTCGGCCGCCCGGTCCCGGATCTCGGGCAGCGGCAGGCCGAAGTAGCGCCCGTAGATGACCAGGTTGTCCCAGACCGAGAGCTCGAGGTCCAGGTTGTCCTCCTGGGGGACGACCCCGATGCGGCCCCGGACCTCGGCGCCGTGCTGACCGGGATCCAGGCCGAGGACGGTGAGGTCGCCGTCGGACCGGGGCGAGACGCAGGCAATCATGCGCATTGTGCTCGTCTTGCCGGCACCGTTCGGGCCGAGGAATCCGAACACCTCGCCGGGCGAGACCACGAAGTCGATGCCGTCGACGGCCACGTACGAACCGAAGCGCTTGGTCAGCGCCTTGGCTTCGACCAGGGGTGGTCGATCGTCGTCGCTGCGAGGGTGGTCCGCCGGCATCGCCGACCGACGCTACCGGTGGGTCCGACCTTGTCGGAACGGGGTTTCGGTCGGTCGGCGGGCCCGGGCCCACGTGGTCACGAGGCCTCTACCGGCCACGTAGGCTCGTCAACCGTGCCCTACGTGTACGCCTTCGACCACGCCCACGAGCGCCCGCCCATGGAGATGAAGGATCTCCTCGGAGGCAAGGGCGCCAACCTCGCCGAGATGACGTCGGTGCTGCAGCTGCCGGTCCCGCCCGGCTTCACGATCAGCACCGATGCCTGCCGTGCCTACCTCCGGGAGGGTTGGCCCGGCGGGCTCGACGACGAGATCGCCCCCCAGCTCCAGCGGCTCGAGGCCGCCATGGGCCGGACGCTCGGCAACCCCGGCGACCCGCTGCTGGTCAGCGTGCGCTCGGGGGCCAAGTTCTCGATGCCGGGGATGATGGACACCGTCCTCAACCTCGGTCTCAACGACGAGAGCGTCCGCGGCCTGGCCGCGGTCACCGGCGACGAGCGCTTCGCCTACGACTCCTACCGGCGCTTCATCGCCATGTACGGACGCATCGTGCTGGACCTGGACGGCGAGCTGTTCGACGCCGAGCTGGAGCGGATCAAGCGCGAGGCCAACGCCCGGACCGACGCCGAGCTCCCGGCCGACGTGCTGCGCGAGCTGTGCGCCACCTCGCTGGCGCTGGTGGCCGACAAGACCGGCTCGCCCTTCCCCCAGGATCCGCCGGACCAGCTCCGCGGCGCGATCGAGGCCGTCTTCGCCTCCTGGAACGGGGCTCGGGCCCGGGCCTACCGCGAGCGCGAGAAGATCCCGCACGACCTCGGGACCGCGGTGAACGTGCAGGTCATGGTGTTCGGCAACCGCGACGACCAGTCGGGCACCGGCGTCGGCTTCACCCGCAACGCGGCCACCGGCGAACCTCGGCCGTACGGCGACTTCCTGGTCAACGCCCAGGGCGAGGACGTGGTGGCCGGGATCCGCCAGACCGAGGACCTCGACGCCATGGCCCAGCACTTCCCGGAGATCCACCAGGACCTGCTGGGCATCTTCGACCGGCTCGAGGCGCACTACAGCGACATGTGCGACACGGAGTTCACCATCGAGCAGGGCAAGCTCTGGATGCTGCAGACCCGGGTCGGCAAGCGCACCGGCCGGGCGGCGCTCCGCATGGCGGTGGACATGGCCACCCAGGACGAGGCCGCCCGGGGCTGGAGGATCAGCCGCGACGAGGCGCTGCTGCGCATCACCGAGGACCACCTCGACCAGGTGCTGCACCCCCAGTTCTCCGGCGAGCAGCTGACCGTGCTCACCACCGGGCTGGCTGCGTCGCCGGGCGCCGCGGTGGGTCGGGCCTACTTCACCGCCGACGACGCGGTGGAGGCGGCCGAGCGGGGCGAGAAGGTGATCCTGGTCCGCAACGAGACCTCGCCCGACGACGTCCACGGCATGCAGGTGGCGCAGGGCATCCTGACCGCGCGGGGCGGGCTGGTCAGCCACGCCGCCGTCGTGGCCCGGGGCTGGGGGATCCCCGCCGTGGTCGGCGCCGAGGCGGTGCAGATCAGCAAGGGCCAGTTCAGCGTGGGCGACGTGACGGTCCGGGAGGGCGACGCGCTGTCGCTCGACGGCTCCACGGGGACCGTGGTCCTCGGCGAGGCCGAGCTGTCCGCGGCCGAGGCTCCCGACGAGCTGCGCACCATCCTCGACTGGGCCGACGCGATCCGGCACGGCGGCAACCCGGCGGGCTCCCGGCTCGGGGTGCGCGCCAACGCCGACACGGGCGCCGACGCCGCCAACGCCCGCTCCTTCGGCGCCGAGGGCATCGGCCTGTGCCGCACCGAGCACATGTTCCTGGCCGAGGACCGCCTGCCGGTGGTGCGGGAGATGATCCTGGCCACCCGGCCCGAGGACGAGGCTGCGGCGCTGGAGAAGCTGCGCTCGGTCCAGAAGGACGACTTCGTCGGGGTCCTCGAGGCCATGGACGGCCTGCCGGTCACGGTCCGGCTGCTCGACCCCCCGCTGCACGAGTTCCTGCCGCCCACCGAGGAGCTGGCCATCAAGGACGCCACCTCCGGGCTCACCGAGGAGGAGCGCGAGCTGTTCGCCGCCGCACAGTCGTGGGAGGAGCAGAACCCGATGCTCGGCACCCGCGGTGTCCGTCTCGGGGTCCTGAAGCCCGGCCTCTACGAGATGCAGGTGCGGGCGCTGCTCGAGGCGGCCGCCGAGCGGGTGGCGGCCGGGGGCCAGCCGATCGTCGAGATCATGATCCCGCTGACCATCGCCCGGGACGAGCTGGCTGCGGCCCACGAGTGGGTCGAGGAGGCCGCCGGGTCGGTCGCCGGCGTCAGCGGGGTACCGGTCAGCTTCGGGACCATGATCGAGACCCCCCGCGCGGCCGTGCGGGCCGACGAGATCGCCGAGGTGGCCGAGTTCTTCAGCTTCGGCACCAACGACCTGACCCAGATGACCTTCGGGTTCAGCCGGGACGACGTGGAAGCTCGCCTGATGCCCGCCTACCTCGAACGGGGGCTGCTGCGGCGCAACCCGTTCGAGACCGTCGACATCGGCGGCGTGGGCGAGCTGGTCGCCTTGGGCGTCGAGCGGGGGCGGGCCACCCGCCCCGAGCTCAAGGTCGGCGTCTGCGGCGAGCACGGCGGCGACCCGGCGTCGATCGCCTTCTTCTTCGACGTCGGGGTCGACTACGTGTCGTGCAGCCCGTTCCGGGTTCCCGTCGCCCGGCTGGCGGCGGCCCAGGCGATCATCCAGAAGACCGGTTCCTCCGGATGACAGCGGGGTATGGCTAGGCTGCTCACGACTGAAGGGGAGTAACCCCCAACGGCGTCACCGTCAGCACGGCTTTTCATCGCCCGGTGGCGTCGGCCTGTGCTCGATTGCGGTGTAGGCGGGTGAGACCTTCGGCTGGTCAGCTATTGCGCGCAGCCGAAGGGAACTGAATCGTGACAACCGCCATCCACCTAGCGTCGGCCTCCGAGCCCAGCGAAAATTTCGTGAGCTTCACGGTCGCGCCGTGGATCTGGGTGGCGTTCGTGGGCTTCGTCTCGCTCCTGCTGGTGGTCGACCTCCTGCTGGTACACCGCACGGCGCACGTCATCTCCACCAAGGAAGCGGCGATCGAGTCGGCCATCTGGATCGCCATCGGCGTGGCCTTCACCGGCGTGATCTTCTGGTGGCACGGCAGCGCCGCGGCCGGCGAGTACATCTCGGGGTACCTGATCGAGAAGAGCCTGTCCGTCGACAACGTCTTCGTCTGGGCCCTGATCATGAGCTACTTCGCGGTGCCCCGCGAGTACCAGTTCCGGGTCCTGTTCTGGGGTGTGTTCGGGGCCCTGGTGCTGCGCTTCATCTTCATCTTCGCCGGCGTCTCGCTGCTGAACACCTTCGAGTGGATGCTGTTCGTGTTCGGCGGGCTCCTGCTGTTCACGGCGCTGCGGCTCCTGCGGCAGGACGAGGAGGAGGTCCATCCCGAGAAGAACCCGGCCCTCCGGCTGATACGCAAGGTCGTTCCGTCGACCACCCGGTACGACGGGCAGAAGCTGTTCACCCGGATCGACGGGAGGCTCCTGGCGACGCCGCTGCTGGCCGTCCTGGTGGTGGTGGAGACCAGCGACGTGGTGTTCGCCGTGGATTCGATCCCCGCCATCCTGGCGGTGAGCCGCGAGCAGTTCATCGTGTTCAGCTCGAACGCCTTCGCGATCCTCGGCCTGCGGTCGCTCTACTTCCTGCTCGCGGACCTCCGCGACCGGTTCCAGTACCTGCAGCAGGGACTGGCGGTCATCCTGGCCTTCGTCGGGGTCAAGATGATCATCGCCGAGTGGTACCACATCCCCACGCCGCTCAGCCTGGCGGTCATCGCCACCGTCCTGGCGGTCTCGATCGGGGTGTCGTGGTTCGTCGATCGGGGCGAGGGACCGGCCGCGCCCGCCGAGGTCGCCGGCTCCACCAACGGCCAGGAGGGTGCGGCCCGCGACGACCCGGCGCCCGCCGACGGCGGGGCGGAAGCCGACGGCCGGGAAGCGACGACGCCTCCCGCCGCCCTCGTCGAGCGCGACCGCTGAGCCCCACGCGGGCCGGCCGTCGGCGGCCGGCCGTCGGTCGTCGACTGTCGGCCGCTACGCCACGGCGACGCCGCGGACCCCGGCCTGGGTCACGAACTGCGCCAGGGTCGAGACCGTGGCCTCCGGCGCGCGGACCGTCGACACCGTCCGCAGGTCGGTCAGCCAGCGGTCCCGGTCGAGATCGCAGACCAGGTAGCCGCGTTGGTTGTCGATGAACTTCCAGTGCGGGCTCTCGGCCATGATCGGGTCGTAGACCGCGTGGAAGGTGGCCGGGTCGCTGTCACCACCCGAGGCGATCGACGTCCCCGTCAGCTCGGCCCCCACCGTCGCGGAGGCCGGATCGTAGAAGTCCTGCCTGAGGTCGCAGATCCAGGTGGCATGGCGGTCGCCGGTCACCACGACCGGGTTCTGCACCCGGCCGAGGTCGGCCAGCAGCCGCTGCCGCGGGACGCGGTAGCCGTCCCAGTTGTCGAAGTCGAAGGTCTCGCCCGGCCCGGCCTGCCGGTCGTTCTGGGCCACCATCGTCTGTTGGGCCACGCAGTTCCAGCGGGCCCGCGACCGGCTCAGCCCATCGGCGAGCCACGCCTCCTGCTCGGCGCCCAGCATCGTCGCCGCCGGGTCGTTGGCTCCGGCGAGGTCGGCGGGCTGGTCGGTGCGGTACTGGCGGGTGTCGAGGACGTCGAGCTGCAGCAGGTCGCCCCACAGGAACCGGCGGTAGACACGGATGTCGGGCCCGACGGGCTTGCGGCGCCGGGACAGGGGCATGTGCTCCCAGTAGGCCTGCAGGGCGACCGCCCGGCGGGCCATGAACTGGTCGTGGGGCTGCACGGCGGGATCCTGCGGGATCTCGTCGGCCCAGTTGTTGTCGACCTCGTGGTCGTCGAAGGTGACGATCCACGGGAACGCCGCGTGGCAGGCCTGGAGGTCGGCGTCACCCCGGTACTGGGCGTGCCGGGCGCGGTAGCGGTCGAGGGTGACCGGTTCGCCATCGCCTTCGTGGAGCCGTACCGCGAGCGGGTTGGGCCGGCTCTCGTAGATGTAGTCGCCGAGGAAGACGACGAAGTCCAGGTCCTCCTGGGACATCGCGCGGTGGGCCGTGTAGTAGCCGTCGCCGAAGTTCTGGCACGACGCGGTGGCGAAGCGGAGGTGTCGCCGCCTCGACCGGTGCCGCGGCGCGGTGCGGGTACGGCCCACGGGGCTGATCTCGCCGCCGCGGCCGTGCACCCGGAACCGGTACCAGTACACCGAGTCGGCGAAGAGGCCGTTCACCTGCACGTGCGCGCTGTGGGCCTCGTCCGCGAGGACCACGTCACGGCCGCGGCGGACGACCCGCCGGAAGGCCTCGTCGGCCGCGACCTCCCAGTCGACCCGGACCGGATCGGGCGGCATCCCGCCCGCCGGCACCAGGGGATCCGGGGCCAGGCGGGTCCAGAGGACGACGCTGTTGTGGGTCGGCTCGCCTGACGCGACCCCGAGCGTGAACGGTGGACCGGGCAGGACCGGGGGTCGACTCGGTCGGAACGGCCGGGCTTCGGCGGCTGCGATCGGCGAGTCCAGCAGGCTGACGGCAGCGGTCCCGGCGACCGCGCCACCCGCGGCCCGGAGAAAGGCACGACGATCCATGCGGTGAGCATCTCCCCCCGACGTAGCACCGGTGTGGACGTCTCCCGGCGCGGCCGTTGATCGCCGCTGAACTTACGCGAACCGGTGCCCCTGACGGCGGGATGACGCCGTCGGTCACATTGCCGGCGGAGTCAGGCCACGCGGCGGTATCGACGGACCGCGAGCGGTGCGAAGACGGCCACGATGGCGACCGACCAGAGCACCGACCCCAGCACGTACTGCTCGGTCGGCTGGCCGAGACAGAGCCGGCGCACCGCGTCGATGGTGATGGTGACCGGCTGGTGGACCGCGAAGGTCTGCAGCCAGCCAGGCATGAAGCTCGGGTCCACGAAGGCCGAGGACGCGAAGACCAGCGGGGCGATGAGCGGGAAGACCGCCGCCTGCGCGGTCTCGGCGTTGGGCACGCTCAGCCCGATCAGGGCGATGACCCAGGACAGCGCGTAGGCGAACAGCAGCAGCACCCCGAGCGCGGCGATGTACTTCGGGATGCCACCGTGGATCCGGAAGCCGACGCCCACCCCGATCACGGTCATGAGCACCAGCACGAACACGTTGCGGACGGTGTCGGCGATGGTCCGCCCGGCGAGCACCGCCGACCGGGCCATGGGCAGCGAGCGGAACCGTTCGATGAGGCCGCTGTTGAGGTCCTCGGCCAGGCCGATGCCCGTGCCCATGGCGCCGAAGACGGCGGTCTGCACGAAGATGCCGGGCATCAGGTAGTCCACGTAGGGGATGCTCGGGTCGCCCAGCCGGATCGAACCGCCGAACACGTAGCGGAACATCATCACGAAGATCATGGGCTGGATGGTCGAGAAGACCAGCAGCTGGGGCAGCCGGACGTACCGGAGCAGGTTCCGCCAGGTGATGGCCAGGGCGTCGGACACAGCCTCGCCGACGGTGACCCGGCTGCGCTCGGCCGCGGCCGGCGGCACCTCCTGCGTCGGCGCGAGGGTCGCCGTGTCGGACACGGTGCTGGGGGTCGGGGTGGTGGTCACGGGGCGGGGACCTCCTCCACTTCGCCGTTGTGCCGCGGGTCGGCCCGGTGGCCGGTCAGGCTGAGGAACACGTCGTCGAGGGAGGGCGGGCGCACCTCGATGGCTGCGGGCGCCAGGCCCGCCCGGTCCAGGGTGCGCAGCACGTCGACAAGGGCCCGGGCGCCGTCGGTGACCGGCAGCTCGATCCGGTCGTGGTCCACGTGCGGATCGCGGTGCCCGGCCTCGGCCAGCGCCTGCTTGGCTTTGCCGGCCTGGTGGTCGTCGTCGAACCGGACGTCGATCATCGTGCTGAACTCACCCTTGAGCTGCTCGGGCGTGCCCTTGGCGATGACCTTGCCCCGGTCGATGACCGCGAGGAGGTCGGCCAGCCGGTCGGCTTCCTCCAGGTACTGCGTGGTGAGCAGGACCGTCGTGCCGGCAGCGGTCAGCTCCTCGATCACCCGCCAGAGGTCGGTGCGGCTGACGATGTCGAGGCCGGTGGTCGGCTCGTCCAGGAGCAGCACGGGCGGCCGGTGGACCAGCGCCGCCGCGAGGTCGAGGCGGCGCCGCATGCCGCCGGAGTAGGTCTTCGTCTGCCGGTCCGCAGCATCGGTGAGGCCGAAGGTCTCCAGCAGCTCGGCCGCCCGGGGCGCGATCTGGTGCCGGGGCACGTGGGTCAGGCGGCCGATGAGCCGGAGGTTCTCCCGGCCGCTCAGGTTCTCGTCGATCGCGGCGTACTGCCCGGCCAGGCCGATCCGCTGCCGCACGGCCTGGGGGTTGGCGACGACGTCGACCCCGAGCACCTCGGCCCGGCCGCTGTCGGGCTGGATGATGGTGGTGATGATCCGGACCGCCGTCGTCTTGCCGGCGCCGTTCGGGCCCAGGAGGCCGAAGACCGAGCCGATCGGCACCTCGAGGTCGATCCCCGCCAGTGCCTGCACCTCGCCGAAGCGCTTGGTCAGGCCCTGGGCGGAGATGGCGAGCGAGGCGTCGGTCATGCCGCCACCCTCGCGCCGATGGTGGGCGAGGGTCACCTCGCGGTCACCCGGTCCGTCCGATGCCGCCGGTCGTCGGGCCGGCAGGATTACCCTCCCCAGCCATGGGCATCCTGGACGAGGACGTCGCCGCGGTACGGACGGCGTCCGACATCGTCGGGATCGTCAGCCAGTACGTCCAGCTCCGCAAGGTGGGCCAGCGTTGGACCGGGCTCTGCCCGTTCCACCCCGAGAAGACGCCGTCCTTCTCCGTCAACGCCAACGACGGTCTCTGGTACTGCTTCGGCTGCCAGGCGAAGGGCGACGTCATCACCTTCGTACGGGACAAGGAGGGCCTGGACTTCGTCGGCGCCGTCGAGTGGCTGGCCGCCAAGTGCGGCGTGACCCTGCGGTACACCGAACGGGCCGAGGGCGAGGGACGGAAGCGGCGGGCTCGGCTGCTCGACCACATGGCGGCGGCGGTCGAGTGGTACCACCAGCGGCTGCTGTCGGGCGCCGATGCCGGGGCAGCTCGGAGCTACCTGCGCCAGCGGGGTCTGGACGGCGACGTGGTCCGGGAGTACCAGATGGGCTGGGCACCGGACGACTGGGACCAGCTGTGCCGGGCGCTCCGGCTCAGCCCCACCGACGCCCAGGACACCGGCCTGGGCTTCGTGAACCGCCGGGACCGCCTGCAGGACGCCTTCCGGGCCCGGATCATGTTCCCGATCTTCGACGCGCAGGGCGACCCGGTCAGCTTCGGGGGGCGGATCCTGCCCGGCACCGAAACCCCCGGCAACCAGGGGAAGTACAAGAACACCACCGAGACCCCGCTGTACCACAAGAGCAAGGTCCTCTACGGCCTCGACCGGGCCAAGACCGGCATCGTCGCCGGGGCCACCGCCGTCATCTGCGAGGGCTACACCGACGTCATCGGGTTCCACCGCTCGGGGGTGCCGATCGCCGTGGCGACGTGCGGGACGGCGCTGACCGACGAGCACGTCAAGCTGCTGCGCCGCTTCGACGCGCGGCGGATGGTGCTGGCCTTCGATGCCGACGGGGCGGGACGGGCGGCGGCCGAGCGCTTCTACCAGTGGGAGCGCGAGCACGACCTGGAGGTCGCGGTGGCCGACCTGCCGCCCGGCCAGGACCCCGGCGACGTGGCGCAGACCGACCCCGCGCGGCTCGCGGCGGCCGTCGAGGGCGCCCGTCCGTTCCTGCGCTTCCGGCTCGATCGGGCCTTCGAGTCGGCCGACCTGTCGTCGCCGGAGGGGCGGGCCCGGGTGGCCGAGCGGGCGCTGGCCCTCGTGGCCGAGCACCCGGCCGAGATGGTCCGGGACCAGTACCTGATGGACGTGGCCGGCCGGTGCCGGCTCGAGCCCGAGCGGCTCCGGCCGCTGTTGGAGGCCGCCCGGCGGCGGGTCCTGTCGGGCTCTGCGCCGGGCCCGGACGACGGCGGTCCAGCCGGCTCAGCCCGCGGGATGGGTGGTGGCGGCGGTGGTGGACGCGGGAACGGCCGCCCGCGCGGCGATCCGGGACTGGTGCGGCGCAACGGCCGTCCGCCGGCCGAGGGTCCGACCCTGGAGGTCCTGCGCCATGCGGTCCACAACCGCGAGGAGGTCCGGCCGTGGTTGCGGGTCGAGCTGCTCGGCGACCCCCTCCATCGCCAGGTGCTGGAGGCGCTGGACAGCGCTCCCAGCGCGGCGGATGCCCTCGCCGCGGCACCACCCGCCGTGGCCGATCTGCTGGCCCGGCTGGTGGTCGACGAGCCGAGCTCCGAGCCCTTCGAGACGGTCCGCCGGCTGTTGACCGAGGTCGCCCGGGCCGAGCTGGCCGAGCTGCGCGTCCGCTCCGCGAGCGTGCCCGATTCCGCTGATCTGCTAGCGGATTCGGCCTTCCTGCTCCGGTGCATAGACGACCTGAGAGACCCGGAAGCAAGCGTGGGAGCGGCAGATCGATTGCTAGCCTGGCTCACAGAGAAGGCCGGAGATGGGGGATGACGGATACGACCTCGGTGCCGCGAACATTGGACCGTTCGACGCAATTGGTGGTCGAACGGGCCATCCTTCGGGCCCGGGATACCGGCATCCTGACCCAGCACGACCTGGTGCGCGTACTGCCGGACCTCGAGCTCAACGCCGAGGTCCTCAGCGAGATCCGTCGCCGCTGCGAGGACGGGGGAGTGATCCTGGACGAAGGTGACGATCTGGACGAGGTGCAGCCGGCCATCAACGGTCGTGAGGCGGCAGCCGAGCGGCGCCGTGCCCGTTTGGGCGGGAAGCGCTCGGGTGAGAACTCCTCCAGCACCTCCGATCCGGTGCGGATGTACCTCCGCGAGATCGGCCGGGTACCCCTGCTGACCGCGCAGGGCGAGGTCGCGCTGGCCATCCGCATCAAGGCCGGCGTCGAGGCGTCCGAGCGGCTGGCCGAGATCGAGGCCACCGGGGCCTCCGAGGAGCTGTCGTTGGCCGAGGCTCGCCGGCTGCAGTGGCTCGCCGACGACGGCGACGCCGCGAAGAGCGCGCTGATCCAGGCCAACCTGCGGCTGGTGGTGTCCATCGCCAAGCGCTACGTGGGGCGGGGCATGCAACTGCTGGACCTGGTCCAGGAGGGCAACCTCGGCCTGATGCGGGCGGTCGAGAAGTTCGACCACACCAAGGGGTTCAAGTTCTCCACCTACGCGACGTGGTGGATCCGGCAGGCCATCACCCGGTCGATCGCCGACCAGGCCCGGACCATCCGCATCCCGGTGCACATGGTCGAGTCGATCAACAAGGTGCATCGGGTGCAGCGCCAGATCGTGCAGGAGCTGGAGCGCGAGCCGACGGTCGAGGAGCTGGCCGACCGGGTGGGCCTGACCCCCGAGCGGGTGCGCGAGATCCAGCGGATCTCCCTCGATCCGCTGTC
>Ga0209382_10005265_pt1 | contig 16892 bp, 27 predicted proteins | sample SoiMetdeltSBSDD5_FD_187599 | JGI IMG/M metagenome (GOLD analysis project Ga0209382, IMG submission 187599) | Bulk soil microbial communities from a Populus tree surrounding site in Tennessee, USA - Soil MetaG P. deltoides SBSDD5 (SPAdes) (version 2) | ecosystem: Environmental > Terrestrial >...
AATGACTGATCCTCTTCAAGATCTTCAATATTTAGATCCAACTGAAAATCGATTTAAGTGCTGGAGACATAAACATTCGATTTTAGATTGTAGATGGGACCTTCATTTTTTAAGCTCTGAATTAGCAGCATATTGCAATACAGATTATAGTCATTGCTGTTTCGTTACAGCACACCTGCAAAAAATTCTAGATGCGTTCGCATGATTTGACATCATTAGACGACTCAGAAGAAAGAATCTACGTAATTCTTCACTTAATATGCTTGTTTTGCCATATGGAGTGGACCCAAACCGAGCAAAGAAGTAAACTTTGCCCTTATTGTCCACATTCTTCTCCATCTAGTATCTACGAAATTAAATGGATGCGATAGACTTAATACCTCTAGATTCAGAAGAATGGTCTGAATTTGCTTTTATGACAGTATTTTGTAGTAATTGTCTACACGTTTATATCTTAAATCCAGCTGATGAATACCCAGGTTGCACGCTTTGTAAAGCTACAAGAATTTACTGGTTTAATCCAGGCTTAGATGATTCACAAAATTTTATGTTTCACAATAGGCTACTCCCTAATGCAGCCTCAAGATCTCCTTAGTTTAGATAAAGACGAATATGATGCGTTTTCTGAATATTCTTGTTTTTGTTGGAAATGTGAATTTCGTTTTATAAAACTTGATTATGATGATTTATGTCCTATCTGTAGTCATATAACGTATCTTTTGCGTCCTAGTAACAAACAATTCGAAAATCAACTAATCTATCCTTTACTTGTTGACAAACCGACGTCGTTAGGAGCAACCCTGCATTACTGTGGAGACCCTTCTTGCCCGGGTGGCTGCAACGATTGACATTTATGACGTTCGGAGATCCCTCACTTCCAGATCGATTCTGGATCAAAGTCATAACCGAGCCAAACTCGGGATGCTGGATCTGGTTAGCCGGATCCGATCCCAAAGGTTACGGTTTTTTCTGGTACAAAGGCTGCAAACGCTGGGCACATAGGCTCGTCAAGCGTTTTCGTCGAACAGCACATCACAAGTGCTGGAACACAGGCTGTGTGAATCCCGATCATCTAATGGACGTATCCGTATCTAAGAATTCGAGTTTTGGGCATAATCCCCTTGACAAAGGCAAGAGTGCTCCCATCTGAGTTTATTAAGATACTCTATCCGCATCTCCCTACTGAGTGCTCTGATAGCAAAGTTTCTCTTTGGAATAAGCAAACCAAGGAGAGTATCCATGTTGCGCCTCCACACGATAATCCCGACAGATTCAATGCTCTAATCCAACAGCAAGTAGATTTAAACCGCGATGTCTATTTCGGAGTAGCCTTAAGACGTCCCAACTTAACCGACAAACAACGCGGAAAAGTCCAAGACTGTCGCGGCTTGCCTGGCCTATTCCTAGATATAGACATCGACACAGGCCACGGTACACACGCAGCCAAGAATCTACCTACTAACGCTAACCAATGCGCCGAGATCTTGGAAAACGCACCAGAGCCTACAGGCATTATAGATTCTGGGCATGGTTGGCACGTGTATTGGCTCTTTGATCAAGTACACCCAATCACATATGTAGAAGCTCATTCTATTTCCGAAGCCAGCGAGGCTTTTCAGCGCAAGATCATAGCCCGTGCAAACGCTCTTGGTTACCACGTGGACATGACGGGTAACATCGACCGTGTATTAAGAATCCCAGGTACGATTAATACCAAAGCAGGATTAAATGTGCCTGTACAAGCGCTATATTTCGACGGTCCACGATACGCGAGCTTAAATACTCTTTTAGAAAAAGCTGAAGTAGACAAACGCGCAACGCTTTCGGCTAACTCTTTCAAGCCTACTAATTCAGAAGACGTAGATCAAACTTTACTTCAACCCCGCGAAGCCGGAGCAAAAGCTCAAACAACCGAATGGATCAAAGATGCCCTCACCAAGCTTAACAATCCCGAATCTAAAGAACTTATGGTCGCAGTGCTCGAAGGTAAATCCTTCGCTCCAGCTGGAGCACGCGATCAAACTCTTCAAAGAATCGCTTCTATTGTTGCCTATCTCGCGCCAGACAGAGATCCTCAAGAGCTTGCAGAAGAATTGCTTTCCCCGAGCCTTGCGACGTTCGAGCCAGAAGACAAAGGCAAATACACCCAAGCCGACCGCGTATCCTGGGCTGCAGAAAAAATCCATCGCGCTCAAGAAGACGCCCGACGAGATCGAGTTATCAAAGAGCGACACGACCAAGCTCTAGCTGAGGTCTTACTCAAACAAGCACGCTCAGCACCACGACGTGATCAACGCTTGGGACCAGCAAACCAAGGTCCCTATACCGATCACGAAATCGATTCGTTCGCGGCACAACAAGGAACTACACCTCAAAACTTCGCGAAACGCTGGATCATCCAAAAAGGTCAAAGTTTCTATGTCTACATTAATGGAGATTATCAACTCCCTCTATCGTTCACAGAGCTTGATGTCTCTCTACCTAGAGATTTAGCCCCTGCCACAGCCAACGGATTTATCACTCTTAGTACCACAAGCGCCAAAGGTGAACCCAGATCCAAAACAACTAAAGAAATACTTTCCGACTATGCGAGTGTTGCGCGTACCGTGGTGGCGCGTTTGGATATCGGTTTTTCGTACTATGAAGAGCAAACCCAAACTTTCTTCGAAGCCGCTTGTCCAATCCGACCCCTTATCTCTCAATACAATCAAGAGGTGGATACCTGGTTACGGATGTTGGGAGCACAAAAAGCTGATAGCCTCTTGGATTGGATCGCGACAGTTACTAACCTCGATAAGCAAAGTTCCGCATTGTATTTGCAGGGACCACCAGGGACAGGTAAATCACTCTTGTCTCAAGGTCTTGCAAGATTATGGCATCGAGGTGGACCCACCGAGCTTGTGCGTGTACTAGGCGATTGGTCGGCAGATATGGCTCGTTGCCCGTTAATCGTAGCCGACGAGCAAATCCCTCAGGGCTTCAAAGGCCAAAGAACTAGTGCCGAATTACGATCTTTAATCGGCAACAGCGCACGAACACTTACGCGTAAATTCCGCGATAATGCGGATCTCGTAGGCGCGGTACGCCTTATCTTGAGTGCAAACAATGCAGACATGTTGGTTTTTGAAGAAACCCTCTCCCAAGCCGATTTGGAAGCGGTCGCTGGAAGATTTCTCCACATCATTGGAGATAAGCAAGCGACAACTTTTCTCAGCTCTATCGATACGACCGGATGGGTGGACGATGACATTATTGCTAAGCACGCTCTTTGGCTTAGAGACAATAGAACGGTTGTCCCTGGAAGACGCTTTCTCGTTGAAGGTTCGGCTAGAGACGTATCTAAACAGCTTGCCACTAGAGGTGGAATCGCTGGAAGAGTTGCTGAGTGGCTTGTACGATACCTCTGCGAGACTCCAACAAGTTCACTAGCCGCAAAGCAATCTAGCCCGCAGCAAAGTGACATGGTACGTGTAGGAAATGGCCGTTATCTCGTGAATACAAATGCTATTATCGTATTCTGGGAACAATACGCAAAGTCTAAGCAAGTACCCTCTACTCCACAAGTAGGTGCAGCACTTCGTAACTTATCTACTCGTCAAGTCAAAGCTGGAACAAAACGATATTTTGATATTGACATCGAGGCTATTAGTTCCTGGAGTGAAGCGAATCTCATTGGAGATTCCAAAATGATCGAAGACAGAATCTCACAGGAGTTTATTCCTCCACAAGGTGAAGATGTTAAAGACCCTTCAACGGAACACGGATCCGAATCTGGATCTGTGGCCACTTGATTATCACGAAATAGTTTATCACGCTCTTTATCAAAGATCTTCATGTTGTCGTGCATATTTAAATATACATAGAGATACAAAAGATAATACAGATACTATCTTTTGTACTTGGTGTTTAGAGACAATAGTGACTAGCAACTCTTACTCAAGAAATCCATGATTGATGCGTCTTTATCGCGTAGTTATTAGTTACATGAAAGATCAACTTCAATTCATGGCAGAACGAGGAGTCTTGGCCATGTCTCCAGGGCAAGCCCTAGACGACGTACTTTCACACTTGCAAGTAGACCAAACTAGAATTTCAAGTCTAAAGTGTTTTACAACTAAACCACAAGAATTAGATGAGTTTACCATGGATGCGCAATTTCTCCATTGTATCGGCACTAATCGATCGGTCCAAGACATTTGGACTAAACGCTATGGAGATAAATTATAAAAATTATTGCTTGATAAAGTCTCAAATGCTTATAGCCCATGGAGATATTCATTTTATTAGACGCGCCGGACCTAAGATCTATTTTGCTCTTAGATCTCCATTAACCAACGAATGGTCAAACTTTGAAGCCCTTGAGAAAGAGATAGTAGAAAACAATTTTTCGGGTAAAATCCAAGACTTTGTAACTTATTATCAAGATCTGCAACACATAGTGAAAAACGCGCGAAACTATCACGCTTTAAATTATGAATTAACTGCCTTGGATGAAGAAGAGATTAGGATTTTCGGTTTAAGAAGACCATATAGTTTAAGTGCATATCGAAGAATATGATATTAGACCTTGAATCTCTAGATTCAGCCGAAGAAGAGCGATTCTTAATCCCTCTTTTACGCCAGCGAATGCTCGCGAACGCGCGTTTAGCTGAAAAAACTATTGAAGATAAAATAAGAGAAGTTTGTAAAACATTTTTAGGAAAACAAATAAATCCTTCACTTATTAATTTTATAGAGAATAAAATTAATGACAAACTATTCCCAAATCTAGTTGACGAAATCTATTTTACTAATCTTTCTAAAACAGAGTTTGAGGTTAAGTGTAGATTATATAATCCGCCTAATACAATCGTTATTACTTGTAATGTCGCGATAACTTAATGCCAACACCTAAAGCTCTTCACAGCAAGAGCACACCCAAATGGGGTACCCCGTTAGATATCATCGAGCGAGCACGAAAGCTCCTTGATGATCAGATTCACTTAGATCCGGCTTCCAGTGCCGAGTTTAATCAGCTTGTCAAAGCCTTGCTCTATTATACCGAGCACGATGATGGACTTATTCAACCTTGGGCCGGCAACGTTTTCTTAAATCCGCCAGGCGGATCGGTCAAAGAATTCTGGGATCGCTTGATCCAACACATAATCTCTGGACAAGTCGATAAGGCTATTTGGGTGGGATTTTCGGTAGAGCAACTTTGTATCTTTGCTGATTTGGAGTTTCATCCATTTGATTTTTCTTGTTGTGTACTTCGCAAGCGACTTTCATTTAACAACGAAAATCTAGTAAGTGGTGGAGCGCCGAGTCACGGGAATTATATAGTAGGCTTAGGTGTCGATCATACACAGTTTAAGGAATTATTTCAATCTTTAGGCAAAGTTACCCGCGGAGACCTAGCAGTTTAGGCTTGACTTTAGACCCCAAATAGGAATACAAATGCCGTACGTCATTCAAAATACAGAAGGTAAGTATCTTCGCCGATTCGCTAATCGAGGGCATTGGCAGAATCAGCGTGAATGGGTGGATGAAATTAATGACGCGACGATTTGGCCTAAATCGGGACAAGCTAAAGCCGCGGCAAATTTCGCTTCAAAATCCAGCATTGGATCTACAATGAGGCTCCAAGAAGTAAGGCTTGTATGTTGGGGATACCCAACAGAAATTATTGCAAAGAAACCTAAATGAAAGAACTTGTAGAGTATTACTGGAACGAAATTACCGAATGTGGCGAGTTTGTGTATGAGCACTTGAATGGTCCTTTTCGAGGGCAATTCGAGACGTCTACTAAGCATCAACCCCTATCGGTCGAGACCCCAACCCGAGAGACCTACTGGAGTGAGCTTCTATGGTATCTCAAGACCCAAGGTGAAGTATAAATATGAGTTTAGATGGTAAGTTAGTGCGCAATGCCCAAAGTGAAGAGGGCAGGGTAAGAGCGTGGCACTATGTTACTGAGCAACGAAATTTCCACTTATTGGTAGAACTTCGTAAGACGCGCAAGTTAGAAATTTGGCCTTCTAATACTGTAGAGGTAATCGAATAATGTTTGCTCTTGGTGTATTTGTAACTTTGGCTGCTCTTGTAGCTATTCTTTTAATTTCTTCTATGTGCATGTTAGCAACTGACGAAGAGAGTTGTATTTCAAGACACGGAGCAACTCAATTAGGCTTAACCTTTGTTTTTTGTCTGTTGGTAGCGTTGGCCCACGGAGTAGCTCTGTGAACGAGAAGCAAGCCAAGCTCTTACGCTACTTTCTTAAGCACACGGGGGACACTAAGCTTTACAAGCTCACTCGTGCAGCCTGGCCGCATATGCCTGCTAAGGCTCGCGGTAAAGTGTCTACCTGGATGAAGAAGGTAATTGTAACTATGATGGCTATCAAAGACGCTCGGGCCAAGCAAGAGCAACAAGCCAAACTAGCTCAGATGTCGGCCAACATGGAAGTTCTGAAAGGCTTTACACAATGAGCGCAACGTGTTTTGAATATAAGTGCGGCTGTATTGTGCACTCAGTAGCCGGACGAATTCGCAAGTGCGACGGATTAATTAGTCGATCGCTTTCCGGTCGAATGGCTCCTAAACCGGACAATGCTGAAGCGAAGCACAAGAAAGCTTCGCAAGAAGAGCCTCTTAGAACCTATAACGTAGCGGAGATTTTACCTTAATGTTAAAAACTATTCTTAGCTTATTTATCTTAACGTCTTGTGTAGCGTTCGATCCGACACTCTCTCAAACTAGCCAAGAGCTTAGTTATCAAGTTGTCGCGACTTTCACCAGCGATACAGGGATTCAAGCTCGTGGCGGACTAACATTAGGTCCCGACGGCAAGCTCTGGGGAGCAGCCTGGCAACGCGGACCGAATCGTATTGATCCGGACGAGACCCATTCGTGCTCTAGCACGGGAACGTGGCAAACGGATTACCAAGGCCGATTTTGTCCGGGCACGGTATTTCGAGTAGATACTACTACAGGAACAATCGAAGTAGTGCATGCATTTACTACGCTTGATGACTTGTATCATAATGTAGACGGTTATCAGCCTAGTGCTCCCCCAGTGCATGGAGGTGATGGTTGGATGTACGGTACTACAACCAAGGGAGGCACACTCAATGCTGGTACCGTGTACCGAGTTAATGTAGCGACATTTGAGTTTCAGACCTTATCCAATCTCGGCGCACTCCTAGGTCGAAATCCATATGCCCGCATCGAACCTGATGGGCATAACGGGGGCTATTTAGCAGTCAAGAATGGATCTGGTGGTGCTGGCGTAGTGTTACGTCTTGACTTTTCTACTTTAGCACTTTCTATCGTGCATAAGTTTGGTGCAGTAAATTATTCGGCCGATCCGGATACCAATGCAGACGGCGGTAACCCGTTCGCTTCGCCTGTCATTGGATGGGACGATAATTTACACATGCGTTTGCCTGCATGGGGGCCCCTTGGTGGAGGTACAATCGATACGATTACGCCTGAGGGTGTAACCGTACTTGATGCAGCGTACGCCCCGGTCACCCCCCCTCTCAACGCCGATCAATCTGGGTTAGGTGCACTTACCGTAGCGCATGACGGCCGAATTTATGGCGTAAAGATCTTCGGCGGAACTAATTCTACTGGAGTTTTCTTCCGTCTTGAGCAAGACGGCAGTTACTATACCGAGCTATTTAGCTTCGAGCCGGCTTTGTATACAACTGTACCTCGATTCTGGAATAATACTGGTGCAGAACCGATGTCGACCCTTTTTGAAGATCTTGACGGATCTTTCATCGGTACGGCATTCTACGGCGGTCTTTACGGTTTCGGTGCAGTGTATCGTGTAAGCGCCGATGGTACGTCGTTTGAGCTTCTACATTCGTTTATTGGTGGCAACCAAGCCTATCCTCCAGCTGGAGTAGTTCGAGGCTGTGACGGAGCTTTGTACGGTGTAACGCAATCTGGTGGGGGAGTAATTTATAAGCTATGAACACGCATCCATACCGCGATCAACAGGAGCCAGTTTTACATTCCCGCTTCTTCTTTGCCGATGCTACCTTTATCGATTTGGCTTCTGTCATTCACATCGAGCTTATCAATAACCCTGACTGTGAAGACGTCGGGAACTGGTATGTTTTGTTTGACAATGGCAAACATGAAATCATTGCGGACGAAATCGGAGCTTCTCTCTTCCGAGCAATGAAAGAGTATTGCTTAGTAAGGAACACGTAATATGCACACAGCCTTATTTGACGTTTTAGACTTCCATAAGAAAATGGGCCTAGCTATTGGAGATCCAACTAATCCAGATCTTACAGTAGATACTCGGCTTCGTTGGGAACTTATCAAGGAAGAATTTGACGAGCTTACCCTTGCACTAGAAGGTAAAGACAAGAATGGAGACCCACTTAGTGATGAAGACCAAGTAGTAGCTGTAGCTGATGCTTTAGGAGATATTGCTTACGTCGTCGCTGGTGCTGCAGCTTCTTGGGGAATTGATCTTGGCGCGGTATTTGATGCGATTCATGCTTCGAATATGACCAAGACTCCAGGAAATAAACGAGCCGACGGAAAGATCTTGAAAGGAGAGAATTATAAACCTCCCAAGATTAAGCAAGCTCTTAAAGCCGCTTCTCTCGAAGGCCCATGGGAGCTAGATGAAGACGTAGAAGACCCTGATAGCTGGATGGCTCAAATGGCTAAAGCGGCTGCAAAGCCTCATAAGACGAAGAAGGCCATGCAGGAGTTAAAGATTGCTCCTAGTTTTGTTGAATGTGAGTGTCCTCATGGAGATGTAAGAGAACCGGATCATGATCCTGAATGTTCGGCAAGAGATTATCCAATAGAGCGCGATACCGAGCCTACTATTCCATATAATGGGCAGTTTCTTGCTCGTGGCGCTTTTCTTTTTGAGTGTGATTGTGGTCGCACTCAAGAAGCGAACCGTAAGCAAGGATCCCGCGGCGGGATTTCTAAGACCGCGCACGTAGAATGTATGTGTGGTAAAGTCTTTGACATTACTTTCTCGATGCATAACGGGGAAGAGCACGCGGAGTTTCAAGTAGAAGATCTAAGTGTGACTCGTGCTTGAGTTACTACTTGTAGCTCTGTTTTCTCCATTTTGGCTTTTAACTTCGCCTTTTACCCTACTCTTACGAGTAATTGGATGGCTGTAGAAGATGATACAATAAACATACAACTTAAGTTGTATCCTAAAGAAATCGTCTATTTGCCCTTGGACCAGAGTGATAAACTGGATCTTAAAGCCGACAGTTGCCAGGATGCGACGGCGATTGGTACCCAAGGGCAAAAGGTTTCGGAGATACCTGAGGGCTTCTGTACGTCAGTTGGTGTAGAGCCTATAAAATCTAGCGGGAAGGTTAACCCCGAAATCTCCACTTCAATTCCCGTACCAAAGCGTTACGCACATCTTGGAAAGCGCCGAAGGTCTTACACTGAAGAGCTTTTCAGGTGTCAGTTTACGGACATGATCTCGCGTAGCTCTTTGGTATGTAACCATTTACTTTGGAAAAATCGTCCGCATGAACTTCGCGAGCACTTGTTAGAGCATTTAGATGTTGAAAAAGTTAACGAAATGGATGATGCTCAAGTTCTCGCATGCTATGCGGATGCCAAGAGAATATTTCTCGAAGGCATACCAGAAGACATTGACGAAGAGGATTACGAAGATGAGTGAGACCCCTGAACTTCCCCCGATCCCTGAGTTAACTGTTGGTAAGGCTCACAGGCTTATCTGTGCTGATTATCTTCGCACTATGGCGAAGTTGATCGAGCAAGGAGCAGTGGAGGCTTTCGATTTTAACTGGAATACTAGCTTCCGCAAGCCTATTGGTAAGATTGTTTGTAGCGCGGATTTCTTGACTGCTCCAGTAGAGTCACAATTTATTGCAAATATCGCGGCTTATGAAGCCGAGAGAGCCAAGAAGATTCCCGTTGTAGATATTACCGAAGATCTCAAAGAGAATCATCCTGACGTAGTGAAGAAGATCGAAGAAGATCCTACTGTTTCTTAGTGGCTAGGATAGGTAGAGTATCATCACTCTCCATAAGCGTGTCGCACCTGACTAGTTAACCACTTTAACTAATTAGCTTAACTCTAGTGTCTGATTTTGAAGGTCTTGACGAAAGTGATTATTGGTCCCGAAATGGATTAAGCGATCACTGGAAAGGCTCATACACCAGAGGCTCCCCAAAGGGCCGGATCGAAGTGGCATGGAATCATGTTAGTCCCTCTCAAATAGAGAATTATAGTAAGTGTCCTAGATCTTGGTATTTTAAGAGTATTCTTAAAGTTCCAGAGAAGCAAAAAGGCCATCAAACGTTAGGTGAAGCTTTTCACTTAATTATGGAAAAGGTCCCTCAAGGGCTTTCTTGGCCTAACCATGCCGATGTAGACGCGAGCCCAGAGGATTGGGAAAAGGCTGAGGCGATGGCTAAGCAAGCCTTGCCTCTTTTGCCAGTAAGTGATAAAATTGAACGCGAAGCGGGATTCCGTCTTCCGACGTACGAGAATGGCCCAACGATGATTGGGTATCTGGATCTCGGGATCCCGAACGGTATTGGCTGGCCTAGCTTATTAATCCCGACCAATGAAGCGATCGTAGGCGATTATAAGACTCTTAGCGATTTTCGTTACATGAAAACGCCCCAAGAGTTAGCCGATTCAATCCAGATGATGACTTATGCCAAGTGGGCAATTGAACCTTGGCCCTCTGGATTCCATCGTGAAAGTGATATTATCCCTGATACAGTTAGGTTACTGCACTTATATGCACGAACTAAACCACCATTTACCCGAGCCTCGATCCGGCACGAGTCTGCCTTGGTTTCCCACGAAGAAATTAATACTCGTTGGGAAAAGACACTTGACATCGTACGCGAGATGCAGCAAGTTAGCGCTTGTACCAACTCTGACGATGTCGAGGCAAGAGGAGCACTCAACGGACATTGCGAAGCTTACGGCGGATGCACTTTCCGCGATAAATGTGGTATAGCAAAGTCCAGCGGCATCAAGACCCTTTTTCAGATCACGAAGAAACCTCAGGAGCAAGTCCCAATGGGATCCGCAATTCTCGAAAAAATTAAGGCTGCACAAGCCGCGGTCAAGGCAGCGAATGCTACTCAGAGTCCAACTACTCCAGTAGCATCGGCTGCTAATACTTCTGCTAGTCCGGGCACGATTGATAACTCGGCTGTAAAACCCGCTGAATCGGAAACAGTTAATCCGAGCATTCAACCGACTAGTGCTGTAAGCAACGTTGCGAAAGGTCCGGTATCTGGACTTCTGGCCAAGATCAAGGCCACAGGGAAAGGCCGACCACATCTTACCGGAGCTATTGCTCAAGCGTACGGTAAAGAGCAAGGTATGCCTCTCGTTACGTTGCTTGGAGATGGTGAGCTAGCTCATACTACTGTAGCGTCACTAACAGATCTTTTGAAGCTCGCTTCAGGAATAGTACCCCCGGACGCCCCATCACGCTCTCAACCCGTGATTACTCGTCCGGGCGATGCAGTTGTAGACCCTATTAAGGTAATGGAACCAGAAGGAGACGAGATTGATGGAGACGAAGATGGATCGAGTACTGTGGACGTTTCTAACGTTCCAGATGTGGCTTCTAGTAGTAATCATGCTAGTACTGGAAGTAATACTAGCAGTGCAGGGAGTGCGTTGGCTTCTGATGTAGTTAAAAAGCGCGGACGTCCTAGTAAAGAGGAAATGGCTGCTCGCGAAGCTGCAGCTAAGAAAGCTTTTGATGATGCTGTAGCTGTAGAAGTGCTTAAGCGCATGGGAAATAATACCAATGCTTCTGAAGCTCTTAATGATCAGGCTAAAGACATCAATGCTCTTCAAGCCGAGCTTTCAGCTAAAGATAAAGAGATCGCTGAGCTTCGGGGAATTTCCGAGCAAGGACTTTTAGTTGGAAAAGCCGCTGAAGTGCTTAACGCTTTGCGTCTAGATAATGAAGATCTGAAACGTCAGCTTAAGACCCAACCTACGACCGAAGGTCTCACGCTCTACGTAGACTGTTTCCCAACTAAGGGAGATCGCGAAGTAACGGACTTTTTCGAATGGATTGGCCCGATCTGTGCTCAAGTAGCTCAGCAAAACAGCGTCGGAGACTGGAGACAGATCAACTACACTGCAAAGGGCTTGCTTGCCAATGCGATCCGTGAGACTATCCGCGAGCATGGTACCCCCAAGGCTATGACCTTGTCTACCTACGCTGGTGGAGCAGATATTGCTTTGGAGATCCTTACGCCTATTGCTAAGCGCGTAATCAAAAAGCTTTAATGAGTCTTAGCGCTAACTAAGGCAAGGCAAGAAGATTGGTCCTCTTCGCTCCCCCGTTCAACGGTACGGGTTGTCGATACCGTGTTACTTTTTTGAAGATCCTACTATATAGTCTTGTAGTATACTGCAACAGGTTCGAATCCTGGGGACTCTGGAAAAACAGCTACCACTGTCCAGTGAAATAAGTATAGTGGGGTCTTGAGAAAAGTAACTGACTTTCAACCAAACCAAAGAAAGATATATGTCTAAGATTACAGATCTTCAGGATGAGATTGTTCGCCTTAATGGCATGCTCGGTCAAAAGAACACGCAAATCACAGGGCTGATTAATGAGATTAATCGTCTTTGTGATGAGCAAGAGACCACTCTCCTAAAGGTAGGTGACGCTTGGCGTGCCAAGTGGAATGAGCGTGAGAATCAATTTCAGGAGACTGTCAAGGCTTTAGTGTACGCGATCAAGCAAGCTGAGCTTGATATTGAACGCGCTCGCCACGATTCGATGCAAGAGTCATTTTCCTATGTTGCTGGTCTCTTGGCTCAGCGATGAAGTGTGAACATTGCACAGAGAACGAGGCTCGGTATACTAATACCGCTGGAGAGAAGCTTTGTTCTCTGTGTGATATGAAGAGTGGAAATGTATCTGTACGTGATATAGATCTTCCATATCTTCTAGTGCTGTGTGAAGAGGCTCTTAAAACCTTCGGCGCTAATAATTGGTCCGTTACACAGCGAATGCATTGGTTACTTAGTAATAGTCGGGGTTAGTTCAATTGGTAGAACGCTAGGCTTTGGTCCTGGATGTTGAGGGTTCGACTCCTTCGCCCCGAACCAATATGGGAGCAAGGTAGAGAAAGGCCACTGCATGTTGAAGGCATGGGACCTTGATTAACTCCAAAAGAACAATTTACAGAAAGGCAATTTATGAAGAAGATGAATACTGAAGATAATTGGGCTGCAAAGAAGGCCAAGCTTGAGGAGCTTGCTTCGGAGCAGACGAGTGCGGATATTGGCTTGGTAGAGGCTAGACGATATCTTGAACGTGCTGATGCAGCGTTCCAGCTTGCGCTTGAACGCGCGACAACAGCTGAGAAGAAGCTTCAGGCTGCTCGCGGCAAGTTGGGAGGCGAGTAATATGCTTGACCGCCCAAAGTTTCATGCCGAAATCGATATTCTCGATTCTGATTGGATTCATACTATTAAGTATGATCCTGAGACCCTGGTGCTCGATGCGAAGCTACTCAACGGTTCGCGGTATCGTTATCGTGACGTGCCTCATAGTTCCTTCGCACGCGTGATCACAGCGAAGTCTTCTGGCCAGGCTTTCAATAAGTACGTGAAGCCGCTTGGTCACAAGACGCTTCCTCGCACCTATCGTATGAACGGAAGTAATGCTTGACTTGGCTTCCAAGCTAGTATAGCTTCACCTTCAAGACAACGGTTCCTATAAAGAACCATAACCCTAGAAAGTAAAGAAAGAGATCCTGCTATGTCGTTTCAGATTGATGATAGTGTTCCTATGCCTGGTCGGCGCAATCGTTACCCGTTCGAGAGCATGACGTCGGGTCAGAGCTTTCAGATCGAGGGTGAGGAGGAGGCTCGTAAGGTCCGCAATGCGGCTTACCAGTTTGCTAAGAAGGTGAATACCGCTGAGGGCTATGACGGTCCCGAGGTGAAGTTTGCTCTTCGCAAGGTAGACGAGATGGATACGGGCACTGTAGATGGTGAAGGTAATGCTATTACTGTCAAGGTTTATCGCCTCTGGCGCGAGTAATAGTATTATTCTCTATTTAGTTATTGCAAGGGATCTACAAGCGTAACTTATAAAGTAGTTCTTACGGGAATTGCAGGATTAGCTCTCCTAATACCGAGCTTGGTTTGTAGATGGTAGGTTAGAGATAGTGACTCTAACGAGTGTGTGGCGTGCTTCACGAGCACGAAAGATCCTTAGATGTTTTTATCTATCTAAGGCTTTCCAGCAAGCGCTTGATAGTTCAAATAAATCTCCCCCTGTCATGCAACGAGGCTAGAGATAGTCTCCTACTCAAGCGCTTACTGGAGAGAAAACTACTAAGACACAAGTTCCGATATCGGACTTAGCTGATTGAAGACAATGTGGAGTTTTCTCTCCCCATTTTAATCCCCCGGAGACCTAATTTAATGACCCCTGACGAGCAAAACGAGATTGATACTCTCAAGCAAGAGCTTCGCACTACGCAGAAGCTCCTAGAAGACGCCAAAGGCCGAATCAAGGCCGTAGAACTTGATTCGTATGAGATCAAGCGCAACGCTAAACTCGCTACCGAGCAAGCCGAAGCACTCAAGAGTGAGACAGACCAAGCGCTCGCTACAGCTGCAGAGCACATGAAGGCTTATCACTCTGTAGCTTTGTGTATTTACGGCATGGCCGAGCTTGGTCGGGCTTTCATGGCACGGAAAGTTACCGCGGCGCGCGTGACGCATCGGCAAGCTCAGGATATGGCTGCTACTCAGGCTTTGATTGATGCGGTAGAGCGCAAGGATGATAATCAGATCAAGACCGCAGTAGATAACGCCAAGCGCCGCATCGCTACTGTAAAGGCCGATGGAGAGCAAGCCAGAAACAAATTACACGAGTATTCGCTGGCGTATGGATTTAAGAATTATGAGCAAGTCTTTGACAAGCTCATTCGAGAGGGAGAGTAATCGTGGCCAATTTACCTCAGACCGCATCCGATCTTTTTGATACGCTTCTTCCCCTTGGGCTTGCTGCTTACCCAGAGAAGGCCAAGGAGATCGGAGGGGTGATTTTGTTTAAAATCACAGGAGAGCGAGGGGGAGAGTGGCAATTAGATTTTTCTAATGCTCCTCCTAAAGTTTTCAAGGGTGAGGCTATTCAAGGTGCGAGCTTGACAATCGAGCTTGACCATGAAGACTTCAAGCGCTTGATGGTTGATTACAATGCTGGCTTGGATCTTTATTTTAAGAATAAGCTTCGAATCTCGGGGGATTTGAATCTTGCTCTAAAGCTCGCGCTGTTTTTTGACATTACGCGCGCTAATCCAGGTTAATGGCTGCACTAGATCTATCGAAGGTTGGCTGCTCTTGTAAATCCCCCGGTGAGGGGTAGCACAAGCCAAGCAACGAAGAGGAAAGCCGACAGGGCTAACTTCAAGATAGTAAGCGATGAAATATATCTTTTAGGCTTTTCGATATATGGAGCGACATCTAGAGCCATTCTTACGAATCGTCGGGTCAAAACTAGTTGTCGTTCTCCTATCCACTCTCGCTAGTTCCGACGTAGCCATGCCCGGTAAGGCTTGAATCCGGGCACCTTTTTTATTGGATTAATATATGGTAGATTTGATTGTATTTAGTGTATTATCCTTAGTCTTGATCACACTCGTCGTGGCGACCGTATGGAAGATGATCAAGACTTCCGTGGCCGAAGTCTATGAACTTAGTGAAGACGATTTAGAAGATTGTGAGTTAGTGGGTCTAGCAGATTCTCTCCAAGATGAGATTTTCACCGAATGGAGCGCGGCAAGAAATAAATTTGGGCCATTTGCATCTACTCATGAAGGCTTTGCTGTACTCTATGAAGAGTTTGACGAGCTTAAAGCCGAAGTCTGGAAGAATGAGAAGAAGCATCCAGATCGAAACGAGAATATGCGTAAAGAGGCTATTCAAGTAGGAGCGATGGCCCTGCGGTTTTTAACTGATTGCTGCAAGCATGAGGAGCGTAACTAATGCTTTATCAAGATTGTACCGGCCGAATTATCAAGGTTGGGGACACTGTTGTAGTAGCTCAGCGTCGCGGTTCCAGCCAATGGCTCACGCAAGCCAAGGTAGTTGGGTCTCAAGTGATTTCGACCAATCAATGGGCAGCAATTGAGACTCCTGTTCTACAGTGGCCTGAGCAAAGGCATCTCGTGCATTCGAAGACTTCCAAGCCTTACAAACGTAAGATGGTTTATCGCGGATCGAAAAACGCGATCATGGTCGTAAAGAGTCCTGAAGACACGAATCCTGATAAGGATTTATTTAGTTTTCAAAATATTCGAGTTAATCCGTTCGCAGCGAATGCCGGTGATTAATATGAAATTTCTTAATTGGTTTCATAATAATTGGTTCGAGCTAATTTTAGGCTTATCTCTCGCATCGTATATTGCGCACTGTAATTACGCAATGTGGACGTCATGAAAGCAGTGATTGAAGTAGTTGTAACGCGCAAGTTTAAGGTGAATATTCGAAATCACCAAGATGCAGAGCGTTATCGTCAAGCATTTCAGAAGCACTACGAGCAAGACCTGGATTTAGATCGGCCGTTGTACGCCGATGGAGAATTAATCGATCCTGAGACCAAAGTTGAATCTGGAACTACATTCGTAGAACTTAATTGGTAATTTATGGATTTTACACATTGTCGTAAAGTTCCGATTCAAAACGAACGCGGAATAGGCGCGCTTGAACTTGAAGTAGGATGGGTTGGAGTTAAGAATAATTTGCTCTATTTTCGTCCAGCTCGTGGTTCTAGCGGCTATTCTGTGTATAGTACAGAGAAAGCAGCACTTAATCACACGCAATGTCCTCGTGCTATCAAAGTTGCTCTTAAAGTAGACATTCTAGAAAAT